>VMHT01181711.1_pt1 | contig 55708 bp, 50 predicted proteins | sample 4693611 | NCBI WGS metagenome assembly VMHT01 (sample SAMN12280063, study PRJNA550983) | marine metagenome | isolation source: seawater sampled from same location over 5 years 0.02-0.2 micron viral filtrate | place: USA: collected off the coast of southern California halfway between the port... ... | reverse complement strand
GTTTCATCGTGTATTTAGCTTTAAATAGTTTTAGAAAAGATTCTTCGCCGAATGCTTTGTCATCGCTTCCTTATTTTTTTGTTGGGGGATTAATACATCTATTTATTATTGGCCAAGCACCGGGAAGATATAACTTTCTTATTTATTTATTCTGTTTATACATTATCAATTTACAAGAAAATATAGTAACAAAATTCTTACTCCCTCTTGTTGTTATAGCAAGCCTTTCTATTTTCCAATCCTCTTATGAAAAATCTTCAGAAAATATACAAAACTTTGAAACTATTGAAGAAAAGTACTTACTTCAGGAAATCGCAAAAGATTTACAGCTAAATTATGATGTTGATACTAATTCAAAGGTTCTTGCACTAGATCACCACCTGATTTTATATTATTTAGATGTTCCAAACCTTTCATATGTTAACCATCCTACTTTAATGTTTTTGAACGAAGTAAACCTCTTTGATAATCCAGAAAACACAACAAAAGAAGAAATATTTAATGAGCTTATGTCAAAAGAGCCAGATATAATTCTTTGCAACGAAGAGTTATATTCATTTTGTGAAAATATTAATAACTATAAAAAAATTGAATACCCCATTGGGGACAATGCTTTTATTCCTATATTTATAAAAGATTAGTTATGAATAATGTAAAATGATGAAATTTCATGTGGTTTGCCTCTATCAAAAAAAATGGTCAGCAGTTCGATTATGCCTCTGGTCACTAGCTTTGTTAAAAGTTGATTTTATATAAAAAATATATAATCTTTATTAGCCATATATAATTCACTTTAAAGTGAGTAAAAAGGAAACAATTGTAATTACCGGTTCATCTGGTTGGTTATCACAAAATTTTATAAGAATTTTAAACAATAAATATAATGCCAATATAAGAATCATTACTATTTCTTCTCAAAACGATTGGAAAAAAATAAATAAAATAGATAATGGTATTCATTTAATACATAATGCTTTTGTACTTCCACAATCAAATAAAATCAAAACCCCTGAAAGTTATCAGCAAAAACTAGATGCTTTGTTGAAGGATACTATAGAATTTATCAAGAATAATAATATACAAAGTTTGTACTACCCTTCATCTGGATTAGTAGATATTGAAAATCATAAAGACTCAGAAATTTATTCAATATATAAAGAGCAAAAGAAGAAAGAAGAGAAACAATTTACGCAGTTGTCTTATCAGCATAACTTTACATTAGTTATCTCACGCATATTTTCAATGATTGGTCCAATCAGCTCTCGGCAACCAAAAAGTAATTTTATTTCATTAATAACTCAGGGTATTGAATTAAATAAAATAGTAATAGAGAGCAGAACGGATGATACGCACTCTATTTGCTTTATAGATCATCTAGTTCATGTAGTTATTGATTTACTCTTTGACTCGAAAAAAGGATTACAATATTTTTTTGATGCAGTAGACGTCAATATTTCATTAAAAGATTTTAGCTTACAGGTTGCTAATTGTTTAAATCTTGAAGAAAAAGATATTGTGGACAATTTTAAATCTAATCAAGTTGCTAGAAAGTATGTAGGCAAAGACACACAGTATAAAACTCTTCTCAACAAAAATAAATTTATCAAATATGAACTTTCTTCATACTTGGCAAAAATTATAAACAAATAGCTAATTTTTTTGCACATTTTGACTTTGTGCAGCAAGAGAATGTTTAAACTGAATGAGGTAAAATAATAAAGGTTAAAGTTTGCCATAATTAAAAATAGGGAGTTAGCAGTTCAATCCTGCCTCATAAATTTATATGAATAGAATAAAAAATTTTGTATATAAAAATAACATTAATTTGTACATTTTCCTAAAAAAATATGTACAAAAAAAACTTAATTTTCCAGTAGATATTGATATTTTTTTATTAAAAAATTTAGAAAAAAATTCAGTAATTATTGAAGCTGGTGCAGCTAATGGCAACGATACTGTCTTTTTTGGTGAGAACTTCCCAAAATCAAAAATATACTCTCTTGAACCAATGTCAAGCTTATATGAAGTAACTTCTAAAAAAGTAAAACAATTTGAAAATATTAAACTATTTAAATTAGCCTTTTCTGATATCGATGGAAAATTAGATTTAAATTTAGCTGAAAATGAAAACCAACCATGGGGATCTTCATCACTTCTTGAGCCTAAATTACATCTTGAAATACATCCAGGCATTAAGTTCAATGATAAAGAAAGTGTTGAGGTTGTTAAGCTAGATACTTTCTTAAAAATGAATAAAATTACTTCAATTAATTTACTGTGGTTAGATTTACAGGGTGTTGAACCCGATGTGTTAATGGCGAGCACTAATCTATCTAAAATAGAATTTATTTACTCAGAAGTTTCAGTTTTAGAGAATTATGAGAACCAGATACTTTATAAAGATTACAAAAATTTTATGATTGAAAATGGTTTTAAGGTTTATTTTGAAGATATTAGGTGGGAAGATGGCGGTAATGTTTTATTCAAAAACAAATCGTTTGTTAAAAATATTAAAGATACTTAAGTCTTGCTGAAATATCACTTACTCAAAATTTTAGAATCTCCATAATTTATAGAAAATATTTTTAGTATCTTTATTATGCTTATATTATGCAAAATCTCAAAATAACTAAATTTATAAAAAATCTTCTAAGCATAAAAACAATTGAGAGAATTAGTTTTAGAAATGATATAAATAGCCTCAGGGCTGTTGCTGTTATTGGAGTTGTTCTTTATCACTTAGATATAAGATACTTTGAAGGAGGATATTTAGGGGTAGATATTTTTTTTGTGATTTCTGGATATTTAATTTCGAATATTATTTTTTCAGATCTTAATCAAGATAAATTCTCACTTAAAAATTTTTACATAAGAAGAGTAAGAAGAATTCTACCTGCTGTTCTTTCAACTGTTCTGATTACAATTCCATTTGCATATTTTTTATTGCTGCCAAGACCAACATTAGAGTATTTAAACTCAATAATTTATACACTATTTTTCTTATCGAATATCTACTTTTCAAAGTTAGATTTTTATAACTCTGAACCAGCTGATTTAATGCCCTTTCTTCACACATGGAGCTTAGGCATTGAGGAACAGTTCTATCTAATCTTTCCGATTATGTCTCTAATTTTGTACAAATTTTTTAAAGATAAGATAATTATTTTTTTTATATTAATTTTTACTTTTTCATTGTATATAAATGTAGGTTCATCTTTTATAAAATTTTACTTATTGCATTTTAGGGCATGGCAACTTGTTGCCGGTGTAATACTTTGTATAGTTAGTCAAAATTTAAGAATTAAATACATAGAATTTATTGGATTTTTAATAATTTTCTATTGTTATTTTAAATTTGATGATGAATATATATTGGAGATAGAACCAAGAATATTAATAACACTCGGTACAGCGCTAATAATATTTTCAAATAATAAAAATTCTTTAATAGAAAGATTTTCAAAGAATAAAGTAATTTATAATCTTGGATTGACTTCTTTTTCACTCTATTTACTCCATCAGCCAATCTTTGCTTTTGGAAGAATATATTCAAATAAACAAACACTTTTATTAGGCAACATAAAGAACCCAAATTATTTTTCAGAATTAATTTTTCAAAAATACTTGCCTTACTACGTATTAATTTTATTTGTAATCACAAATTTAAATTACAAATATGTAGAGAAAAAATTTTTAAATAAATCAACTAAAGCAAGCACTCTTCTTTTACCTTTAATTTTAATTTTAGCAATAGCGGCTATTGGTTTAAGTAATGATGGTTATAAGTTTAGATATAGCAATCAGTCAGAAGATATTTTACAATATCAAGACAATCGTACAAATAGCTTAAGTCTCCAAGGAGAGAGTTGCTGGGAAAGAAAAAAAATTGAACGAATTTGTGAATTTGATAGAAATTCAAATAACTCAGTATATAATTTTGGCGATTCTCATGCAGGTGTATTAAGTTTGTTTTTGTCAACTTCAAATGATTTAAAGCAATACAATTATTTCGACATAACAGGCTGTATTAAATATATTGACAATACGAATGCCTCAAAAGAATGTGAAGAACGGGGCTATGATCTAATAAGTTTCAACAGCTATCTAAAAAATATAAATAATTCAACTGTAATTTATTTTATTAATACTGAGATGGAGATAAAGAAACATGGTGAGGCTAAATTTAGAGAATATATTGAGACAACAGTAAGTATATTCCTTCAGAATAACAACAAATTAATACTAATCTACCCTGTCCCACATCACCCATTCAGTATCCCAGAACAGTTTATTCAAAAGGAATTAGATTTTTATGATAATGTTTCAATGCCAGTCGAATACTTCACAGAAAGTAAAGAGATAAAACTAACCTATCAAATTTACGATAATTTAAATAATGGAAACATTTACAAAGTTTACCCAAAGGAAATATTCTGTGATTCTTTTATTTCCTTGGAGTGTGTAGGAGCTTTTGATGGATCAATCTTTTACTATGATACTAACCACCTAACAAAAACTGGTGCAAAATTAGTTGGAAACCAGATAGTTGAGATAATTAATAAAAAAGACTAAATTCTAAAAACAACCTGTTAAAAATAAAGAGTTGATGTATCGTTTTAGATTTAAAATTATTTGTAAAAAATAAATATTTATTAACCATAGAATCAAACTGATGTCTTTAAAACACAAAGGTATATTTTGATTTCTAATCTATTAATACAAATTATTCATTATTCAAAGCTATCTGATAGAAAAGAGTTCATAGATAAGTTGTTTAAAAATGAAAATTTGGAAATTGATTACGTATTAGATTATGACAAAGAAGCTCTAAATACTGCACCTGAAGAATACAATTACATAAAAAACGAAGACCAATTTTTAGGAAAAATTACTAAATTATGGAAAATTTACGATGAGAAATACAGAATTCTTTCTGATGCTGAGCTGTCGTGTTATTTCAAGCATCTAAAATCTTTACATAATATATCCCATTCAGATAAAGAATATGGATTAATTCTTGAAGATGATGTTATTAATTTAAAACCAATAAAAAAGAACTTAAATAGTATTATTAAAAAATTTAGCAAATCAGATTGGGATGTAGTTTTTCTAGGTAGAGGATCAGGAAAAGATTTTATAAAATCTAAAACAAAGAGAGATTTTTTAAATTTAAAATATTTAAAACCATCTCATCCAGCCAGTAATTGTGCAGAGGCTTATATTATAAAAAAGAAATCTGCAGGTTTACTCTACGAGTCAATGAAAGAATTCACTCTTCCATATGACTGGGAAATGGCTTATAAAATGTTTGAGTTAGATTTTAAGGTGCGCTGGTTTTATCCTCCTATCTTCAAACAAGGTTCACAAGATAAAACATATAAATCAGAATTAAGATAATTTTTTATATTAATGTAATATGAAGATGCTCATTTTTTCAAACAAATATAATAGACATATGCTCTTGTCTTATTTGAAACAAAACAAATTTTATATCTTTGCAACAATAATTTATCTATTGTCACTTATTTTTGTTAAAGAAATGAATTTCTTATTTTACAATACCTCTGATAGCCCAGACTTTTCGAGGTACTTTAGATATTTAGAATATAATATTGGGATTATTGATTACACAGATAGTGAACAAGGATTCTCTTATTATGATATTCAATCTATTTATTTTTATTTTAAAAATTATAATTTAACTTCCAATAATTTTTTTGTCTATTTAGGGAAAAGCATACAAGAAGTAAACTTTATTTTTTTCTTAATTGGATCTGCTGGAATTGCAAAACTTCTTTCAATATTTAAATACAATAAATTCCAAATCATAATTGCTTTGTTATTCATTAATTTTATGCCAATAAGCATTGCGCAAAGGATTGTTTTTAAGCCAGAAATTTTAGCTTTTGCACTTTTTCCATGGGTACTTTTTCTTTTAGAAAAATTTTTCCAAACACGCGATAATTGGTATCTTTTTACAGCAGGATCATTGTCTTTAATATTGTTTAGTCAAAAGGGTTCAATTTTTGCAATGACAATTTTTGTGCTCATACTTTATTACACAGCAAAATTTTTACAGTTAAGAGATAAAAAAAATATATTCTTAATTCTATTCCCTCTTTTAGTTTGCTTTGTTTTATTGTTTCAAGAAAATAGCCAATTAAACCAGAAAAATATTTTTGATATAGAAAGCATTTCACAAAGAGAAGCTCAATATGACAACAAGGGCAGTCTAAGTTTATTATATAAAGTTAATCCAAAAGCACTCATTTACCTTCCCTATAAAAATCGACATAATTATTCTGCAGTTCACATTACAGCATTAGATTCATTTGGTGATTATTTTGATTTATATTGGGATGACGATTCACAGAACTTTTTTAAAGGAAGAAGAGATTTTGTAATCTATAGTGTTTCTGAAGAAATGCAACCACCCAAATTAAACTTACAAACAAAACAAATAACAATATTTGTTCAAGAGATTACAGACAACAGTTATTTAAGAAAAACAACATCATTATTTATTTCATTTTTCTTTTACTTTATGCTGATTAAATATTTTTTTAGAGTTAACACAAATAGAAAAAAATTTTTTACACTTCCATTTATAGGATTTCTTATTCTTACAACACACATCATTACTGGCTTTCCAGAAAATAACTTTGATCCAAGCATTGGTGACACACTAAAGCCTTTGTATTACTCTTTTTTAATCGTTATTGGAGTAAGTTTCTTAATAGCTGAAATTTCAAGTAATAAAATTAAAGGAAGCTTCTTGTTAATTGTATTTTTACCTCTATTTATGTTTGTATACGGGTTTCCTAAAAATTACACTGACAACTTAAACATCGAAATTAATGAGTTAAATTCTTATTCACTTTTTTGCACGATGAATACTAAATACTTTAATTTTGAATATGATTATTCAAAAGATTATTGTTTTGAAAAAGTAGATCTAAACCCATATTTGATTTCTTACGATAATTTTGAATATTTTGAAAAAAAACCGAATTTCCATCTGTTTAATTATTCAATAATATTATTAAATATTTTTCTAGGTATTTATTTATTTATTAGAAGAAAAGTTTTTCGATAAATAATTAGCTTTCATTATATAAAAAAGAACTAAGTATATTACAAAGAATGAAATATTGTTTAAACCAGTTCCTTCTAAAAAGCTAAGAATCAATAAACTACCAAAAAATTTTTCAAAAAAGCCATATTTTTTAGAAGTTATGAAATAAATATAAAGAATAGAAAATATTAGGCAACCTAACATTCCAAAAAATATAATCATACTGCTCAATGATGAAATTGCTGTATTGTTTATATCAAAACTGGTTTCAGATAAAAATTGATTAAGATTTAAGGGTCCGCTACCAATAATAAATTCTAAGAATGTTGGATTATAGGAAATAAGGAATTCTTTGTAATTATCAATACTGTTATTTATTTCACTAAAGTAGTTTGTAATATTTAAGAAAAAATATATTAAAATTCCAAGTGTTTTAATATTTAAATGTTTTTTAATGAAAGATTGATAAACAGAAAGGATTGAAACAAGAAATATTAATTCTTTGTTTAAAACAAAAAAAGAATTTGAATTTAGATTGTTAGTATTTATTTCCCCAAACAGATATTCGAATATGAATTTTATAACGCTAGATTGGTTTGCAAGATAATGAATTAAAAGTTTGCATAATATAACGATATAAAAATTATTTAGTAATTCTGAAAGTTTAAAATATTTAAGTTGATTAATTATGAGAAACTTTACTCCACAAAATGCAATATATAAACATATTGAGTAAAGAATCGTACTATAAAAATCGTAAGAAGTACTTGTAAACCCTAAAAAGGTGGTTGGTATTTTAACAAAAGTTGTACTTGCATTAATTGCCCAAAAGAAAATCAAAAATAAATAAATATTTAAAAAATGAGGTTTTTTGTTTTCTTTTATGTAGTGAAATCCAAAATAAATAAAAATAACCAACCATATATTTAAATTACTTTTTGAGACTAATCCTGAAAAAAGAAATAAAAATGGTAAATAGTTAATTAATACTCTTTTATTTATTTCATAATTATTAGCCAAGATATTTAAAATCAAAAAAATAAATAAAGTTAAATATCCAAAACTAATTAGCAAACTTTGATTTAAAAAATAAAAAATTGTTGAATTGTAATATTTACTATCTGCAAGGATTAACCCAATCACAAAGATTGCGGTGAAAAAAAGAGAACTCACATAGGTATTATTTATAGCCAAAGGCTTATCTAAAAGTGGGGTTTTACTAATTAGAGTGCTTAATAAGAAGAATATAATTAGTGCACTAACTAAAAAGTTACTACCAATTTTTAATGTTGAACCTTCATTTCCTGAAGATATTCTTCCAAAACAATAAATTGGAGAAGAGACATCACTTACAAACTCAAATCTTGAAAAATTCTCTTCAAAAAAGATAAATTCAGCTAATGAAATCTTACAAGGATTTATTTCAAAATAAGTATCATTAAAAATAGTATTTTCATTTGGCTTCACTTCATCGAAAAAATTTGAATTAAACCAAGGCACGATGGTAATTAACACTATGAGTAATATATTTCTAAAATATTTTACTTTCAATTTTTGAAAAAGTGCTTTCTTCTAAACACTAACATCGAAGATAATAAAATAATAATTACTAGTTGTGAAAAGTGTTCGATGTTTAGGTTTTGAGTGTAACTCCAACCTCCTAAAACATAATGTTCGCATTCATCAAAAGAATTTACAACAAGGGTTCTGTTGAGTCTATCCCAAAGCTGTATATCTGCAAAGTTTGGATCATTTTCAAAAATAAAGTTTCCATTTAAATCAATATTTTTGTAACTTTGTTGTGAGTTTTTCACTCCACATAACCACTCAACTGAATACATACCTTGATTATAAGTAAGAAAAAAAAATTTCTAGCAAAAAAGCAATATAGATAAATATAATCTTTCATAAATTAATAAACTGACTATAAGATATTAAAGAAGTTAAATGTTTTTATTAAATAAAAAATTGAAGTATTCTGATGCAATTTTTTATTTATTAATGTTATCAACAATTTATATTCTAATTTATAATATTTTTCACTATAGCCCTTCCCTTGGATATGATGCTGAGGCACATTTTTTGTATGTTGATCACATAGCAAGATATCTACCTTATGACTTTAACATTCCCAGTGCTAGTGAAACTAGGGAATTTTTTAATCCACCTTTGGCCTATTTTTTCCCTTCAATAGTCCAGGTTTTTTGCAGAAATATAATTAAAAGTAGTAATTATTTATCTGAATGTCAGCCAATTTATGCAAACTTTACACAAATATTTCAATCTTTTTTATATCTTTTAACTATTTTTATAAATATTTACTCACTTAAAAAATTTACTAAACAAAGTAATTTTCTTAATTCAAGCTACTTTATATTGATTTCATTACTTGCAGTGAATTACCGAACAATCTCTATGATTAGAGGTGAACCATATATATTATTTTTTCTTAGCTTATTTATATTATGGATTTTAAAATTAGACAATTCAAATTATGAATTTAATTATAAAAATGTTCTGGCTTTAGGTTTTATTATTGGATGTTTAGCGTTGAGTAGGCAATGGGCTTTTTTATTGTTTCTGCCACTAATAGTTTTACTATTTTCAAAAAGAAATAAATTTAAAAGATTATATTTTAAGACATGGTCTCTTAGTGCACTGATTGGTGCTGGTATATCAAGTTGGTTTTATTTTAATTTATATAGAAATAATGGAAGTTTTACTGCATTTAATATGGAATCTACAAAATTTTCAATCAACAATCAACCATTAAACTTTTATATACCAAATTTAGATCAATTAACGTATATATTTACAAAACCGATAAGACCTTATTTGGACAATCAATATATATCTATCTTATATACAGATTTATGGGGGGATTATTGGGGCTATTTTTCATTTACATCCAGATTTTTAGATGTTGGAAGAAATCAGGCTTTAATTGGAGACTATTTATCTAATGCAGTTTCATTATCGATTGTAACTACGATAATAATTCTTACTTATTATGTCATAACATTTAAAAAAAATAAAAAAAATTTAATAATTCAATACATTAATTATGGAGTTTTATTTAGTTTTTTTGGCTTTCTAATCTTTGCTATTTCGTACCCTGTTAGTACAGGTGACACAATTAAATCAACTTATATAATTCAAATGTTTCATCTAATTGTTTTTATGGCTTCAATAGAATTTGAAAAATTAAAGTATTCAGATTTAAAAAAATACAATTTCTTACTAACAATTCTATTTGTAATTTATATATACAATTTTCAAACTTTTTTGTCACATTTTCCAATAAATTTTTATAGTTTTTGATAGTTGATTACAAATTGTTTAAATGGTTCTACTATTTGAAAGTACCAAACGATTAGAATTTGTTAATGGTTAAAAACTACTTAAGTAACCTTAGAAGGTTCGAACCAAGAATCTATTTCATGATTAATAGATACATACCTACTTCAAACTACACAATTTCTCACTTTACTGGTGATTCCAGTATGGTTGCTTTTGCTACGCATGTTCAGCAATTATCCCTTGGTGCACTTTATTGTAAATTTAATAAATACAATTTTTTCTCAATTAAGCATCCGTATTTTCAAGATTTTAAAATTATCGAAGATAAAAACAGTTCAAGAGTGTCTTTCTTGAAAAAGAAATATAGATTTTTTTACTTTAATAGACCAGAAACAAATTTCTATAAAAGAAATGATTATTTTAATAATGAAGAAAATGACTTTCCTATTTTAGAAAATGAAAAAATAAGATATATAGACGAAATTCATGATTTTAACAAAAACTATCTTTATAAAAAACTAACAATAAAGAAGGACATAAATATTGAAGAGAACACCTTAGTTATACATATAAGAACAGGTGATATTTTCAATGGAGATTGGCACAGTCTTTATACTCAAAATCCACTTGGTTACTTCTTAAAAATATCTAACGAGTTTGAAAAAGTCATTGTTGTTTGTGGGAAGATTCATAACAATCCTGTTTTAGAATATTTAAAAAAAGATAAACGATTTTATATTCAGTCAGGAACTTTTGAAGAGGATTTTAATATACTATTGAATGCCAAAAATCTGGCAACTTCTGGTGTTAGCGGTTTTCCTATTTCAGCTGCACTTATGTCGCAAAAGCTTGAAAATTTTTATCATTCAAATTTATATTTAGAAGAACACCTAAACCCCACAATGATAAACAAGCAATATGTTAATGTCCACTCTTATAAAATAGATGACTACATACCTGTTGGTAAATTCTATAATAATAAAAAAAATTTGATGCGAATATTATCCAAAGATCAATCAAAAGTTATTAAAAATTAAGAGCAAATACACACACTTTTTTTAATTATTTTTGTAATAAATAAAATATTCCCCCGCAGTATCAAAAAGAAAATCGTTATTTAATTTTGATACTTTAGTTATATAAAAATCACTTTTTTGTAAAGTGTCATTTAAGTTTTTAAACTCCCAGTGCTCTTTTATTTCGAAGCTTCCTACATGAGTGACATTATTTCTTGCCATGCCATATTGTGGATCCCAATAGACGATATTGAAACTATTAGATTTTGATTTGTAGAGAGTATTTATTTTATTTATTACAAGTTCTATATCTTGTATATCAGACGTGTCCTCAAGATTTTTTGTAGAAAAAGAATCATTTAAATTGTAAATTCCAGTTGGTATTACCGTAAAAAACAAAATGATTATTAATAAATGTTTTCTTTTAGAGGTATTAGTTATAAAGTAAATCAAACCAATAAATATAAAAATAAATGAGAAATTTAAATACATTAACCATTGTCTCTCAACTGACAAGAAAATAAAAAATAGGTGGCTTACTCCGATAGTTATGAGAGTAAAAATCAAATACTGTTTATTTCTAACTAGTTGCAACGCAACATACAAAACAATAATTATTAGAAAAAATGTAAATACAGAACTTTTTAATAAATTAAATGAGAATTGTAAGCTTATACTGTCTGACCAAAGCGTTAAATGGTTAATATTAAATCTTTCTTCTTGTCCGTATAAAGACTGTGAGTTTATCCAGTTGTAGTATATTTTATAAAAATTTGGCAGAGACCCAATATTTAAAGGTGGAATTAAAAGTATAGGATTTGCAAATATAAGACCGCACCAAGGTAATAGTAAAATTTTAAAGAAAGAAGAAATTTTAACTTTAATTTTATTAGTAAGTAATAGGTATATAACAACTAAAGCTAATGCAAATATTCCTACTACCTTTACTCCGGATGCTACACCTAGTAAAAATAATGCCCAATTAAAATTTTCTTTTTTTATTGATAAAAGAGCAAAAGCAATGAACAGTATTACAAAAGGATCTGGTTTTGGGACAATATTAAAATAAAATGCCCCTGGTATAGAGTAAAACAGTAGTAAATAAAACCACTTTAAATTTTTATCTAAAAATAAATTTATAAGTAAATTTATAGAAATAAAATAAATAAAAATTGTAAAAACCCTAACAGCAGTAATAAGCACCTGGTCGTTTATTAGTGAAAAAGGTCCAAGTAAAAAAATAAAGATATTTGACCATATTCTTCCATACCTAAGATCACCTCCATATACAATCTCAGTTATTACTAATAAAACATTTTTCAAAGTTTGATTCTCTACATTACCGTATCTATCAAACTCATTATCTAAATTCCATACGTTGTATATATCATTGATAATTATTCTTTCATCTGTAAATAATAGTTCGTAGCTATTTTGGAAAAATGCAATGAACAATAATCTAAAAATTACATAAATTAATACGATTAGTGAAAAGTAGTTTATATAAATTAAAGATTTTTCAAGGTTTATATCATTCAATTTTCTTAGTTTAAGAAAAGTTTCGCTCATATTGTAAAATTGTAGTGTGGAATATATAGTTCATAAGGTCAATACAGAAGAAAAGTTAAGCAAAATACCAACTAATTACGGAATAGAGCTTGATTTAAGAATTAGGAATAATAAATTGGTATTATGCCATGAACCTTCTGATTGCAGCACAGAGTTTGAAAAATATTTACAGAATTATAGTCATAAAATTCTTGTGGCAAATATAAAGGATTCTGGAATAGAAGATATTGTAATAGAAACATTAAAAAGGAATAAAATTGATAACTTTTTCTTATTAGATATTGAATTTCCTTATTTAATTAAAAACCATGAAGATAAAGGACAGTATCTTTCTACGAGATTTTCAGAGTTTGAAGATATCAAGACATCCTCAAACCTGGTAAACAAAGTTGACTGGATATGGATTGATACATTCAACAAACTTCCTATTGAAAAACAAAATTTAGAAATTATAAAAAAATTTAAATCATGTTTGGTCTCACCATCAAGATGGGGCAGGATTAATGAAATTGATAAAGTTATAAAAGAGTTGAAGGACATAGAGTATTTTCCTGATTATACAATGGTTGATTATGATGAAATAAAAATTTGGGAAAATTCCATAGGATAAATTTACAAATTTTTGTAAACGAACATTTTATCAATTACGTCAAAAATGCTTTGTTTTGAAAACCAACCAATTGAGTCTTTTATTTTTTTTGGATTACTTTGAACATGAATTGGTTCGCCACTTCTCATAGATGCAGGATTTACATCTATAAAATCTTCAAAATTCAAATCCACTTTTTCAAAAATATATTTACAAATGTCTTTAATACTTATCGCAACACCTGACCCGATCACAAACGTCCCAGAATGATTATTTTCGATTAATTGGAATATACCTTCACAAGTTTCTTGTGCATATGTCCAATCTCTTGAGATTTCCAAACTTGGAATAGATAGTTTTAAATTATTATTATTTTTTATTTTGATAGCGTTTTCAACAAGATTCATAACTAAAAAATTTGAAGTTCTGAATTCAGATTCATGATTAAACATAATCCCAGAAATTATTTTCCAATCGTATTTTTCTATAAATTTTAAGGTTTCATTATGTATTTCTAACTTAGCTTTTGCATACGGTGTATTTGGTTTAAACTCCGAAATTTCGTCAAAAGGAGTTTCGGAATCATACCCATACATTTCCGAGGAAGACGATTGATAAAAGTTACAAAAATTATTTGTTTTGATTAGAGCATTAGTTATATTTTTGAAACTATTTAGGGTTTCATCTGTCATTTTTATTGGATTTTCAATAAAACTTTTTACAGAACTAGGACCCATTAAGTTGTACAAAAAATTTGGCTTAGCATCTGCTAAAAAGTTGTAAATTTCGTCATAATTAAGATAATCTAATTCAACTATTTTTACTCTGGTCATATCTTCTTGATTTTTTAGATACTGAAGTTTTTTAAAGTCAAAATTATTTTTTTTTCTTGTGCATGCATAAACTTCTGCATTTGTTTCTCTTAGTATTTTATCTGTTAAAAATATACCATCTTGTCCAGATGCACCAGTTATAACAACTTTCAAAATATTTACCTTTGTATGACGTAATAATGTTAGTTGAGTAAAAAGTTTTTATTTAAATTAAGTGGTACTTTTAGTTTTATTGTTTTCTAGGAACAGGCTTATAGAATATAATTTCCATAATCTCAGTGCGTTCATTCTAGAATTTATAAATTTTAATCTTTTCATGTTTTTTAAATTTATAAAATTTTCTAGTGGGGAACAGAGTATACTTTCAATAATCTCTTCCTGATTTGTTGTTACTATATTTTTGATATCTATAGAGAATCCCATTTTCTTTCGCTCAATAAAGCTTTTATCAAAATCCTCTGACAAGTAATTCTTGATTATTTGTTTTGAAGAATAGTTATCACCATTATCTAAATAATTATGACCAACTACATACTCTGCAAGTCTATGATCTAAAAAGGGAGACCTAATTTCTAGTGAGCATAGCATAGAAGATCTATCAATCTTTTTAAGCATCATTTCGTTTAGAAAAAAATTATAATCGGTAATCATTAGGGACTTCCAACTTTCATCCATTTCGTTTAAATATTTATTCCTAAAATCTGAAAAATCTTTTATATTTAACAGATTCATTAATTTTTTATCTTCGTAATAAGAAGAAAATGCTTTCTTCCAATCATCAGAATTTTTAAGAATATTATTTCCAGAACCAAAAATTGAAGGATAGAGTTTAAAAAGTAGACTTATAAACTCATCAGGGTATTTATTTTTATTATGAAAATTATTGTAATGAGAGTAACCAGACAAAAGTTCATCGCCGCCGTCCCCAGACAAGGCAACCTTGTAATCCTCTGAAATATTTTTTGATAGAATATAGGTTGGTAAAAGTGAAGGATCATATATTATGTCATCGTATTTTGAAATAATTGTCTTTATATTTTCAAAGCTTAATTCATCACTAATTTCTCTATATGTATGATTAGTATCATATTTTTTAACAACTTGATCAATGTATTCACTTTCATTAAATATTTTTGATTTTGTAATCATTGAAAATGTATTAATATTTTTCTTTTTTTTGTCTAAAGCTTTAATAACAGCTGAAGAATCCAGTCCTCCCGATAAAAAATTAGAGACAGGAACATCGCTCTCTAATCGTTTTTCGACACTGTTTTCAAATATGTCAATAAACTCCTCTTCTATAAATTCTTTATCATCAAGAAAACTTGATAAATCCCAGTAACTATATTTGTTTATTTCAAAATTATTGTTTAAAAAAGAAATTTTTATAAATTCACCTGGGTTTACAGAAAAAACATTACTAAAAAAAGAACTAGGTGTTGTAGATGTGCCAAAATTAATAAAATTTTTGATTTGATCTTCGTTAAATTTGTAATTATTTGATAAATTTTTTACTGATATTAAATCAGAACCAAAATAAAATCCTTCAGAATTATTTGCAAAATATAAAGGTTTCTGTCCTACCCTATCTCTTATTAAGTAGTATTCATTTCTACTTATGTCGTGAAAGAAAATTGCAAATTGTCCATTTATTTTTTTCAAAAAGTCCATACCCATTGAAGATAAGCCAAGCAACAATGCTTCAGTGTCAGAATGAGATGATTTAAACATTACTCCTTTTTGTTCTAAAAAAGCCCTTAACTCTTTATGGTTATAAATTTCACCATTGAACATTATTAACGAATTAAATTCATCTGACTGCATTGGCTGAGATGCATTTTTACTTAAGTCAATAATCGAAAGTCTATTGAATATATAGTTGTGGTATATATCTGGATTTACGAAATTTTTGTTGCAAATAACTACTTTTTCGTCTGGACCTCTGCATTCAATACGTTTATTGTATTTTTCAAAATTAACATTAGAAATTTCTTTAAAAGTAATTGAACCTAAAAATCCGCACATAGTTACATTATTGATTATATTGTAAAAAAATACTGAAAAGCATTTTATTTTTTTTAAATAATTACTAAATTTTTCTTAATTTATTAATTTGATAACTGATTTGTGAAACTACATTTTTATAAAACATTATTATTCTTAAATTGAATAAAAGTTTATAAATATAAAAATAAATCCTGAATTTTTTTGTTGATTGCTTTTCGTGCAGATTTTGAAATAGCCTGAAATATTCTGTGCACATGTTATCTGAATTAAATGGGAATTTCTTGTTTTTTTCGAAGTAATGATCATAATTTTCGTAAATTTCCTTTAATTTTTCTTCTAAATTTGTGTAAGTAATTTCTGTACCAAAGCCGCTTTGGTAATCTGGAATTCCGCCACTGTCTAAATATAAAACTGGTAGCCCACATAACGAAGCTTCAATTTGATGGTTGCCAGATGGTTCGTTTAAAGATCCAGTAATATATAAGTCAAAATTTTTTAACTCTTCGGCTAATTTCGAACCTGAGAGTGGATGTTTCAGTACTGAGTTTTTAAAATTGTAATCCTTTGGTAAGTTACCAATATATGTAAAACTAAATTTTTCTTTTAAGTCTTTTTTGCCTAACAAGTTATCAAGCAAAGTGTATAACTCAAATCCTTTATTCCAATTATTGCCCCAGTGATGAGTAGTTATTTTTAATTTTGAAGATTTATCCCAGGTTATTTTGTTTAAATCATTAAAAATTGTTAAGTCAGATCCAGACATTATTACTTTAGAATTTATATTTGATAAACCAAAATCTTTATAGAGACCCTCTAACCAGTAGCTCACAAAAACTGTGTAATCACTTGATTTACTTATATCAGTCATTTTTTTATTGACATATTTTGTACCTTTTCTCTCATCGCACTCGTTTATTCTGTGTACTATCTTTACATTCTTGTTTACAAATCGCTTATATAGTTTTGCTTCTAATAAAGTTATGGTAGAAGTAGATGAATCAATTCTTGGTTCTGTTAATAAAATAATATCTATATCTTTTTCAACTAAATTATGTGAAACCTTAATGTGTTTTTCTTGTAAATATTTTTTGAGGCTAATTGTAAATAAATTACCACCACCCCAAGGGCCTTTTACAATTCTTGAACCTATGGCAATTTTCATACTTTAACTATATCTCCTAAGAGTAGCAAGTAGAATAATTCTCTGGAACATAAGATAAGTTTTTAAATTATCCAGATTATTAATAAGCATAAAATACATTTTACATAACTTAATATAGGTTAAAATATTAGAAATGGAGATTCTTTATTTCCTCACATACGGTTACTCTCTTAAAACCTGGAGTGACTCTGGCCAATTAGCCAGAGAGATGAGACATTTCGAAGCTATAAAAAGTGAAAATGAAAAAATCAAATTCAAAATATTTTCATATGGTGATGATAACGATTTTGAATATATTGAAAAAGATTTTATTGAAGTAGTTTCTGTATACAAATATATTAAAAAATCAAATTACAAGATTGTAAATTTTATAAAATCTTTTTTTATTAAAAAAATTTTAAGAGAAGTTGATTTAGATAAATCAGATTTGGTTATTCAAAATCAACTTTTAGGTTCATGGGTGTCATATTTATTTAAAAAAAATCTAAACCTACCTTTAATAATTAGAACTGGTTATGACATGTTTGAATTTTCTATTAATGAAAGTAAAAACATTTCAAAAAAATTATTTTTTAAATACCTGACCAAAAAAAGTTTAGATAAATGCGATTTATATACAGTGACTAGTTTATGCGATAAAGAATTTTTATTAAAAAATTTTTCAAATATAAATTCTTCAAAAATTAAGATTAGATCTAATTGGGTCGATTCAAAAGAAAATATTCAAATAAATAATAAAAATATAGTAAATAATATTGTTTCAGTTGGAAGAATAGAAGAACAAAAAAATTACGAGCTAATTATTAGATCCCTTCAAGGAACAAACTTTGAATTAGATATTTTTGGCGAGGGATCATTAAAGGAAGACTTAGTAAATCTCGCTAATGAATTAAATGTAAATATTAATTTCCTCGGAATAGTTAATAATGAAATATTAGTTCAGAAACTTCAACATTATAAATTCTATATATCTAGCTCTAAATTTGAGGGTAATCCAAAAAGTGTACTAGAAGCTATGTCTGCAGGCTGTATTGTCATAGCAAGTAAAATAAAAAACCATTTAGAGTTTTTAAACATCGATAACTCTATATTATTTGACCAAAATATAAAATCATTAAAAGAAACCATCATGAATTTAGATAAAATAAGTCAAAGACATGAGGATGATTTGATTAGTAACTCAGTTGAGACAATCAAAAATAGCTACAATTTAAACGATCTAGTTAAGAAAGAGATAAAAGATATAAATAATTTAGTTAAGTAATTAGATTAAGCTTGAAAGGATTCAGAGGGTAATTTAAATTTGAAAATATCAATAATCACATCGTATACAGATCCAGAAGCAAGAATGGACCCATGGAAAGAGTCTGTCGCTTGTTACGAAAAACTTGCAGATGAAGTAATAGTTCTTGGTGAAAATTTTAAAAAAGAATTTGCGTTTTCAGATTTTGGACCAATGTTTGATGATGGTTTTAACAAAGCCAGCGGTGACTGGGTAATAAAAATGGACATAGATACTATCATTCATGAGAAAGATTTTGATTCACTTTATGCATCAATGAAAACATATAAAGATTACCCGGCTCTATCTATGAGAAAATTTCAGTTTTTTACACCATTTAGATTCCACACAAAGTCTCGTATGGGTATGGTTTTGAATAAAAAAAGATTTAAAAATGTAAAGTTTAATGGTGGTGGTGACGGTTGTGATCCGACTGTTAATGGCATACATATAGATGAAAAAAATGTTCCAAGAGTAAAAATCCCATTTTGGAATTATGATTCCACTTTTAAAACTAAAGAAGTAATTTCTGAGGATAGAGCAAGATTTGCACGTGCATGGCACAGGACGTTTGGAGATTACGGGGATAGAGGCGGGCCAGATCCCGAGGTAGCTTTTGATGCGTGGTATAAAATGGTAAATGAAAGATTCTCAAAACATGTGTTTAAATCATCAATTTCAGATCATCCTATATTTATTCAAAGTAAGCTAAAAAGTTTAAATGAAAATCATTTTGGATTTAACTTATTTGGGCTTAATGAAAAAGTTAAAAGATCACCATTGAATTATTTTGACGCAATACAAGAAAGATATCTTTCGGAGTTTAAACTTTTTCTAAATAGTCACACAAAAATAGACCAATTTAAAGTAGATTAGAATATAGTGTATAAAAATCAAGTATTATATATTTTTGGACCAGGCAGAAAAAGCAAAATAGACGAAAATTCTGTAGAAGCTTCAGAGTTTTTTTATGGTTTTAATTTTTTTAAAAAAAAATATACCACAGAAATACTAGAAGTTAATAAAGACCATTCTAATAAAGAAGGACTTAGAAAATTTATTCATATTTATGACAGGATTATCGTTAAGTTAACAAATTTTCCCAGCTATTCAGTAGAACTCATCTCCAAAAAAAATATGAAATTATTGAAGAGTTCTGAAAAAATAGTTTACACATCAGATGCATTGTTCTTATCTTTACTTCCTGTACTGTTTTTAAATAAAGTTTTAAAGAGAAGAAATGAAAATTTTGTAATTACGATGGGCTTGTTTGGAAAGCAATCTACAAATTTTTTAAAATCAATATTTAATTTTATATATCAGAGAATATTTCTGTATTCGGCTGATAAATTTATTTTTCTTGGTTATGGAGAATATCAATTTGTAAAAAATAATTTCTCAAAGTATGAATCAAAATTTGAATATTTACCATTTTGTGTTGATACTAAATTTTGGTCTATGTCTAAAAATGAAAAAAAGGAAGGAATATTATTTGTTGGAAATGATGGTAAGAGAGATTACAACTTTTTAATTAAGCTATCACAGCATTTACCAGAACTTAACTTTACAGTTATTACTAATCAAGAACTTAATTTTAATACAAGTAACGTAAGATATATAAAAGGAAATTGGTCTGACCAATTAATTTCAGATGAGTCACTTAGGGAAATTTATTCAAAGTCTAAATTAACTATTATTCCCATAAAAAATTCATACCAACCATCAGGACAAAGCGTAGCTTTACAATCTTTAAGTTGTAACACGCCTATATTGATAACAAAAACTAATGGATTCTTCGGAGATGAAGATTTTATAAAAGAGTACAAAATTAATTTTGTACATTCAAATTTAGATACTGAATGGGAAAATGAATTAAATAAAATACTAAATGATTATCAAAAAGCCCAACTTGATTCAAAAAGTTTCGATAATTTTATAGATAATTTTGATGTAGCAAAATTTAACTTAGGGTTAGAAAAAATATTATTTGGAAGTTAATAATATAAAATTATATTAAATTGGAATAATCTTGAAAAAAGTAGTAATTACTGGTGGCCTTGGATATGTGGGCATGGAGCTCGCAAAAATTTACTCGGGCAAAACTAATCACTATTATGTATTGGTTTTAGATAATGTTTTTTATTCTGAAAGAGTTAGCCAGCTTAAAAGATGGGGTATAAAGTTTCAGCAAATTGATATTACAGAAAAAAATAATTTACAAAATATCATTAGCGATGCAGACATAATTTATCACTTAGCTGGAATTACTGATGTTGGAACTACTGTTAAAGATAAGAATCCACAAAGAGATCGTTTAATTAAAAAAGTTGGTATAGATGGAACAAAAAACATAATAGACCTATCTTCAAAAGAAACTAAAATAGTGTTTCCTTCAACACATGTCATTTTTGAAGGCTTGAAAAGTGTAGAAAAAAATATTTCTGAAAACCACAAACCTTTACCTGTTTTAGAGTATTCAAAAGGAAAGGTAAAATCTGAAATCGATTTAATTCAATCAAATAAAAATTATGTCATTTTAAGACTCGGCTCTGTTTATGGAAAGTCTTATGATTCAACCAGATTAAATATAATGCCTAATCTTTTTTCAAAGATCTCATCCTATGATGGGGAAATTAAATTGTTTTCTAACGGGGATCAGTTTAAGAGTCTGGTCTCTGTATATGATGTAGCTAGATGTTTTGAATTTGTAGGTGAAAATGAAAAAATAACTAATGAAATATTTAATTGTGTAAATGAGAACCTCACAGTAAAACAAGTAGCTGAAATATGTAAAAATATAAATAAAAAGCTTACTTTAATTAAAACTTCTGACCCAGTTCCAAATAAAGGTTATACATTATCAAATAAAAAACTTTTACAGACAGGTTTCACATTTCAACATGAAATAAAAGACTCAATTAAGTTAATGTACAACAGCTGGAAAGACGATATTACAGAAAAATACAACGAAGAACTAGAAGTGGGTAAAGATAATTTTGTTGATAATAGGGGAATAATATCAAATTTCTATATAGATGACTATATAAACATGATTGGTTATGTGGAATCTGTTAAGGGGTCTATTAGAGGAAACCACTATCATCCAGTTCAAACACAGAAATGTTTACTAATTACTGGAAAATATATAAGCGTAACTAAAGATTTGTTAGATCCCTTTTCAGTAGTTGAAACTAGGTTAGTTAACGAAGGTGAATTATCAACGATACCACCTTATGTTGCTCATACAATGATATTTTTAGAAGACTCTACTTTTCTTAATTTAGTTAATGGTGAGCGTAAGCACCAAAATTATGGTACTACACATACACTAAAATATGACTTAGTTGATGAACAATTAGGCAATCTATTATTGAATTCATATAAAACTTCCTGCAGAGTTTGCGGAGGAGGATTAAATCATTATCTATCTCTTGGCTTATCACCTTTGGCAAATAACCTCAATAATGCAAAAAATGATAAAAACGATTTATATCCACTCGATCTTAATTTTTGTAAACAGTGTTCCAACTCGCAGTTAAGTGTAGCTGTTCCGTCAGATAAAATGTTTAACAATTATGTATATCAATCTTCTACTTCCAAACAATTTAGGAACCACTTTGAAGAAATTGCTAAAGAAGTAAAAATTGACTTTAATCTTAATAAGAAATCCTTAGTAGTAGACATTGGAAGTAATGACGGAATTTTCCTTAAACCATTAAAAGATATGGATGTAAATGCAATTGGAGTTGAGCCTGCTAAGAATATTTCAAAGATTGCAAATGCTAAAGGGCTTAAAACTTTAACAGAATATTTTAGCCAAAAAACAGTTAATAAAATTATCAAAGAATATGGTAAAGCAGATCTTGTAACTGCATTTAATGTATTTGCACATAGTGACGGATTAAAAGAAATTCTAAACAACACTGAAAAAATACTCAAAAAAGATGGAGAGTTTATTTTTGAAATTCAATATTTACTAAGAACTATAAATGATTTAACTTTTGATAACATATACCACGAGCATTTCAATTATTGGTGTCTACTGTCTATTCTAAACTTTTTTGAGGGTTCAGAACTAAAAGTATACAAAGTCAAGGAAGTTGACACACATGGTGGGTCGCTGAGGGTTTATACAACTAAAAATAAAAATAAAAGACAACATAAAAGCATTAATCAATATATTGAATTAGAAAAGAAATTTAAGCTAGACAAAATTGAAACTTATTATAAATTTGCCAAAGATATTGAGAGTATAAAGCATAACTCTTTAAAAAAAATTAACTCAATAATATCTGAAAACAAAAAGATAATTGGTTATGGTGCTCCAGCAAAAGCAACAACAGTTCTTAATTATTTTGGCATTAATAGTGATCATTTTGAATATATTGTTGATGACAACCATCTCAAACATAATTTATATGTACCTGAAACAGGTATAAAAATTATTAAATCTGACACTATTAATCCGGATGACTTTGACTTTGTATTAGTTTTAGCATGGAACTTTTTTGATAGTATTAAAAAACAGCAAAAAAAATTATTTAACAAAAGTATCTTTATAAAGCTTAAATAAAAAAATTAATTTAAATTTAACTATCAAAATACAAAGATTTATATATTACTATCTAAAACTATGGCAGAAGAAAATTCTCTTAAGTTATTCATAAATAAAGCAAATGAAAAGTGGATAATTGACAGACTCAGAGATGAATGGATAAGAAATCATAATCCTTTTACTCGATTCTACAGATCAGCAAACATGCTTTGGATAATTGCTCCTTGGAAATGGGATAACACAAAATTGGAAAAAAATTCGTCAAGGAAGGTTGTATGTTCGGTATATCATATTGATGAAGAAAAATTTAATAAATCCGAAGTAGAAAAATTTAATTTTAGAGACCAATTTGTCGACGCTTATCATGTAATTTCTAAAAATACCCTTGAACAGGTTAGAAAATATACTGATAAAAAAATCTATTCTATACCTTTTTGGATAAATCCAGAAATTTGGTATCCAATTCAAAACAAAGATCAACTAAGAAAAAAATACAATATCCCTATAGATACATATCTTATAGGTTCTTTTCAACGTGACACAGAAGGTTCAGATTTAAAATCACCTAAACTTTCAAAAGGACCAGATAGATTTATAGAAATTGTCAAAACACTAAAAGAAAAAAATGAAAAATTACACATCCTACTATCTGGAAAAAGAAGACAGTATGTAATTTCAAAGTTACAAGAAAATGATATTAACTTTACTTATTTTGAAATGGTTACAAATAGTAAGTTAAATGAATTGTATAACTGTCTTGATCTTTATATTGTTACTTCAAGAGTTGAAGGTGGCCCTCAGGCCGTATTTGAGTCAGCATTAACTAAAACTCCAATTATATCTACCAATGTAGGTGTTGCACCAGAAATACTCAGTCCAAATTCATTATTTGACATGAATAATTTTGAATCTGCAAAACCAGATGTTGAATATGCTTTTAGTAAATTAAATGAATTCACTATACCTAATGGTTTTAAATCCTTTAATAAAATGTTCAATGAAGTTTTTGATGCTTAAATCTAAAATTTTTTATTTATATACCAATCATCAAATTTAGAAAATTCACTAGAAACTTGTTCAAACCCTTTACTAGTAAGTAAAGAATTAATCTTCTCTCTATTTGGGGTAAAGTTATGCTCAACAGTAATAATTGAAATATGGTAAGAATTAAAATCTAGTGAATTCAATATTTCAAATTCGGATCCTTCTGTGTCGATTGATAAATAATTAATACTTTTTGGAACTTTATATTTTTCAAACAAATCATTTATTGAGATTGTGTCTAAATTGTAAATTTTATTATTTTTAATTCTTAAGTCTTCGTGATAATCAGGAGAATCATCGTTGTAAAAATTTATTTTTGAAAATTCTGGTTTTTCAGTTTCATTAAATTCAATTGATATACCTGACTCACTGTAAACACAGTCGAACGAAATATCACATTTTCTATTTTTTACTATTTCCTGAGCCCACATTTTCGCTGGCTCTACTATTAAACCACTCCAATTAAATTCTTTTTCCAGCATATAGGTATTAGATAAGTATTTACCATCTGCAGCTCCTATTTCAATAAAATAACCTTTATTTAAAAAATTATGTTCATTCAAAACAAACAGGTCTTGAAAAATTTGAGATTTTGACTTTTCTGATAGTTCAAAAATCTTATGAGTGTTTTTAATTCTTTCGTTTAAAAAAATAAAGTTTAACTTATCTAATTGATGCTTATAATGTTTTCTTTCCACATCTATTTTTGTTAATTTCTTTTTTTTAATAATTGAATAATCTAATAAATCAAATAATTTAACAATTATTTTTTTTAACATATATGTATATTACGAGGAAAAAATCATTAACTAATTATTTAAATATATATTGAGGATTTCCTTAATAGTATCAAATAAAAATAATGTCTATTCTTAAGTTTTTTTTTGAAATTAATTTCAAAATTGCTTATTTCCCTAAATATAATCAACCTTGGTAATGAAAAAAAGAATTAGTCAATTAAAAATTATTTTTAATGATGTGTTTTATGTTTCAAAACAAACTGGAACTACTAATAAAAAACTCACAATATTTTTAGCGATACTTACATCTAACTTAACCGTTTTACTGGACATTGTCATTATTTTAACTTTTACATTGTTTTTGACAGGGGAGTATGAAACCTTTCAAACAATAGAGTTTGTCGTAGAATTTATCAATACAAATATTTACATATTACCGGTTGTCATAGTTGTTAGGTTTTCATCAAAACTATATCAAACTTATCTTCTCAAGACACTTGAAGTGACTGTAGAAAGAAACTTGAGAGTATTAGTAATGTCCCAAATATTTAAAGAAAAAGATTTTTCTACTGCAGATGCATATTTTTATATAAACCAAATTACTGCGCATGTTGCTTTTTTTTACTCTTCTTTAACTAATTTTCTTAACTTTTTAATACAAGCAAGTGTATATTTTGTTTATCTTCTTTTGACAGACCCAACAATAATTGGTGCCTTTTTTGTTGGAGTTTTACTATTGATTTTCCCAATAAGAAGATTAATAATTAATTCTAAAAATTATATGCATAAAACTTTTCTATTTGAAAAAAAATCAAATGAAGAAATCCAAAAAGTAATCGATAATATTTATCTAATAAAAATATTAAAAAAAGACGATGATGAGCTAAATAAATTTTTTAATACTTCAAGTGAAGTGGCAGACGGACAATTAAAAAATCATATATACAACATATTAAGTGCAGATTTTCCAAGCTTCATAACGATATTTTCTTTCTCAGTATTTATAATTTACTTTGGAAATTTTGACTTTATTACCTTAGATTATATAGCAATAACACTCAGGCTTTTTCAATCATTGGGCGGTATTGCGGGATCTTTTGGTAGAGTGCTAAATTCACAAATACATTTGAAAGAACTCAAATTTGTTTTGGCTAAAAATGAAAGTAAATTATTTCATGATTATAAATTTACACAAATAAAGAATCTAGATATAGATATTGAATCTGTTGATTTTAAATACAGAAATTCTGATGATTGGATATTTAATGATTTAAATCTTAAAATTGAAAAAAATTCTCATACCGTAATTACTGGTCAGAACGGTTCAGGAAAAAGTACTTTGCTGGGACTAATTTCTGGAATGTTAGTTCATCAATCCGGATCAATTAGATTAGCCAGGGATAAATTAGGATATATTGGTCCCAACCCTTTAATTCTTACAACAACCCTAAGAGAAAACTTGCTTTATGGCAACAATAATGATATTGGTGATGAAGAGATTCTTAAAGTCTGTGAACTTTTTAAATTAGACAGCTTAATTGATAATGAATTGCTTGATAGGATTGTTTCAAATACATCCTTATCCTCTGGACAAATGCAAAAAGTAGGTTTTATTAGAGCAATATTATCAAATGTTGAGATATTGTTGCTGGATGAGTCAACTTCTAATCTTGATCGAAATACCAAATCTTTAATTTTAGAAATACTTACTCAAAAAGATATTACAATCATAAACTCAACACATGATCCTACAAGCTTCCAAAAAGTAGACAGGCATATACAGATAGATATTATTGAAGATAAAAGAAAAGTATATGATGTGTAGAACATATTTTTTTTGTGTAAAACAGTTATATTTTAAAAAATATAATTCATTACTCTAATATTGATGAAAAAAATTCTCTTAGTCCATACGCGTTATCGTATAACCGGTGGTGAAGATATAGCTGTAGACAATGAAATTCTCGCACTAAAAAAAGTCTATGATGTCGAGTCATTAATTTTTTCTAATAATGAAATTGATAACATTTTTAAACAAATTATTTATTTTTTAATTAATAAAAATAGTCAATCTGATAAATTATTAGAAAATAAATTAAATAGTTTTAAACCAGACCTGGTTTATATTCACAATACCTGGTTCAAAGCATCGCTTGGTATTTTTAGGTTATTAAAAAAACACAACACGAAATTCGTCATAAAACTCCACAATTATAGATTTGAATGCGGAAGGTTTTTCTTTAAAACCTCACATTTAAAAGGAAATAGTTTATGTAATGCTTGTGGATATCACAAAACAGATACTTTTCTATTTAACAAATATTTTAAAGACTCGTACATAAAGTCATTGTTATTGATAATTTATTGCAAAAAATATTATGAAATTTTAAAAAATTCTAATGTTTTAACTCTTTCTAACTTTCAAAAACAGTATCTAATTAATGATGGTTTTGATTCTAAAAATTTAAAAATCTTGCACAATCCCTTAAATATAAATGGTAATGATAATAACCAAAAAAGTATAAATTTATCTTCAAAAAGCTACATAATTTATGCAGGATTAATATCCGAAGAAAAGGGTATACGCTCATTAATAGATACATATAATCTTTTAAATAAATATGAAAAAAAGTTAGTAATTGTTGGTGAAGGCCCTCTCCTTGAGACTTTTAAAAAAGAAAACATGAACAATCAAATAATTTTTCTTGGAAAGCAATCAAATATACAAGTTTTAAATTTAATTAAAAATTCTTACTCTGTCATAACGAACACAAAGCTATATGAAGGACAACCAACGCTACTATCAGAAGCATCAATGCTTGGTATAAATTCTGTTTATCCAAGAAATGGTGGAATTGTAGAATTTTTTCCTAAAGACAACCCCTTTTCTTTTGAAGTAAATTCAACTAAAGATCTTTTGGATAAGTTTAGCTTGCTTCAAAATAGCGAACTTGTTGAAAGTCAGTCAAATGAAAATTTTCTTCATATTGAAAAAGCATTAAGTAAAGAAACTTACCTAAACAGTTTTAGAGAAATAGTGAAATGGTAGTTAAAACCATTAGTGTAATTATGAGTGTTTATAATGATGAAAATAATGTAGCTAATGCAATTCAAAGTATTCTAGATCAAACATTTGAAGATTTTGAATTTTTAATAATTGATGATTGTTCGACTGATAATACTTATGAAGAAATGACTAAGTTTGTAAATGATTCTAGAGTAAAGCTTTATGTAAATGAAAAAAATATTGGGTTAACGAAGTCTCTTAATAAATTAATTGAAGAATCTAATGGAAAGTATATCTTTAGACAAGATTCTGATGATATAAGTTTTAAAAACAGATTTGATGAACAAATAAAAATACTTGAAACGAAGGATATAAAAATTTGTACAACCAGAGCAATTGATTTAAATAACAATAAAATCATTCCGGGCTTAAGTGCTTGGATTCCAAAAAAAATTACAATGAAATTTAAAAATCCTTATATTCACGGAACACTTGCTATAGAAAAGTTGCTATTAAATTCTATAGGAAATTATTCAGAAGATTTTTATTATTCTCAAGACTTCAGGCTTTACTTAGACTTATTACAAAAAAATGAAAAAATTTATGAAATTAAGAAACCACTTTATAAACTTAATACTTCCAACAATATTTCAACAATAAATAAAGATGAACAGAAATATTACTTTAAAAAAGCTTTAAATAAAAAATGATAAAAACTTTTAAGGAGTGTTTAAAACTCATAAAATTTGTATTAAATTTGAACTTAGTGCAAAAAATTAAAAATATAATATCTCCATTAATTTTGATTTCAATATCTTTGAATATGGTTTTTACTCGGTCTTTTGTAGGTCTAGAGATATTGGGATTTAGACTTGGAGAATTTGTTGTTTTAACTGGATATTTATTACTTATTTTTATTTGTTTGAAATTTTACCAAGAAGATTTCAACAACAATTATTTAATTTTTATTTTAATTTTTATATATTTTGTTCTCCAACTTATCTTTACTAAAGCTGATTTATTAAATTCTTACACTTTTAAAGCAGGTTCATTTATAGCTATGACTTCTTTTTACTTTCTGGGACTTAATTTTCCTCACAATAATAAATACGTAATAAAAATACAAAAATTTTTACCAATTCTAATACCAATTACTTATATATTTGGTTCTAGTAGGTATCCAAAATTTATTGGAGACTTTTTCTTGAATTATTCAGATAAATACGAATTCATAAAAGCTTCAGATATCTTGATGGTAATTGTAGTTATAGTATTTTATTTCAATAATTTTTTAAATAAAAAATTGAATTTTATATTTATTTTTATTGTAATTCCTTTATTTTTACCACAACTTCTTTATTTAAGCAGAGGCTCTTTTATTGCACTTGCATTATTTTTCATAATGGAATTATTTTCTAATAGAAAAATATTAATTGACAATATTTTCAAAACTTTTATGTATGCAATATTTGGAGTATTTATTTTTGTTGTGTCCACATTGAATATTTATGGGAATTTAAATTTTGAAAAATCAAACCCGCTTATGAATGCTGAATTGGAAATTTCACAAACACAAGTTTTACAAAATAATTTACAAGACTTAATTGAAAGAAGAAATTACGTAGGCGTACTATTCTCACTTTACTTTGATGAGGGTGTATTAAAGTCAACAGATGGAACATTAAATTGGAGATTAGATATTTGGCAAGATTTACTTGATGACATGAGTGATGAAAATAAAAACCTATTTGGCTATGGATATAATGAAATTTTACCTGTTATGACTGACCCCCAAGAGCCAGGAAGAATGGGCGTTGACGGTATGAATGAAAATATTCACAATTATTTTTTCAATATTTTTGCAAGAGGTGGAATATTACTTCTAGGACTATTTTTATATTTACATAGTTATTTTGTAATAAAATGGAAAGAAAAACACAATAACTTTAAAATTCTCAATTTTATTATCCCATTACTTATTGCATCATTTTTTGATGTTTCTATGGAGGGTGTTCAATTTCCTTTAAATTATTATTTCTTTATCGGCACTTTTTTATCTATAAAGAATTAAGCAATATTTTTAATAAACCAATCATACGTTTTATTTAAACCATTTTCTAGAGTTGTTGAAGATTGCCACCCTAAAGAATTCATTTTCTCTAAATTCAACAATTTTCTTGGATTTCCATCAGGCTTAGAGGGATTAAATTTTATATCACCTTTGAAACCAGTGATATCTTTCATTAATTCTGCCAAATTCTTGATTGAAACTTCATCACCGCTTCCAATATTGACTAATTCTTCACTCCAATTTTTATTAATCAAAAATTCAATTGCATTTGCAAGATCATCTACGTATAAAAATTCACGCAACGGCTTTCCTGTCCCCCATATCTCTATATGACTATCCTTATTGGTAGTAGCATTGTGAAATCGTCGCATTAAACCTGGTATGACGTGACTATTGTTTAGATCAAAATTATCATTGGGACCATATAAATTAGTAGGCATTAAATTAATTATTTCATGACCGTATTGAACTTTTAATGCATTGCCCATTTCAATTGCAGCAATTTTAGCCATCGCATATGGGGAGTTAGTAGGTTCTAACTTTCCACTCATCAAACTGTCTTCACTTATTGGATTTTCAGCATCTAGAGGATATATACAACTACTACCCAAGTTTATTAATCTAATCTCTGGGTACTTTATGATTGATTCGAGAATATTAATATTTATTTTTAGGTTATCTAATATAAATTCTGTTCGATAAGTATTATTAGCCATAATTCCACCAACTTTTGCTGCAGCGTTTACTATTACATCAGGCATGGTTTCTTCTATAGTTTTTAATGTTTCATTCAAAGAAAAAAGATTTGTATCTTTACGATTGGAAGGAATGACATGAGTTACTATTCTTGAATTTGATAGAATTTTTACAAGATTTGATCCAACTAGACCATTAGATCCAAAAATTAATACTTTAATTATATTTTCCTTTTCTAATACTTTAATATAATAAATTAATATAGTTTTAAACGGTGATAATATATTGAAATTAAGTTATATAAATAGCTATAAATTTGCAAGATTAGCAGATTTTACTTTCTCTGAAGTTGTAACAAAGAAACAGTTTGAAGAATTAAATATTTTTAATTATGAAATTCTATACGAGAATGATACACATATTTGCTACCAAAAAAAATATATTAATATAAAAGATAATTACGTTGTATTTTGTATTAACGACTCTATAGAAATCTTGTTCAGCCATATTAAAAAATTAAATCTTTCTAATTTAACTCTCATAACAAACCAAACTGATGAAAAAATTTCAAAATATAAATTTAACAAAATGCCAAATCAATTTTCAAAATGGATATCAGTGAATGTAGATTTCTACCATGAAAGCCTAGTGGCAATACCTTTGGGGCTTTCAAATGGCTATGCTAAGAATCTTGTTTTCAAAAATGATGAATTTTTAATTAATCAAGAAGAATACGTCCACAGCAAAGAAAATTTAATTTATTTAAATTTTGAAAAAAATACCAATATTCGTGAAAGAAATGATTTAAATAATTATTTTGAAAAATATGACTGGGCTAAAGTTGTTACTAACAAAATAGGACTAGAAGAATATAAAAATAATCTTGTCTCAAGTAGCTTCGTTCTTTGTCCCGAAGGCAATGGAATTGATACCCACAGAGTATGGGAGGCTTTATATTCTGGATCAATACCTGTTGTAAAAAACCGAATTGCATTTAAAAGTTTTGATAAACTCCCTATTCTTTTTGTAGATAGTTTTTATGATGTTACTGCTCAAACGTTAAGAAATTATTTAAATAATCTAAAATCTTATGACTTCAAAAAAATTGACTTTAATTATTGGTCTGATTATTTGAAAAGTGATTTAAATAAATCTGAAGAAGCAATAACTGTCCAAGTAAATACTACTCTTAACACTCTATTTCAATATAGAAAAAGTTTATATAAAAGATATTTAAAATTAAAAAATGGTCTTTTCCGGATAATCTATAGATTTAAAAACAAATATCAAATTCATTTTAAAAAAATCAATTAAGCCAATATACCTAACTATAATTATCTAAATGAAAGCTCTTATAACTGGAATTACAGGTCAAGATGGTTCTTATTTGGCTGAATTATTAATTGAAAAAGGCTATGAAGTGCACGGCACGATTCGTAGGTCATCCTCTATCAATACATCTAGAATTGATACTTTAATATCTAACAATATAAATACAGGCATGCTTCACTTACACTATGCTGATTTACTTGATCCCGCCTCTATGTCAAATCTAGTGACTCAAGTACAGCCTGACGAGGTTTATAATTTAGGTGCACAATCACACGTCGCTGTATCTTTTAAAAATCCGCTTTATACCTCACAAACTAGTGTTTTGGGACCTTTATCATTATTAGAATCAATTAGAAATTCAGACAAAGAAATTAAATATTATCAAGCATCTAGTTCTGAAATGTATGGAGGAGATAAAGAAACAAGCCTTGACGAAGAATCACCATTAATCCCAAAAAGCCCTTACGCATCTTCAAAATTATTTGCTCACGAAACAAATAAAGTATATAGAGAATCATATGGAATATTTGGAGTAAATGGAATTTTATTTAATCATGAATCTCCAAGAAGGGGTGAAACTTTCGTTACAAGAAAAATAACAAAAGCAATTGGAAGAATTCATTTTGGCTTACAAGAGAAGTTAACGCTTGGAAACCTTGAGGCCTCAAGAGACTGGGGCTTTGCTGGAGATTATGTAAAAGCCATGTGGATGATGATGCAAAGTGACACACCAGATGATTGGGTCGTTGCTACAGGAGAAACATACACAGTAGAAGATTTTTTAAAAGTCGCATTTAACATTGTTGATTTAGATTGGAAAGACTTTGTTGTGACATCTGAAAAGTACTTTAGGCCCAATGAAGTTGATTATCTTCTTGGAAATCCTAAAAAGATTAAAGAAAAGCTTGGATGGAAACCAGAAGTTGACTTTAATGGATTGGTCAAAATGATGGTTGAAAATGATTTAAACGAAGCCGAAAAAGAGCTCACTTTAGTAAAAAGTAAACTTTTAAATCCTACTTGGGAGTACCCAACTTCATAACTTAAAAAGTAAAAAAGTGCTTTTTATCAAAAAGGTCATTTGGTTATGAATACAATAAGATTTTCTATCTCTTAAAAAATTTTTAATTTCTCTAAAATGTCTTCTCTTGTTGTATGGACTAATAAAATATTCATCATCAAAAATAGTTCGATAAATTTTTTGGAAATAGCATCCAACAGGATATTTGAATCCTTCAACATGCCAGGGCTTGGTTCTTCCAGCGAAGTGCAAAGTGATTTTTTCTAGCTCCTCCTCCATGTTGATATTTTCATTTTCAGTAACAACATTATTATTTAAAGTTTCTGGAAGCTCTAAGTATTGTCCATTAAAATAAACGTTTAAGATATCTTGATCCCAATACTTTGCTTCCTTATTAAAGTTTAATAAATGTGACTTTAATTTTTGATCGAGCTTATTTTTCCTGTATTTATTTAAATCGTACATAATGACTCCTGCATTAAAATATTTATCATTAATTTCTAAATAGTCAAAATATTCATCTAACTCCTTGTTCCCGGATTGGTACTTTCCTATCGTATTTGCAGAAATTTCAAATTCAGATGAGAAAAGTTTATTTTTTAAACTGTTAAAGCTGTGTAAGGGGTTTTTATTAAAAATAATATCAGAGTCAATATAAACAATATGGTCTAAACTTTCGTTTAATTTACTTAAAGCAAAAATTCTATAGTATGTTGCTTCTGTAACATGTTCATTTTTTAAATTTGGTAATTCTATATCATTAGAAATATTCAAATAATTTATATTTAGTTTATCTAAATTAAATTGTGAGATCTGTTTTTTAATAGACGCAACATTGTTGTGCGCAATAAAAATATTGACAGTTATATCAATAACATTATTTAGAGTATATAAAGACATTATTGCTTGTGTATTGTAATTTTTATCTAGACAATAAAGAAAGTTCATACAAATTCAATATACATATGGAAAGAAACTTTGTTATAAAAACTTTAAATTTTCTATAATGAATTAACAGAAACTATGAAAAAAATCTCTTTAGCAATACCAACGTACTTTTCTAGTAAATATGTATCAATACTTTTGAGAAGTATTGAAAAATCTGAAATAATAAATGAGGTTATTATTTCAGATGACTCAAGAAGTGTGGCTGAAAATAGAAAAATAGAAAAAATTCTAAATAAATTTAAAAAAAGTAATAGCAGTATTCAATTTAAATTATTCCAAAATAGTGACAATTTAGGAGCTTTCAATAATAAATATAATGCAATTAACCTATGTTCAAACGACATAGTCTATCAAATAGATTCAGATAACATAGCTGCAAAAAATATAGATTTTATCCTTACTAAAGTTTTGGAAAATTTTGATAATAAAAGAATATATTATCCATCAATATTTAAACAGTTTTTCTACAACTACGAGTATTATATGTTTCCTAATAAAAATTTAGTAAGGCTTATAGATGAGGATTTGATAATTAATTCAAAAATTATTTATGATTCAATCAAATATAAAAAAAGCATTACCCTTGAAAAAAATATATATTGGATCTTAAATTGTGGTAATTTTATTACTTCAAAGAATGATTATTTAGAAACTATGAATGAATATTATTTGAATAAAGAAATCCCTCTTGCAGCAGATGCTTTAGCAATTTCTTATTTATGGCTATATTCAGGAAAAGAATTAGTCCTTTCTAAAGATCATTATCATTTCCATAGAAAAAGAAAAGATAGTGTTTCCCTATCTAATATAGAAGAATCTGAAAAGTCTTTTACTTTCTTTAGAGATAAATTTAGTTCGATGTAAACACGGCCTGTGATTTTATTAGATTATATTACCGAGATAGTTTAAGAAATCTTTAATTGTTGGCTCTCTTACAAACAAAGGTTCATTAAATTTACTTTTGTACATCGATTCATTTTTGTCTAGCTCTTCAATTATATGAATTAAGTCTGAATCATCATTCTCATTTATATAAATAAAACAATTTTGGTTAAAGTCTTCCTTCACAGAAGAGTCTCCATAAAATATTGGAACATTACCAGAAATTTTGGCGTGAAGAAGTTTCTCAGTAATGTAACCATCTGAAATTTGATTTTCCATTGCTAAAGAGAATTTGTATGAAGATAAATGTGACATTTTTTTGTCTTCACCTTCCTCTAAAAAATTATTAAATTTATTTTTCCCAAAGACTTCAATATTTTTATATTTAGAAATTAAGTTAATATACTTATCTCTTGATTTATATTCGGAAGAATAAACAATTGTACAAAATTTATTTTTATTAACTAAATTAAATTCGTTTTGTTGATCAATATAATTCAATGGAATTAAATATTTTGGATTCGTATATGTTTTAACGTCAAACCAATCAATGTAAGTTTTCCATAAAGGAAGCCGGAAGTGGTTTGGCGTTTCTTCATTTAATAAATGATGTGTAATTGAATAATCAAAGTTGTATTGCTTTAAATTAAGATTTTCTCCAAGGAATAAAATTTTTTTACAATTATCATATTTTAAATTTTCTTTTCCAAAACAACTAAAAAAAATAATATCAGCTCTTCTTGGGCTTACGACTTTATAATTTAAACCTAATTGGTTAATTGAGTGATAAAAAAAGTTATTTTTTGGTTCAAAGCCTGGCCAAAAGTCTAAAAAGCTTATCTTCATAAAATAATCATACCGAATTTTATTCTATTCAAGTATTAATATTTGATAATGATTTCAATATTTTTAGAAAAATTTAAAAATGAAATAAATGGCATAATGCATGTTGGTGCTCATTTAGGTCAAGAAGTTGAAGAATATTTAAAGTTTAATGCAAATAAAATATATTTATTTGAGCCCCAAATTGAAATTTTTAATAACTTAGTTGAAAAAATGAATAAATATGAAAATGTTGAGTGCTTCAATATTGGCCTAGGTTCGAAAAATCATTCAAATACTTTATATAAATCGCAAGGAAATGAAGGCAAGAGTTCTTCTATACTTGAACCTAGTTATCACTTAAAAGTTCAGCCGGATATTCAATTTAATGAAAGAGAAAAAATCACTGTTCAAAGATTTGATGACTTGGGCATTGATACTCTTAATTTTCTAACGATAGATGTTCAGGGATATGAATTAGAAGTTATTAAAGGGTTTGGAGATTCATTAAATGATGTCGATTTTATTTTCTCTGAAATTAATACAAAAGACCTTTACAGTAACAATGTATTAGTAAAAGATTTAGATAAGTACCTAAAGCAGTACAATTTTATTAGAATATTCACCAATATTGATTGCTTCAAACACTACGGAGATGCTTTTTACATTAAACAAACAAATATAAATTATAAAAAACCGTTTTTGAATTTTTTAATTAAAAATATTGTAATTTCTAATTTTTACTTAAATTTAAAAAAAGTTTTTTATCCCAAAAAACTAATCAAATTAATATTTAATATCTAGAAACTAAATTTTTATTTTTGAGATATCTTTCCATTGTTTCTTGTACTTTAATATATTAAAAGTTAATTTAATTTCGCTAATCAAACCTTTTTGCCAGTGAGATTCTCCATGAACTCTTGTTTTGTAGCTAATGGATGGCCTTTTAATTTTAAAGCTATTTAACAGGCAGTAATAGTAAACAAATACATCAAATGAAAAATCTTTTGGAAAGTCTTTTTCAATAGAAAAGAAATCTTTATGAATTAAATTGGGAGTGCCTCCGGCATCGAATATTTTTTTTCCAAAATATATACTTGCAATAATTCCAAATATTCTAGTTTTTAGGTGATCAATTTTTGGACGATTTTTACGCGCGCATTTGATATATAAATACTTTTCTTCCAAATTTTGCTTAGCTATGACTTCATAAACATCTGATGGATTTAATTTTAAATTTCCCGGCATCCACGCAACAAATTCTTTCTCGACAAATTCAGCAGCATATTTAATTCCTCCACCAAAGCCAAGATTTTTTTCAGAATGAATAAAAGTCCAATTATTTTTACGTTTATTTTCAGCAATTTTTTTTATTTCATTTGTATCTGATCCATTATCAAGCAAGATAAACACATTATCTTCGGTTTCCATTTTGTTTAATATCTCTACAAAGGTTTCAAAACTATCTTTATCATTGTAAAAAGGAACTACAATCTGAAAATTATTATCTTTCAAGATAATAAAGTTTCTTTTAGTAACTTTATGTACTCTTCAGGAGTTCCACAATCAAAGTAGTTTCCTTCCATGAGACTTACTGATACTTTTTCGCCATTGTTAACAGATTCTTTGACTGCATATCCTATGTGAGGGTCTTGATTATTAATATATTGTTCAAGTTTTCTATTAAAAGTTAAGGCGCCCCAAGCATGCTTGAATCCATTATCAGGCTTTTTATCAACCATTTCTAAAACGTTTTTATTTTCGTCAAATCTTACTTCACCGAGTTTACCTCTTTGTTCGTCTCTTATTTTCCAGCATGCAAGATTACAAAATTCAGTATTACTATCTAAAATTTCGTAAGGTTGATCGCCAAGAAAAAATGTATCAGGCATAATTAAAATAAAATTATTAGCTCCTGAAATTGATAAAGTATTGTTTACTGTTTCACACATAGTAGAGGTTACCATTTCGGGTATTTCTGTGTTACTAAAATTAAAATCTAAAGATTTAATTATTGGAGCTAATTCAGGCCTGGTTGGAAGATAAATTCTTTCACAAATATCTGATAAATTAGATATATGAACTTCTAGTAATGAAATATAAGCTTTGTCAATTGGTAGTAAGAATTTAGGTATACCTCTCATTCGAGAAGCTAATCCAGCTGCAGGCAATATTGCATCCATTTAAACTTTTAAGACTTTAATATCAATCACGTATAAATGATAGCAACATTTAAAAATATTAGACTTGAATGCAAATTCTTGTTTACACCCAATAGTCTATAATTAAATAATGAAAAACAGCAAATATAAATCTCTTAATATATTATTAAATTTTTTAAATTATGAATATAACGAAGAAAAATGTAAAAGTGTATATTCAAGAATTAACAGTACAGGTTTATTGAGTTTTATTTTGTATTTTTATCTAAAAATTTTAAATTTGTTTTCTTCTTCGAGTTTCTTTATTAATTTAAATAAAAACTTTATATTATTTAAATTCCTCACGGGTATTGTAATTTTAGTTTTTGAATCAGAAAATGAATCTACTGTTAAAAAAATAGAAAATGAAATGAATACAGATTTAGATAAAATTTATGATATTGCAGTTGTTGGAAGTGGACCTGGAGGATCTATAGCTTCATTAAGGTCTTTAGAAAAGGGTAAAAGTGTCGTTCTAATTGAGTCTGGTGCAAAATACTTGCCTGGAGCAATAGAACACCACTCACTAGATCAAACAACGAAACAATTCAAAAAGAAGGGTCTAAATTTTTGTTATGGAAATATACCAATGTTATTTACAGAAGGAGAAACGTATGGAGGTGGAAGTGAAGTCAACAGTGGATTATATTTTAAATTGACAGAACCTTATAGAAGTTCTTTTTTGGAAAAATGTAATCTAGAAGAAGAAGAATGGCAGTACTATGAAAAAATAGTTGAGCAAAAAATATCTGTCCAAAAATCACCTCAAGGTTCTTTAGATAATATAAAATCTGCATTGCTTGAAGGGTCACAAAATAAAGGCTTAGTTTGTGAGGAAGTGCCTAGGTGGAGATCTTATAAACCAGTTGAAGAACATAAGAGTATGCAAGTAACTTATTTAAAAGAATCAGAGGAAAAAGGTGTTGATATTTTTACTGAATCAAAGGTAGTAAAAATTTTACCTAAAATAGATTATATTGAAATCATCATTACTTCTAAAAATAAAAAAAATTCAATCAAAGCCAAAAACATAGTACTTTCTGCAGGAACTATTGGAACTCCACAAATTTTAAAAAACTCAGGATTAATCAAAGATAAATTATATTTTAACTTTCATCCTATGAACAGAGCAGTAGTGGAATATGAAGACGTTGTGAACGATGGGGATTTGTTTCCACCATACCAAGCATGGACAACAGATTATATCTATAAATTTGGATATTCTGTCTCAACTTATCCATATGTGAAAGCTACGCTTGCATCTCTTGGTAAAACTAACAACTTGCCAATAGAAGGTAAATTAGTAAGTTACTTTAGTAGTACAGTTTTAGAGAATTCTAATGGAAGGCTTTTGAATATATTTGGTAAATTAATTCCATTTTGTTATACATCAAAGAAAGATAGAAAAAAAATTGAAAAAGGATTTAACATCCTTTTAGATTTACTTAAGTCAACAAATATTAATGATATTTGGCCTAAATCTAAAGTATCTCCTATGACAACAGTTCATGTTTTTGGATCCATGCCATTAAATATAAGTAAAGATATTGGCGAATTAGGAGAGCTAAAAAGCGATAATAGAATTAAAATCTGTGATGCTTCACTTTTGCCATATGCACCATGGGGGAATCCACAAGCAGTAGTTATGGTTTTGAATGAGATACTTATGAATAAATGGTTAAAAAAGAATTTTTAGTTTTTCTTATCTATAAATTTAATTAATGGTGTTGTATATTTAGCTATTAAAGTAAAGAAAACCGCATATTTAGGAATATAGTAACTCCCGCTTTTATTAGTATTGAAAACTAGATTTGTAATTTTTTCAGGGTTAGTTTTGATAAAACTTGCAGATCTATTTTTATTTAACTTTGAATTTACAAATGCTGGCTTCCAAACAAAATATTTATTTTTTAAATTTTTCTTTAAGCCAATATTACTAATCAATAATTCAAGTAAGTTTTTAGAAAAAGAGTATGAATAAAGACTAGGTCTGATAAAGTCTCCCAATACGCTTGATACAATATGAATTTCCTTTGTTTTATCAAGTTTTAATAAAAATTTAAATATTTCGAATGATTGGAATGTATTAATATCCAAATGATATTTTAAATTATTTAGAAAATTTTCAGAGTTTTTTTCCTCAACCAATACTCCAAAGCTAATGATATATATGTTTGGAACTTCTTTGCAGGAGCTCTCACTATTTATGTGGTCTAAACATTCAAGATAATTGTTTACAGTAATTTTTTCCCCTATTGTATTTTCTTGAAACTCACTTCTTACGAACGAGGTTATTTTTAAAGAAAAGTTTTCATATTTTTTCAGGACACCTCTAAGAATAGATTTACCTATAACTGAATTACCTCCAATGAGGTAAATATTTAAACTAGGTTCCGTGTTCTCATTCATAAATCTTTATAAGTAATACCACAATTCTCATCATAAACCTTATTTACCATATCGTAATTAAAAAAAATTAAGATTTAGTATGTATCTATGGATTTAAATATATTACTAACTGGTTCTTCAGGCTTTTTAGGAATAAGACTAAGTGAAATTTTATCTAAAACAAATCATAGAATTACAGCACTTGACATAAGTGCTCCTAAAAAAAAATATGAAAATTTTGAATATAAAGTAATGTCCATAAACAACTATCTTGAACAGAATAAAGAGAGTTTAAATAAGTTCCATTTAATAATTCACACAGCTACTGTTTTACCATTTAAAGGCAAAAAAAAAGATTTATATGAAACAAATATTGTTTCATCATTAAATCTAATAAAACACATTTCTAAATTAGATTCAGTTTTTCTTGTTTATGTAAGTTCTAGTGGAATATATGGAAAGCCTCTAGAAATACCAGTCAAACAATCAACAAAATTTAATCCACTTGATACCTATGCAGAGACAAAACTTCAAACAGAAACAAATTTAGCAAAGTATTTAAATAACAGCAATTATGCAGTGATTAGACCAAGGACAATTATGGGAATGAGTAGAAAAGGTATTTTTGAAATATTTTTCAAACTTATTAAATACAACATTCCAATACCACTTCCAAACAAAGGAAGACAAATTATACAATTTGTTGACGTTAATGACCTGTCAAGATTGATATTACATATTGGAATGAATAAAATCTCTGGTAATTGGCCGGCTGGAGCACCAAATCCAAAATCGTTAAAAGAACATCTTGATTCACTAGGAGCAAAAATTGAAAAAAAAGTTCGTTATATAAGCTTCAATTCTAAATTTTTTGAATTTTTAGGAAATATTTTAGTTTCATTAAAATTAGTTAAGTTTACTAAATGGCATTTTGGATCTTTTCCTTTGGATTTTTATTTTGACCCATTATGGGTTCCAGATAATTTTGAATATGAGCTTAATAATGAAGAAGCTTTTTTCAATAGTGCAAAAACATATTTTTTAAATCTAGATATTTAATATTAATTAATTTAATTGCATAAAACTTTTATTTAGAAGCACTTTTTATAGTCTTTATCTAAAATGGTATATATGTCTGATTCAATAAATAATGTAAAGAGGAATGTTTATCAAATTAACTCCGATTTACAAAATTCTCACTTAGTTATTCAGAATTTTGGTAATGCAAGTTCAAGATTTTTATCTGGTTTTGTTATCAAGCCAAGTGGGATTATTTTAAGTGAGTCAGATTATAAAGAAATGGTTCAAATGGACCTAGAAGGAAATAAACTTGATGGAGATTTAAACCCTTCTTCAGACGAACCAACGCACAGGGTATTATATTCGGCGGATAGTGAAATTAATGGTGTAGTACACACTCATTCAAAGTATGCTACTGCTTTTGCCCAAGCTAATTTAGAAATTCCTAACTTAGGGACTACCCATTCAGATTTTTCAAAATACAGTATATTTGTCACAGAACAGCTTGAAGAGTCGGAAGTAGTTGAAGAATATGAATTAAATACTGGAAAAAAAATAGTAGAAACTTTAAAAAATAAAGGAATTTCTATGATGGAAACTCCAGGAATATTATCTATAAGACATGGAGTTTTTTCCTGGGGCAAAAGCATAGAAGAAGCGTTAAAAAATGCTGAAATTATTGAATATTTGGCAGAGTTATGCTTTATAACAAGAAATCTCAACCCTTCATCAGAAACTATCGAAGAATTTATATCAAGCAAACACTTTAATAGAAAACACGGTCCAAACAAATATTATGGACAATAGGGTTATTTTATTATTTTATAAGCTAAGGTTCTTAATTTTCTACACAGTAATAGGTTTTTTTAGCTTAAATGTTGAAAATTATGTAAGAGTGAATTTAATTAATTTTTTTGGTACAAATGTCATTTTGTCAAATCTTATTTCCGTCTCTTCCAGCATTGCAGTTGCTTACTTTTTGAATGTAAATTTCAACTTTAAGGTCCCTAAAGAAAGAATAAAAATTTCACTATTTTATTTCACATTAATATCTTTTTTTTCATGTGTAATACAGCTCACTTTTAGTTATGTCGTTGATATTGAATTTTTTCAGAATAGATTTCAAATTTCAGGAGCACTCTTTTTAATTGCATACTTCTTACATAGAAGATATACATTTAAAAATTATCAAAAAATAGGTGTTGCAATACATCTAAATCAATCAAACTATGTTGATGAAATATATAAAAAAGTTAAAAATTTTCCTGATTTTATTCATATTGATTTAATTGATGAAACTATTAATAAAAAAAATATATCTACGGATGTTGAGAAACTTATTGAAATAAGAAAATTTTGGCCGCAAAAAAAGCTACAAATTCATATAATGTCAACTAAACCAGAATATTGGGTTGATAAACTACCACAACTGAGGAATACTGAAGTTTTTTTTCATTATGATGACATAGACGAAATTGAAGAATTAAATTCAAAGATTTTAAAAAAGAATTTTATTCCAGGGATTGTTTTACATAAAAATATAACAAACATACAAATACTCGATTTATTTAATTTATTTAATAATTTTATGGTTTTGTGTGTAAGTAAACCAGGTTTTTCTGGGCAAGCTTTCCAACAAGAATCAACTGATTTAATAAATAACCTTGTTAAAGCAACAGAGCAAATTGATGAAATGAAAATAACACTTGACGGAGGAATATCTCCAAAGATTGCTTCAAGATTTAATGTCAAAGAAGTTGTTTCTGCATCATCGATATTGAATGTTGAAGATTCAAAAAAACAAATTATAAATTTTCAAACATCTCAAAAGTACGAAAACCCAACTCCATGACTCGAGAAGAAGTACTAGTAGGCTCAATATTTGAGAATTTAGAGAAGAACTCAAATATTATTAGCTCAAACATAGTAGGTTCTATAGAAAATATGGATCTAGAAAATATTTCTGATATTGATATTGTAGTAATTGTAAAAAAACTTAGTCTAAATCTAGTTGAATCAATTAAAAACTCTTTGCTAGGTATAAATTTAAAAGAAATTAACATAGACAAACAAATTTATATAAACGATACCTTTGGTCCTTTAAAATTTGATAATAAAAATAATATTGTTTTTCACTTAATGATTTACGATCTAAATTTACATTTAGAACACGTAAAAAAATCACCATTTACTTGTTTTGATTGGGAAAGGTCGGAAAATTTTAGAGGAATTTCATTAAAGGATTTGTCATCAGTTCATAAATTGATGCTTAATGATTTTGTTAATTCTAGAAGGGGAACAAAGGAGTATCTTGAAGATATAACTAAAAAAAAGATTTCTTATAGAAAGTATGAGCTTAGTAATGATGAGTTAGTACAAACTAAAATGTATTACGATTTAGATGACAGGCATGAAATAGAATTTGCATATCATATTATTTATAATTCGATTAGTAATCTTTTAAAAGTTCACTTTAACAATAATGAAAAATTGAAATTTGATAAATTTATAAATGTATGGAGCAACGTTTATTCTGAGCTTTATGATAAATATGGTTCGGATTTTAAAAATTTATATAACTTGAAGATAAAAAAAGAAATAGACAATTTGGATACTGTTGAGCTGATCTCCAATTTTTTGACTGATTTCGATTTTTTTGTTAATCAGGAGTTAGAGAAATCAGATAAGGTTGTCTTAATAAGACACTTTAAAACTAAATTTAACGATGGAAGATTACTTGGTTCTGAAAATGATGTGAATATTAATAATGATCAAGAGATATTTCCAGAATTACAAAATTTTAATTTTTCAATATTTGATATATACACTTCCCCCTCTGTTCGGTGCATAGATACATTAAGCAAAATAAACCTTTCATCCTATAAAATATCTGAGGATTTAAAAGAAATAAACTATGGAAAAGCTGAAGGCCTTTTTTTTGATGAGTTAATTAGAGAACATCCATATATTTCCAATGCATTAGAAAATCAAATAGATTTTAAATTTCCAGATGGAGAAGATAACACAATGGTGATAAATAGAGTAAGCAAATTACTGTCAAAACTAAAAAAAGATTCTGTACTGTTTACTCATCAAGGTGTAATTAGATGCTTAATAGGTACCTCATTAGACATCCCAATAAATAAGTGGTATTTAATAAATATTCCGCATGGTTACCCTATAGAATTTTTAAAAATTAATGAAAATTATTCATTAAACATTGATAGAAAAACATTGAGTGCAATAATGGAAAATTTTAATGCAGAAATATAAAAAGATCGGTTTCTTCTTACTACCAGGTCAAGAAGCGCATCATCAGGTTCATAGCATGAAAAAATATTTTAAAGTTTTTGAAAATAAGCAGAACTTTATAGAAGACTTTCCTCATGTAACACTTTTTAGTGGATTTTATAAAGATTATAAAAGTTTAAATAACACAATTGAAACAAATATAAATTTGATTGAAAGTTTGATTAATTATTCTTATATATTAAATAAAAACATAATCTTTGAAAATGATGTAGAAAAAAATTTTAGCACACTAGTTTACGGAATTGAAAATACTGAACCAATTCAAAAGTTTCAAAAAGAACTCTTAAAAAAGCTTAAACCAGACTATGGAAGTGATTTTTATAATTTGAAAGATGAATATATCTATGATTATGAAAAATATAATTATCCATTCGTTGGAAAAAAATTAATTCCACATATAACAATTACAAATATTCATAATTTGAATTTAAATGAAAAAGAAAATTTTATGAACCAAAAAATTAATATAAATGAACAATTTCAAAATTTTGTTATTGGGGAAATTACAAGTTACAACTTAGAAATCCTAGAAAAATTATGGTAAAAAACAATATTGTTTTAATGTCCGGTATGGGACAAAGATTTAAAGATAAAGGTTTTAAAACACCAAAGCCCTTAATTAACCTCAATGGCAAAACTATAACTGAAAATGTTATAGATAATTTTCCAGAATGTGATAAGTGGATTTTTACAGTTAATAGAGAAGTATATGAAAATGAAAAATTTATTAATTTTTATAATAATTTTAATTTTGATAAAAAAATCTTTCTTCTCGAAAAAGTAACAAATGGGCAAGCCACATCATGTTTAAAAGCATTAGAGTTGCTTCCTGATGGTGAAGATTTTTTTATAGGTTCATGTGATGCAATATTTCAAAATAAAATAATACTTAAAGATTTTTCAACAATTGATGGATTAATATTTACAACATTTCCAGAGAAACATCACATAGACAATAGTACAAACTATGGATGGGTTGTTGGAAAAAAGAATATAAATGACATTAAATGTAAAAAAGCACCTGCTTCATTTAAGGACTCCTATCTTATTTCTGGCTCTTTTTATTTTAAAAATAAATCTATTTACCAAAAAATTTATAATGAAATGGTTGATAAGAAAATGTACATCAACAATGAGCTGTATATTGATACTATGTTTAAGGTATTATTTTTTAACAAAAGAAAAATACAAAATTATATTGTTCCAACAAACATAATTGGAACACCAGAAGAATATGAAAAATATTTAATTTCAAATGATTGATTTATTAATTCCTTGTTTTAATGAAGATAAAAACGTTGAATCTCTTGTAAAGCAGTGGTCAAAAATTTTAAAAATTGATAGAAGAATACATGTTTCATTTATAAATAATGGATCAAGTGACAGTACTTATAGTTTGTTAAATAAATATATAAATACTCTAAATGATTCAAACATGAAGATAGTTAACGTTCAGACAAATAGGGGCTATGGGTATGGGTTGAAAATGGGACTTGAAAAAACAAATCATAAATATGTTGCATGGACTCATGCTGATTTACAAGTAGGTTCTGAAGACGTCTTGAAATTAATTGATAATTATCTTGAAAGTAATAACAAAGATGCATTATTAATGATGGGGCGAAGACAAAAAAGAACTTTAGTTGATAAATTTTTTACATCAATGATGTCAATTTTTACCTTCTTTCTAACAGGTTATTTATTATTTGATATAAATTCTCAACCAAAAGTTTTTCCAAGAAATTTATTGGAAAATTTAGATGAACTTCCAAATGACTTTAATTTGGACTTAGGGCTATTGTTAATTGCAAAAAAAAATAAATTTGAGATTAAATTAAAAGATTTAGTTTTTCACAAAAGAATCTCAAATTCACCAAAAGGTGGAGGGTCGTTTATAGGGAAAATAAAACTCTCCCTTTCTACATTGAAATACTTATTGAGGTATTTTTTTAAAAGATTTTGAATTAAAGACAAAATTAATAATTTCATAAAGAAGATAACTAAATGCAATATAAAAAGTTATATGACTTATCAGTACAGGTATAGTTTCATAAATAGTTTGTAAAGTACCAATACTGCTGTTCTTAAATCCATGAAAAAATTTGGATGGCGAGGAAGACACTAGAAATAAACATGAAATTAATGGAAAGTTTATTTTTCCAGATAATAAGTAAAGAATAGGTATATAAAGAATAATTAATCTAACATCCTCATTACCAAAAATACTACTAATTATAAAAAGAACAGAAAAAGAAATATAAACATGGTTAGCTATATATGCATTTTCATTTTTAAACTTTGTAAAAAACCATATTGAAATTAATGTAATTATTAAAATTTGAAGTCCGTACCCAAGGATAAAACTAAAATTTAAAAACTCATTGTAATTTTTTGCATGACCTTGTATGCCATAAGATTGAGACACTCCTGATTGATCTTGAATCCTTTCTTGAAAATTTACAGCAAAGTAATAATAAATCAATGATGCAGCATTAAAAAGACAAATAACTGATGATTCAATAAGTTTTCTTATATTTTTATTTTTATAAAAATAGATTATGAGTCCACCAAATAAAAATAATGGGTAAATTTTAATTAAGGTTGAAAATGTTAAAAGAAAATAACTTATATAAGGATTCTTCTTAAATATAAGTAAAGATAATAAACATATAAGAACAAAATAAATATCTAGATGACCCCGTTCTAAAACAAAAACTAACGGTGGGCCAATAAATAATACTTGTAAAATAAATTTGTTATTTTTCAAATTATCAAAAATATAAATATAAATTAACACAACAAAAATTATTACAAAACTCGAAAATATAATTGAGGTAACTTCAAGGTTATTTTCGAATGCAATGTAATCCCATATAGGACCATAATTATTTTCAACATTACATCCAACAGCATTACAGTTCAAAACACTTAGGCCATAATAAGTATCTGCATACCTATCATTACTTTGATAGGTATTAGCTGAAAGCCTTTGCCACAAGACATTTAGATCAAGAAAAATACCACTTACAATTCTTAAAAAATAATACATAATTGGGATGTATTTAAACAATTTTATTTGAGAATTACTAAGCTTTTCATCCTTAAAAAAAATAAGGTAAATAGATACAAAAAAAATAAGCATTTGCTGGAATAGTTCATAATCAAAAAATAGAACTAATGTGTAAGCTGAAAAGAAAAAACTCATCAAATATTCTTTTACAGAATTAAAGTGTATATTTTTTATTAATGTATTAAAGATAAAAATTGTTATTAAAAATAGGATTAAATAATAATTTATAAAAAACTCTTTAAAAAAAATTTTTGTAAAATTAAAGTAACTGATTATTCCAATCAAACTAAAAATAAATAAGTTTTGAAAACCTGTAAATAAAAAAAGAGCTAGTAAAAAAATAAATATTGAAATTATTGAAAAGTTGTAAAGCATATTTGAAGTAAAGATAATATTTTTATCTTGGAAATTTACTTGCTTAGCTAAACATTTAAAATTTTCAAATTCAGGAATTAAATTTAATTCCTGATAAATGATATTTTTGTTGTAAAAATCGAAATATATCTCACTTGAGTTTTCCAAGTCAGAATCAACAAATCTTGAGCAATTAAAATCTTCAAAGTTATTATTGTTTTGAAAATTAATTATAAAAAATTGCACAAATATGAATAGAAAAACAGCTATCAGCGCAAACTGTATTTTTTTTGTACTTGAATTTGAGCCGATATTCATACTGCTATTTAACCAAGATATCTGTATACAACACCGGAAACACCAAAGTTAGATACAAAAACTACATTATTATTTTGAAACTTTTTAAAAAATATATCTGATATTGTTCTATTTTCTGTATCAAGATTTACAAAATCGTCAATCATGATATAAGAACCAATCGCTAATTTGTCATAAATAAAATCAAATGGCTCAACTGCTGATACATACAAATCACAATCAATGAAAACAAACTTTAGTTTGTCTATATTTTTAATTTCATCATTTAATTTCAAAGTGTCAGAAAAAAATCCTTTTATAATTCTTGAATTTGAAAATTTTTTTTCAATTTTTTTTGTACTTTTATAGTTATTTTTAAAATTTGATTTGTTAAAGTAGGGATGAGTATCGTCAGGAAATCCTTCGAAAGAATCTAAACCAAAAAATAAAGATGAATCATTTTTATTATATTTTGAATTTAATCTAATTGAATGTTTAAAACTTGAACCTGTGAAAATACCAAATTCAATACAGTCACCTTGGACTTGGTCTAAAGAAAGATTGTAAAATATTTTTTTTAAAGTCATATATTTTGACAAATTATGCATTAAAAAAACAGGTACAAGTATTACAAATCTACTGAATAAATCGTGCAAAATTGTAAGTTTTGAAATAAGTAAAAGCATAAGTAACTATATATTAACAAGTTTTATTTATCTTGTTTAAATTGAACGTAACCAATAGGTTAATATAATTATGAAGTGTTTGATTTAAAAATTTCTACTCTTACCGTATTTTTAATAAGTTTTGTAACAATAGGTTTTTTACATGTTTTTCATTGGGAAAATTTATATAACACTCAATTAATTCAAGGCTCTTATGATGTTATAGACAGAACCCCAGCTTGGAGAGTGAATCAAAGTAGATTGATGGGGCCCGCAATGTTAAAAGTTATGACTTTATTAGGAATATCAAAATGGTGGGCAATTAGAATTTTTGTTCTAATTTTTGTTTTATTGAATAATCTTTTGTTTACAAAATGTATATCTCTACTGTCACAAAGTAAGTTTGAGATATTGAATTCTTTGATTATTTTTAATGCTTTATTTATTATTGCTCAAGATCAGTGGCTATTTGTTTGGGATTTTATTGATATCACTTTTTTTATTTTATATGGATTAATATTGATGAAAAATTATTATATAAAATATCTATTTATAATTAATTTCTTTCATATTTTTAATAGGGAGACAGCCCTTATTATGTCTATATTCTTCATTTATACAATCTTTATGAAAAAAAATAGAAACTTGAAAGAGCTGTTAAAAGATAAAATGTTTTATGGTTTAACTTTTAATTTATTTTTTGGAACTGCTTACACGTACCTAAGTAGAAAATATTTATTTATAAGACAATCAGAGTTAACAGGTGGTGGGCAAGATTTAAATAATAATTTCTTAGGAGGAAATTGGGTTACACCTTTATACAATTACAATACTTTATTCAACGGTGAAACGGTATCAAATACTTTGATACTTACTGCAGTTCTTTTAGTATTTTATTTTATTTTAAGAAATTACAAGCAATTCTCTGAAAATGAAAAAATGCTATCTATTGCGACCCTTATTAATATTCTTCCCGTCTTTTTATTTGGAGTATTTATTGAAACCAGACAATACTTTCCCTCTTTAGTGATGTTGGCATATTTAATTTTTTCAAATTCTATTACAAACACAGAAATTACTAATAAGTAAGTTAATTTTATAATTTCTAACTATAAAACCCGCTTGTATTACAAGAAGTTATATCTTTAATAACCATTACTAAGCGAACTTGGTATTTATTTAATATATTTTATGCCTTATAAATATTTTTTTAGATAGTTAGAATATTTAATTATGGGTATTGAAACAGCAATGATTTTGGCTGGTGGGCTTGGAACTAGATTTAAAGAATACACCAAAGACATACCTAAACCTATGGTAAATGCCAATGGCGTTCCTTTATTAGTACACATTATAAATTTCTATATAACTTTTGATGTCAAAAAGATTTATGTACTTGCTGGATATAAAAAAGAAATTATATATGATTATTTCAATCTCAATGGCATCCAGATATCAAAAGAAGAACACATTTATTCCTTCGGCAATGATGTAAATGTACAAGTAATTGATACAGGTGATGATACCCTAACTGGTGGAAGAATAAAAAAAGGTTTAGATTACTTGGAAGGTAACCAAACACATTTGACGTATGGAGATGGAATAGCAAATGTTGATTTAAATAAATTATATAAATTTCACCAAAAACACAATCCCATAGCGACACTAACGGCAGTAAGACCTCCTGCAAGGTTTGGAAGTTTAGAGCTAGATAATGAAAAGGTCGTAGCATTTAATGAAAAAAATCAATCTAATGAAGGCTGGATAAACGGTGGTTTTTTTATTTTAAATAAAGAAGTGAAAGAATACATCGAGAATGACAATCAAGCATTTGAAAAAGAACCTCTTACAAAACTCTCTAACAAAAGAGAGTTGGCGGCTTTTAAACACCACGGTCTTTTTCGCCCCGTTGACACAATTAGAGAATTAGAAATTTTAGAATCTGAGCTTAGAGAAAATGAGTTTAATTTTACTAATGAATAATTTTTGGAAAGATAAAAAAGTACTTATAACAGGACATACTGGATTCAAGGGTTCATGGCTTGTATTAATGTTAAAATCTCTAGATGCACAAATATTTGGTATTTCTTCTGAAAAGAGAGAAGGGGTATATCAACTAACTTCTTTAGATTCGCTATTAAATAAAGAGTTGTTTCTAGATCTTTCAAATGATAATCCTGAATTAAAACAAAATTTAAAATCTTTTGCTCCTGATATAATATTTCATTTTGCAGCGCAAAGCCTAGTTATAGATGGTTACAGAAACCCATCTCTAACTGTAAAAACAAATGTAATTGCCCCAATTAATTTAATTGAAACCATAAAAGAGTGCTCATTAGATACAACTTTTGTAATTGCTACAACAGATAAAGTATATAAGCATCCAAGTAAAGACAATGTTGAAGGGAGTGAACTTGGTGGTACTGATTTTTATAGCACTTCAAAAGTAAGTAAAGAGCTAATTATTGATTCATATATTAATCATCCAGACTACAAAAACATAAATTTTAATAAAGTAAGGTCAGGAAATGTAATTGGGGGTGGGGAGAGAGCCAACAATAGACTATTTACTGATTTAATATATGCAATAAATAACAATATGCCCATAGAACTAAGAAACCCAGAACATGTTAGACCCTGGCAATATGTTTTAGATTCCCTTTATGGATATTTGCTTGTTGCAGAAAATAGTTACATGAAGCAAACATCACAAACATTTAATTTAAACTCCGAAATAAATAACAAATATAGTGTTTTTCAAATATCAGAGTTATTTAAACAGTATGCAGATTACAAAGAAGATATTCTAGTAAATAATAACTCTCCATATAAAGAGGTAGAAATACTTAAGATAAATTCTTCTAAGGCTGAAAATGATCTAGGTTGGAAGGCAAAAATAGAAATTCCAAGAATCATTCAGCTAATTGTTCAGTGGGAAAAGCACCACAAGAAAGAAAATAGTCCAGAATACTCATTAAATGAAGTTGGTGACTACTTAAACCTTTAGAATTTTTTTTACAAAAGATTTTAACTTTTTTATTGTCTTTGGCTTCAATTTTGGAACAAATGATTTTATAAATAAATTTATATCAAGAAGCTTTAAACGATTTGGCTTCTCATTTTCAAACCACTCCGTTCTCCATTTTTGACCTCCGGCAAAATGTCTTATTATTGTTTCATCGTATTTTGACTTATTTATTAAAAAAGTACAAAATGACTCACCCCTGACTTCAGTTACATTCCACTTTGTAGGCAATATCTCAACATTATTATGCAGATCTTCTAATGAAAACTCAGTAAATTCAGTTACATTTGAGTGCCATCCAAAATTTGGATATTTCCAAAATGATTTTTGCGAGTGACGCTTTATTCCTGCTAAATAATACCAGCTTGCTTGTTCTCTGAAATCTTTTACAAAACTATTCTCAAATCCAAAATACTCATGTTCGGTAATATGGTTTTGTAATCTTTTATACCTATCATCATCAAGTATCAAGTTAATTAAGTTTTTGGACCAGTCATTAATTTTCAATGAAAAATTACCCATACAGTGTGTATTTGCAGAATCAATGGCGTAACTAAATGATTTGTTTGTTACATATTCAATATTTTTTTTAACAATACACATGTCTGCATCAATTTGAGTAACAGTGTCACCTTCTTTAATAGTTTTATCATCTAAAAGGTCACTTATTAATTTAAATTTTAACCATGTAGGGTGATCTCTATATTTTTGTTCTACATCTAAAAACTCTAAATATTCAAAATTGTGAATATCTGCATATTCCTGGTTTCTTTTTGACATGTTATTAATAAAGAAATCTTGTTTCCAGTTATCAAAATTCGAAGTTACCATTAAAAATTTTTTACTCATCAATTACCTCAAATCAGATTAATTATCTTTAGTATATCAGTTTCAGATTTGTCTACAATTGTGGGCGCTACAGGATTTGAACCTGTGACTTCTTCCTTGTAAGGGAAGCGCTTGTGAAAATCCTAAGTTTTGTTACTGTTGAATTTATTAAAATTAACTTTATAACAAAAGTTTAGTGACTCAATAGTGACTTTTAGTAATTAATAAAAATAGTCGATTAATAGAACTATTATCCCTATTTTTGGTATTGAGCCAGCATATCTCTTATTAAATACATCAATATCTATAGGAGCACTCCCAATGCTTCCAGTAATTTGATTGCTGTATATGTTTATATCAACCACATCAATTCCAATAGTTCCATATATATTTTCAAACAAACCACCGTCTCTTTCTGTTCTATTTAAATCAACTACATCAATCCCAATAGTTCCATAGAAATTTTCAATTAAACCATTGTCTAATATGTATCTATCGACATCTATAACATCAGCGCCAATAGTTCCCATAAAATTATTATTGAATTTGTTTACGCTCACTGCATCTATACCTACACTTCCGATAAATGAGTCATAAACACTAGGTGGAATTGTCGTAGTTGTAGATGAAGAACGAGTTGACGAACTTGTTTTACACGGGATATTAAAAGATGGCAATCTATTAAAGTATGAACCTTTCCAAAGTTCATTAAAATTGTTCACTTCTAATAAGTTAAGGTTATAAAGCTCTTTACCTTCATTATTTATTTTTTCACACTCTACTTTTGAACTTTTCTTTTCAATTTTGTATTCTAAATCTTGTCCATATATCGTAAATCTTATATCGCAACCTTGATTGCCATAATTTTTGATATCCCATATATACAAAGTGTTAAATTGGTAGAAAATATCTTCTTCCCTTAAACTTTCAAGATTACCAGTAGCTATGAGTTCATCTTTGAAAAGACCCAAGGTGTATTTAACTTTATATAAATCTAACTGCTCAGCTTTAAAATATGAATAGTAAGAACCAAATTTTGACCTAACATTTGTTGACCAAGTGGTAAGGGTCGCTAACGAGGGACCATCGCATTTTTCATAGTTTGTTTTGTTGTTTGAAAAAATGTTATTAGAAGGAATGTTACAAATATTAAATTCGACATTAATAATTAAGTTGCTTTTAGAAAGTGCTTCCTCAGAAATTTTAAAACCTTGCTTAACTACAATTTCAACTTTTGGAATTTCAGAATTAATATCAATAATTTTAAGACTTTCAATTTTTGGTAAAAGAGTTTCAGAATTTTGTGCGAACTTTTTAATTGTTGTAGTAGTTGTTGGTGGTGAGTAATTGGCATAACATAATTCATATGTTGATACTTGGTCACCATTTGGTTGTTCGCTAATGATATTTATTTCAATAATATAACTAGCCGCTACATTGCTACCTGTATTGTCGATTTCATAAGAGTAAGAGTTGCTTGTGTATGCTGTAGGAAAAGTAATTAAGTCTGCATTATCTTCTTTTGTAAAGAATACTCTAGTGAAATTAGCATCATCTTTTTCAACCAAAATGCCAATATATACTATATCTCCACTACCAGCTTCAGCGGTCCACTCTAGCTCATAAACATCAACATTAATATTCTCAGTTGGGCAATTTGTAATAAGAACTTTTGGAGGGTCTACCTCATACTCCTCTTCAACCATTGTTGTAGTAGTTGAAGAAGTTGTTGATGAAGTAGTGGTTGTTTCTTGAGTAGTTGTCGTAGTTTCAATGGTTTCGTTGCTCTCTTCCGAGCTATTACTGCAAGCAACAAAAAACACTAAGAAAACAATTAAAAACCTCTTCATTGTTCTAATAATAGACAAAAGCACTGTCAAAATTGTCATTTGATATGTCAATATCGTCGCTTAATTAACTTACAAATTTCAAAATAAGACCGATAAAAGTTAGATATTTCATCTAATTTATTAAATAGTTTTGCGACGCTATAAGCAATCTACTATCACTAATGGATATAGTTATTGGATATAGTTAGATTGACATTTCATACAGATTTATCTTCATTTTTATCCACTTTTAGCTCTTTTGCTAACTCAATATCCTTAATAAAACGTTCTAAATCTTCTACCTTTGGTTTTTTGTCATATATATTCTTATACATAACCTCTAGCTCTACTTCATCAAATCTAAGCTCATCTAAATGCTCTATACAGTAATCCATATAAATACCTTTTTTAATGGTGCTTCGATTACAAAGCTCTAGACAATTGCACTTCTTAGTCTCTGAAGGAAAACCGTATATGTTTGAATTGTTATAACGATGAATCACTTTTAAATGACCCAATTCTTTTAATTTTTGAATATGTCGTGATACCGTTTCTTTTTGGAATCCAGTTTCAAAAGCTAAAATATCTAGTCCAGGAAAACAACCTAAAGGGTCATCATTATTTCTGTGCCCTCTAATTGTTATATAAGTAAATAACATACCAGGCTTTACATTTCTGTCGTGTCTTACGATAAGTGGGACTTGAACAAATCCATTTTCTAATTTCATACGTCATCTTTCCGTTAAGAAAGAAGACGGATTCCCACCG
>VMHT01005890.1_pt1 | contig 55742 bp, 77 predicted proteins | sample 4693611 | NCBI WGS metagenome assembly VMHT01 (sample SAMN12280063, study PRJNA550983) | marine metagenome | isolation source: seawater sampled from same location over 5 years 0.02-0.2 micron viral filtrate | place: USA: collected off the coast of southern California halfway between the port... ... | reverse complement strand
ATCATCTTCGCGGATCTGTGCGAAGTCAGGGTGTATGTTAAGTAGCTCTACCTCTGCCTTTTCTTTCTTAGCTTGAGTACGCATACTTTCTATTTCTTGTAAGCGACTATCTAGATCAGAAGCACGTTCATTAGCCTTCTTATCCGCAATAGCTTCAATGATACCAGCTACGTCAGGGTACTTCTTAGTCCAAGCATCAATCTCTTCTTCTGACTTAGGTAGTACAAGCTCATTCTTAGCAGCTAAGTCTAGTTGACCCTTTAGCTTATCTAACTCCGTTTTATACTCTGCATCTTTTTCTTGCATGTACTTACGAATATCAGAGTATCGCTTTTTAAAGCTCTTCTCTTCTGCACTCAGATCAGCATCATCCTTTGTGGGTGCTTCTGCTTCCTCTGAGGCTTCTTCTTGTTTGGTATCACTTTTTGTCTGTACTTCGGGTTCGACAGACTCTGAGCTACTGGGTTCCTCTTGAGTAGCTTCTTCTGTTGAGGCTTCTTGCTCTGCATCGTCCTGTTTTATGCCAGCATCTTTTAAAAGCTGAGCTAACTCCTGTTCATCTCTCTGTACACGAGACATATTACGCATGTGTGATGCAGATTCAACTGCAATAGTTTGGGCTTCCGACATTTCTTACTCCTTTATGTTGGGGCCAGCCTAAGCTGGGTAGCCTTATAGTTATTTATTGTCGTTTAGTTATTATTTCTTTTTCTTACCCATTAAGCCGCCTTTTGATAACCCAGATATACCATAAGATTGATCTAATGCTGCACCGCCTTTTTTCTCTGTAGAAGATAGGCCAGATGTTTTCTCTTTGGCTTTTTTAGTGGCTTTTGCTGCTGCTGCTTTTGCGACTTCTGCACCTGATGGGCCGGGATCTCTGTTATCTGTAGGTTTAGCAGGTTTATGTTCAGATAAGCTCTTCTTTGACTTTGTTCCTGTACCACCTGTACGTCTTGAACCATGAAAACTATCACTTAATGCTGGACCTTCATAGCTATCATCAAACTGATCTCCCAGCCATGTATCAAAGAAGTCAACTTTTCCATCATTATTCATGTCATTAAGAATACCGCCGCCGCCTAATACACCGCCGCCGCCAAGAATACCCTGACCCTCATCTTTTCCGCGTCTAGTTACACCATCAAATAGCTTTTGTATCTTAGCTTTTTGTGCATCATCATCTGTTGCTCTGTAGCGTTTTTCTAGCTCTCTAGCTACTGCAAAACCTGTGGCACGTTTACCTATTTGTGCTATAAGTCCTACAGGACCAGCAAAGGTACTAAGACCAGCAAAAGCTTTGTTTACCTTTGGGCTACCTAAATTAGTAGCTAACTTAAAAAGATCTTCATCTTCATAATCTTCAAACTGTTTTGCTGCTTTATTAACGTTCTCTAACTCTCGATTGGCTTTATTTTGCTCTTCATTTGCTCTAATGTTAGTGGACTCACCTGTTTCAGGGTTTTGCACAGTTATCTCTGGCGATTTATAATTCTCAGATACAACATAACCTGCGTCAATCATAGCTTGGGCTGCTGCATCTGGTTTTCCATCAACAAAGCGCAAGGAAAATGCCGCCCCTGTTTTTGGGTCACGGTATTCTCTATACTCGATATTGTCAGCCATAAAGTTTGTTTCAAATATAGAAGAAACGTCAGGTATAGCAGGTGTAGTTACGTCTCCACCCTCATTGTAGCCTTTTAAGTACCCACCGTCCTTCATATTGACCATAGGCTGATCTTCTGCGACTGTCTGTAACTCAGAGATGTCAAACGGGAAGTCTTCATCCTCTGGCTCAACCATCTCCATGCCCTCTGGTGGTATTGGCTCACCACCGATACGACCATTGGCTTCCATCTCAGCAAAGCCTTCTTTGGCTTGTGTACGGAGATCCTCAAAGAATTTAACACCATAAAAGCGTACAACGTCAGCAGGTACAACATACTCGCCTTCACTTAGTTGTGCAGGTATATCATCCCGTACCTCTTCGGGTAGTGAGCCTGTAGGTACTTCATTACCTGATACAGGATCTACATCTTCTACTGAGCCACCAAGCGCAAAGGCCATCTGAGTCTGTTCTTCCATAGCCATTCCACCTTCGTTAAAATTCGCTTTAACACCTGTGACTTTATTCTCAAACTCAAATTGAGGATCGTCAGGTGTTGTCTTTTTTGCCTTTTTAGCAAATACTAATGGGCCTACTTGCATTACTTGCTCAGCAGAAACAACAGGCATACCATCAGCTTTATCATAGAAGTATGAAGCTCTATAAGGATTCATACCTACCTGTACCCACTCAGGATCATCAAACAGATTTTCTACTGTTTTATAAACCTCTTCTGGGTCCATATTCTGCCACTCACCCTGCATTCTAGCAATAGTAGTTTTTGCTGAACCTGTAGCAATCTTTGAAGCTGCTAAGGGGTTAGAGGTGAAGCTTACATTATTAAGCACAGCAGACTGTCCATAACCTACGGTTTTACCGTCTTTTACAGAGCCATCATGTAAAGATACAACCCAAGTGTCTGAATTATTATAAGCAGGTATATCTAACCTAGAAGAAATAGGTGTACCATCTTTAATACTCTTATTTACTCCTAAAACACCCTTCTTTGTTTTCCTTGGGTCTGTAGCGTGTAAAGACTTTACAACCTCTTCTTTTGTTGGAAACTTTGGCATCTCTGTAATAGGCTTGATAGGTTGCCTCTCATCTGATAGCTTTCTAAACTCTTCTGATGTTATTTTACCCTCACGAAGATTGGTAGCTGCAGCAGCCATTTCATCGTCTGGCGGTATTCTAAACTTATCTTTTGCGTAGTTTTCTGCCTTCCAATCAGCTAGGTCTTTTTCGGAAAAACCTAAATCATCTACAGCGTCAGAAGTAGCATCTAAAGTAAGTGGTCTAGGTTTTGAGGGTACATCTCCCGTACCTTTATATATAGTACCGTCTGGCATTTGTATATCTAGGCTACTAGGGTCTGCTTTAGGACCAACCCTATAAGGCAATTTAATGTCTAGAGTAGCAAGGTTTTTTCTTAAATCAGAATTGCTTACATTACCCATTGCCCATTCATCAATCATATCTTCCATTTTAAGAGTAAGATCATAGTCATACTCTACATCAAAGGGGTCTTTAGGTTTTAACCTAATATTACCACCCATACTGCCTAGTGCATCGGGGTCAAACTCAACACGCTTTACAGTCTCTGCAGCCTTTTTAGCACCAGCCCTTATCGCATTAGCTGCAGCATCACCCAATCCCGGAACAAGCCCTACAAGAGCAGCCCCGCCTAGTGCACCCGCGAGAAAGTAATTAGGATCTTCTTTGTTTAATTCATCATATACTTCTTTAGCTGCCATAGCATCGCCAATTACAGGTGTAGCTGATGCAATAAAAGTAGCAGCGTCTCTAAAGGATAAGTCAGTATTGACTTGTGGGGCATCTTCAACAGCTTTAGCAGACTCTGCTGCAAAACCTAGTGCCTCATCAGTCTGCTTACTTACTAAATCCATTGACTGTCTCCCTGAGTAGCTTTAATCGTCTAAGCACACTAATGGCACCCTGTGCTCTGTGTACCTCTACAGGTGTATCCGCATTTTCGATGATTCTATGCTGTATAGTGACTAGATCATCTATGTGTGCATAAAATTCTTCGATAGCTTGCTTGTTATTTACAAACTGTTTAAGCGACATTGCCAGTAAACCCTTGTTCATCTGGGGTAGGGGCTGTTCCTATACCCATCTGTGAACCACCGCCACCAGACGTATCAGCTACGCCCTGTGGGCCTTGTCCTTGAGGTGGAGCACCCTCTGGTGCTGCAACACCTTCTGGCCCTGCAGGGGGCTGTGCGGGCTGCTGAAAGCCCTTCAAGATCTCCGCTTGAATAGCCGCATCCTGCATGGAGTTAGTAACCTTATCTGGATCAAGATCCATAGACTTAGCAATCTCACGAATAATGTAGTCCATCTTAGCAAAAGGTGCCAATACTGGGTTCTGTGCTACTTGCAAGAATTGCATCAAACGCTGTGACCGTACTTCATTAGCCATCAAGCTTTCTGTACCAGACGCACGTACCTCTAAGTCACCCTTGATTGTCTCATCAAAATCAAACTGCATATTAAACGCAAAGAATGCCTTACCTAGAGGGCGAATCAAATAGTCATCCACGTTCTTTACTACAGTACGGATAGAGCCGTTGGCAGCAGACATAAGCATACTAATACCAGAAGCAGTACGACCCACTCCAGACACGCCTGTCTGACCGTGAGCAAAAGAAGGGAAACCAGTGCTTTCATCCGCTAAAACTCTTGCCTTATCAAACAGTTGCATATTCTCTTGTGCTACATTAGGAAACTTGGTGCCAAAGATGCTCTGCCCCATTGCACCCCCCTGACGCCTAAACACTTTTCCGGGATACACAGATAAGTCTTGGCCCGGAACCATGTTTGTTTCATCAACTTCAATGATCAAGTTTCCACTCAATGCAGCATTATCAATAGCCATACGCATAAAGCCATTCATAAGTGTTTGAGTATCATCCATATTTTCTGCAATACCTACACCAAAGAAGCTGTATGGGTTATGCTCATATGGGGTAGCATAGTAAGGTATACGTGATGGCTTGAACGGGTTTAGTACCATACGTAGTACTTCGCCATTACAGATCCACACGTTAGCACTTACTTCATCTAAGTCTTTCATAGAAGTAGGTATCTTAATACCGTGCTCTTCTAAAATAGCAGTGTCTACAAAGCCCCAAAACTCTAACACTTCCCAACGCTCAGACTCAGCATGAACCTGATTGTCTTCCATAGTCATTTCCCAGTGCTTCTGCACATAGTCTGGGCCTTTAGCTACTGCCATATCAATAGCATCATCCATAAAGTATGGGCGTGTCTTGAGGGAGCGTAGCTGTGTACGTGACATCTTGTGACGCTCAATAGTGTACTCAGCATCATCCATAGACGTAGCTTCTGGGTCAGGGTAGAAATTCCACACACTTACGTGGTTGCACTCAGGTACAGTCTTTATAAGAGGATCATACTCACCTTGATCATTCCAGTTAGGGTACTCTTTATCTACAGCAAATGGGCCTTTCATAACACCCATACCAAGTAGAGCCATCTCAAATGCCATAGAGCGTAAATGCAAAGAAGCGCCAGACTCATTTAGCTGGTCATGGATCTTCTTTTCCATTCGTTTAGCTGCAACCATAGCAGGGTGAAATGTAACGGTGGTAGGCGTTGTGCCATCACCTTCAACAACCTTTTCTGATACGGATGCTAACTTGTCGCTGAGTGGCCCTAAACGTTGCTTTAGATCTGCTAACGTCTCTCCGGGTTTTAACTTCTCAGTACCGTCAAGTAAGTAGGGCCGTGAAGGCTTGTCTTGTGTTACACTTTTAAGTGCTTCACCTGCTGCTGCGGCATTAGGGTCAATGTTGATGTGTACTGATTCAGCAACACCATCTGGTAAAATAGATGGATCTACTGACATAGGAAACTTATTGTTACCAAACAAAACGTCAACAATCTGCCCATATGCAGCTAAGGTCTTAGTCTTCGTGACTTTAACAAATACACGAGACTTTTCTGTGTCCGTAAACTTTACGTCAGGCCCATACAAACCACGATAGTTGCGGTAAGCACGTAGCCATCTATCTTCGTCACTTCTGCGAGCATCTTCTGCCCTGCTAAAGCGTTCATCAACAAAGGATACAATACTAGATTTAGCTTCAAAGATGCTATCCTCTGCGTCCTCTGCAGCTACAACTTCGTCTGTATCAAAGGTTACTTCGTCAATATCTGCCATGTTTTAGTATCCAAATGTTGTGTCTTGTGCTTGAAAGCCCTGATTTGGTTTGTCAGGCGTGAAATCCCATATACTTCTACTACGGGGTCTTGTCATAACGCCATAGCGTAGGGCATCATATAGGTGGTCTTCTGCTTTAGTGTCTACATCCTCTGGGTTCTTTTTATCTAGAGGAATAATAGGTATTTGGGATAAGGTGTTAATACAGTTACTCATAAAAGCAAGTCTTGGTTTCTCAGTAAACTCATCTACCTGCAGACGCCTGTGTATTTCGTTCTTACCAGCTACACGAGAGCCTCTAGATCTATCAGAAGGACGCCAACGGCAACCCTTCATGTTCATCTGTTCAGCCAGTGATGGCCCAGTATCACCACGGTTATGCCATAAACTAGAATCCAAAACACCATATCGCATACCACCATCATTAGCTTCCGCTTCCAGTATCATATCAGCTAAATCAGAAGCTGTAACTTTAGAACAATAAAGCTCCCTGTAGACGATAAGCTGTTCGTCGGGAGCGACAGTAAACCATAAAACTCCTGTATAACTACCGTAGCCGTAGTCGCAAGCTCTAAACTTAACCCAGTTGTCTGGGATTTCAAAAGGGTCAATGACATGAAGGGATCTGTTAAACTCTGGGAAAGCTGCTCCTTCATTGACATCCCAATTACCCTCTAATAGTTGTTTTCTTTGGTGCTCTGGCAAAGACAAAAGCATAGCTTCGTAATCACCAGTATCGGCTAGGTATGGATTGTCAAACAGACTGGCAGGTATAAACCTACGTTTAAACAGAGGTTGACCCTCTTTGCTGTGACCTCTAGGGAATGTAATAGTATCCCCTGTTTCTATGTTAGTTGCCCAGAAAGGCTTATTAGATGGTGCAGGATCAATAAACATCTTTTTAACCCAAGCATGACCACTACCACCTGGGTTTGTAGTAGCACGAATGTACAAGCCTAAGTCCGTACTGTGGGCAGATCTCAATCGACTCCTCATGTAATCAAACGCATAAGGTGTAGGCCACTGAGTTAGCTCGTCGAATCCGATCCAGTTAAACGCCTGACCTTGGTAACGAGTAACGTCCATATCTTTATCAAGATACGACATCCAGAGCCTACCACCTTTCGGAGTAGTCCACTGACTTTTACGCTCAGACCACTTAATGCCCGGAACAGCTTTAGGATAAAGCTCTTGGCTTTTTTGAATAAGCTCACGTAATTCCTCCGTAGTATGTCGTACAAGTAACCCACTAAAGTTTGGATCATTTAAACCATGTAAAGGGTCAGCAAGCATTGCGTAACTCTTACCACCACCTGCTGCACCGCCGTATAGTACCTCACGTTCAGATGCGCTTAGAAAGTCTGTCTGAGGGCCGGGATTAGGCTTGAACACTACGTCCTGTGCAGCCTCAACGTCAAACTCTGCAGGTGCTACTTGTGCAGGTACAGTCTCTTTCGGGGCGATAATTATATTATCACTCTTCTGAGTACGCTCCGATACAGCCTTTTTCGAGCCTCTCGATTTCGGATAACGCCGTTTCGAGCCGCTTGGCAAGGTTCCGTTTAATTGTAGCAGCTTTTTTACGTCTTCGCTCAATATCTATTCTCTGTCTAAGACCTGCATGTGATATGCTACGTCCAGTTTGTTTTGTGAGCCAATTAGCTACATCTCTGTAACTATACTGTTGAAGATGCCGCTTTGCAAGCTCTAAGGCTTCTAACTCAAGCGGTATAGGCTGTAACAAATTTTCATTGTCAGGGTGTATTGAATAACCAAAAGGCGGCTTCTTAGTTAGCTTGGCTATAACGTGCCACTCTCTCTCTTTACCACGTTTTGGTTTAGGTAGCTCCCAATACTCTAAGTCTCTGCTTATGTGCTTTGGTCTTACTATTCGTTATTACCTTCTTTTGGTGGTAAATAAAAGACGCCACCTGTTGAGGTAACATCAACTTTATCTACTTTACCAAGTCCAGCCCGATCAAGCAAGTCTTTAGCAGCACTCATCTTATCTTTTATCCCAAGCTCTGTAGGGTCAGACAAAGCCTGTACCATAGCCATTGCAGCTTTAGGCGCTGTACGGGCGAAATAAGATCTTGTAGCTTCTCCAATTTCATCTTTAAGTGCCTCCACTATAATGCGAGTCGGTGTGCCGTTACTATAACCTGCCAACTTCTTGGCAAGCACAACATCACCACCAGCATCATCGAAGAGTACTTCTAGAAACTTTTGTTGGTTTTCTGTGAGGTTTCTTGCCATATGAAGTTGTCCTTTATAGATAGGCTTGCCTTATAGTTTTATGAAGTTTTACTACAAAAGCAAGCTTTATTTTTATTTAAGCCTCTGTTAAGACCAGAACCTGTCTGCCTATCTGTATCACCAGATGACACGTGAGTAAAAACTGTAAGGCTAAGAATAACAGGAATGCTGTTTCTTAACCTCACTTATACTCACCGTATACACGGTTGTATATCTCACCACGAGAAATACCTATATCGTGTAGCTCTTTATTAGACATATTCTTTAAAACCCAGTAGTCTGCTCTACGCTGCTGGTGATTTTGAATACGTGTCAGTAAATTCTTAAACATTGCACTATCTCCTTATGTTACGTGCGGAGATAGTTATACTTATATGTTAGCGCTATAGTAGATACATAATGTGCATACCCGTTACCCTACAGGCACAAAGGTTTCTGTAACTGTTAATATCGTATCTATATGCCCAAAACCTGTAGGGGTAACTCTTATTTGATCATTAGGTTGTAGTACTAAATCTATCTGATTGAAACTTATGTAATCACCCCCACCTAAAGATTTAGCACTTAAAAATTTAGAAACATAGGTATCTGCTGCTACATACCAACCTACTTCTACTGTGTTAGTAGAACCACCACCATTAACTACATGAATAAAAGTAATCTCAGCAGTACAGTTTGCAGGACATGTATAGACATTCTCTGTAGTCGTACCTGTATTGTGCCCATAAACAGACTTAATACGTGCTGGCTTACCTTGATTCACAAAAGACATTAAGCTTCTTTCTTAGTTTTTGGCTTAATAGCCTTCTTTACTTTGTTAAAGATACCTGATGACTCTGCATACATACAGATCTGAGTAACGTTAGGGTCTTTACTCTGAACATTACCAAAACGATCCTCACCTGCAGCTTGGTTGCCATTAGCATCCCACACCATGCCATCACCATCAATAGTGTAACCTGCAGCATTAAGCTGCTTCTTATACTTATCGTAATACTTAGCCATTAGGCTTTACCACGCTTAACAGGGTTCTTTGCTGGAACATCAGCACCACATGCTAAACCACCATGCTTAAAACCCTTCTTAGCCATACCACCGTAGGCCATGCCTTTTTTCTTTTTAGCCATACCACCATACATGTAGCCCATCTTAGCTGCTACCTCTGGTGCTTCTTTCTTTAGTGCTGCCATACCAGCATTCATTGGTTTCTTACCCATATCACCACCCTTTGCCATTCCTGTTTTGTGATAACCTGTACCCCCACAATGAGAGCACCCTTTTCCTTTACACTTTGGACACACTTTCTTTGCCATTATTTTTTAGCCTTCTTAGTTAATCCACCCTTATTCATTTGACGTTTTTTAGCTACAGATAGGGTTCCTCTATTTATAGAGCTTGCTGTATCGCCTATTTTAAACATACCGCCGCCGCCAGATACTTTAGGTTTTCTTGCTTTATTTTTACCACTAGGCGACACAGTCTTTTTTAAGTAATTTTTAATCTGATTTGCTTCACCTCTAGCTTGTGCAACAACCTGTGGGTATTTTAGGTTATTTTTCTCTGCATAACCTATTATTTTATGCTTTAATTCTTTTGCGTTATAGCTTTTACTACCTTGTATATATGCATCAAGTAACCACTTAGGAGTCTTTTTTCCAGTGTAGCGCTCTTGAAACTCACCTATTTTAGGGGGTCTTTTATCAGCCATTACGCATTCCTCTTTCTACCTGATGCTGTCGTTGACCACTTCACTTTCTTAGGGCCAGTCTTTTTAGCAGCTTCTTTCTTACTAATCTTACTAGCTACAGCTTTAGGTCTACATGCAGGGTAAGGCCTACCTGAGTCTTTACTACCTGAGCGGCCACATTCTTTGCCTGTCTTTACATCTGTCCACTCTTCACCAAACCACTTACCTAAGCCACCCTTAGAGTAACCCCTACGGCTTTGTATTAGATGGCCTGTCTTACGCGACTTTGTTTTTGCTTGAGCCACTATACTTACCCCCTCTACGCTTGTACTCCTTAACTAACCAGGCCGATGCATAAGCGCTAGGCCATGTTTTAAACTTCTTTTTAGCTGCTGCCTTTACAGACGCATAGAGTTTCTTGTTAGTCGGTGTAGCCATGTTATATCTTTCCTGTGTATTTAAGCAGGATTAGTAACGCAAAGCCACAAACAAATAATAGTATTAGACCTATACCACCATAAATAAGTATATTCTCTACCATCTTTTGCGTCTTCTTGCGCTTCTCTTCCCGTTCCTTCTTATTACGTACACGTATCTCTTTGCGTAACTCTACCAATTCACCCCAAGCACTGAAACCACGAGTAGCTATCACAATCTGGCGTAGCTCCTCTTCCATGTCCTCTGCTTTCTTACGAGCTACAAACGTGGATAGGGCTTCCTCATTTGAATTAGCAAAGACACTATCTCTTTTCTTACTGTGGTCATCCTTAATATCATCAATTGCTTGAAATAGACTACCAATGTCTTTAGCTAGAGACGTTATTTCTTTCCCGGCAGAAACCCCTGCTTTAACGGCGCTGAAACTCGCCATAGCGATTGTAATAGGATCCATAATGTCTCTCTCTCAATTTGCACCGCCTACCCCTAAGCAATGATAAAGTCTACAATCTGACCATCAGGCATTCTAAGCTTGTTTGGGTCAGGGTGGTATGCATACTTCTGATTAACTAATTTAAGATCCTCTACTGCAGTGTCAGGCGTAACCTTGTTTACCTCTGGCTTCTCTTCTACATTAGCTTTATGTGATCTGTCTTTGTCTTGGCTTGCAAACACAATGTTATCGTGTGTCTGAAAAGGCATACTAGGCAGCGGAAGGTGAGATATAAGTGTCACCTGCGTCAAACTCCTTGTCTTTCTTCTTTTGTAAGTATCTTTGTTTCTTGAGTTTCTGAATAGGGCGTTTACGTTTAGGTAACTTCTTAATCTGACTCTTCAAAACTGCTTATACTCCTTAGCATTTCCAACGTTTACGGGCTTGTCTCAAACGAGAGTTAGGGTCTTTAGCTGCTGCAGGAAACTTCTTCATCTGTCCAGCGCTTCTAGCACAGTAAGACTTACGCCGCTTTGCAGCCTTACTACCCTTCTTGACTTCTCCTGTCACAGCACCCTGTAGCTTAGACTTGGGGTTAGCTTTACGATGGGCAGCTATACCTTGAGGTGTCATACCTGCACCGTCTTTGGTCTTACGGTAATTAGCGTTCTTACCTTTAGTAGTCTTGCGTATAGCTTTTTCTCTGCGAGTCTCGTTAGCCATGTAAGCTACACCTTCTTCTTGTTACCACTGGTACGAGCTACACTACGGTTCTTAGCCTTAGTCTGTACACGCAAGTTAGAACGTTTGTTATTACGGGGGTTGCCATCCTTGTGGTCAACATCCTTACCGTCACCCTTCTTAGCTAAACCACCAGCCATCATAGCCTTACGTGCAGCATTACGAGAAGCCCTGTCCTTCTTTACGGATGGCTTGCTGTCATACTTAGCGTTCTGCTTCTTGTAGTCACGCTTACCGTTAGTCATATAAGGCATTAGCCGTAGCTCCGCTTTCTGTCAGGATCTAATACGTCTCTTCTAGGTAAGTGGCCCTCTAAGTACATAGCACGTTCTACGTGATCTAAAGAATACCTGATGCCAGTGTCAGCCTCTATAGCTGCTCTTACATAGAATACGTCACTCTTAGGAATGTGTACACGTTTCAAACGTGCTGCGTCACCTGATACAAGAGCATCGTAAAACTCTTCTATTACATTATCAGATGCGTATAGTTGTATGTTTTTATTTTTCATTGTCAATACATTAATATACGTAAAAAAGTGGTACGTGCCGCAAACTACAAGTATTGAGAGAGGAGACAAGGGGGAGAGCAACACTAAGAGTTGCAACACGTACCAGTTTGTAACACAAATTATGATTATTGCTTATGAGAAAGTGTTACATTAAAGAAAGTATATCACTTACAAACATGTTACACAAGAACAAAGTGTTACTATAGTGTTATAACTCTTCCTATGTCCACTAACCCATTTACAACACTCTATATAAAGTTATAACTCTTCTAAAGTACTACTTTACTTTTAAGTATTACTCTTTTTTAAGTGTTTTAACTTAAAGTGTTATAACTCTGCTGCTACTGCTACGCAGTTATACTCACAAAGCCACCCCTGTCAATACCTCAAGAAGCGATTACTTGTAAAATGTTACATATATTACAGGTTTGTAACAATATGTGATAATACATAGGTGCGTATACACGTAAAAGTTGTGGCTTAAAAAACCACTTCTGTGTGCTTGTACATACACGTACATCGTGGATGGGGGCACCGGCCCTCGCAGGGGGGTGGCATGATACCTTTTACCTTTTTTTCTGCTGATTTGTGCTGATTTCATTGCGTAAACTATTGAAAAGGCACGTTTTTATAACTGATATACAGTCCTTGAAATGCTGAAAACGTGAAATTTTAACGGCTTTTTTCATATGGGGCACGTTTCGCGGATTGGATGCACAAAACCCATACCCGTCTCTTTCTTGTGATCACAAAATAGCCACCCCTCTTTTAAATGTGATCACAAACCAGCAATCTCTTTTCATATGTGATCACAAAAGCAGCACCTATCCCAAACCTATCCCTTCGGATATAACATCTATCCTTTCGCCGGGGGAGCTATCCTTTAGCCTGGTTGCGCTATACTGTTGGATATACGAGTGGCACAACAGGTTAGGCAGTACCATATCCGCTGGTATATATAGCGCTCAGAGCCGCTAAAACAGCCCGCAGAGCGCCCAAAGCGCTTTCCCTTGTGCTGATACGTGAAAAAGCTTTAACCCCAAAAACATACCTATCGGATATACAAACTATCCTTTGGTATAGTGCTATATCCTTTTGGTTATAACGTTATATCCTTTCGCCGGGCGGCAGCTATCCGAGAGCTACCCAAAGGTGTTGGCTTAGGTAATTGCGTATATAAAGCAAGGACAGGCGTATAGTTTGGCATTTGGTGGGCTGGACAATGGCGCAAAACGGCGCAAATAATTCGGGACAATTTAACTTAAACAAATAAGGAAAAACTAAAATGTCTGATTATCTATATGACTCTTTTGAAACGGGCCGCGTTTATGACGGGCCGCAAGTGATAGAATATATTTTGCTAAAAGATAAGATTTTATTTCGTGATAATTCACGTTCAATTATTGGGGCGCTTGACGCCGATAAAGAAGACGTTTCGTTCTTTGCTGAATTCGGTTTAGCGGATTGGGTGCAGCGCTATTATGACAACGGCGCATATAAAACGGACCATATGTCGCATAATGCGTGGGTAGTATTTTTTAACGGCTTAATTGAATTGATCCAAAACCAGAAAGAGGGAAACTAAAATGTATTATATCGAAGTAAACACCACACGCGGCAACGGCTTAATGCAACCGCAAGCCAAAACCCTAAGCGCTGCAAAAGCCCGCTATTTTAGTCAGATGGAAAAAGAGCCTTTTGGTTTAACCATAGATGACGTTCAAGAGATCGTCGTATTTAAGGGGCAAAAGATTTACGGCTTTTATGACGGGCAATTCAAGCGCAAGCAAAACGTGCCCGTTGAAATCCACAATATATTGTATGGACTGTCATAAATTATGCTTTCAATGCGCCATTGTAGCGGGTGGCGTATTTTTGGCACAATTGCCAGCAACCCTAGAAAAAAGGAAAAACAAAATGCTTATTTCAAAATTGACTAAAGGTTTTAACGTTAACGGCTTTACTTCAAAAGCTGCAGCAATCCGCTATTTAAAAAGCAAGGGGCACAATATTTGCACCTTACTAGCGCAACCCGAAAGCAATCCAAAGGTTGCAAAAAATGGCAAGGTTGTCGAAGTGATGACATGCGCCTTGCACCTTGCGCCGTTTAATTTGTCGGGTTTCCAAGTATGCGCCAAAGCTTCGCAAGGTTGCGCTGCAGCGTGTCTACATACTGCAGGCAATCCCGCCTATATGGATCAAAAAGAGAAAAGCCGCATTGCTAAAACCCGCGCGTATTTCTTAGAACGTGATGCGTTTATGGCCGTTCTGTTCTTTGAAATGCTGGCTCATTATCGCAAGTATTTTGTGAAACAAGGCGTTGAGATTGCTTTTAGATTAAACGCGACAAGTGATCTACCTTTTGAAAGCCGCAAGGTTACAATAGACGGTAAACCCGTTTTGCTCATGGAAGCTTTCGGTAAAATTCAATTCTATGATTATACGGCTTTTGATAATCGCGCTATTAAATTTGCAAAAGGTGACATGCCAAAAAACTATCATATTACTTTCAGTAAAAAAGAAGACAATGATCAAGAGGTTGCGCGGGTTCTTTGGCATGGTGGAAATGTTGCAATGGTAGCAACAAAAGATATTTATAAGCACGTTTTAGAGCAAGGCTACATTGCATTGCCAAGCCCGACAGGTTCACCAATTAAATACAAAGCCGTTGACGGTGACGCGCATGATTTTCGCCCCATTGATCCAAGCAATAGCGTCATCATTTTAAAAGCAAAAGGTGACGCTAAAACCGACACAACGGGCTTCACTGTTCGCAAGCTTTACACCGGCAAAGCACAAACCCTAAGCGCTGCAATCGCTGCAGCGTAAACCTTAACTTAGCAAAGGAAAAAATCATGGATCTAACATTTTCAACATATTGCCATATTGAGCGCCGCGCAGGTGGCGTGGGGCAACCTCCAAAGCGCTTTATTGAGGCCGTGCACGATTGCTTAAAACCCCATAGCAAAACGCGGGTTGCGCGTGATCAACGGCATGAATTTATACGCGCCGTATTAGAAAAGCGCGAGCAATTGCTTGGCATGTATGTCGATAATAGATTTTAAATTTGAAGGGAAATACAATGCAAATAGCGTTCAGAATAACCGGCTTATCAAACCGCGACACAACACGCGAAGAAAGAATAGAATTCGCTAAAATAATTGCGTTTAAGCTTAGGTGCCCCGAGAAAAGTTTTCACACAAGCGCCCGCTTAAACGTGGTTCGCATAGTATCACACAAAAACGGGCTTCCTTCACTACTCAGGGCTTTTCCTGAAATTGATTTCTTTTCGCGCACAATTGAGGCGCATGAAATAAGTTTAACCGGCTTAGTGACGTTTAAGCTTGCGACAATGGGGGCAGAATAAATGCAAAATTTAACCATTTATCTACACAAGCAATACGAGCACGGCAAAGCGCTTGCAATATTGGGAAGCAATATGAGCGCATATAACAAGCTTAAAGAGGCGAAACAATTAGCGCGAAAATTTGATTGCGTTATTACTGGCCGCGATTGCTTAGGCGGGTTGCGCTTTGAGATAAACTTAAACGCGCCGCGCCCGCATCAAGTTAAGGTGACAAAATGAAAACCCCATTAAAAGCAATCCGCAAGGCGCAAGCATTAGAGCAAGCGCTTGATCGTCAAGAGACAATGCTGCATTTATGGCGCTACAAAAAGCAAAAGAGGCGGGCGCGTTTAGCGCTTCGCTTCACCGATAAACCAAAAAAATATGGTGGACATCTTGGTCTGTCATATGGATTGATGCGGCAACAAACCGGAGAAATAAAAGATGCAATACTTTAAGAGAAAATATTTAATGCAAACGTCAAATAATCCTGAAAATCCGCGCAAGAATATTTGCGGCTTGGCTATAGCTAAGATTTTAGGCGTCGAAGAAAAAACGCTTTACCTTCACACATGGCCGGATCTCAAACGCGCTATTGGGTCTTTGTATGGTTTCCGCAGCGTAAAGACTGCAGTGCATTGCAAAAAAGATAGTACGGTAGGAAGCTTGCGCGGCAAGATCGAAGACCATTTCAAAACGCACGGTGATGTAGTGCTTTATGTAGTGCGCGTTGAGGGCCATGTATTAGCGCTGGGGCCGCAAGGTCAAACGTGGGTGGATACTGCGAAGCGCAAACGTGACAGGCGCAAGGTTCTAGACGTTTATGGCGTTTATTTGCCGGTTGGCAACGAAAAGAAATTGGCTGAAATTGCTAAAAGATGGGGTATGGGTTGATGCAAACATTTACTTTTGAACAAGCCAAAGCGGCTTACTTTAATGAAGACGCAGCGGAGCTATCACTTGCCAGTGAACAGATGATTGATGATCTAGCTGTTTGGCTTGAGGATAATGGGTATGACAGCGAATACGTTTATCGGCTGCATGATTATGGGCTAGAGGAAATGCGCTGCTTGATGGCAGAGGCAGCGATAGAGTTTTCGGAGCATTTGAAATGAGATTGACAGGTAAAAGCATGTGGTACGTTGCAACCACCAATGTTGCAAATGAGCAACACAATCAAAGTTGGTATCTTGATGTTGAATTAGCGCTTGATCGTGTTAAAGAATTGGCCCTAAGTGGCTACAGGGTTATTATTGAAGAGGAGATTAACCATGTCGAATATTAATGTAGATAAGTATGTCATCAGTCTTTACGACTACACAGGCGAGGCTCTCAAGCCGTGGGCAGAAGCAGGTTATAGCTGCCTTGCCTTTGATATACAGCACGACGATACCGTCACAGATGTGTATGGCAGCGGTGGCAGCATCAAGTATGTCAAAGCAGATTTGCATGACCAGAATGTGCTCAACAATATTGCTGTCAACCTGCAGTTTGAAAACGTTGTCTTTGGCATGGCCTTCCCTGTCTGTACTGATCTGGCTGTATCAGGTGCAGCACACTTCAAGCGCAAAGCAGAAAAAGATCCCGACTTTCAGATCAAAGCATCAAACTATGCAAAGATGTGTGCACAGCTATTTAATGAGCTTGGGGTGCCGTTCTTTATTGAGAACCCTGTCTCTAGATTGGCAACGCTGTGGCGCAAGCCTGATCACTGCTTCCACCCGTATGAGTATGGTGGCTACATCTGCAAGAGTAATGCTGAGCACCCAACATGGCCTGAGTATATTGCACCCCGTGATGCTTACCCTAAAAAGACATGCCTATGGACAGGTAATGGCTTTACTATGCCCTACCGCTTACCAGTAGAGCCAGAGCAGGGCTACAGCAAGCAACACCGTAAGCTTGGTGGTAAATCAATGAAGACTAAGAACATACGCAGCGCAACGCCCCGTGGTTTTGCTAGTGCAGTGTATTATGCAAATGGAGTAACGATATAATGAAAATATCTAATGAGACATTTCTTGAGCTATCTGCACAGATTGCAGAAGCATGGATGCATGACGCATACCTTGATGACATCTATGTTGAGGATGAAAATGGTGATGAGCGCTACACAGAAGAGGCGCAGGATCGGTTCAACGATATTTTAGATGAAGTGCAGATCATCTTAGAGAGCTATATAAGAGGGGTGACAGCATGAAGGATCACTGGGTTATTAGATATGATGGCTTGTGTTGCGGTGAGTGGGAGACAACATGGGAAGGGCATACTGATCTACATGATGCTGTTCAACATTTGAAAGAGCTAACAACGGATGGATGGCGTAATGTTTTTATGGAATATGATCCAGATCCAGAGGATTATGAAGAATGAGCGGTTATTTGTATAGACTAGGCATTGCCACCTCTGTCTGGTTTAACGTACTGCTAGGCGGTTCCTCGAACCAAACTTTTAGTGCACGTAACTATCAGTGGCAAAAAGATCACAGGTTTAACTTGGTATTTTTGATCGACTTGATCTGTGGAAAAGAGCATTGTATGACATGTTGGTCATATTGGATGATTAGAAAAGGAAAATGGTAATGACTAATCAAAAACAAACTATCTTGAAGCACCTTAAAACTGCAGGTTCAATCACAGTGCGTGAAGCTCTGATTGAATACAGCATAAGCAGCTTGACCAAGCGTATCCAAGAGATGCGTGAAGAGGGCTACGACATTCTATCTATGAAAAAGTGGCACCCTGTCACCAATCAACGGTATGTGCGTTACTACCTACAAGGTTCACCTAAATGATCTATCGTGTATGGCTTAGTGATGCTAAAGGTTTTGACTTCTGTTACATCAGCACGAAGAACCGTCTTGAAGTAGATAAATTATTGGAGAAGTATTCTAAATGGGAAAACGTCAAAGCAAGGGTAGTGCAGTGTGAACAGCGCAACAAACGAAGGATGTTTGTACGAAAAGGGAGAAGTATATACCCCGAGAAACTGCATATCAGTGAGGAAGCTTATGTATTCTCTGAAAAGACAGATAGATGATCTAGAGTGGGAAGGTGACTTTAAGCGCGCTGATTTCCTACGCACAGATCTGGCGCATATAACTGAGTTAGATAAGAAAGGTGATGTATGGTTTCCTTCATTTTAAAGTATAGCATCGTGTTATTAATTTGTGCTGCTTATGTAATTGGTTTTGTTGCTTTGATGTTTACTAGCAATGAGGAGCTAAGCAGTGCAAAGCGAAAAGGATTGCGATAACCCTCACGATGATGCGTCACACTGGGCGGGCAACATGCCCCCCAGTAAAAAAGGAGACAAGGACAATGAGAAAAGTAAAGATCCCAAAGGCAACAGACAAGGTAAGTAAGCTTATTGATTACTACCTGCACAGCCCTGCCTTTGCTAAGCTCAGCCCTCGCAGCCAGAAAGATTATGAGTATCACTTGGCTAGAGTTAATAAATCTATTGGCAGTAAGGCTATCGAAGATGTTACAGCCGGTATGCTAAACAAAGCCTATGAGAAGTGGGAACAAGATCACGGCATACGCACAGCTAATTATACAAAGTCTGTGCTATCTAGGGCATGGAAGTACAGCATGTCCAAGGATGTCATGCGACATAACCCTGTGAGTCTCATAGAGACTAGCACAGAGCGTAAAACAAAGACCAAGTGGGATCGGGCATCTGTAAAGGCCTTCCTCACTACAGCGTACAGCCAGTGGCGTTGGCGCAGCATTGGGTTGATTGTTCACATGGCGTATGATTGGGGTCAACGTACTGGTGACATGCGTACCCTGACATGGGATGCATTAGATCTGGATCAATGCCGCATGGATCTAACACAATCTAAGCGGGGCGCAGATGTGCACCTGCCTATCAGTCAGAACCTCTGCAAGATGTTACGTGAGCAACACAAAGATTTTGGCTTTCAAGATTACGTTGCACCAAAGGTATCACTGGATCGTGGGCAGGTTAGACGCTACGGCTTGAATGAAATAGCGCCTCTTATCAATGAGGTACTGGACGAAGCTAATCTACCTAAAGAGCTTACAGCTATGTCGCTGCGCCGTACTGCCGTTACTGAAATGATGGAAGCAGGGGTTGACCTAGTGGGTATCATGCAAGTAACAGGGCATGTGAACCCTGCATCATTGAAGCCTTACATGGTCAATACATTCAGTGGTGCAAGCAGAGCTTTAGCAGCAAGAGGTAACGATGATGAAGATTCGTAAATATGTAGGTGATCTATGCCTGACTACGGGTGAGAACCATCGTGGTAACTGTCCTGTATGTGGTGGGCGTAATACGTTCACTGCAACCAACGACAATGGTGTAGTAAAATATAACTGCTACAAAAATACCTGCACTATCGGTGGTTTTATCCACACTGATTTGACTGCTGCAGAAATAATGATGCTTATGCGACAAACTGCAGAGCAAAAACGACATAGGGAGAAAGAGACTATGGAGATTCCACAGTATGTTGTTAAGCCTATGCCTACACACCTAAAGTTTAACAGGTTTGTAAGGCGCTGGGGTTTGGCAATAGATAATTTACTTTATGATGTTAAGGATGAGCGTGTTGTATTTCCGATACACCACAAGGGGCGCATGGTAGACGCTATCGGTAGGGCTGTAGGTAATACGCAGCACCCTAAATGGTATCGCTACACTGGCAAAGCTGACTACTACACGATAGGTACAGGGTCTGTCCTATTTATTGTTGAAGATGTTGTGTCAGCTATCGTTGCATACCAAGAGTTTCCACATATAACTAGCATGGCTATTCTTGGTACTCAATTAACAGACAAACATATGGAGAAGATAGGTGAATATAATAGGGTTGTTATTGCTCTTGATCCTGACGCTATAGATAAGACTATCAAGTACAGGTCAGAGATACAGGCATGGACAGGGCTACGCACTATGGCTTACATGCTAAACGACGATGTTAAATACAGAGTAGAAGATGACATGGAAAAGTTAGAAGGAATGTTGAACAATGATTAAACCAGCGGTATTACCTCAAGGCTACACAAAGAATGTAGCAATGCACAAAGGTCAGTGGTGGTATGTTATGAATGGTGTACTGAAACAGCCTATAGTACAGTGTGAACAGCGTAACAAAGGAAGGATGTTTGTACGAGAAGAAATGACTGCAGATAATCCTCAAGGCTACATACATAAAGGTAAGGGTAAAAAACCACCACACCCTTATGTGTTGCTTGGATACCACACTCCAGGAGTATTTAAAACTTGGGATGAGGCATTAAATAAAATTAACTCTGAGTCTTTTGAGAAGGGTAAGAGCACAGAAGGTTACGTGTATGTTATAAATTGTGAGGGTGCGTATGACGGTTGGTTAAAAATAGGATGCACTAGATTTATAGAAAGAAGACTTAGCGCATTAAATACAGGATCTCCCTTTAGAGATTATAAGTGTTTACATATGAAATTCTTTTCTGATAGGCACTTCGCAGAAGGTAAAGCGCATAAAGCAGCTAAGCTTATCTTTACAGATCACGACAAACAAAATGGTGAATGGTTTAAGGTGTCAATAGAACAAGCCATAGATATTATTGATAGGATAGAAGAATGATTGAAGCGGTAACAGGTGCATCTATACTTGCGTTCTTAATTATTGGTTTTGTATGTATCATATTGAGTGAGGTAAATAAATGATTGAAGTAACTTTTAAAGCCAGCATGGGTAATGACCTTACGATCTGTAACGCTGCCCGTGTTTCATTCGGTAAAGAAACTGAGTGGGATTACGAAGAGTCAGATGCTTACAGCTTTAAGCAACACCTTAAAACAAAAGATAGAAAGCTTATACAATACCTAGCCGAGCACAAGCACATCAGCCCATTCGGTCATTGCTTTGCCAGCTTCCACATCAAAGCACCAGTCTTTGTAGCTAGACAGCTAGTCAAGCATAAGTTTCTGCGTTGGAACGAAATATCAAGACGATACGTGGACAATGAGCCTGAGTTTTACGTACCTGATACATATCGTGGGCGTAGTCTTGATAAGAAGCAAGGCAGTGCAGGTAAAGTAACTGTATCTGACAACGGCTTTAACGAGATTGCATTGACAGAGTATGAGTACCTACTAGACTTAGGTGTCTGCCCAGAGCAAGCACGTATGGTGTTACCACAGAGCATGATGACTGAGTGGTACTGGTCAGGTAGCTTGGATGCGTTTGCTGATATGTGTAAGCTTCGCTGTGCGCCTGACACACAAGCAGAGACAGCAGAGGTAGCGTGGGGAATTGATCGCATTATGGTAAAATTATTTCCTGTATCATGGGAAGCATTAAGGGAGAATGAATGATGAGAGGTAACATTGACGGTGCAATCAGGGCGTCAGCTATTGTAGCTTTACTGATAGCTGCGCCACCTGTGTTGATAGCTATGACGTATGATGATTACCCTAAGTACTGTAAGTTATCAATCTTGTTACCATGTATAGGAGTAAGTGATGAATGACATTAAAGTAACAGATGTAGAAGAGCACCGTGATGGTAGCGCTACACTACAAGTAGAGTGTGCCCCTGAGATATTCGCAGCCATCTTTAACGTAGGGTTTGTAGCTCTTATAAAGAGAGGCTTAGAAAGTGAGAAGTGGCAGACATGTGTAAGCTGTGGTGGCCCCGCGCAGAATGATATGTGTGGCTTTTGCTTAGAGGAAGAATGATATGGCAGAACAAAAATTTGAAGATGCAAAAAGTGAAGGTTGGCTTTATGCAGGAAGAAACTCAAAAGGTGAAATTAAGTTTAGAAAGTACACAAACCAAGATCTGAATTATGTAAAAAAGTATCTTGATGATAAAGGCTTGGCATACTACGTACATGAGAAGGCTAAATTAGTTTTTATATATAAAGATCCTGAGCCTGAAAGTCAGTACAGTGCTAGGTATGCTTACTACTATACTACTGGTATGTGGGGTAATGACAAAAGGAATAAACATTACCATTCCAATGGTATAGAAGATTTTATAGATAGATTCTTTACAACTAAAGAAGAGAACAAGAAATATTGGGATGAAAAAAATAAGAAAGAAAAGATATGAGTATGGCTGGAACAATAGAAGACATGCGTTGGGAAATAAAACTGTTGAAAGATGAAAACAGTAGGCTTAGACGTTTCATTAAGGATCACAAACTGATTCGTGAGTTTGACGATGAAGAACGTAAGAGAGCCTTAGAGAGAGCAAGAATAAATAAATAACTACACTTGTAGGAGACAAGGATGATTGAATTAGCATTACTAAAAACTCTACTTAATAAAGAGTTTTACGATCAACACAAAGGCATACGTTGCCCTGATAAGATCTTTACTAAAGACACACGTAAGATCAAACAGGCGTTAGATACGGCAATGCAGACGTATGAAGAAGATATGTCTGTGTCAGATCTTGAGGCTGTGTTCATGGGGCTTAATCAGACCATGACAACCGCTACGAAATCTGCATTCCAGGATTTATTTCAACGTTTAGCTAAGGCTGAGCCTATTAAGAAAGACATTGCAGAAGATACCTTGAGCCACCTGTTTCAGCAGTACGTTGGTGAGCAGGTTGCCAATCTAGGTTTCGACTTTGTGAACGGTAGTCAGAATAGTCTTGAGCCTTTACGCCGCTTATTAGAGGATTACAAAGATGATTTTACTCCTAACCTTCGCATTGATTGGGATGATATTGACATTGATACATTGCTTGCTGCTAATAATCTTGAAACACAATGGAAGTTTAATATACCAAGTCTCCGTAGAAAGGTGGAAGGCGTTAGTAATGGTCATCTTCTTGTGGTTGGTGCTAGGCCTAATACTGGTAAAACTTCCTTCCATGCCTCTCTGGTAGCCGGTACTGATGGATGGGCATCACAGGGTGCCAAGTGCATTGTACTGTGTAACGAAGAGAGCTACGAGCGTGTCGGTGCACGTTACCTAAGTGCTGCAACCAACATGAGTATGGATGAAGTTAAAGAGAATGTATCACTAGCACGTAAGCGTTACGATCCAGTAAAACAAAACATCCGTATCAAAGATAGTACAAACAAAGATATGAAATGGGTTGAGGCGGTAGTAAAGAATGAAAAGCCTGATATTGTTGTGTTGGATATGGGTGACAAGTTTGCAACCAAGAATAGCGATAAGTCAGACATATACCTCAAGGATGCAGCCATCCATGCACGTAACATTGCAAAGCAGCATAATTGTTGTGTGATTTGGATGTCTCAGCTATCTGCTGTTGCAGAAGGTAAGGTCTACGTTGATCAGTCCATGATGGAAGGGTCTAAGACAGGTAAGGCAGCGGAAGCAGATCTTATGGTTTTAATCTCTAAAGACCCTATCGTAGAAGGGCAGTCGGAAGAGTCAACACGGCGGCACCTAAACATTGCCAAGAATAAACTAAAGGGTGGGTGGCATGGGGTTGTCCACTGTGAGTTAGATGGTGAGCGTTCACTCTACACCGCTTAGGAGAATAGATGAGACTTGTATTAGATGTAGAGAACAGCATCACATGGCGTGATGGTAAGACGTTCATTGACCCTTACGAGGTAGGCAACCACCTTGTTCAGGTAGGCATGGTAAATGCTGATAACAAAGAAGAGATTATGCTTGTTACCTTAGATCACAATGAGCATAAGGATTCAGATGGTCAAGGTAGAGCCTTGATACAGAAGTTACTTGATAAGACTACACTGCTTATCATGCACAATGCCAAGCATGATCTTATGTGGCTATGGGCCAGTGGCTTTACGTATGATGGCGACATCTATGATACCCTGTTGGCAGAGTACATATTGTGTAGAGGGCAGAAGCCCAAAGAAGGTATTAGCCTATCAGCCTGTGCTATTAGAAGAGGCTTAGCAGAGCAGAAGGAAGACTACCTTACTGCTTGTATAAAGAAAGGAATAAACACCCATGAGACGGATCTCGACTCTCTTAGCATTTATCTTCGGGCTGACATCCTCACAACTTGTGAGCTGTTCCACAGCATCGAAGCCGACTACGCAACCCCTGAATCCAGATCCCTTTATGCAGTCAGAACCGTCACCTTTCAAACATGCAGAACCCTCACCGAAATGTACATGTCAGGACTAAAGGTAGACCTTGATGTATTGGAGCAGGTTAAGGAAGAGTTTGAGCTTGAACAGGCGCAGATAGAAGAGCGTCTGCAGAGCCAAGTGCGGGATCTTATGGGTGATACTCCTATCAATTTAAACTCACCTGAACAGCTATCTCAGGTTATCTTCTCACGTAAACCTAACGATAAGAAAGAATGGGCTGATATATTTGAGTTTGTAAAAGATAAGGCTGAGTTTAAATCTGCAGTCAACGCCAACTCTAAAATGCTGTTTAAGACAGCCGCTTTTACGTGCCCTACATGTAACGGGGCTGGGCATACATACAAGACAAAGAAAGATGGTACACGTTACGCTAGGCCAAACAAATGTACTACGTGTGACTCACGAGGCTACGGCTTAAAAGAGTCAAAGCAAATGGCTGGTCTTGGCTTTAGTGCACCAAACAAGAAGTGGATAGCACATAGTGGCTTTGGTACAGGAAAGGATAACTTAGATGCACTGGTGGCAACGGCTAGGAACAATAACATGGAATCTGCGGCAAGCTTTATTCTGGATGTTAAGCGCCTTAATGCTATCACTAGCTACCTTTCTAGCTTTGTTAACGGCATATCTGTGCATACTAAGTCTAACGGATACCTTCATGCAACTCTTAGCCAGCACATAACAGCTACAGGTAGGTTTAGCAGTAAAAACCCTAACATGCAGAACATGCCTCGCGGCGGTACATTCCCTGTTAAGAAAGTCTTTGTGTCACGTTGGGAAGGCGGGAAAATTTTAGAGGCAGACTTTGCCCAGCTTGAATTTAGAGCGGCTGCGTTCTTAGCTCAAGATGAGGTTGCTATGAGAGAAGTTGAGACAGGCTTTGACGTACATGCTTACACTGCAAAGGTTATCTCTGATGCAGGTCAACCTACTGCTAGACAGGCAGCAAAGGAGCACACTTTTGCTCCGCTCTTCGGCGCTACTGGATATGGCCGTAGCAACGCTGAGAAGGCTTACTACGAGCACTTCAATGATAAGTATAAAGGCATAGCACAGTGGCAACAAAACTTAGCTGACGAAGCAATGCGCTTCAATAAGATTACCAACATCAGTGGTAGGCAGTATGCTTTCCCTGACATTGAGCGCAGAGCTAATGGTAGTGTCACACACTTTACTATGATAAAGAATTATCCTGTGCAGGGCTTTGCTACAGGTGATGTTACCCCTGCTGTACTTAATGAGTTTCACAAAAGATTGAAGCCACTAAAATCTGTACTGATCAACACAGTACATGATTCAGCGGTGGCTGACATACATCCAGATGAAGAAGAAGAGGTATTACAAATAGTTGCAGATCTTAATGACAATCTTGTAGATCTGATAGAAGATGTATACAAAGTACGTATGAATGTACCATTATTATTAGAGGCAAAAATAGGCCCAAATTGGCTTGACACAAAAGACGTATAATGTATAACTACAATTTCCTGAAACGCTCATCGAAAGGAAACGATATGAGCCAAGAATTAGCAGTAGCACTAGACCGTGGACAATCAATGGCAGAGCTTATGGGCGTGTCTAATAGCACACCACAGAGCGCAACGCCTAGCGTATCACGACTTAACGTCAACCAAGAGATCCTAGAGAAAGAGGTATCTATGGATGGCGAAACGTTTATGAAACCAACCGTACCAAAAGGAGCTTATAAACTAACTACAGGTGATGATGTAGTCTACAGTAAAACAGTTACTGTGCGTATCTTTGCTGTACGTCAACAGTGGCAACGCTGGAATGGTGACACTACTGAAATGGAGAAAAGCGTTTTGGCTAACAGCCTTAACAAGGATCTCAAAGATAACTTAGGTGGCTATAACTTAGGTAGGCCATCAGGTTATATCGAAGACTTCAATGCACTTCCAGAAGCAACAAAGTCTCTCATTCGTAGCGTAAAGCGAGTTAAAGTATTCTTTGGCTTGGTAACACTAGATAGCCCTACAGATGCTATGGGTGAAAAAGTAGACGGTAATTTCACGGACATCCCTTTTGTGTTTGACGTTAAGAACCGCGACTCCCTTAAAGCACTAGATGGTGTACTGGCACAGATCAACAAGAAGAATCTGCTACCGCCTATGTCCACTATCAAGTTATCTCCTGCTGTAGGTAAGATCCCTACGGGTGCTACCTTTGGTTATGTTACTGCAGCAATCGGTGATAAGGTTGAGCTATCTGATGATGACAATGATGTACTGGGTAACTTTCTAGACTTCATTGAATACATCAACGGCTCACTCTTAGATAAACATGAAGAGCGTAGCTCTGATGGTCTGTCACACGCCGACAAAGAGATTGTAGCTTCAATCGTAGAAGTGGAAGAGTAATGGAACACCCTGCTGAATTAGCAATCTTCTCTTACTTACAGAAGGCTATGGCAGGTGAGGCGTCAATGTCAAAAGAGGTGGCTTCTAAAGTCGCCTCTGATGTTGAGGCTGCTATGCTAAAGCAGTTTGCTAGTGGGCCGCGTGACGAGTTTCGTATGCGTATGTCCAATCTTGGTAAGCCTAAGTGTCAGTTGTGGTATGAAAAGAATGACCCAAAGGATAAGACCCCTTTCCAACCCCACTTCTTGATGAATATGATCTTAGGTGACATTGTTGAAGCTGTGTTTAAGGGCGTCATGCGTTCTGCTGGTATAGACTTTAAGGACAACGATAAAGTCACGCTAAAGCTACCTCACGGTCAAGAGATAAACGGTGAGTATGACATGGAGTTGGACGGTAAGATTGACGATGTAAAGTCTGCCTCTCCTTGGTCATACCAAAACAAGTTTGCCTCATTCGATGCACTAGAGAGCGATGATAGTTTTGGCTACATTCCACAGCTTGTAGGGTACGCAGAGGGTGCAGGTAAGGGTGTTGGCGGCTGGTGGGTTATCAATAAAGCTAATGGTGAGTTTAAGTATGTCTCAGCCTCTGAGGTAGACAAACAATCTGTGCTAGATGATATCCAGGATACGGTTGATTACATTGATCAGGACCAGCCTTTCGAGCGTTGCTTTGAGCCAATCGAAGAAACGTTTTACAAGAAGAAGACAGGCTTTAAGAAGCTAGGTACTGAGTGTGGTTTTTGCGCTTTTAAACATAAGTGCTGGCCTAACCTAAGTACAGAACCTGCTAGGGCATCAAAAGCTAAGAATCCAAAAATGGTAGACTATGTAGAGTAAAGGATTAAAGACATGGCTAAATTGACTATTAATGATAAAGACTACTACACTGATGACTTCAACGAAGAGCAGAACGATATGCACCGAGAAATCATCCTAGCTCAATCAGAAATTCAACGTATGGATTACTTAATTAAAGTACTAAATGCTCGTTGTAACATGTTAGGTGGCATGATTGTTGAAATTACAGAGCAAGAAGAGTCAGATGAAACCGAAACATCAACGTAAGACTTATCGTAGTGGCCTTGAAAGAGAGGCTGCTGCATTTCTAAAGTTAAATCAAAAGAAGGTGTTGTATGAAAAGATAAAGATAGAATGGGAAGACCTACGCTATCGGACATACACACCTGACTTTGAATTAGACAACGGTATCTTTATTGAAACTAAAGGTATCTTTGACAACGAAGATAGACGTAAGCATCTAGCAATAAAGGAGCAACATCCAGAGTTAGACATACGCTTTGTATTTAGTAACGCTAATGCCAAGCTATATAAAGGTGCCAAATCTCGCTATTATAACTGGTGCGATAAAAATGGATTTCTGTGGTCACATAGGTTAATACCTGTAGAGTGGCTAAAAGAAAAAGGTAGACGGTGTAAGCTCGAAAGAGTGTCACTAAAAACACAAAGGAAGAAGTGATGTCTTACAAAGTAAAAGATGATGAAGTTGCTGTTATTATAAAACCTGTGATGGATGAAGATGGTAATTGGACGCTTGAGTTAGCTACAGGTTTAGCCTTTGGTGAGGTCATAGATGCGCCTATGCCCGCAGCACATGCAGCTTTTGAGGCTGCTCTTTCTATGGCAGCGTCTTTAACCTTTCTAGCAGATTACCCTGAGTTTGAGGAAGAGCTTGTCGAATATAAACAGGAAATGCTAAAAGATATATTTCCTGAGCAATATGCTGCTGCTGAAAAAGAGTTATCAGATGCAGAAAAAGAAGAGGTTTACAGCAAGAAAGGTAACGTATATACACTTAATGCGTTCACTAAAACACAAGGAAGTGCTTAATGGTAGATCCTGTAAATAAACCAGTACACTACAATCAAGCTGGGATAGAGTGTATAGAAGCTATACGTGCTATGACATGTAAGATGGATGGTACAAGTGCGTACATGGCTGGTAATGTATTGAAATACGTTTGGCGTCACGAGTATAAGAATGGTCTGGAAGACTTAGAGAAGGCGCAGGTATACTTAGGTTGGCTAATAGATAACTACAAAGAGAATCACAAATGAACACCAAGACATTTAGTGTTATGTTTATGTTAAACGTAGAGGAAGAAAACAACATTCTATCATCATCTGATGAGCACCATCAGGAAGATGTTTATGACCTAATAACAAATGTTATGTATGATGTTGATGATGTAAAAATACGAAATTTAATAGTTAAGGAGCGGCAATGATTAATGAGACAGACTTAGAAGCATTTGGTTACTTTGACATGTTTCAGAACAGCCCTGATTGGGATAATGATCCACTACGTTTCTATAGCCAGTTTGTAGAAGATAAAGTTTTTACTAAGGGGCGAGAACGATTAGTAGAAAACACTTTGGGTCTTGTAGGAGAATCAGGAGAGGTTGCGGAAAAGATAAAGAAGTTATTTCGTGACAAAGGTAAGTTTAGTGATGAAGATGTACTGAAAGAGTTGGGGGATGTGCTGTTCTACGTTGTTGCATTATCAAACATCTTTGGCGGTAACTTAAAGAAGACTATGGAAATGAATATGGCAAAGCTGGATGACAGAGAACAGCGCGGAAAACTAAAGGGTTCAGGAGACAATAGATGAGCAACCTACTACCAACAGACTACCAGACATTTATTCACAAATCACGTTATGCCAAGTACTATGACGGTTACGGGCGTGAGTTTTGGACAGACACAGTAGAGCGCTACATGATAAATGTAGTTAATTCACTGTTAGACCCTAAGATTTGTAGAGAGATTGAGTCTGCTATACTTAACACAGACATCATGCCCTCTATGCGAGCGCTAATGACTGCTGGACCAGCTTTAGATAGAGACAACACTGCTGGCTATAACTGCAGCTATTTACCCGTAGATGACCCTAAATCCTTCGATGAGGCTATGTACATCCTCTTGTGTGGTACGGGTGTCGGTTTCAGTGTTGAGAGGCAGTACGTTAGCAAGCTCCCTGAAATACCTCAACTCTTCGATAGTGAGACTACAATCGTTGTCAAGGACAGTAAGGAAGGTTGGGCTAAAGCTTTCAGACAATTGCTGGCACTCCTTTGGGCTGGTGAGATCCCTCAGTGGGATATTGGTTTGGTGCGCCCTGCAGGTGCTAGGCTCAAGACGTTTGGTGGTAGAGCAAGTGGCCCAGCGCCTCTAGTTGAATTGTTTAACTTTGCTATCACAACCTTCAAGGCTGCACAAGGACGTAAGCTGTCTAGCATTGAGTGCCATGATCTTATGTGCTTCATTGGTCAGATTGTTGTAGTTGGTGGTGTACGCCGTAGTGCTATGATTAGTTTGTCTAACTTGAGTGATGACCGTATGCGACACGCTAAGTCAGGCCAGTGGTGGGAAACAGCCCCGTGGAGAGCCTTAGCTAACAACAGCGTAGGGTACACAGAGAAGCCTGACATGGAGACATTCATGCGTGAGTGGACAGCCCTTGTAGCTTCTAAATCAGGTGAGCGTGGAGTGTTTAACCGTCAAGCTTGTATTGATCTAGCAGTCAAGCATGGACGCCGTGATCCTAACCATGAGTTTGGTTGCAACCCCTGTTCTGAGATCAGCTTGCGCCCGTACCAATTCTGTAACTTAACAGAAGTTGTTGTACGTGCTACAGATACTATTGATGACCTAGAGCGTAAGGTACGTCTGGCTACTATTCTTGGTACAGTACAGTCTACCTACACTAAGTTTCCTTACTTGCGTAAAGTATGGCAGAAGAACACAGAAGAAGAGCGCTTACTTGGCGTATCACTTACAGGTGTTATGGATAACCCTCTAATGACGCCTAAGAATCAAGGATTGGAGCAGACTCTTGAGCATTTACGTAGTGTGGCTGTCAATACTAACGCTGAATTTGCTGGTATGCTTAATATACCTGTATCTGCAGCAATTACATGCGTCAAGCCTTCGGGCACGGTATCACAATTGGTGGATAGCGCCAGTGGCATACATGCTCGCCACAGTGCCTATTATATCCGTACTGTGCGCGGTGATAATAAAGATCCGCTAACACAGTTTATGAAAGACAAAGGCATCCCTAATGAGCCTTGCGTGATGAAGGGTGACACTACCACAGTGTTTAGCTTCCCTGTAAAGTCGCCTGATAATGCGATTACACGTAATGATATGACAGCTATTGAGCAGCTAGATTTGTGGCTTACGTACCAGCGACATTGGTGTGAACATAAGCCAAGTGTGACAATCTCAGTGCGGGATGCTGAATGGATGGAAGTAGGTGCATTTGTTTACAAACACTTTGATGAAATGTCTGGCGTATCGTTCTTACCTCATACAGATCATACGTATCAGCAAGCGCCTTATCAGGATTGCACTAAGGAAGATTACGAAGAGCTTTTAGCTAAGATGCCTACCAGCATTGCTTGGTCAGAGCTTACTGAGTACGAAAGCGAAGACAATACTGCAGGTAGTCAGACTATGGCATGTACAGGAGATTCCTGTGAGTTGGTAGATTTGACATGAGTGTATACACATTAGTGGGGCGGCTTGACTGCCCTCACTGCTCCAAAGCTATGGGGTTGTTGAGAGATAGCGGCCTTTCTGCTCAGTACTACTCTCTCAATGACTCCAAGTGGTTACTTGACTTATTTAAGAAGTCAGGTATAAAGACTGTACCCCAAATATGGGATATAGAAGGTAATCACATAGGTGGTTATACAGACCTGAAAAAACTCTTGAAAGGAGAATGACATGACAGGTTTTGAATTTATGGCAGTTGCAACTATTGGTATGGTTGCTGTCGGTGAAGTTGTTGCTCTTACTGCAGAATATGGCCCTGCACTTGTTGATCAAGTTAAAGGCTGGTTCTAATGTATATTTTAGTCCTAATCATGTTTCATGGAACGGCTTATAAGATGCAAGCTCACGATGTGTTCTTTAATAGTTACAAAGAGTGCAAACAGTTTGCTGAGCCAATTAAAGAAAGATTGATTAGGACTAAACCTTCACCTTCTTCTGATGTGAAATACTACTGCTTTCAAGTACCAGAAAGTACATAAGGAATACCCGTGAAACTAGAACGAGAAGCCAAGGCATACATGGACACAAAGACTAATCTTTTTAAGGCCGATCTAATAACACAGGCAACAGGCTTAGAAGTGCACTACAATAGAAACCTACAAAACTGTGATGAAAAGGAGAACGCTTTAGAGCGACTTACTGAGTCACAGATGTGGGCTAAGCTCGCTGCTGAAAAGTATGGTATTAAATAAAGAAAGGGGCGCTTAGTGCGCCCCCTCTGCTATTCTTTGTAGACTTGATCGTGGTAGTCTAGGTAGTTTAGATACATGTACAATTCATTGTAATTCATGTCTCTGATATTTGTTGTAGCTCCCTTGTTCTTCATAAACCTCTTTGCTTCTGCTTTAGAGTTTTTATTGCCAGTAGCTGATGCTTTCCTGCGTAAACTCTGAATGATGGTATCAGAGTCTGAGCTTGCCTCTAAGTAAGATTTTACATCTGCACGTACCTTAGTCAGCCTGTCAGATACCATAGTACGTCTTTGCTGTAGGTTAGCCTTCTTAAACTTAGGATCAGCTAACAACATTTTTGACTCCCTCTCTAATAGAGGTGCAAATACTTTGTTAAAGACCTTATCGTACCCAGCAATCTCAGATCTCTCCCCTGCAGTCCAAGGTGCCATCTCAGCCACAGAGTATAACTCTTCTGCTGCAGTACGAGTTTGCTTAATAGTCACACCTAAAACTTTAGCGAGCGGGTTGGGGTCATAGACCTCACCTTCACGTATACCTACACGTAGCTCTTCACCTGTAAGGGTATTCTTTGTTTTATCGTTGAGATCGCCTTTAGCAGTATCAATGGCATCAATAAATACTTCTGCTAAGTTATCAACATATTTAAGCGAAGATTGTGACAGAGTATCTATACCCTGAGACTGACGTACATCTTTAGCTGTGTCTGTTTCAGTTGCAAAGCCTACAAGTTTGTTTAGTGTGTCTAGTGGGCGGGTGTAACCCGATAAGTAATTACCACCGGCTTTAGTTATCCCTGATCCAAACCCAGCCTTCAAGTAATCTACATCACCTTCCATGTTAAGGAAGAAGTCTACAATAGAGTTAAGATCATTACCAAACTGTGCATCAGAAGCAAACTGACCTACTGCCATCTGCTTACCTAATTCTGTAACTAACTCTGATGGTACAACGTCTCCGTCTTTTCTGATACCAAGTATACGCCCAGCCAGTAGAAACATAGAAGCCGGGAATTGGCTCTTCATGTCAATTACATTACCTGCGCCTGACTCAACTTCGTAAACGCCTAAGCCTTTCTTTCTACGCTCTTCATCATAAGCTATAGCTAGACCTACAGTAGAGTAGGCAACCAGCGTTCTAGAAAACGCTTCTGTGGGCTTGAGCATGTCTACGTCTTCGCCCTTCTTAGCGGCACCACGTACCAGAGCGCTTGCCATATCAACGGCACCACCTGCTGACCACTGATAGCCTGTAGCTATAACGTTATTAAAGAATCGCCCAAAAGGTAGGATAGTACCTACTACAGGGATGTTAGAAAGATTCTCAATTTGCTTTGCTGCTAGGCCTAAGAAGTTGTCCTGTGCTGTGTAATCTTTAGAGAAAACAGATCTTAGTGTTTGATCCAAAGCACCACCAATAACGTCATTATCAATAAGATCAATATCACCTTCTTTAAGAACAGTCATAAGATCTTTGTCATGCTTGAGCCGTACATACTTATCTAGCTCACCCATAAACATCTGTGACTTAGTGAAGCTATCTTGAATACGTACACCCGATATCTTTGTCGCTGCATCTGCAATAGTCTCAAGCTTCTTGGCTACGCCTTTAGATGTGTCCACACCATAACGTTTACCTGTACGCTCTACACCACCTGACACAGTTTCAAATAGTATCTTACTTACGTCTTTGTTCTGACCAAGGAAAGCCATATATGCGTCATGCGTAGTGTAGGGATCTAACAAGTTACGCATCTTCTGCGCTTGCATATCTAGATACACTCTACCGCGCCTACGTGTCTCAACAGACTTCTGCCCCTTCTGTGTCATACTCAAAGCAATGTGACCATAACCATTAAGAACATCAGCTAGAGTTGAAACAGTAGCGTACTGTGCAAAGCCAGCAACGTTTACTGCAGTTGTAGATGTTGATGATACAAGCATTCTGCGCCATAGGTTTTGACCATAAGCGAAAGGCTGTGCACGCTTGGCTTTCTCACCTTCCTTCTTTAAGATCTCACCTGATGCTTCACTTATAATAGTTTCACCGTGCAGGAGAGTACCATTTACTACCTTAGCTGCCTGACTCATCACGTTAAGCGTAGAGCCACCACGACTTGCTTCAAACGCTACTAAGTCTTGCAGGTTCTTCTGTGAGCTAGTGGCATCACCTAAAGTAATACCTGTAATTTTCAACAGTTTGTTTATCTCTGTTAGCTCATCTTCTGGAAGCTGCGGCACAATGTTACTTAGGGCGTCAGATATAGTAACGTTATTGGGTAGCTTATGCCCCGACTTAGCTAACTGAAACGCCAAGCCATCTACTGTACCTTTACCATTAGCGCCTAAGATGATCTGGGAGAATACATCTGTGTCTGTGATGTTTCTACTGAACATGTCTCTGCCAGCTTCAACTTTTTCTTTCCAGCTACGAACATTCTTTTTGATGTCTGCTGTTACGTCATCTATTTGAGCGTTAGTTAGCTTTATTGTTACTGGCTTAGTGCGCTTCTCACGCATAGCAGCTAACTCACCTTCTAAACCTAGATCTGCGTAACCCGACTTACCCTTCATTTTACCTGCAACTATTTGGGCACCAGGAGCAGCCACACCAAAGAGGGAGCTAAAACCTGTTTGTAACAAGCTGTACTCATCCTGTGACTCTACATCAATCATAAGATTCTGAATCTGTAGATCCTGCAATACTGCTAAGGATGTGTCTGTTGCTGCTGTAGCGTACAAAGACTTCTTAGCTGCGCCTTCTGTTATCTCTTGCTTAGCTTGCTGTCGAGCCTGTAGCCTAGCACGGCGTAGGGCAAGATCTCTCTCCCGTCTTGCTGTCTCCCGCATAATCTTTTTAGCTGCAGGATTCTTAGCCCCTATAGACAGAGCATGATTTAAAGCAGCCTCTCCCGCCTCTTTACCAATCTTCTCTGCTGCTTCACGAGAGGCACCTTTTTTGAGTGCTTCCTGTGTAGCCTTAGCTACGGATAGCTTAACTGCTTGCTTTCCCCCTTGGGTGATTCCAAAGCCAGCCGCTTTAGATATACCACCTGTCAATAAACCAAGATAGTTTGACGGGTCTTTAGCTGCAGCAAAGATATAATCCTTTATACCATCTACAGCCCCAAGTACTCCATCATTTACAAACACACTACCTGTTTGATCATACAGGTCATATGCTTGCTTTGCTTTTACTTTATCTAACTCTGTTGCCTTAGATACAAATCTAGCCTCGCTTGCAGTAGATACAACGTTTGTATTGAACGCTCGCATATGATCAAAAAACTGTTCTACAAGTTTATCATCAGTATACTCACCGCCATCACGGTACTGATACCCAAACCTAGACATCATGTAGTCACGTATCTTAGCAGCATTGGCAGTCTTTTTTAGATCGTCTTTCTTTAGTTTGCCTTGCTTGACGTTTGTATCTTGAGCAGCATCTCTTCTAGCGAGAATATCCTCTAAAGAAACACCTTTTGGCTTAGGCTCTACAGCAGTAGTAGCAGTGGTAGCCTCTTCTTTTTTCTGCCTATCTAGTATATCCTGTAAAGAAACACTCATATTACTCTTCCATCATATTAAGGGCTTGCAAAATAATACTGGCAGCGTTGTCTAGATCCATGTAAGTAGAGTCAGCTACAAGCTCTGAGTTGCCTGAGTTTTCTTCAAACCAAGCAGCTAGTGCTTCTTTAACTTCTGAAATAGGATCGTCTTTCGTGATACCAAACTCTTCCATAGCTTCTAGCATTTGATTGTCGTACTTTATAAAGAAGTCTGTTTTATTCCTTACAGGTGGGGTAGTAGATACATCAGGTGCCTCTTCTTGTTTCTTCGGCCTATCACCTAAACCTAGTAACGGAGTACTAGGTGGCTTTGCATTTGGTACGTCCAAAGGATCGGCTGCAATAACTCTAGCCTCTTCTTCTGCAGGGCTTATTACATCGGGTTGCACTACATCTTTAAATGCCCCTGCCCCTACAGACCACATATCAAGAGGGCGTGGTGGTAGACCTGCAGCTACACGCTCCTTACGAGACATTTCTTTCCACTCTGCCAGAGTAACATCTGACATAGACTTTTTCCAGTTGTTGACTTTAGTGATGTTGATAGCTGCTGTATCACGGGGGCTAGTACCTCTATCACTGAGGTTTATAGGCTGCTCTACAAATGCCTTGCTCTCTAAGATAGGTTTAGCAGCAGGGTTTGTTTGTATCTCTTCCTGCATTTCTGGGGAAGCTAATACATAATCTGACACAGGTACACTAAGGGTTTCATCTGTCTGATGATTAAATACCCGCATATTACCGTCACCATCTTCAAAGATAGTTGTGTTGGGTATTACAACGGAAGTAAAGGTTACTGCATCAGGCTCTAACGAGAAGGGCAAGCCTTCCATGTCTTGTGTTTGTACAGGGATAGGAGCGTTGTCTTGATTAACAATCTTAACAGTCTCTACTGGTTGATCCGCTGCAGGTGCTGGAACAGAAGGCATTGTAGGTGCTTGCTGATTTGCTGTCTCATCCAAAGGTAGTGCGGGTTGTTGTACATCAGTATCAGGCGCAGTAGGTGAGCTTTCTTCTGTTGGTTCTTCCTCTACTGCCCCACCTAAAGTTGTTGAAGTCCATCCCGGAACGCCTACGATGGTATCATACTGATTAGCCATACGCTTTACAAAAGTCTCACCAAAGTAAGCTGCAGCTTGATCCTGCACATAGGGCGCAAACTGCTCATTTAAAACTTGTAGTTTCTTCATTTCTGCTTGTGCTAATCTACCTTGAGCCTTTAAAAGCTCAGACTGTGAACCGTCTACGCCAGCATCTACATTACGTTGGAATACAATAATGTCCTTTTTAGCTTGCTCTATTTCACTTTCTGCTTCTGTAAAGGCATCGTTAGCATTTACTGTAGACTGAAAATCTATACGGGCACTAGACACATCGTTCTCACTAAACAAGTTAGGAGACAGGTAAGTAAGGTAAGAGTTACCACCTACTTTATTGTATGCAGAGGATGACGCCATTTGCTTTAGATCAAACAAGCTCATACCTTCATAGACTTCTTCTTGGTCTAGCTTGAAGCGAACATCGTCCATAGCAGTACGCCCAGTTGTACGATCCCACCAGTTAGACTCAGGGCGTTTGTAATCTCCTGTGGTGTACTTACCAATGCCAAAACCTTCATCAAGCATGTCTTGTATAGTCACACCCGTCATAGCAGGATCAAGAGTAGTGGCAGCAAATATATCAGCGTTGTTCTTCACAAAGTCTATACCTTGACTTGCTACACCTTTAGACAGAACACCATCTAAAGTAGACAACCCATCTAAGCCATTCTCTGCATAAGCAGCCTTGACCATATCTTTTGTGCCGCCCTTACTAATGATTTTCTGTGTAAGGGTTTCAGCATTATTACGTGCTTTAATCTTCAAGTCAGCTTTAGCTTGATACGCAGCCTGATTCTCACGAAGATCATCCATGTAATCTTCTGCTTTTTTCTTACGTCTTTGAATGTTCGCTGCAGATGTCTTAAAAAACCCTGTCAGAAATGCCTGTGCTGCTTCACTCATATCTATTGCCCTCGCGCCATAAGACCTTGCGGTGTTTCACCTTCAACCATAGGCTCCTCTGGAGCTTCATCCATAGGCTGTTCTATTGCTGCTGCTTCTGGTTCTTCTTCTACAGCATCCTGCATACCACGAAGCATCTCTGTTCCTTCATCCTCGCCAGACTTAACGCTCTTCTCTATGGCGTCTGCAATGATTACATCTAAGCGACGCTTCTCACGCGCTGTGCGTAGCTTATCTGGGTCTACTGCTGTCTCAGGTGTATCAACACCATAGGGCACCATAGCGGCCTTTATATAAGCTCCTACGATAGGTGCAGCCAGCATCTGTACATCAACGGTGTGCAACCCTTTCATAGTACCCATGATCATCAGGGTTTCTGTAACGTCCTGTATGTTAGCTCCAAGGTCAAACAATAGGGCCAGATCATCCATAGAGTCTTCATCAGAAAGCTTATCAATATAGTACATGACAGCTTCTTCCATTGTATCCATCTCAGGTGGGTTTTCCCATGCATGGTTACGTGGTTCATCTGTTAGAGATTGACCTGGAATTGGGCCTTGAAATAAGTTTGTCATCTTTATGCCTTACTTTGTAAATCCTGCGCCAAAGTATAATCCTACGATGGCTGATACGATGTGTGTGTCTAAGGGGGTTATTACGAATCCGTTGGCGTACTTCCACTGGGTTGCTTCTGCAGGGCCAAACAGCCAGTTAAGGAAGCCGCCCTGTACTTCTGTGTACCCTACAATAACGCTTACATCAGGATACCATACTGCCACCAGCTTAGGCAACACTATAATAGAGAACACAGCAGATAGAGCAATGATTCTACGTGTCCATGCAAAGTGCTTATCTGTCTTACCTGCATCCCTAGCGCGGTTGACTTGATCTGCATTAAACTGAGCATTAGCAAGCATCATCTTATTTTGCTCTTGCTTGTTCTTCATGCTCTGGCCCCATATAGACATTACTCCCCCCAACACTGTTGAGAAGAGCATAGTCAGTAATTCTAGGGGTAAGCCAAACATTATTTAGATGCTACTCTTGTGTCGGGTCTAGCGGAAGGACGAACACTAAATTGCCCAAATTGTTTCTTTAACCCTTCTACTTTATTCCATCTTCGATTTGCTTCTGGTTGGCCTCCAGCGTGTCCTACAACACGAGCCAAACCTGCTGCACTATTTACATCACTAAAACCTTTAAAATCAAAATAGGCTTTTACAGCCCTTAGTCCAATATCTTTATTTGTAAGAACAAGGTCAGGGTTTTTAACTAAGTCTACCCCTATAGCGTCGCCAATCCGTTTGTAATTATACTTACCTGTTATTTGTACTGGCCCTCGCCCTCTATACTTAAAACCATCACCAGAATCGATATCGCCGTTGTCCATTCTGTTTGCGTAAACAATATTAAATATTTGCTCACCTAACTTTTCATTGTCCTCAGACTGGTCTAGTGCTTCTAATGCAGCTTTTCTTGCAGTCATCTTTGGTCCAAACTTACCACCATCCAAAGCGTATGGCGTAACAAACTTAGCTATTGCTCTATCTACAGTGTAGTTATCTTCTACTCTATTGTCATAGCCTGTCTCTGCCTCTACAGTAGCCACAAAAGCAGCACGTAAAGTATCATTATCGAATGCGTTTGCAGCAAAATTCATCGCGTCTGTTTTATTAAAAGTAAAAGGCTCTCTGTTTGTAACTGGCCCAGCAGCTATAGCATCTTCTCTCGCAGACCCTTTATCTTCTACTACTGGAGTAGTCTCTTCTGCAGTTTCTACCTCTTCCTCTGCTACTGCCTTGGGAGACATAATACCTTGAGGTGCACCTTTAGATTGTGTGATACCTTTCTTAGCTCTCTCCCTTGCTGCCTCTACAGCGCTTTTCTTAGCTTCCTCTTCCATGTCAACCACAGGTAAGCCCATATCAGCAGCTTCTTTCCTCATGGTTTGACCTGCCAGCATTCTAGCTAGATCCATATCCTCTACAGATAAAGACCCTGCACTAGCCATCTGTACACCTTCACCTACAAAAGACGAACCTTTATTGGCGCGGTTACGTAGGTATGACCCTAAGCCAGAAGACAATTCATCTACCATAACATCTGGTTGCTTAGGTACAGTGATACCGTCTGATGCATCTTTAATAGTCATTGAGTTATCATCAGATGGCGTACCGGGATTATACATGCCGGTAGCTTCAAGTAAGGCATCTTCAATACCGCTAGAGCCTTTAACCTTGTCAACGTAGGATCGTAGCTCAGAGATATCAGGCTTAGGGCGACCCTTAGACATAAACGTTTGTTTAAACTTATCATCGTCCTTAAAGGAATCACGTAGGTTTTGATAGAAGCGCTCTAAAAAGTCGCCACCTGTACCTGATGCATCTGTATCAACCTGCCTATTACGAGACATGATAGAAGAGCTTGTATCTTCTGTTGACACATCGTTCTGTTCATCATTCTCAAAGACACTAAAGTCAGGTAGAAAGCGGTATTGATTAGCCATTATATTATCCTTATCCGAATGCGCTACCAGCCCAAGCACCAACAGCGCCCCAGAAACCAGAAGTCTTTTCCGCTGCCGCTGTTGACGCTGCCGCCTGTGCTGCTTTATCTGCACCATACTTTGCTGCATCTGCTTGTATCTTAGCCACCATAATTGAAGTAGCACGATCTGCATCATTGTTTGCTGTAGTATTAGCGAAACTCATCAAATCACGATACGTTTGAATTGTAGCATTATACGCATTCAATGTCATCTGCCCCTGACGCTGTGCATCTAAACGGTTTGCTTCATTTTGTGCCGCATTATCTGCTGTTGTGTATGCCTGTGCCCATTGAGCGTTAGCCTGTGCTACCACTAAACGGTTTGTAGCGTTAAACTGCTCACGCTGATTAGCCTGTGCTGTGTTAAACTGTGATAAGGCATTAGCCTCACCTGCATTGAATCGTGACATAGCATTAGCTTGGTCAGCATTAGCGAGTTGTACCCGTGCTCCTAGATCAGCAAAGAATTGATTTACTTGGTTCTCACTAGAAGCGTTAAACTGTCGGGCAGCATTCTCTGCGGCCTGATCAGAAAGCATAGCATTGATCTGCGCCTGTGCTGCAAACATTGTAGTCTGCTGCTCATTAGATAGGTTAGCCATATCCATTTGAAGAAACGCATTAGCAGATTGTATGTTAGCTTGTTGGCGGTTGTTGAGGTTAGCCATGTCTACCTGTGACATAGCTGCAGCATCAGCCATGATCTTAGCATTCTTAGCGTTAAGGTTTGTTATATCAACAGTCTGTGCCATACGGGCATTCTCTAGCGCAATCTGTTGCTCTGCACTAAAATTCATATTGGCAATGTCAGAGATCTTAGATGCGTTAGTTACACGAGCCTGAAACTCTTGGTTAAACTCCAAGCCTAGAAACTGAGCGCGTTGCTGTGCAGCGAACATAGCAGTCTGCTGCCTGTTTGACAGGTTCTGCATCTCAAAGCTTGCAACAGTCTTAGCATCTTGAGAGGCGATAGGGATAGCACTCTCCATTGCAGCCTGTACGATAGCCTGCCCCGCCATAGATGAAGATGACAGTCCACGACTAGCCATACGTGCAGCCGCTGCCCTCATAGCACCTGCAGCCCATGCAGGGGGAGCAGCACCCTCAAAGTCTTCCATCAAACCAGTTAGCTGGCCCTGTACAGTAGCATCAGTTGATGGTGCACCTGTAGCTGCCTCAAAGTTTACTTCTTTCTTTACGCGCTCCATATCTACTGTGGAGCCTTCAATCATCTCACCCGCTTCTACCTTGCGAGTAGGTGCACCTTCTACGCGACGAGCTTGTTCAATCTGTTCAACAGTAAGACCTAAACTTTTTAGCTCCTCTGGTGACATTGTAGCAGCTTCTGCTAATGCATCAGAGCTAGGCTTACCTGTAGCAGCTTTTAACTTCTTGAGTGTATCACTTACTTCTTCAGAAACAGTCTCAGGAAGAACAGTAGCAGCAGGTGGTTTTACAGGTGCTGTAACTGCAGCAGCAGGTGTAGCAACAGTAGCAACAGCTTCATCTACAGTAGCAGCTTCACCTGTGCCTTCTGCAATTTCACCTGATTCCTTTTGTTCTTCTGTAGTCTCTTTAACTTCTGTATCTTTTACTAAAGTCTCAGGGCTTTCTAAAGCAGTTTTAGTTAGCGCAGCAGCAGCCTTACCTGCCTCAGACATTGGGTCAGGCTTATCCTCTTTATCATCTACAGGATCATTAGTAGCCTCTTTATCATCATCTGCACCAGATGTATCGCCACCTTCTGCAAAGCCGTATCTCATTGTAATAGCCTCTTGAAGAGCGTCCTTCTTAGTTTGTGCTTCCATATCAATCTGAGCGAAACCCATGTCTAGCTCTTTTTTCTTTTCAAAAACAGCCTTTAAATCCTGAGGTTGTTGATTGGGTGCATAGTTATTACCGCCAGACAAATCGCCGCTTGGTAAAATCTCGCCACCGCCACCGTGTGAGTGAGGTGGTACACCTGCTGAAACAGGTACGGCTGCAGGTTGTTTTATAGGTTGTTGACCTATAGCAGAATAAAGAGTATCGGCTATTGGCATACCACCTGGTCTAGGGGTTATACCGTCAGGTCTTTGAAAAGGGTTATCAGGACGGGGCTTCATCTGCGGCATCACCTGACCAGCACCTGAAAAACCCCTACGTTGGGCACTTAAACGCGATTCCAGATCAACAAAGCCACCCTCTGCCATGCCTATACGCTTCTGTGCCATCTGTGTCATTTTACCTACACGGGCTGCTAGGGCAGGGTTAGCTGCAATAATCTTTTCTTGCTCATCAGACTGCATACCTTTAAGGCTAGGATCAATTTTACCTAACTGCTCTGGTGTAAATCCTGCAAAACGTTTAGCCATCTATCTTATCCTTACTTGCCTACTTGCATCCACACAGCAGTAGCTATGAATGTCAGTACTGCAACTGTACCTAATTGTACGAGTGTTTTCCATATACTTTTCTTTGTATCGCGCCATGAGTCTAATAGACTACGTAATTCTTTAATATCAGTAGCTGCATCCATGTCTGATAAACCTAAGTCACACAGAGCCTGTTTAGCACCCTTCTTGGCGGCTCTATCCAGAATAGCTTCTAATTTTTCTGAGGTTAAGGTGTCCATTTACAATACCTGATTTGCGTTTATATCACTTTCTACAGTAAGTGCACCTGCAGTACTAAGTTTAAACACAGTATTAGTACCGTACTTAATTACAAGATCATTATTTGTATCTACCTCAAATGTCCAGTTTGAAGCACCCTCTGTAAGAATTAAACTCTCATTAACCAAAAGGTCTGCATCTACAGTAACCTCTCCAGTGCTAGTTTCAAACAAAATTTCTTCTGATGAAATTAGCAGACCACCTGTTGAGGATAGCGCAGCTTTGTTAGATGAGTTTCCATAAGACAAACTCATGTTATAAGTTGAGCTTGCATTTGAATGGAGCTTCACGCCGCCTGAACGATCTAAGGTAGTTAGTTTGATGTCTGCACCACTACTCGTGGTTTCGATGCTAGTGGTTTGTGTATTTGAAAGAGTTAAAGCCGCCGTATCCGCAAGGCTTAAAGTCGCAGTGTCTCCCCCTGCACCATTTTTAAACTTAAAGTCATTACCATCCGCATCCAGAATAATATCACCAGTAGCATCTACCGTAAAATCACCTGTCTTAGTTACATCTCCGGTAAGCGCCCCTGCAGTAGATGCTGATGATGCGTTACCCGTTAGGGCAGCTGTTACTGTATTAAACGTAACATCAGATGTAGTACCAACCGCTTGACCAATAGCAATTGTAGGCGACCAACCTTCATCAGCAGTACCTGATATAGAAACACCTGTACCCGCAGTAGCACCTGCTACATAGTTACCTGTAGTATCTGTGCCTAAAGCTACTTTATTTGATCCTACAGTAGTAGCGATACTAACACTACCAAGATTAGTCATAGTACCAGTACCTGTAACATCACCAGTTAAAGTAATGACAGGATCTTTAGTCAATGCAAAATCTAACTTGCCATTGTCATCATCGTAGGTAACAGAAAGTCCAGTTTCAGTATTACTTGTAACCATACCACCTACAGTATCCTGAACATACTCTTCAAGGGTATCTGAACCTACATTTACATCTCCAGAAAAAGTAGTAGCACCAGTAACACCTAATGTACCACCTACAGTAGTATTACCAGTAACACCTAACGTACTACCTACACCTAACGTACCATCTACCGTAGTGTTACCTGTAATACCTAATGTACCACCTACTGTAGTGTTACTTGTAACACCTAATGTACCACCCACTGTAGTGTTACTTGTAATACCTAATGTACCACCTACTGTAGTGTTACCTGAAATACCAAGAGTACCACTAAAGGTACTATTACCCGTGACCCCTAACGTACCACCTACTGTAGCGTTGTTTGTAACTGCAGCACTATCTAATGTTGATGCGCCTGTAACGCCTAAAGTACCACCTACAGTAGTATTACCAGTAACACCTAACGTACCGCCTACTGTAGCATTATTGGTAACTGCAGCACTATCTAATGTAGACGCACCAGTAACACCTAAAGTACCACCTACTGTAGTGTTACCTGTAATGGCTGCGGTGCTGGAAAGAGTTGTGGCCCCTGTCACACCAAGAGTGCCACCCACTGTAGCATTACCCGTCAGAACAGAACCACCCGTTACAGCAAGATCATCTGTTGTTACAGTGCCATCGAAGAAGCTATCTTTAAACTTTGCACCTGTCGAGCCTAGATCTAAGGTGTTTGTTGTTTTAGGTAATACATTAGAACCCGACACAATAAGGTCTTGGCTTGGGCCAACCTTAGTAATAGGCGCTCCTTCACCAGGAGTACCATCATGTTTATGGCCTGTTGATGCATTAAAAGCGTTTTCTACTGCATTGTACTCTGCGTCAAAGTCATCTGCATCAATAACGTTACCGTTGGCAATGTTGTTTGCAGTATCCTGTCTTGTATAACCTGCCATGTCGTTTCCTTATTGTCTATCTTCTTGGCTATATTCTAGCAAAGCCGTGTCGAGTGTAAAAGTGGGATTAGTTGAAAGGTCTTCTAGTCTCAATGCTACTGTTTTACCTGAACCAATAACATTAGTGTCATATATTTTATCAAGCTCACCACCAAATGTAGCTGTATCAAATACAGCATCAGATGCACCAAACATAAACACAGACGCACCTGTACCTGAGATCTGTTGTGTCGCTGGCTGTACTACTTTAGTATTACTGGCAGAAGCAAAGTCATACTTTAAGTTTAAATCTAAATTCATGTTACCTGTAGGTTCAGCGTACAGAGTCATCTTGTAGAAAGTCTTACGTACCTGTGGGTCACTTATAGGCATGAAAGGTGATTCATATATAGCTTCTATAGCAGAACCATCAAACTCTGAACCTGTATCCATAGTATAGACGTAACCGTCCTCATTAGCAAAAGCTATTGTCTCTGCTGTTCCTGTGTATCTGCTGTCTGCTACAAATGCTTTAATACCTTTGGTGGTTGACCAAGCCATACCTGCAGCACCTTGAGATATAAACTTTGTAGCTATAAGACCTTTAGCTGCATCATCTTGCTCAGATTGTACGTATGCAAATATCCTATACTGAGCTTTTTCTTTAAATAACACAGAGCAAAAGCTAGATGTTTGGTTAAGAAAGATAGTAGCATCTTTGGCTATTTGATTAGAAGCTACATCTAAAGCAAAGTCACCGATACGATCAGTAGCACTCAATAGTCTAATACCATCAGGGGCGAGGTACATAATGTCACCACCAACCTCTTGAATAGTATCCCCATTTATGCAACCAATACGGTCAGTAATAGGTGACACAGTAAAGTCAGCAGAGCTACTACCTGTCAAACGTTTGATAGAGTCAGTAGTAAATATGATTAGTTGATCACGAAATACTGCCAGACCTGTAATATCATTCGCTACATTTATAGATCCTGCACCATTAGCAACACTAAAATCATCCACAGTAAAAGGGGCAGTAAAGTAGACGTTATTACCTTTAGAGTAGAAGGCAGTGTTTTTAAATACAGCTACATGTTCTGCACCCAACACATCTGTGCTATTAGAGGATGTCATAAAGGTAGTAGCATTTCCAGATGTGTTATATATAGCAGGGTAGTTAGTACCATCAACAAATATAACTTTATCATCACCATCTAAGTTATATAAAATGTGTCTAGCTTTACCGCCATTAGTACCAACGCTAGTAGCCATACTGGTCCAAGAAGAACCTGTACTGTAGTAATACTGTGTTTGATTGCTACCATTCTTACGTGCAGCTACAACCCTACCAGAGCTAATAACTTTAAGGGCAAGTATAGGGCCAGATCCCGGCACAGTTGTTGTGCTATATTTGGCATAACCTCGTATCTTAGAGTAACCGCCCTCTTTATTGGCTTCAAAGTTTTGTAATATAGTGGCAGATCCGACAGCATTTGCACCATGCTGCAACGGGCTAAGATTAGAGATAAGACCACCTCTAAACTCTATAGGAAATGTCTGCCATTGTGTTGCCATTAGAAGGATACTCTTCGATCACGTACATATTCAGTACGATTTATGTGTATGCTACGTAATTGTTTAATTCCCTGCTCAAACTTCTGCGCGGCTAATTGTGCTGCTTGCATGTCACCTCTAAACTGATAGACATAGTACATAGCACCATCAACGATTACATATTTGTACATTTCGGGGAGATTAGGAACATCTGAGTGTAGCTCTAAATCAAAACCAGTTGTGTAATATTCATAAACTAATTCGTATGCCTTGTCTGGGGCTGGTACTACCAGTAACTCCCTGCTAGGCGCTCTTATAATAAAAGAGGGTACAGATCTTACGCTAGTGTTAGAGTTATACTCATAATCAGCATACTTGTCAAGGTATTCTTCATAGCTAAGTACTTTAAGTTTAACGGTATCTACGCTTAAATCTGCATTTCTTTTGATACGAAAGCTATTCATATTAATAGTCTTAGCATCATAAGGAAAACTGTAGCGAACCTCACCAGCAAGTAGCACCTCTTCCTGCTCTACGTGATTCCAAGGCCACTCATACTCTTCTTGCTGGATGTGCCGAATAGAAGAGTTTACTGCATCTTTAGCAAAACTATAAAAACCTGTAGTAGTAGCAAAGTTAGCAGAGGTTAATTCTACTTCATTAAGCCTACGATTTACATCATTAACTAACCCAAGATAATCGTATGCCATATTACTTCTCCCTCACGCGCAACAGCACAGAACGTTCATACTGTAGGGCACCTACTGTAGTTATTTTACACGTAATCTTATAACGTTTATTATTAGTACCTAAGCTTAACCTGATAGTAGCAACTGAATTTGTATACGTACCTTGTACAAACTGTAACCCATCTACTACTTGGGAATTACTTACTTCTGTTTTAACACCATCTGCATCATCTATAAACCAAGTAACAGCAGAAATAACATCTGTACCTAAGAAACGCGACCAATCAATGTTGTAGTCAAGCAATTCATCTTTATCTTTATCGGGCCACTTATAAGACATTGTAAATCCTTATGCTGCTATATAAACAGTATTGTTATTTTCTCGATATTCTATATAAACAGAACGGCTTTCTGGTTTTATATGTACGGTAGTACTGTTACTTGAGCTAGAACCCTGTGAGAGTATATGTATTACACGAGATCTATCGTATGCATCTTTATTAAAGTTGAATACTACTGCAGTAGGTGTGCTTATGTTAGCAGAGGAAGACAGTAAGGTTGTATCTAATGTTGTATTAGCTGCACCTGTGACATCTGCAAAAGAAGTAACTGAACCAGTAAATGTTGCAGATGGTATTGTTATATTTGCCTTAGCGTCTACTTTTTCAAAATCATTTGCAGTAATATCACTGAGTATTGAAGCTATAGTTAAATTAGCTTTTGCATCAAAGCTAAGTGTATCAACGACTGATGTAGCATTTACACTACTTGAAACTATATTTGCAAGGCCGTTACCTATAACATCTTCTGCAGATACACTAGAAACAACACTATTTAAATTAGTATTAGCTTTGGCATCTACGTCTGCAAAATCGTTTACGTTAAATATAGATGTAGCACTGGGTATCGTAAAGTTAGCTAGGCCAGTACTTACAAGTTGACCTGCAGTAAAAGAAGCAGTCGCTGGATTTAATGTAGAGTTAGCCTTACCAGATACAGACGTAAAATCATTTATTGTTGTAGTAACTTCAGTACCTGTTACAGTAGAATTAGCCTTTGCATCAAAATTAATATTTAAAGAAAATGTAGCTGCAGTAGAATCTGCTGTTACATTAGCAATGCCTTCAAATAAAAGACTACTAGCAGTTAATGTAGCTAGGCTGGTAGGTAAAAACCCTAATGCATTAGCACTGGTAGTAGCCTGAGATATAGGCGCTTCTGATATGGCAGAAAAACCTAGCATTTACTCTGGCTTAGTCGGCCAATCGCTATCAGCCAAATTAGGCCAATTCGCATGGGTGGTTATATCTCGCAAAGCCTGACGATAAGCTGTTTGCTCCGCTGTCATCGTGCGGTCTGCTACAGCCCACCAATCTGTTTCTGAAAGAAGCGTATTACGCTTTTCTCGTGCCTCATTACTTTGGTAATCAAGCATTGGCTGTGGATCGTCTACAAGAACACCATCTACAACTTTTACATCACCAATATTTGGATCAGTTATTGCTATCCAAGCGTTATCACCAACAGAATTATCTCTATCTTCAACGCTAAAAGCGATACGAATAGGCTCACCAGTTGTGACGTTATAAATTAAATACATATCAGCCTCCTAAAGCCCCACATCGCCTTGATACCAAAACTTTATTCCAGTAAATCCGTTTGTTCTCCCGCTACCTGAACGAGTGTACATTTCTATACCGCTTTCCCATTTTACAATTGCGTCATGGCATACAACAGATGGTTCAAACCAAAAATAATGAACAAAAGCTGCGGTGCTGGCTGGAACAGTTGTGGAGTATTTATAATACCCATTGGTTGGGCCTGTTTTGGTAGTAGTAGTAGCTAACGGCGCATTTGTGGTTGTGGAAAGGCTTGTAATTGACCACACCTCAAATTTTCTTGAACCACTTGCATGATTTCTGAGAGATAACCATTGGTTACTTCCACCAGTCCCACCAAAGGTATCTGCGATTATCATATTATCTGCGGTACTATCTCCATAGTTAGAATAAGCAGTGGTTCCGCGCCACCCGCCAGCCCCAAAGATAGTATTTTGGTCTGTTCCAAAAAGAATATTCTTGTCTGAGGAACCTGTTTCGTATGGTGGAAGCTCATAATCGGCGCCGCCAGCCGCCGCGCCAATTGTAGCCGCCGTTGTGCTGTCTAAACTAGTAATATTTTGTAATTCCCCTGAGTTTCCTAGGCGCGTTGTGCCGCTCGTTTTAATAGCCATCCTCGTGTCCTTTCACTATTAGCTTTTCATGGATTGGATTTCAGCTTTCAGACCATCAATCTGAGTTTGCTGTTCTTTGATCGCCTCAATCAGCAGGCCGACCATGTTGCCGTAAGCTACGTTTTTAAATCCCGTTTCTGGATTTTGACGAACCGCCTCTGGCAAAACCTTTTCAACGTCTTGAGCAATTACGCCCGTAGCACGTTCCGTAAAGTTTGGTTTTTTGTTAGTTTCATTTTCTGAAAAAGCGTCGTTATCCCAATCAAAAGTAACACCGCGCAAAGCAGTTACTTTGTCTACCGCACCTTCAATAGTCTCAATGTTCTTTTTATAGCGAATGTCTGAGGTGCTGTTTAAATCACCATTTACGGTCACACCGCTGCTAGACGTTTCCACTTTGGACGAGCCATTATGGTACATTCTGGTGTAAGAATTATGAACGCCGTAAAACAGCCACTCATTGTTTACATCGTTATAAATACCTGTGCTGCTGCTGTTGTCATGCATAAGCACAACACGACCACCAATGCTGTAACCTTCCCAGCCACCATGATTGCCACCATCAATTTGAATAGAGCCGTAGTTGCCAGAGACAGGCTGGAAATAGCCGTTGCCTGTGTCGCCTAAACGTACACCTGTTGTATTAGCAAATATTTCTGTGTGTCCACCAACCACTACTGCGGCGGTATTAGTACCAAACTGAATGTATGTATCTGTGTCACCGTCATGGTAAATACGATCTCTCAGGCCGATATCCTCAACCTCAGTGATTACATTACCCTTCATATCCAACGTGGATGTGCTGAGTGACATCTCAACGACATTGTTAATTAACCATTCGTGACTAGTATCATTAGTAATACGATAAGCCCAATTTTGATCGCCGTCTAAAAGACCAATTTGGTTAGTATTGCTATTGTCTGTGCCATATAAAGACCCCCAAGTATCGTTATCAGTGCCGCGCAGCCTAAGATTAACTGCACCAGTTGATGCATCTGGCAAAAAATCAAAATTGTCAGTCTGTTGATTTCTGAACACCAATGCATCTTGACCAGACACCCAACCAATATATGCCCTATCAGTAGTAGTTTCTTGAAAGCGAATGTAAGGATCAGCTGAGCCTGACAATACGATCTTTTCGTTATTGGTCATGCTGACTTGCAAGCCGTTAGCGTTATGCGGATTGGCATCAACGTCACCAACAGTCAGCCCCGTTACACCCACCCCGCCAGATAGAGTGCGTAGGCGTTCCCCGCCGTTTTGGAATAGTCGCAAATACGGGCTGGAGCCGTCATTATGCATATATAAAAGTGCGTGATTAGAGCCTTCTGTATCCTCACCTTGGAAATAAATATTACCACCAGCATGAGCATAGTTGCGGAAATAAGTGTTCGTGCCATCAAACCACATGCGGAAATCAGCACCATTACCTAAGCGAACGTTTTTATTGTCTTGCCATTCTGTGTGGGCGCTTACGTTGTCATCTGCATCGCTACGAATATATGACCCTTCACTTGCAAAACCTATAAAGCTTCTGACCGCAGCGGCAGATGCGTGACGAATATAACCGTCATTGCCGCTTTCCGCACAAATTTTAGTTATAGAGCCAGTAGCAATATCATTGGGCGTTGTGTTGAAGTAATTTGCAAAGATGTAACCACTGTCATGTCGCCTAACGACTGTACCATTACCTGCTGATTGCGAAATCGTGTAAGGAAAGCTGTAGTTGTTGGCGTTTGTCGCGCCAGTATAGCCAAGATTAGCAAGCGTCAGTGTGTGTGAACCTAACCCCGTAACATGACCATAGCCATCCAGCGTAACATCTTGAATTACCGTTGCGCCGCTGTTGTTTGCTGATGCTTGGCTAGATGTGTCATCATGCGAAATACTGATTGTGGTGTTGCCACTTTGATTGGCTGTAAACGTACCAGAGCCGCCTAAAGCGCCAGTGCCTTGCACCGTTAGCGTTCCATTATTAATATCGGTTGTCTTAGCGAGACTTGTGCCGCCAGCAGTAGGCGTAGCATTAAAGTTTACCGTGTTACTGCTATAAGGATAATGAAATACCTCTGTACGAGTGCCCCCTGCAATTCTGTAAAAAGTTATGTGATCAGCGGTTTCACCTGACGCAAACGCTGGGGAACCATCGCCATTGTAGCTAATGCCGCCGCCGTGATTGCCACCGTCTTGCGTAACCTCAAAAACACCTGTTCCTTGGCTGTCACCACCTGCTCTGACAATTGCAGCACCGCTATTGTCGCATTTTACCGAAAGAGTTGTAGACGTTCCACTGTCTAAGGTAAGGTTGCCCGTCATGGTATCGCCAGTGACATTCACATAACGACCATCAAGATTGGCTGAGCCTAATCCTGTAACGTGACCATAAGTGTCAAGTGTAACGTCTTGGATGACTGTTCCGTTGCTATTGTTTACTGAGGCTTGAGATGATGTATCAACGTGCGAAATGGTAAGGTCAAATGGATCGCCATCAGAACCCGTTGAGGTGTCTGTCCAGTTGATGTCAATGGCTCCACCTTCAACAAACTTCCACTCTTTGCCCTGAGAAATTGTGACTTCTGTACCATCACCATCTTCAACGACAAAAGTTGTTAATTGATTTGTGTTCGTAACCGTTTCAGAAGCCGTTGCCAGCCCCGTAACATGCCCGTAGGTGTCCAAGGTTATATCTTGGATGTAAGTGCGCCCAGAGCCGTTTACTGACGCCTGTGAGGACGTATCCGCATGTGAAATTGTACGGTTAGCTGTAAGGTTTCCACCACCAGTAAGACCATTACCTGCAGTAATAGTACGAGAAGTAGGTACTTTAGCATCTAGGGCAGACTGTAAGCCATCTACGTTGCTAATTACGTGTGCATGTGAATCGTCTTGTACTGCAGCGGTTATGTTAATATTAGCAGACCCATCAAAAGATGCACTACCTGTAACGTCACCTGATAACTGAATATTACGTGCTGTTTCTAGGGTTGTAGCTGTATCAGCATTTCCTGTAACATCGCCTGTTAGGTTGCCAGTTACGTTACCAATAATATCTGCTGTAACTTGATTAAATGTAACACTAGCTGATGTTGCTACGTCCTGACCAATAGCAAACGTAGTACCAGTAAGAGTGATACCTGTGCCACCAGAGTATACCGTTGTCTCAGCTACCTCTGAAAAAACAATATTAGTAGTACCAAATACGATTGTACCTGCAGTACTTAAAACGTCTAGGTGGCCTGCATTAGTAGCACCCTCTTTGATAAAGAAGGCGTCACCCTTTCCAAAGGCATCTGGGTCAGATGGTGCTGCAGTATCAGTATCTGTAGAACGTGTAAGTACCCACGCAGTAGATCCATCACCTACTGTCGTTACAGTATATACACCGTTCTGTGTTTGGGTTGTCTGATTAGCTACAAGTACACGGTCATTAAGTACCATGCTTACACTATCTATAACTAGTGCAGCATTTGTTCCTGCGTTAGTGAGGGTAGCACCTACACCAGATGAACCATTGTTATATGTAGCATTTAAGTTACTAGGATGCTCAGCACGTACAGGAGAGTGGTAGTGAATACCTGCAGAAGCAATGGTATCAACGTACTCTTTCGTAGCGGCCCCTAATGCAGCACTAGGATCAGCATTCAGTATAAGCGCACCTGTCATAGTGCCTCCAGAGCGCATTAAAGCCCCAGCAGCAGCTACATTAACTGCGTCTGTAACATCAGCATTTTGTTCTACTGTGTCTAGCTTTGTACCGTCTGTTGCAACGTCACGCCCATCAACAGTACCTGTTACAGTAATGTTATCGAAGGTAACGTCATCCTCTGCTAGTGCAGCATGTGCAGCAGGGTATGTCATAAAGACATCTTTAGTACCTGCAGAGAAGGTCTGAGCAGATGTGCCATTAGAGCCAGATAAGACAGTAGTACGTGTAAGAGTATTACCTGTGTTCCACGTACCTAGCCCTACTTCCCATTCATCTGTACCAGAGGCAGTATGCACAATAGCGTAGTAAGTAGTATCACCATTAGTCATGTAGGACTGAAAAGTATCAAAAGTAGCAGCTGCACCACCTAGTGTGATAGCTCCTGTACCTGTAGAGTTTGTACTCTCTTTGACACGATCTTTGATGATAAACGCCATTGTGCAATAACCTTATAGTTTATATTAGCTGATACGGATTACAGCATTAGAAGCGTCTGCTGTTGGGAATACAACAGTGAAGTCACCACTTGTAGAAGTAACGGTACTACCAAAGTTAAATACTGCAATAGCTTTGTTGCCTTGTGATGTGTTGTAGATAATAGCACCGTCTGCTGAAATAGTTAGGTTAGTGAAAACCTCATCAGCGAAGTCAACAAAAGCCGTGTTACCTGAAAGCGTAATAGTTGCAGAGTCTAACTCTTGGCCTGTAGCTGTGTAGTTTGTACCTACAGCCTCATCTGTGTTGCCTGTGATGTCTGAGTAGTTAGTAGTAGCAGCACCGTAAGTACCACTAGGAGATTCCTTGATAAGCGCCACTTTGAGTGTATCTGTATCCAAGTCGTGAACACCCCCAAGAAGCTCTTGCTTGAAGCTGTTGCACATTGCAGTTGTAATAGCCATCTTGAGATGTCCTTATGTGAATGAAAAGCACAAAGGGGCCAGCATATAGCCAGCCCCTAAGCATAACATCAATTAAGCAGCGTTGTATGCTGCAGTGACCAACGCTTGTGGGCGCAGAATTTTGCGACCGTAAAGGTGCATACCGCGCACGATGTCAGCGAATGAATCTGGATCACGATAGTTTTCCACGTTGTTGATCTGCTCTGCAGAAGCAACAGCATCATCCTGACCACCCAAGATAACACCAAAGTTGGCATCTTGAGCCAAAGCACCAGAAGTGCCAGCGCCAGTACCCTTAGCAGGTAATGCGTTTGAAACATATACACGGAAGCCGTGCAAGTTGTTCAACACAAGACCGTTTTGCAAGCCAGCACCACCGTAATCGGCGTTCAACATGCGACTGTCTTCGTCTTTGAGCATCTCTACGAACACCGGGTCAACAACCAGCCATCTTCCTCGTGACTCAACGTTAGCTGTGTCCATCTGACGAGCCATACGCGCAATTACTGTCAAAGGTGAGACAGTTGCGGTTGACAAGGCAGTTGCACCAGGCAAACGTGGGGCCAATGGAATTGAGTCACCAGTTGCGTAGGCTGTTGAGGCTGAGTCAGCAGAACCTAATGAACCAAAGTCAGTAGCGTCCAAGTGATTCACTTTCAAGAATTCACCATCAAGCTCACCGGCTGTTGGATGCTGTGCATCACCAGATGTAGCTGTAATAAGTGCACCTGCAGAGGTGAAACCAGACATGTATGACAGTACGTCTGTATCCATTGAGTCAGCCATTTTATAAGCTGCACGATCAGATGCTAAACGAACAAAGTCAACATTGGCGAATTGCTCTTCAATGTCATCCATCTTGAAGGCAAAGTAGTTTGCTTTGTCGATGGTCAATGAAAAGTCAGAGTCATCAAGCTTCTCAACAGAGATGTTTGTATGACGTTGCAGAGCGTTGACGGTTACGTCTGGCTCTTTTTGGATGCGAACAGTGTCGCCTTGGTTTGCAATCTCACCAAAATATGAGTTGTTGGTAATTGCGTTAGTGACAGCAGAACGCCGTAGAGCAATCTGTGCCTGTTTTGAGTAGATAATCGGAGAGAAGTTTCCGTTAAATCCACCTGATGCGGATGTAATAGCCATAATGGTTTCCTTTCAATGATATGGCGTTGATAGTAACACTATACCCACTTGAAAGAGGCCTTCTGTAGTAGGGTAGTCAGCTTTGCTTTAGAGATGCCTCTCTGTAAGCGCTGGGCCTATACGTCAGGGTGAGTCTTATATTTGTGGCGATTGTGCTTTTCATAAAGCATACACACACTTTAATATATGTGTATATGCTATAGTTTTATCTATGATAATGTTATTGTCAACTACTTCTTTGACATATCATAAATAAATTTTCCAGAGCGCTGAGCATCTAAGATCTCTTCCATGCGCTTCTCGTATTCTTTGATAGACATTTTAGCTACCATAGACTCACTAATATAGTTAGATGAATCGTCTGGGTTAGGTGTAGATACCTTCTTAGCTTTTACAGAAGAAGCAGCATTCTTATCACTGCTAGACTGCTTCATTGTCTTGATGCCTTTATCTACCTTGTATAGATCTAATACACGAGCTACTGATTTAGCATCGTCTGTGTTCTCATACAAAGCATCCTGTACCCATTTAGGCTGTTCTTCTGCCCATGTATGGAATGCATCATCTTCGCGGATCTGTGCGAAGTCAGGGTGTATGTTAAGTAGCTCTACCTCTGCCTTTTCTTTCTTGGCTTGAGTACGCATACTTTCTATTTCTTGTAAGCGACTATCTAGATCAGAAGCACGTTCATTAGCCTTCTTATCCGCAATAGCTTCAATGATACCGGCTACGTCAGGGTACTTCTTAGTCCAAGCATCAATCTCTTCTTCTGACTTAGGTAATACAAGCTCATTCTTAGCAGCTAAGTCTAGTTGACCTTTTAACTTGTCTAACTCTGCTTTATACTCTGCATCTTTCTCTTGCATATACTTACGGATATCAGAGTATCGCTTCTTAAAGCTCTTCTCTTCTGCACTCAGATCAGCATCATCCTTTGTGGGTGCTTCTGCTTCCTCTGAGGCTTCTTCTTGTTTGGTATCACTTTTTGTCTGTACTT
>VMHT01188023.1_pt1 | contig 55984 bp, 45 predicted proteins | sample 4693611 | NCBI WGS metagenome assembly VMHT01 (sample SAMN12280063, study PRJNA550983) | marine metagenome | isolation source: seawater sampled from same location over 5 years 0.02-0.2 micron viral filtrate | place: USA: collected off the coast of southern California halfway between the port... ... | reverse complement strand
GAGCAACTCATCATCGGGCTGTTAGGTTCGGCAACCACCTCGTCAGGGGTGCAATCATTTGATTTAGGCTCACAACAATTCACTTTGGCCGCCTTGTTGGCTGGCCTTCCCTCAAATGCCATTCAAGGGTTTACATTCAGTTCAGATTCGTTGTACATTGCAACATCAAACGGAATCGGACAATGGAATCTCACGGCCAGCGCTTGGGAGAATCCACTTACGATCGAAGATGGATTCCCAGATTCATTCATTGGCGATGTGTTTTGGGCATCCAACACCCTCTATGTGGCCAGCCTCTCGGGAATGACCCAATACATTCCGACCACCGGTGCATCAACCACATTGAAGCAATCCGATGGGCTCTTGGGCAATTCAGTTGCTTCGTTCGGCAGGTATACCACCACGAACCAAGGCACTTGGCTGATCGCAGTCCATGATGCTGCGTTGGGTGAACGTCCAGGACTATCAGTGGTCAACATCTCGTCGAACACCGTCGTTTCAACGCACCGATTTGATCAGTTACCATCAAACACAGTCACTTCAGTGACTGCCGATTATGGAGGCGTTCACATAGCTACAGACACCGGCGCATTGACGCATTACAACGGTTTAACCGACCAATTTATTGCAGGAATCTCAAGCGCAGATGTACCATCATGGCCCATACGAGATATGGAATCAGACGGTGTACACCTCATACTTCGAAGCAGCTCGAGTATCTCCATTGTTGAAGCCCGAAATACCTCGCACTCACTCTTGAAATCCTTTGTGATTTCAAGGCCTCAAAACGTTGCTGTCGGCCCAACGGGCTTCTGGGCCGCAACTCAATACGACGGTTTGGTCGGATGGAACAAGGCCTTTGAAGCGATTCCAGATGGCGTCGCTCGAACTGCGAATCCATTGTTTGCTAGCATCGATGGTCAAGTATTCAACATCGGAGAAATGGCTCACCCGGGCAACCAAATCAAGCTCGTCACGCCAGACGATTCCCTCAGTCTCAATTCATCGGTAGGAATTGTTGACGGAAACGGTGTTCTTTTCCAATACGTACCACTGGCATTAACTTCTCCGAACTCCAATGCCTCAGTGTGGGCCAAGACGGTTGAACTCAATTACAGTGCGGAAATGACAATTTCTGATCCGTCAAATCTTGAAGAAATGTTACAACTCGCCATCGATAACGGGCAAATCCTCAACCAAACACGGTATGTCCCGCTCAAACTCTTGTCCGCAGGAAACGGTACATTGGAAGTTCGACTTACTTACGACTGGGTGCGTAAAGACACACCCGTGGTCATTACGGATGCATACGACCGCCCAGACGATGGAGGCAGTGCTTTGAGTATCGAATGGTCGAATGTCCCGGATATTGATTTCAAAGCATACCATGTGTATCTCAACGATGGCCCGTGGGATGGATTGGTCACGGACATCAGTTTTGAGGGTCGAATCGCAGATGCCTCAGAATCTGCGTATACTCGAACTGTTGCAGTTGCTACAACTGCGAACGGAGTTTCCATTGTTGATGGGACTGAATACTACGCATTAGTGGTCGTCGAATACCAAGACGGAAGATATGGCGTGCCAAGTTCCATCGCCGGACCGTTGGTGACGAGCGATGAGGTCCCAACACCACCTGCGTGGGCTACAGCAGTTCCATTCCAAGACGGGGAAGAGGGAGAACTCAGCGTTGAATGGGCTCGATGCATGGCATTGGACGCTGCTCAAACCAACATTTACACTTCAACTCTACCAATTACAGATGCTGTAGGGCTCGCATCGCAAGCGAACATCCAATACAATGAGGAAAACAACACAACACTCAGCGTAAGCACAGGATTACCGTATTGGATAGCATTCACTTGCATTGACGCTACTGGACAAGAAGATGTGGCAAACGCTACCGTAATTGGACCTGTAATCGCCACCGGTGGAGAAGATGATGGTCTCCCACCTGCGCCTCTGACCAATGTATTCGCAACGGATACACCTGAAGACAACGGTGGACGTATCACCGTTGGTTGGGATGCATCCAATTCTGAGGATTGTGCATTCTACCAAATATTCATGGTGACCGATGTCGAGTTCTCGTTTGAGCCAACTTCCGTCGGTGGATTCACTGGGTCAAAAATCATCACAGATTGCTCATCGAACTCGACCATTGTGTCCGACTTTGACGGGGCTCCGTTGATTGATGGTCAAGAATACTACATCGGCGTGATTGCCTATGACATGTATCTCAATGCACAACGTACGGGTGTGGAAATCGTCACCGCTGTTCCGATCGACAACCTCAACGGAGAAGTTCTACCTCCTAATCGTGTTGCAAGCATTGAAGTGTTTGACACACCAAACGATGATGGAACGTCAATTGATATCAGTTGGTCTGTTTCGGATTCCGATGATTTCGGATACTACATCGTCTGGACAGCAGACCGCCCTCTTACCAACGTTGCATCCTTGTGGAATGAATACGGTACCAATCCGGACTTATGCGGTTGTGTTGTCATTGACAAACAATGGGTAGATGAAGACAAAGAGCCATTTGCTCTCACTGCAAACACCGGGCTGTATTATTCATCCGATGATTCAGGAAACACAATCAATGTCTCCGCAAAAATACTACCAAACACGAAATTATATGTCGCTGTGACGGTGCATAATGGCGATGGTGAAGCGCACTTCACAGGCCTACTGAATCCTAATGTAACTCCAATTAATAATTTGCAAGACGATGTCGCACCTGAACGAATCGAGAACCTCACCCTACAGGACCGGCCTCTTGATGATGGAACAGGCGTAAATCTTGAATTTCAACTGTCCACTGAAAGTGATATTTTCGAATACCAAGTGTATGCTGCACCGTTCGATTTTACCAGTGTCGGTAACGGTTCAAACGGACCATTAACACCGGTATTGATTACAGACAGGGCGCCCGATTTCCCACTCAGCATCACGCAACTCACTGGTGATTTCGAGGTAACACCTCAGTTGACCGTATGGATCGCTGTCGTACCGGTCGACTTTGCTGGAAACGCCATAATGAAAGACCTCACCACAGTTTCAGCTCAATCCATTGATGATGGATTTGCTAACGATGGAAGTGGCCTTCCGAGCATTGAAGGAATCATGGCTTCATGGATTGAAGGAGAAAAGATTCTCATTGAATGGAATCAAACAGAATCCGAACTGATTGAGGGTTACCAAATTCACATAAGCGCAGATAACTTTTCGTTGATTGACAATGCGACACTCATCGGTGACGGAATCTCTACGGCGAGTTTCATTGTTTCCAACGACAATTTCGCTGCGCTCACCAATACTTCAAACTGGTATGTATCCGTAACTCCGTATGATTCTGAAAATGTCAAACAGTCTGTGGAAACCATTCAAATTAGCGCTATTGAAGTCGCCCTTACACCGGGTGATGGTGAGAATGAATTCAGCATCAAGACCTTACTGTCATCTCAAAATTTCATTGCAGCCGGTGTCGTACTTGCGGTCCTCGTATTACTCGTGACTTTCAGTCGAAGTCGAAAAGGCCGATCAGATATTTCCAAAGCATGGGATTCTCAAGCCTCGACATGGGGCATGGATGAAGATAACCAGATGGATGCGATGTTTTCGCCAGAAATCCCTCCACCTCAAGGTTTCACTCCGGGGCCAATGCCTCCAATGGGTGGCGCAATGATGCAACAGCCACTACCACCGATGCCTGCCGGATTAAACCAACCAGCACAACCTGCGCAACCGATGTATGCTCAGCCACCACAACCGACGCAACCTGTTCAGTCGAGTTACGCTCTGCCACCACAACCGGCACAACCTGTTCAGCCAATCCAACAGGCAGCACCAGTGATTCAGCAACAAAACCAGGTTCAACCGTCGGCAAATATAGACGTCTCTTTCCTTGACGAATTGCTCTGAGTAGTCAAGAGAACTTGTGATGAGTTTGATTTTGCCTTTGGGTTCAGAGGGATTGGAGACACCATGGATTGGCTGACCATCGAGGACCATTCCGTAACTGACATCGTGTGTCGGAACTTCCCCGATTTGACGGTTACTTTGCTGGGGTTGGTGGTGATTTGGAGCGATGAAAACTTGACCAAAACATCACCGTATCTCTGCATCGGGCAATGTTCGGTCAAGATGATGGATAATTCAAACATCAATTAATTCCCATGATGCTGACTTGGAGACTCAAATTCAATATGTGTGAAAAGAGAAAGAAAGAAAAGGAGGCCCATAGCGAGGCTTTTATTCGCTTTTTTCGTGCCCCAAACAGATTTTCTATCAGTTGCTAATTTGCTCCCGCTCATAGGGAAACCTCCCAAAGAAAATATTTCTACTTACCTGTGAAGTCGAAAAATTGAATCTTTTAGAATCCTATTTGCTTACTCGGGCCTGGGGACTGGTAGGTCAGTTGCAAGCCCCATTTTGTGATGTCTTTATTTGGGCAGTTGAATGATGCAATGCATCATTGAAGGCGATTTCAGACAAGAGCATCAAACGGTTCGCGTGAAGGCTTGGATGCCGGTAATGTAACGTCCAAGGATCAAGTTGTGAATGTCATGGGTGCCTTCGTAGGTTTTGACCGATTCAAGGTTGGCCATGTGTCGCATCACCGGGTATTCATCAAGAACACCATTTGCGCCGTGGATGTCCCGTGAAACTCGAGCGATTTCAAGAGCAATGTCCACATTGTTCATCTTGGCAAGCGAAATTTGCTCATTGAACCACGTTCCGTCGTCCTTCTTTCGACCGAGATGGTAGGCCAACAGTTGACCCTTCGTAATCTCACGAAGCATCCACGCCAACTTGTTCTGGACCAGTTGATACGAGGCGATTGGGTGATCGAATTGAATGCGGGACAAGGCGTAGGTCTTCGCACTGTGGAAACAGGCCATTGCAGCGCCTAGAGCGCCCCATGAAATTCCAAACCGAGCGTTGTTCAAGCAGGAGAAGGGGCCACGGAGTCCCTTGACGTTTGGAAGCATTCTGTCCTTTGGAATTTTGCAGTCTTGGAAGACGAGTTCACTGGTGACGGACGCCTTGAGTGAGTGCTTTCCTTTCATTTCTGGAGCGGAGAATCCCTCGTCGTCTTTCTCGACAATGAAGCCTCGAATAACGCCATCAAGCTTGGCCCAAACTACGGCAACATCAGCAATGGTTCCGTTGGTGATCCACATCTTTGCCCCGTTGAGAAGGTAATGGTCGCCCATGTCTTCTGCCTTGGTGATCATGTCGCCGGGATTGGAACCATAATCTGGTTCTGTGAGTCCAAAGCAGCCAATCCATTCACCGGATGTCATCTTTGGGAGGTAGTGGTTTTTTTGTTCTTCGGAGCCAAAGTCCCAGATGGGGTACATAGCCAGCGAACCTTGGACAGAGGCAAAGGAACGCAATCCTGAGTCGCCTCGCTCGAGTTCTTGACAGATGAGGCCGTAGGCAACATAGGACAATCCAGGGCATCCATAGCCCTTGAGAGGTGCGCCGAGCACACCCATTTCACCAAGCGCAACACGCCATTCATCAAGGAAAATCCCTTCTGCACAAGCATGTTCAATCTTGGGTAGAACTTCTTCATCAACCCAATCACGAACCATGTCACGGATCATGATTTCTTCTTCAGTCAGGAGACTTTCAATGTCGTAAAAATCGACGCCTTCGTATGGTTCCATTGGACCCTCTCAAAACTTTGTGGGCATAGGCGCTTCAAGAACCTAACCCCGTGAAGGTTGGGTGAATTCGATTCATGCCTTTTTCCGGCCTCGCCATTTCATGTACAGGTTTTGCAACGTTTTGCTGTTCATGTAAATCAGGCCAAGCACGGTCCCTGGCACAGCCACAACCACGGCAGTCAAGACAGCCATGGTCATCAGGCTGTTGTCAACCTCGACGGGTGCTTCGGGTGAAAACGAGACGATGTTTCCGAAGGATGTAATGATGTATCCCTGACGTTGGTCTGTTTCCCAAACAAAGGCAATGCTTCGGCCTGCAACCACTGAATCCCAATCCGCTGCGTCTTCAGCTAGGATTTGCGTGAAAGCTTCAGAGATGAGGGGTTGTTGACGCACTGTGGCGAATGGTGCCATGTGGATCAAAGTGCTGCCATCATGACCACGAGACACGCTTGTAAAGTCGCCGTTAAGAGTCCCAAATTGCATCAGATTTTCGGTGGTGGATTTGCCGGGTGAGATGATGTCCAAACGAATCGCTTGAGTTTTGAGGCCGCTGGCAAAACCAACGCATTCATTGAGGGTCGGGTCGGCACAGTCAACACCAATCCATGTGCTTGAACTCGTACCGGCAAGGTAGGTGACTTCATGCGTTTGATCAATAACTGCAAGTCCGTCAGCCAAGGTTGAAACGATGCAAATGTTTTCTTGACGATGACATACGAGGTCCGTGATGGCTGAATTGAGCGTGTCGTTGAGTTGAACCAATCCAGTGCCCTCTGAGAATTGCCATATGCTACCGTCAACCGCTCCAAAATAAGCGTAATCACCGGCTGGGCGCCATTCAACGGCGGTGAGGTTGAGCCCAAACACCGTACCTGAACCGGCAACAGGGCCGATGCTGTAGTCGGATGAATCATACCTCATGGCCATACCATAATCGCCCGCCATGAGGGCAGTGTTGCCCCTTGGATGCCACGCAACATCCTGGAACGCTTGAGAACGACCTGAATTCAATTCAATATCGTCACCACGGTCCCCTGCATTTTCAGCCGAAAGAAGATGGGCATAGCCTTCCTCACCAGCGATTAACACATGAAGACCATCCGGTGAAACTGCACCAGCATGGATGCCCAAATCATTGTCCTCAAGCGTGTCTTCCAGCTTGAGTTCGATGACCGATTCTGTCTCTGCTGGAACGCTTGGGACCAGCATCAAAAGCAGCATAGCCGAGGCGATGAGCATCCTTCGCATGATTCGGCCAGCGGCCTTGAGAACTAAATCCCTCCGACGAGGCTTCACCCCAGTGTCAACGCCAAAATGGGACCCTACCTTACGGTGAGCCTTATGTTCAAGAGCGGTTTGGAGTGGGTATGGAGCGATTCGCAGTCAAGCGTGGTTTACAGAAGAAAATGGGCGGAAACGCTGGCCTTTCACAACTCGCAGCACAATATTTTACAGATCTTCAAGTCAACGCAGATGGCGTATTCACTGGTTCATTTGGAATCATGACAAGAATCAGTGGGGAGTTTGACACAGATGGTAAACTCGCCCTCGATGTCGAGCAACTCAAAGGATCGGATTTAACTGCTTTTTTGAGCGCAGATGGTGGCCGAGAACAAGCCATGGATTCCCGCCGAAGGTATTCCGCATTTTTGGACGAAGCCACGGGGTACACACCGAAACAACGAGGCGATAAGGCCAAGGAAGAAGCAAAGAAATTCTCGAAAGCACGTTCTGCCATCAAAATGGCAAACAAAACCATGGAAATGAGTTCAAGCCTGTCTCAAGAGACGATTGACAAAGCAAACGCAATGATTGCCGAACTGCAATCAATGATTGAAGAAGGCACTGCACCCTCTGAAGGAAAGGTCAAGAAACTCAACGATCTCCTTTGAGGCCTAAATGGAGGGAATGGCATGGACATCAACGCCATCCTCGAACCGTTCATGGAGCAATGCCCGCGCATCGCTGAACTCGAAGGTGCGGCACAACACCGACTCGCCCTCATGGTTGGAAGCGTTGATGAAACCGTAGGAATCAACCATCTGGTTGATTGTCTGGCAGACAAATCCAGCCTCGGTGGCGACGGAACGATTCGCTGCTACGTTGGTTTTGAACCATCTGGAAAGGCACACATCGGTTGGAAGGTGTTGTCCCTTCAATTGCGACGGATGCTCGAAGCAGATGCCAATGTGTTGATTTTCTTAGCCGACTGGCATGCGTGGGTCAACGACAAATTCAACGGAGTCATGGATGATATTCAGACCACTGCCACCTACATGGAAGAGACATTCAGAGCCCTATTAGGCCACCCAGAAGAAGGCGATGGCCCCGGGCAATTGCGGTTCCTCTGGGCTTCAGAATTGATGGACAATGGCGATTACTGGGCACGTGTGCTACGGTGTTCGAAAGGTGCAACCCTCGCAATGGTCAGAAAGACATTCACCATCATGGGGCGAGATGAAGCCTCTTCAGATCACGACCTCTCCAAATTTTATTATCCAGCCATGCAGGCAAGTGACATTTTCGAGTTAAACATCGATGTAGCGCTTGGAGGCATGGACCAAAGAAAGGCACACATGTTCATGCGAGATGTGGCCACGAAATGGAACTGGCCAAAAGCAACCTGTTTGCACACCCCAATCATTTCCTCGCTCAAAGCCACAGGTACCCGGATGGAGAGTTTCGACCATAAGATGAGCAAATCCGACCCCTCTGGGGCCATTCTTTTGCACGATGCGGAGAACATCCTACGAAACAAGATGAAAAAGCACGCTTACCTTAATCCCGAAGACGAACATTCTCCAGTGTTCGAATTGGCTGAACATGTGGTCTTCCCAGAATGGGGCGAGATTGTCGTCACACCGAATCCTAAATTTGGCGAACCTTCCACATGGACTGACTTAGCCGCATTCAAAGCTGCAATCCAAGACGGAACGTTGCATCCACTCGATGCAAAATTAGGCGTCGCAGCCGGCATTAGCCGAGGGTTAGAGGCTGTTGCTTCTCACTTCGAAGCACACCCCGAATCACTCGAAGCAGTCAATCGATTGCGGACCTGAGTTACTCTTCGTGAAGAGAAAATCCCTCTTCGATGCTGTGCACGTCAAGGCGGAGAATGCGTCGTGTGTCACGCAGGTAATCACGAGAAGGAAGGTGGTCCACCCCAATGGTTGCATTCACGGTAAGGCACTGACCTGGTTTGAATTGATCCACATATTCATCGGAAACAACCGCCATGATGGTCGGTACATCCTCAGGTGCGTCATCACCCATGAGGCTTGTTGGGTCAAACAGTTCCATGTATTGCACATCTTCGTAGTAATTTCGCTCGAGGTCCATGTTGATGTTTCGACAATCTGGAACCTCCACTGGGTCAGCCCCTTCCATCAACATGGCTCGGGCTTGTTTGTAGCACAACGGGCAGGTTTCAGCCTTCTTTCTTGCTCGGGCGAGTTGCTCATCAATCAGCCACTCATGCTTACAGGTTCGGCATTGGTAAGCGGATCGCTTGAGCCAACCCATGGCGCGACTTGAACTGTGAACCACTGCATCAAAACGGAGGAAACGGGTTCGGTCGCGCATCCGAAGGTCGATGATATGGTAGCGATTCAGTTCGGAGAACCCAATCACTCGAATCACTGGCCTTGGAATGAGGTTGTGGAGCGCAAATTGCTCTTCGAGGACTGCTGTTCCAAATTTGATGCAGGTCGTCCTGTTGCTCATGAAGGCGATACCTAGGCCCTTGTGTTGATTCAACGCTTCCCATTGAATCTCAAACCCCCAGACGCTGTCCTCGATTTCACCAAGGGCGGCGAAGTCGGCTTTACAGTTGGTTTCAAAGAAGGTTCGCCAAGCAGCGAGGAGTCTCATTTCTTCAGGGGTTGGTTCGGTGGGTTCTAGACTCGACATGGAACTTGAGCCCTCATGCGACGGCTATCAAAGGTTTCGGTATGCAATTAAAATCCAGACCTGCGAGAAGAACTTGGGCAAGGCTAAGGTTCATGAATCTCGTTCATGTGGGGCAATATGTCCCCTCAATGAGGAGGAGCGTGCCACCCATGACAAAGATCATCGTTCTCGTGAAGCAAGTGCCAGACACAAATGCCAAAATCGTCGTATCAGGGGACCGCGTCGACCTTTCTGCCGTCAAGAAAGTGATGAGTCCTTACGACGAATTCGCCGTTGAAACTGCCCTTCGACACCGGGATGCATCTGGTGGCGAAGTCATTGCCCTCACTTTGGGTGGAGCCGGCGCTGACAAGGTTCTCAAAGACGCTAAAGCCATCGGTGTTGACCACATCGTGCGAATCGACTGTGAACAAGAACTTGATTCAAATTCCCTTCAATCCGCCCTTGCTTCAACCCTCCATGAACTGGGTGCTGAAATCGTCTACTGTGGAAAATCTGCTGCCGACACCGGAGCCGGATCCACCGGCCCCGGCGTCGCTGAACGACTCGGTTGGGCCTCTGCCTCCAATGTGATCTCGGTTGGATTTGATGGTGGATTAACCGTCGTTGCTCCAAGCGACGGCGGCAACGCTCGAATGTCCGTCAACACACCAGCAGTGATCACCTGTGACAAAGGCGATATCAAAGTTCGAAAGCCAAACGTAAAAGGCATCATGCAAGCCAAGAAGGCACAAGTCGAAGTGAAAACTGCGGCTATACAACCTTCAAGCGTCACCATTGTCGCACATAGCATGCCACCTGCGAAGCCAGCCGGTAAGTCCTACGAGGGCGGAGCCGCTGCTGCTGAAGTAGCCAACTTGCTTCGAGACGAGGCCAATGTAATTTGAGGTGAAACCATGACTGAACTAATTGTAATTGCTGAAATCGCAAAAGGAACCATCCACACAACCACATCCGAACTCGTGACTGCCGCCAACGCGCTTGGTGGCTCACCAATGATCATCGTACCATGCACCGACGCAAGCGTTGCAGATGCCGCAGGGTCAATCGCAGGTGCAAGCAAAGTCATCGCTGCTAAATCTGATGCATTCGCTCACTATGATGCTGCTGCTTGGGCTGAGGCGCTTGACGCCGTTGCGCCTCAAGGAACCATACTCACTTCTGCTACACCCCAGTCAAAGGATCTCGCTGCTCGCCTTGCTGCTCGCCGTAATCTCTCAGTTGTTCAAGACGTGGTCGCCATTAGTCAGAATCAACTTACTTCCCCTGTGTACTCCGGAAAAGCAATGCAAACTGTAGCCATTTCTGGTCCTGCTGTTGTCAGCGTTCGAGCAAATGTGTTCGATGCTGCACCGAGCACTGGTAGCAACGAAATCTCCGTTGTCGACACAACGGGTAACATGGCCACTGCTGTCCAAGAATTCATGGCGCGAGCCTCTCAACGCCTCGATGTCGCTGAAGCTAACATCATCATTTCTGGCGGCCGTGGAATGGGCTCACCCGACAACTTCGTTCACTTGGAAGCCGTTGCAGACACGCTCGGTGCGGCTGTTGGTGCATCACGTGCAGCGGTTGACACATGGGAAGCCATCCCTCACTCGATGCAAGTTGGCCAAACTGGAAAAACGGTCAATCCTAACCTCTACATCGCTGTTGGAATTTCCGGAGCGATTCAACACTTGGCAGGAATGCGTTCCTCCAAGTACATCGTTGCGATCAACAAGGATGCAGACGCACCAATCTTTCAACATGCTGACTACGGCATCGTTGCAACCTGGGAAGAAGCACTCCCCGTGCTTCAGTCAACCCTTGCTGGCATGATGGCGTGATTAGGCGTACTTGCCACGAGAGTAAACCCCACCTGGACCTGCTCCCTCGCCAACAAAGGGATTTGTAGCACGCTCGTGTCCGATCGTTGTCAAAGGCCCGTGACCGGGATAAACCACTGTGTCCGCTTCTAAAGGCCACAACTGTGTGTGAATTGAGGCAGCAAGAACATCAAAATCACCACCGGTATCCGGTAAATCAGTTCGTCCAACAGAGCCGTTGAACAACGTGTCTCCAACAAACAGATGATTCGACCCATCCTCAACCAACAAGTTGAGGCAACAGCCTCCGAGAGTGTGTCCTGGCGTATGGAGAATATGAAATTCCAGCGCACCAAAGTCCATCGTGGATTTCGGCACCAGTGCTTCATCTGCCACAGCCGGAGTTGGAGCGTCAAAACCCCAACGACGTGCTGAACTTTGAGCTAGCGTTTGCAAATATGTGTCATCGGGATGAAGGTACCATTTGACCGGATAATGCTTCAATAAATCAGGTATATGCCCACTGTGATCGAAATGCGCATGGGTGTTCACCAAGGCCACAACCTTTCGTTCAGGCAAGCCTTGTTCACGCGCCGTCATGGAACTGTCTGGACCGTTTGACCAATCAGGACCGCGCCCCTCAAAACGGTCAATCCAAGCAATCAATCGTTCAGGTTCACTGCCTCCATCAATAATGACCGTATCACCCGTTGAACGGTCGGTCACCACGGAGCAACGCATCTGCAACGCCCCGACAAAGAAGCATTCGATCCAAGGATCGCTCACGGCCATGGTGAGCCCACAAGTCACCACTTCATCAGTCTAAGCCTGTTTGAGTGTCAGTTGAATGGTATCGCTCGACCATTGCCCTTCGCTGTCGCAAATTCGCAACTCAAATCGGTGAACCCCGGCGGATAGACGGACTTTAGCTCGTGCTTGAGTTGCGATTTCTTTCCCGGTTGAATCGACCCAAGACCACATGACAATCCTATTTTGAAGATCTTCTGAACCTAAGCCGTCGAGCAACACAACAGCCGTTCCGTCCTCGTCACAGGAAACAACTCGGTCATCACCTGCTTTGGGAATTGGAGCGATTGGAGCAACAACTTCCTCATTCAATGCATCAAACAAGTCCTCATCGGGCATCATCGCCATGCTTGACAATTGGTCGTCAAGTTCTTCCAGAAGACTCTCAGCATCAACATTCAATGTGCCTTGTGCTTCATCTTCTGGAGAGGCGAAGGTGAAATCGTCCAAAGCAGCATGCAGTGAATCAAGTCCGACCTCGGGCGGTTTTTCCATCAGTATGCGTTCTTCTTCCGTAAGTAAATTGCCGACCGAGTCATCAATTCTATAGATTTCCTCTGCCGAGCGTTCTGGTTCTACATCTGGCTTCTGAAACCATTCAGTTAACTCAGAAGGATCGGCATCTCTTGCTTCAGATTCGAGAGAAAAGAAGCCGATTGGCTCGGGTTCAGTCCAGTCGTTTTGATCTTCGCCTGCGAAGAAACATACCGACCCATCGTTGGAAGCTTCGAGCAGCATTGGCATGCCTTGATGTTCGATTTTCCATGGTTCTCTCCCTGCTTCAACACCTAAAAGATAGAACCAAGAAGACACGACGACATGGTTTTGACGTACCATGAGGCTTTGCACTGCGAAGCCCGTGTTGAGCAACTCTTGATGTTCATTGTCCTTGTAATGGGTGACACTGCCGTTGTCAAAGCCGCACACAACACTTCCCAAGCCGGGCGTGATGTGCGTGAGCCGAGTTTTGAGATCGCAACGGAAAAGCAAACCTTGTCCGTTCAAACACCATGTTTCCATCTCAAGGGCTTCCTCTTCCCCATCGACAAGAGCGTAGCCTTCACGGCCAATGATGAGATGACCTGAAGCGTCCATACCAAGGGCGGTGATGGATTCGCCGACCTCGCCACGCACTGGGCGGTCCCAGACCACCTGTGAACCCTTCAATGCCTTGACTGAGCCGTCTTCATGAGACAAGACCAAAAATTCCCTCACATACATAGCGTCGAGAATTCCTTCGAATTGAGAGGTTAAGTCTGTTGCCGAGCCATCATAGCCAATGCGCAAAAGGCGCCCGAGCGCATCGATCACCGCCATATCAGTCGGGCCCTTGTGGAGAGAAAAACCACCGCCTGCCACAGGTACATGCCAATCCACTTCACCTTCTCGATTCACGCAAGATAGGCCCTCAACATCATCGAGAACATAGGCACGTTGACCCCGCAAGCACAAACCAACAACAGTTCCCGAGGAATGCCAGATTCCTTTGACATCCAAAGTCTGGTCTTCACTCACCGTGGCAAGCGATACCAATCCACTTTGATCCGCCCAAGATAAAAATTGGCCGTTGGATGAAAGGCAAAGCAGAGCGACCTTATGTTCCGGTTTGAACGCAATATGTGCAGCCCGAGTCATCACCATGTGATTCACACGGGACGCGACTCAATTAACCTCATCCCTTCGCTGTGAAGGGGTTCAAGATTCAATCCATGATTCACAATCCGGGTGCAGCGGGTGTTGAAGTGGATCAAGAATATGCAGGTATAACTGGTCTTTTTCCAATTCTGTCCAACCCATCAATGGTTCCAACGTACACAATGGTGTGGTTTTGATTGCGCTTTCTCGCTGCTGGACATAGGGCGCTGCATCGCTTAATTCTAGGCCGGAAACGCCCCAAGCCGGTCGTTCATGGCTTGTGCCCTCCTCATCTCGCATCCTTGAGCGACGACCAAGGTAGGGGTCCCACGACTTGAGAATCTGAATATATTCATCTTTTGATTCAAGGACAGGAAGGATTCGTGTGCCTCTGCGTAAAATCAGGAAGGCACTCAAAAAGTCATCAAGCGTTCGAACACAGGCAACCACGTCCCCTTGAACACCAGCGGGTAACCCACCGGGTCCAACTGAGCGTTTTTCGATGTGAGCGATTTGGTTTGGTTCGAGGATCATCCGGTACCAACGATCAGGATGACGAAGGTCGACCTTGAGGGATGAGTCCAAATCACAAAGCGCAGCACCAAGCGCAGCGGAATAGGTGATCGTGTTCCATTCCCCCTTTTCCCCAAGTCGTTTCACTCGAACTCCGAAGGTTCGTTGGTGCCCTTTGAGTGAATCTCCTTCCAAGAGTTGTTGTGCGACCTTCTCCGGATCAATGACCTTTCCCAAAGTGGTGACGCGTTCAAAGGCAGCAAGGCCCAATGCGTGGGAAAGAAGGGATTCAACCTCATGGACGGGGGCAGTCGAGTACACCATGTCTTGATGTCGTTCTCGCCCTCGTAGCAGAGGAACCTCAGCGTCTACAGCAAGTTGCATGAGGTTCTTACGAAGCGTCTTTTGAAAGGCCCGACGCACGGTTCTTGATTTCAGACCAAGTTCGCCAAATCGAAGAATCCAGGCATGTTGCTTTGCCATACGAAAAGCCTCAGGAGCCGTCGTTGTGCATATCAATCACTTCATCGTCTTCGGATGAACCATGCTTCGCAGCATCGTTTCTTGAGTTGAACAAGCGTTCCAAATAGGCTTCATCAATATCGCCTGTCACATAGTCGCCACTAAAGCAACTGGTGTCGAATCGTGTTGGAGGTTTCGGACCGATTGTGGTCGCCTCAACGAGGTCTTCAAGCGATTGATAGAACAGTCGATCGCTGCCGATAATCGTGTTGATTTCTTCAATCGTTTTCCCATTTGCAATGAATTCGGTGATTGCGGGCATATCGATACCGTAGACGTTTGGATAGCGCACAGGAGGTGCAGCTGAGGCGAAGTAGACCTTTGCAGCCCCAACATCTCGGGCCATCTCTATGATTTGAGCGCTCGTCGTGCCTCGGACAATTGAATCGTCAACAAGCAGAATGTTCTTGCCGGAGAATTCGTGTTCAATAGCGTTCAATTTGCGTCGCACTGATTTCTCCCTGAGCGCTTGTCCGGGCATGATGAAGGTACGGCCAACATAGCGATTCTTAACGAAGCCTTCCCTGTAGTCAACCTGAAGAGTTTCAGCCATCTGAAGAGCGGCAATGCGCCCGGAATCGGGCACGGGGATGACTGCATCGATGTCGTGGTCTGGCCATGCTTCAAGGATTCGTTCTGCCAACCGCTTTCCTTGGCTCAAGCGAGCGTTGTAGACCGAAATACCATCAATAACAGAATCTGGACGTGCGAAATAAACATACTCAAACACACATGGTGCTGCTTCGACGGGTTCAGCGCATTGCCGGTTGAACAAGTGGCCCGAATTTGAAATGAATATTGCTTCACCAGGTGCGACGTCTCTGACCACTTCAAACCCAAGAGCGGTGATCGCAACAGATTCACTAGCGACAACCCATTCAGTGCATCCATCAATCTCTCGCTTTCCAAAAACCATGGGTCGTATTCCATGTGGATCTCTGAAGGCCAGCAAGCCGTAGCCTGATAGCATCGAGACACATGCATAGGAGCCAATCACTGCTTCGTGGACCCCTTGGACAGCACCAAATACAGTTTCTATGTCCAGATGTGGCTGTCCATCAATGGACATGTTGGTTGTTCGCTGGTCCAATTCAACGGCCAGCATATTGAGCAGGAGTTCAGAGTCACTGCTGGTGTTCATGTGACGATGGTGGCGATCGGTCAGCAGCGTTTTGAGTTCCGCTGCATTGGTGAGGTTACCGTTGTGGGCCAAACTCAATCCATAGGGTGAATTGACGTAAAACGGCTGTGCTTCTGCCCGTGAGGAAGAACCTGCAGTTGGATAGCGCACGTGACCGATGCCGATGTGGCCTTGCAAGCGTTGCATGTGACGGGTGTAGAAGATATCAGAAACCAGACCGTTTGATTTACGAAGTCGAAATTGACCATCGGCTTCGGTCATGATTCCTGCTGCATCTTGGCCTCGGTGCTGCAGCACTGTGAGGCCGTCATAGATCAATTGGTTGACATGGACGCCGGTTCGTCCTACGATTCCAAAGATACCGCACATGGTCTTGCCTCAACCCAACCAAATCAAGACGCTTTGTAGCCATTGCGCTTTTTGTCCAGCGTGAATTCACTCAAGCCTTAGGACGGTGAGTCTTCTTTGCCCAACTGTATTTGCGGATGCGAGAAGTTTCGCCGTATCCACATGATGCGCAAACGGACTTTTGCTTGTGGTATGCGTTGCGTCCGCAGCGTCGGCAACGGATGTGGGTGGTCTTCTGACGCTTACCCATGGATGGAGTACCCTTTGACATTGAAACACCTGCTGAACACGCCCACCGACCTCCTCCTTATGAAATCAACGGAGGTGATATTCGCTTTGCCAAGCCAGAATTACTCTTCTTCAAAGGAAGTTTTTCGTGCTTTTTGAGCGGTAATGGTTGCGAAGGTGAGACCGAGTGCCAAACCAAAGGCGAGAACGATCGCCCCAGCTGAAACCAGCATGTGGACGATATTATACATGATCTGGGCCCGTATTGATCCGTTGTTTTCCATCAGCATGTCGGTGTTGTCCAAGAGGATCACTGAGGTCAAAAGCCCCATGGCTGCAGCCGCAAGCATACCAAACAGAGGTGCAAGCGGGCGTTGACGTGAATCAGCATAGAAGAACAAATTTCCAAGCAGAACAAGAGACCCGAGTGTGTATGCAGTCAACAAGGCGTTTGCAAACCTGGGTAAACTGTCTGCACCTGCCCCAACCGATCCACCAAGGCTCAAGTCGATGGCCAAGAGGGAGAACAGAGGAAGCAGGAAAGCGAGAATCATTGCTCGCCAGGTGAAGACAAGTCGCTCATCATTCAGATTCGTCACCTCCTAAGTTCGCAGAGACAATCGCAGCAACATGCTCGAATTCTTTCGAGGTGGGTGGGTGGACTGAAGGTGGCTCTTCTAAGGAACGTTCATGGAGCATGATGACGCCTCCAAAGACCAAGATGGCAATGGCAAACCCAGCAGCAGTTCCTAGCAGATCCGCACCGGCAAGCCACAAGTGATATCGGAACGAGGCCGCATCGACAGCCGAACCATCGATGGTCATGGCGAGTACGATTAATGAAAAGACAAAGCCAGAAACAAACCAAAGCACGTTTGATTCTTTTGTTCTACGGTCGCCAATAACTCGGAGGCTCAAAGCAGCTCCAGAGCATAGACAGGTTAAGAGCAAGAGGAAGGTAGGCCAAAAGACAAGCCAATACCGGTTGACTTCACCATCGAGACTTGGCGTCAAATTCCACCAATGCATCCCAACAAACCAAACAAATCCGATGATGAATGCCATCACGCCGAGACGGCGATCGCTTTTCGGAAGTTTTCCTACAGCAACATTTCCCGAGAAGGCAACAAGGTACAATCCGGCCAAAAGAAGCGCAGCGGGGCCGACCAAAAAGCCAAGCAAATGCCCTGCGACAACCGATGGTGACTCTGGAACAGTCCACGGGGAAAGAACAACTCCGGTGAAGCCCAGAAGTGCTAGTGCTTGACCCATCCTCCGCTGCATCGACCCGTTGGAGGACAGCGAAATCCAAGTTCCAAGCGGTATAAGTGCGACAGGAAGCCAGAACCAAAGGGCGGCTTGGGCCATCGCATCCATACAGGTGGCTCTCGCTTTGTTCTTATCAATTCAACCCTGAATTCCATGCGCAGTCGCACGATTCCATGGCGGTGGCTGGTGCGGCATGGCTAAATACCCGACTCTTGTGGCCCGAATGCTTAAGGTGCTCTTATGGTGAAAATGCCTCGTCAAGTCAAGCGTTACAGTCCCTCGGCTGGTAAGCATACCATGCACACAGTGGAGCGTGTGAAGAAGAAGCGCGCATCCGAACTTCGCTGGGGTCAGCGACGGTTCCGTCGTGTTATGGCTGGATACCGTGGTTTCCCACGTCCTAAGCCTGACGGCCGTGAAAAGCCAACCAAGCGAGTGAACATTCTCTTCCGTTGCACGGAGACCGGCAAGGCGCATTATGCACCATGCAAGCGAGCTAAGAAGTTCGAATTGATTGACAAGTGAGTTGACACCTATGGCTAAAAATTTCTTCAAAGTTGCCTGCTCAGACTGCGGTAATGAAACCACAATCTACTCCCGTGCTACAACCATCGTGTCCTGCAATGTGTGTGGCGCTACCCTCACCAGGCCATCCGGCGGCAAAGCCGATCTCGTTGGTTGCACTGTCGTCGAAGCACTCGAGTAAGGAGGCTGAGCCTCCATGTCCTCCGAGAAAGCAATGAACACTCCCTCGGAAGGCGAACTGGTCGTTGTTTCTGTCACGACAGTAAAGCAAAACGGAGCGTATGTCTCCCTCGATGAATTCGAGGGCGTTGAAGGGTTCATTTTCATCGGAGAAATTGCCAGTGGCTGGGTGAAGAACATTCGAGCGTTTGTTCGAGAAGGACAGCGCTTGATTTGCAAAGTAATGCGGACAAGAAAAGACGGAACCTCATTGGAACTTTCCCTCAAATCCGTTTCAGAAGAACGACGCCGTGACCGTTTGCAAGAATGGAAGAACGAACAGCGTGCTCACCAATTGCTCAAGGTATTGGGTGAAAAGGTTGGATGGAGCCCAGAGGAAATTTCATCCTCAGGCGAGGAACTGAGCGACGCCTTTGGCGGATTGTATTCTGCGTTCGAAGAAGCAGCAATGAACGAAGGTGCGCTGCAAGATGCAGGGTTTGAAGGCGACTGGCTGCAACCTTTCATCGAAATTGCGGTTGAGAACATCATTCCTCCATTTGTTGAAATCCGTGGCACGCTCACCTTGAGCATCAACGCAACCAACGGGGTTGACGTGATCCGTGAAGCGTTGCTTGCCGCAGAAGCGTTCTCTTCTCCAGAAGAGGAAATCGAAATCACGTGCCATTACAACGGCGCCCCTGAGTACCGTTTGGAACTCAAGGCTCCTGACTTCAAAACCGCTGAGTCACTTTGGGAACAAGTCACTTCAGCCTCGGTCGACCATGTCGTCGCATCTGGCGGCGAAGCAGAAGCCTATCGAGAGTGAATCACATACAATGAGGGACACACATGGCTCGACAAATCCTTCAACAGTGCAAAACATGCAAAGCATGGTCATTATCCACAACCTGTTCTTCATGTGGTGAAGTTGCTCAGGCAGCAGCACCCCTCAAATGGTCCCCGGAAGACAACAGAGCAACCATTCGCAGGAAGATGTACGGTGTAGAAACCCCTGAATGGATCGATGGGCTCGCCACACTCCCTTCCCTTCAAGACATGAAAGACACCCATGTCGCCTCTGAAGAAGAGTGATTTCTCGCCTTCTGAACCAACAGCCGAAAACAGGCCCTAGAGCCATGGTTCAATGTCAAACATTATAGCGCGGCGCGATTCGTTCGAGCGTTTATGGGATTGCACATCGAATGGAGAAAGCAGCCCAACATCCTCGGCGATCATCGTATGATGCTCTTCGCCCTTCCAGGAGTTGGTAATGTGGGGAAAGCTGCACTGGAAGGTTTGACTCAAGCCAACCAGTGCACTGAGTTGGTGCGCTTCCACCACACAGCGCTACCACCTCTTGCTGAATTGGATGAGGACGGACTGCTCACCCCGCCTCACCTTTCACTCTCTGCTATAGAATCGTCCACTGGAGTACGCATACTCACACTCACAGGCACCTCACAACCCCTTGAACCAGAGCATCAAGGTAGCTTGGCACACGAACTCACAGCATGGCTTTCACAGCAAGGCGTGAAGGAATTGTATGTCTTGGCGGGCCTGATGGATGCCCCGACACGAAAGGAGTGTTTCATCGTCCCCTCAAGCAAACAGCATCGCATTGAATTGGAGTCGTTAAGCGTCGATGTTCGACGGGATGAGCCACGCTCTGGAGCGATTGGTCTTGCAGCATTAATGGCATCACTCGGCCCGTTGTACAACGTTCAATCCTCTTGTGCAATCGCAACCACTGTCGGCTCAAGCGGGGATGTGTTTGCCTCACAGAGGTTGCTGGAAGCCCTTGATGGCTGGTTTGATCTCGGCATCGCCTTGCCTGCAGATGCTCAAGCAATGCTCTCTGAAAAATTGGCCTCACTCGCCCCTAAAAGCAAGGAAGATTACGTCGCAGAGTTGACTGAATCGCCTGATGCTTTCTACATGTAAGCGTCCTGAGCGGTAAAAAGTTGCATTGGCGCCGAGAGAGAGATTTGAACTCCCGTGTCCAGGGGACAGTGGATTTCGAATCCACCGCAATACCGGGCTATGCGATCTCGGCCGCATTCTTGGCTCCAGCGCCACCGTCATAAGCATGGCGCCACACCATGCCGCCATGCAGGTTCGCTTCCATGGCCGAGATCACAACATGGAGATTGAGTGCGATGAAGGCACTTCGGTACGAGAGGCGCTTGCAGCGGCTGGCGTTCTTGCCTCGACAGTCATTGTCAGTCACGATGGCGTGGTTCTTCCGCATGCAACCCTGCTCAATGCAGATGTCGCCCTCCTGGTCACCACTGTATCATCGGGTGGTTAATCACCACGATCAACCCGGTGAGTGATCTGGATTTTCGAATTGCGGTTAATTTGGCCCTTGACATCAATGGCCCATGCGTCGAGGCTGATGTTCGCAGCCACCAGAGTATCTCCAATTTCCGCCAAGTCGTATTGGGGGCTCCAATCTGCTGCCCAGCCTTCAATCTTCATCGAACCGGTCTCATCAAGGAGCATCATGCCTTTCCTGTGCCATGATTTCCCATTACGTCCAACGCCTTTCTTTTCAAATCGGTAGACAAGGTTGCCTGTCACGTTCCATCTTGCTCGGAAGTCAAGAAGGGTTGTTTCGATGTGTTCACCCTTTGATGCATGGACAATGATAGCGTGTGGGTCCACCTTCAGTTGTAATTCTCCCTTGTAATTGGCAGATGGCACCACGCCATCCAATTTCACTCGGTCCCCCTTGGCAAGGCTTGGCGGCCACGCAGGTTCACCGTCTTGATGGGTGTCGACAAGCAATTGAATGTCTGCGAAACGACCGTCTTGAACGATTTTGATTTTGGGTCTTTTTCCTTCGCCACCGCCTAAGATGCTGAACACTTCTGCGATCAAGGTCATTCTAGGCTCCAACGCGTTCATTGGTGTCAAATCGAAGGAAGTTGTTGACCCAGGCAATTGAACATGACCGCCATTTGGCAACTCTTCAGGCCCTTTACCACCGGGACAAATAGCCTTCCAATCACAGGTGTCACAACGAAGGGTCCCAGGCGCTTCTGTTGGTACGCCACCAGGTGAAAAACCACGCATGGGTGATGGATTTGGAGGACATTCATCCATCGAAGGGACTTCTGCCTTCAATTGCTTCCAGAGGTCATTGAGACCTGCCTCCATCGTGTTCATTTCCTCCTCAGAAGGTACTGGGATTTGTTTGATAGCGTCGGCACCAAGGTACCAAATTTCAAGGTTGTCGACCTGCTCTTTTTTGCCATGAGTGATCCACCAAAGCATGGCATACATTCGTAATTGCTCGACGTAATTGCCTGAGCGGTCACCTGCACCAACGCTAGCTTTGAGGTCCACGATGTTGATTCGCCCATCCCAACGGTAGACTAAATCATACTCCCCCTGGAACCAATGTTCTGGATGAATAGCGTTCATAGCAAATTTTCCAGCGTTTGGGTCGACAAACCACGGACGAGCTATTTCCCAAGCCTCAACGAGGGTGACTGCACCTTCTTGTGCGAGCGGGTGGCGCAGTGGTATTTCGTAGGCTCTGCCGTCCGGAGAAGGCCAGTATGGCCGCTTTCCTGACCGCCAAGCATCGAGTTCTGGTCCACCTTTTGCTTCTAAGCAACGTTCAACCTCCGCAAGATGCATTTCTAAACCGTTGAGGCACATTGACATGCACCGTTCAGGATCAACGCTTGACCATTGACCTGCTTTGCGTTCATCTTTTTGCCATTCTATTTCCATGGCGTGGAGGGCCAATGGAAGGTGGGTTTCGAGGCGTTGCTTTGCCCAATTACGCAGGTTGTCCATCGTGCTTGGCCATTGATTCACCGGCAAAGCAAGCAAACGATCTGCAGGCCACATTGCATCAGAATCTCGACTCGGTACACCTGAATTGTCCAGTGGAATGTTGGAAAGGGTATCGGCTGCTGCACCTGCAACAAGCAAAGCAGGTGATTCTTGCAGCATCCGACAAAACGCCTCTTCGACCGCTCGACCCACAAAGAGGACGGGAATTTGTGGCATCTTGAAGCGCCGCACCTTCTCATAATACCACAAGCGTGGGCAAGTGGTGTACGCGTTGACTTGACTGGCACTCAGGCGATTGAAGGGGCCAATGGAATCCACTTCAGGAACTGCAAGGCGGACAGGCATACCGCAATGACCCTCACCGACGCTTCTTAAACTCTAAGATGATGGTGGGGAAGTTTTCACACTCAAACGAGTTTTACGAGTGTCCATGCGAAGTTGTGGTAAACCGGCTCTCCAGCCAAGTTCTGCCGCCATGAGTTTGATTTCATCGCCTGGGCGGATGGATTCCATTTGGCCTGTGATGCTGGATCCGAAGGCTGCAATTTCAACAACATGAGAACCATCCCAAAGATGCATGGCAAGCATAGTCCAAGGTTTTTCATCCAACCGAACACCGGACCTCTTTCGCAAACTCAACACCACACCCTCGACGTTTGCACGGGTGCGCAAAAGACCCAAACGAGTGAGGTGTTCATCAAGGGTCTGATCGTTCTTCTCAAAGATTGATTTGGCTTCCTCAAGCGTGCAAATTTTACTTTTAGAATCAAGATACAAGCGTGGTGAACCGCGCCAAACGCCGGGAAGAGCATCAAGGATGACAATGGTGCCGTTCGGGCCGTCATGAAGTTCAGGGAAGGAACCCGGTTCGCTCTCTTCGACCGTCAGTTGGGCTCCACCCGACATCAGCATAGCACCCAAAACTGGCTCGCTGAAGTGATTTGGAAGCGGCCCCCAAGCGCCAGTAAATGTTCCAGTTACGTTGACACGGTTGGGAATTGAAGAAAGCGGTTGGCTTGGTGAAACGATGGATTGTGAGCGAACCGACGTGATGGTATCGAGTAAATCTGTGTTCAGGAAGTTCCCCTCCTCATCGGTTGTCAAGCTGCACCAATGGCACCCAGCGGCCTCACCATCACATGCCTCACCATCAAGAGCAGGCAGGGCAACGGGTCCAGAACCCATGTTTTGCATGGCCTTATTTGTTGCAAAAAATTCCTCTGTCATCGATGAGATTTCCTGTTTTGTAGGCGCCTCGTATTCAACGCGATGTGGCCCACTAAGGTACCAACCTTCCATGGATGCAACCAGTTCACCGTGGTGAGTTTCATGCCAAAGCCAAGCATAAAACCGCAACTGATGTTGAAGCGATGCTGCAAATCTCGAGGTGGGATCGCCAGATTTGATATCGACCAAACGAAGTTTGCCATCCCATCTCAAGACAAGATCGAGTTCTCCTGCTGCCCATCCATCTGGATGATACAATCGTTGAGGCTGATGAACGCGAGGGTCTTTCACCCACGGACGTGCGATTTCCCATGCTTCATGCCAGGCAACTGGCGCCCCCTTTCCCAACCAAACCATAGGCTCATCAGTGGCCCAAGTGCGCATACCGAAACTTCGAACTTTATCTGGTACAGGAAATATGGGTTCATCACCCCAGGCCGGAGAGGGGATTTCAAACGGGCTGTTTCCACTTCGGTATTGTTCGAGGTATGGGCCGCCGTTTTCGTTGTAACAACGGTTGACTTCTTCCATGAAAAGAGTCAGCCCTGCTCTGATTTTTTCTTCCAATGACTCGACCAACACATCGTCCCATGTGGTGTGCTCTGCGTGCCACAATGAGTCCTCCCAAGCCGCGAATCCTGCATCATAAGCACGCTGTGCAGCTGCGGGCACTTTTTCAGTGATCCAATGCCCGAGCCCGGTAAGTGAGTTGATACTTGTTTCGGGGCGATGCATCAACAAACCGCACAATTCATCTTCAATCACAATGCCCAAAATTTGTGATGGCGTGGTTGGGCCAGATAGACCAAGTTTAGATCCAAGGAACCATTGACGTTGACAGCGGAGAAAGGTTGTGAGACCGCTCGCTGAAATCCTCGACCTTGAACGCCCCAATGGACCTCCGAGTGGGGGAACTCCGACTGGCATAATTCATCCCTCCTCGGTCAGTGATTGAACGAATAGTAATCCCCAGAGGTGCGTTGTTCCCGATCTTTCCTGCTTGCGGATTTATTGATTCTTGGCCGTTTTGAATCATGGTCCCTTCTGAAAGTCACGTTCACACCTTGGAGGAATCGATTCATTCCTTCCTGTAATTTGAATGGGCCTTCAGCCTTACCATAGGTTCCTCCCTCGCCTTCAAAGACGAGCAATGAGTCACTGACGATATCGATGAAGTACACATCGTGATCGATGACAAATGCTGACTTTTCGTTTGCTTCCATGGTCCTTCGAATGGCTTTTGCAGCCTCCATACGCGCGTTTGCATCGAGGTGTGCGGATGGTTCGTCCAGCAGGTAAAGGTCAGCTTCACGACCGAGACAAATAGCAATGGATACGGCTTGCCGTTCACCGCCAGATAGTTTCTTCACTCGCTTTGGAAGGAGTTCATCGACCCCAAGAGCACGAATGACGTTCACGTTGAATTCGCCACTTCGCCATCGTGGACCGATTTCACTGTCCAGCCAGAGTTGCACGCTTCCATCAATGTCAACATCGATGTGCTGTGGTTTGTATGAAATTGAAGCGTCTGAAGTCACCCAGCCTTCGTCATACTCATGTTCGCCTGCCAGGACCTTGATCATGGTCGACTTACCTGTTCCGTTTGGTCCAACGACGCCAACCACTTCAGAGCGATGAACTGCGCCTTCACCTGTGGCGAGTGTAAAATCACCGAGCTTCTTGCCAAGGCCGCCCCATGAGACAACTTGTGAACCAAGTTCTGCAACACGGTCGCTGTGGTTTAGGAATTTGATCGGTTTGTCACGGATTCTGACGTTTTGCTCAGGTAAAAAACCGTCGAGGTAAGTATTGATGGCTTGCCTGGTTGAGCGGGCTGGTGTGAAAATACCGAAGGCTCCTTTCTTGCCATAGACGATGTGAATCAAGTCGCACAGCACGTCGAGGACCGCTAAATCGTGCTCAATGACAATGACCCTTTTTGTGGTCGAAAGTTCCTGAATGATGCCGACGATTCGCATTCGTTCGTGGATATCAAGATAGGACGAGGGTTCGTCAAAGAAGTAGACATCAACGTCCCTAAGCAGCGTTGCGCAAATGGCCATGCGTTGCAATTCACCCCCAGAGAGTTGTTGAATGGTGCGATCCAACAAATGATCGATTCCTAATTTCTCAGTCATCTCTGTGAACATGTTCCGCTCATCGACCTTCATCAAAAGATCGCGAACGCTCCCTTTCACTCGTTTTGGTAGACGGTCTACATTCTGAGGTTTGAGGGCGACACGGATTTTTTCGGCTTTGACAGCCACGAAGAAATCACGGAGTTCACCTCGTGGGAGGGATTCGATGACCCCATCCCAATCAGCTTCTTTGTCCATCCAATCTCCAAGATTGGGGACAATCCGGCCAGAAAGGGCGTTGATTGCGGTTGATTTACCCATGCCGTTTGGCCCAAGAATACCAACTACGCTTTCTTTGGAAGGTGTCGGCAGACGGAATAAACGGAATCCATTCATGGAATAGCGGTGGATCATGTCCGTTTCAAGTTCGCTTGGCAACTGCTCGATGATCAAAGCATCATGCGGGCATTTGTTCACGCAAATTCCACAACCTATGCAAAGGCTTTCCGAAATGTGAGGTTTGCCTGTTTTGTCATCAAGAATGATGCATTCCTGTCCGTTCCGAACTGGAGGGCAAAAGGCGTGGCATTCGTCGTTGCATTTCTTTGGTTGACAACTGTCTTCCTTTAGAACGGCCACTCTCATTGTCTTCCCTCCCTGCTCCGATGAATTGTTGTGGATGTATTGGACTTATGGAACTCGCGCCCAAACAACACGCCGAACATGCGTTCAGCACGAAATGGGCCAAGCCCAATTCGGTTTCAAATGAGACCTTTGAGGTGCTCGTGACCTTTGATGAGGCGAACGGTGCACGGAGTTGGGAACTTCATGCTGGCCTTGCGCAATGCATCTCGGGCAGTGAGGTAATATTCTGGGTGAACTTGAATGGAGATCACACGTTGTCCACGCTTGACACGTGCAGCGGTTCCGACGTTCTTTCCGAAAGCACATCGCATACCTTGGGACACACGGTCTGCACCGGCGCCAGTTGCTTGCTTGTTTTCACGAAGCACGTGGTGGGGGAAGGTGTGGACTCGAAGAGCGTAGCCTTGAGCCCCAGCTTGCTTACGGATGGTCGAATTCGAAATAACACGAGCTGCTTCGAGCGCAGTGTGACGGATTTGCACGTTGTTGTCGGCGCGCAGTTCGAGGATGACAGGGAACTTGCCCGTCTCAGCAGCAACACGGTTTCCGACGTGGTACTGGTGGATTCTGTTGTTCGGGACACCACCGATAAACTTGCGTCGGGTGTACGCGGGTCCCTTCAATCGGCGATACATGGATGCAGGTTTGCGTGCCATAATGAACTCTCCAAGCAACCCTGCGACCAATGGTTCCCTTATCATCCCTCCGCCTCAGCATTTGCCGGCCATACCGCGTCAAGGTCGAACCTACTGCCTCATTACGAGGGCGACAAAAGGATTCATGTGCTCCATTCGTTTGCTCGTTTCATGGCGAAGGGGTGGCGAGGATACCTTGAGGAGGAATCCGAATACCAGTGGGTTGCCATGGCCGGATTTTTTATCTTCATCCTCCTCGGTGCAGTGGCCATTCAAGGCACAACCAACCTACCAGGCGTAGCGGTTGGAGCACAAGGCGCATCTCATGATGGAGCCAGAGTGTTGAACATCGTCTATTCTGACGATACATCCTTCACTGCACAGATTGTGACAGCAGACGGCACCGACTTGTACCAGCAAAACGGTGATTCAAGCGTTGTTGAACTGATGAGTTCATCCGTGGGATCAAGCGCAGATGACATTCGATTCATCACCCTCCTAGAGAACGGCAACGTGGTGTTTTCGCCGCAAGAAAACACCATCCAAGTGGTCCATACAGCCCAAAACGAACCTGCAGGGGAAGTTTTGATTTCCACAATTCAAATGGACAATGGGACAGGTGAATTCGATGTGCATGACCTTGCAGAAACTTCCAACGGTGAAACCACCTCATGGATGATGATCACCGATGAAAACGAGGGCACCAGCATACGAGGCTTCGGAAGCATCACGTCTACCTCGAGTTCTGCCAACACCATCGCAACCTCAATGTCGGATTCCGTGCTGTCTTACCCGTTGGTGAACAGCGCCGGTGTCGTTTGGCAAAAGATTGCCCCGCTCAGCGGAGAGTTGTGGGGTGCAAGTGGCTACCTCTCCTTCATATCCACCGGAGCCGGAGCAAACCCTGCCTCCCCCGCACTGCTCCCTGTCGTAGCCGTGATTGAATGGGACGGAACCCAAACTGCGCCCTCAATCAAAACAATACACACGGGTGATGAGGGCCAAGTCCACACCTTAATTGCCCTCACTGACTCGACCGTCTTTGCAGCCGGGACAGAAGAAAGCACGGTGATTTCCTCAGATGGTGAACTCACACAAATCAACACGGGATCCGTCGCTGCTGTCGCCGATCATCTTGACCGAGTGTGGTTGTTTGGCGACATCGGCAGTGAGTCGATATTGCGGATGACTGGTCTCGAAGAAGAAGTTGTTTCGCTCGCCCGACCGCTCGCGTTCACCACAGAGGCGAGTGGTTTTGGAACTCATGTGATTCACCTTCACGGCCTGGATGAGATGGGCGAGGTGAAGACGCTGACCATTGACACCTCAGCCGCAGGTTCTATAGAGAGCGGGAGGGGCTTTTTGAACCTCATGTTCCTTGGAGTCTGCACCGTGATCATGAGCGTTATGGCTTGGTCTGCAAGTGGTAAATTGAAGCGCATGAAAAAGATTTGAACTCAGCCCTGTTTTCATTATAGAATGCAGGTGAATCAGAAAATGCCTTGAGAACCTTCATTTGCTCTCGGCAACGACAGAAAACTCCAGCGGAAGCAAGGAGGTCAATGTCGATGGGGAAAAGGGGCATGATGGACCAGTTTGCTGATATCAAGGCAAAACACCCTGACTCCATTTTGTTTTTCCGAATGGGTGATTTTTATGAATTGTTCCATGAAGACGCGGTGATTGGTTCTGAGGTGCTAGGTTTAGCACTCACCTCGAGGGATAAAAAAGCAGACTCACCAATCCGAATGGCCGGATTCCCATGGCACGCACTGGAGGATAACATTCGAGGCATGCTCAAAGCAGGCCACAAAGTCACCGTTGCTGAACAAGAGCAAGAATTGCGAGAAGGAGCAAAACTACTGGAACGTGTTGTGACTCGCGTCTACACACCAGGTAGCCTCTACGAGGAATCCCTCCTTGATACGGATGAACGATCTTTACTGACAAGTATATGCCTTGGAAAGGATGAGTTGGGCGTGGGCATCATCGACGCCTCGACTGGGCAAGCATGGGCCTCAAGTTTGCACGGAAGCGACCGATACTCACGAGCCTTGGACGAGGTGTTAAGATGGCGTCCAACTGAAATCGTGATTGCTCCCAAAGACGCAGAGGACCAGCAGTTGCGAGCCTTGTTCACCAACCTAGATGGCATCACAATCAGTCAACACCGAGCAAGCGATGCAAAATGCAGACAACGCCTTGCGAAGGTGCTGAAGGTAGCCGATTTGGGCCATCTGGATTTGGATGATTCACCCTTAGCGCTCGCTGCAGCGGGACTCGCTGCCGACTACCTCGCTTCGATGCATTTGACCGACGATGTGCCACTAAGGGACCTCGAGGTCATGGAAGAAACTTCACATCTCGTTCTTGACCAAACCACATTGAGAAATTTGGAGCTCACCTCGACCCTAGCAGGTGAACATGAAGGCAGTTTACTTTCGAGTCTGAACGCCTGCAGAAGCGCAATGGGTCGAAGATTGCTCAAAACATGGATTCTCCGCCCATTGGCAGACCTCGATGCAATTGCTGCTCGCCATGATGCTGTGGGGGCGCTCACGCGCTCTTCCCGGCGGTTGGATGGATTGAGAGAGGCTCTCAAAGGGTTGAGGGACATGGAACGCCTTGCCACACAGTTGGCGTACAATCGCTCAAATGGACGGGACTTACTCGCAGTTGCCCACGCGTTGGAACGAATGCCGGCCATCATTCATTTGTGCAATGAAACCAAAGATCCACTGCTTGTCCATCTCGCCACAAATTTGGACGCTTTGCAAGACATTGCAGAAACAATTCATCGAACCCTTGTCGATGAACCACCGCTAAGCGTTCGCGACGGAGGGTTGCTCAGACAGGGCGTGAACTCAACCATCGATGAACTCCGTGAAACATCCTCATCGGGCCAATCTTGGTTTGCTGATTTAGAGACGAAATTAAGGCAAGAACTGCAGATTCCGTCCCTGAAGGTGCGAATGAACCGTCAAATTGGTTGGTTTATCGAGGTCACAAAAGCAAACGAAAGCAAAGCTCCAGAAGGTTGGAAGCGAAAGCAACAGATGACCAACGGTTCGAGGTACGTCACTGATGAGTTGCTTGAACGGGATGATGCATTGCTTACCGCAGACACAAAAAGCAAAGATTTGGAATATCGTTTGTTCATCGAATTACGAGAAACCTGTAAGTCCAACGCTCAAACCCTCGCTCAAATCGCCGGTAGGGTTGCAGCAATCGATGCCCTGCAATGCTTTGCATCCATTGCACGAACTCGAGCTTGGACCCGTCCAGAAATGCATCAAAAAGCAACTATTCGGGCAGAGGGCGCTCGCCACCCCGCACTTGAGATGCAATCAGGATTCGTTCCTAACGACATTGACTTGGCGAAGAAAAGGAACTTCTTGTTGATCACTGGACCGAATATGGGAGGGAAATCAACCTACTTACGAACTGCTGCGCTCATGAGTATCCTTGCGCAGAGCGGTTCTTTTGTACCAGCTCAGAAGGCTAAAATCGGCGTTGTTGACAGAATCTTCACCCGTGTTGGTGCGAGCGATGATCTTCGCCGTGGACGCTCCACCTTCATGATGGAAATGATCGAAGTGGCTCATATTTTACGCCGTGCCACATCTCAATCACTCATCCTTCTGGATGAAATTGGACGTGGCACCTCCACCTTTGATGGACTCTCAATTGCATGGTCAGTCACTGAGGATATTTGCAAACGGATTCAAGCCAGGACCCTCTTTGCCACCCACTACCATCAATTGATTGGGCTTGAGGGCGAAATTGATGGCTTAACCAATGTCCATGTCCAAGTCGCTCAAAGCAACGGAGAGTTGCGATTCATGCACACCGTCGCAGATGGTCCATGCGATGATTCCTACGGGGTGCAGGTTGCAGCGCTCGCCGGTTTACCTCGGCCTGTTGTTGAACGGGCAACGGATCTTCTCGCCTTTTTGGAACGACAAGCAGAAGGGGCAAAGGCAGGCGAATCCGGCGCCCCTGCAGCACGTTCCCAAGGCCAAGCAAGCCTGATGGGATACTTTGCCGCCGCCGCAATGGGTCAGTCCTCAAGCGAGGCTCCTTCACCACAATTACCCCAACACCACCTCGATCTCATTGACAAAATCGAGGCACTGGATGTGGATGAATTGAGCCCACGTCAAGCGCATGAAGCATTGTACCAACTGAAAAAATTACTCGGAGGCACACCCGATGACTGAACCAAAACGAATCGTTCAACTTGATGAGACAACGATTGGTCACATCGCAGCCGGAGAAGTCGTCGAACGTCCCGCACAGGTGGTCAAGGAACTGCTGGAGAACAGCCTCGATGCTGGTGCGACGCGAGTCAACATCACCGTTCAACGAGGTGGATTTGATTTGATTCGAATCGAGGACAACGGGAGCGGCATTGCCTCTGAGGATTTACCCTTATCACTCGACCGTCACGCCACTTCTAAACTGAAGTCGCGTGAGGACCTCAATTCAATTCACACACTGGGCTTCCGAGGTGAAGCACTAGCGAGCATAGGCATGGTTTCGGGCTTGAGCATTGCCAGTCGCCCGCAAGAATCAGAGGGAAAACGAATCCAGATGATTGATGGTGGAAAAGGTGATGTCGAGCCTTTCGGCATGCCACATGGAACTCGGATTGATGTTGAGCACCTCTTTGCCAACACCCCCGCCCGACTGGCTTTCCAACGCCGACCAGCAACAGAAAATGCAAAGATCGTTGACGTGGTTGTGTCACATGCAATGGCACACAAGCAAGTCGCCTTCCGATTGATCATCGATGAGCGGAATGTTCTCGACGTTCCTGCATCGGATGCGATGGCTGATCGTTTGTACGATCTTCTTGGAGGCCAAGCCGAATCCATGTTGGACCTTGTTGCCCCACAAAGCGACGAACAAGCACCTGGGGAAGAATCGTGGACCGGATGGATCAGCACACCAGACATAACCCGTGGCAAAGGCGATGACATCCATATTCTCATCAACGACAGACCCGTTGCCGCTGGGCCATTCTTACAGGCCATACGAAGGGGCTACCGCACCAGATTAATGCAGGGAAGGCACCCGTTAGCAGTGTTGTCATTGCGCTTGCCCCCAAGCGAAGTGGATGTCAACGTCCACCCCACCAAGAGAGAAGTCCGCCTTCGACATTCGTGGCGGGTCTTGGAACGGCTTGAGCGGGCGATTGCACATACACTGGAGACCGTCCCAACCGAACCTGATGCTGCGGGTGGCATTCCCGGCTTGCAAGGTCTTGGCCAGCAACATGCCCCAAGCATTCAGGAGCATTTCAAGACCCCGCCACCAGTTCCAACAACATCCAATGAGCCCTTGAGTGCTGCTGCTGGAACGCCGACCGTGGTCTTACCGCAAGAAGGGCGTCAGGCGTCTCCTCCTCCTGCGTGGGCCGTTGCTGCAGGAGCGCAATTGAACCTTCACGGTGGGGAAGCAAAAGAGGCTGAAAAGGAAATTAAGGCTAGGCCACAATCGACATCGCCTGCTGCTCAACACACCTTGCCAGGGATGGATTCACAACCAATCGCACCAGCACTCTCCGCAGCAGAACGTGCCCTTCACAGGCACTCAGGTACTGGAGAACGCAGTTCGCCGACCACTGAATCACCATTGGGTGAAATCATTAATGATCTACCAAAAATGGAACCTCTCGCTCAATTTGCCGACTCCTACATCCTCGTTCAAGCAGAGGATGAACTTCTTCTGATTGACCAGCATGCATTGCATGAACGTATACGCTATGAGCGTCTACGGAACGATGAATCAATCTGGGCAAGTCAGGCTAGGCTTGAACCTTTAGCGCTTGATCTCAATGCACATCAGTCTGCTCGACTGGAGGCAGCTCAGGAAACCTTCCGTGGTGTTGGATTCGAGTTGCACCACGCACAAAATGGGTGGTCGGTGAGCGCAACACCACAATTGCTGGATGGTGGCGAAATTGTACCATTCATGCTGGATCTGCTTCAGGACACTTCCGAAGACGGCGCTCCACTCACAACCATCGATGAGCGAAAAGACCACCTCGCGTTCATGAATGCGTGCAGAGGGGCTGTAAAGGCCAATGAAAAATTGACATTACCGGAAATGAGAAGGCTATTGGATGACATGCGAAGAATACCAAACCCTTGGGCGTGCGTTCATGGACGCCCTACTGCGCTACGGCTGCCTTTAGATTCGCTCGACCACCACTTTGGTCGCCACGGTTAATCTTTGGTGGAATCTAAAGCAATCTGTTCAATTTGAACTCCAGCATTTTGAAGCCTTTCAAGGAAACCTTCGTCTGCCACTAAGTGCAGGTTTTGGCCAACGACATCTCCACCGCATGTCGATGCAAGGACGACAGCGGTCATGAACAAACGATGGTCACCAAACGTCTCAATGGGGGTGTTAGGTTGGACAATGTGTTGATGGCCGTGAATGCTCAATCCATCATGTTCAACCGTCACTTTCAGTCCAAATTGTGCTAAGAGTTCACAGGTCTTGGTCAAGCGATTGCTTTCTTTGTAGGCAGCGTGAGCAGCGCCACGCAGGACGCCCCCTCCTCCAATGGCCAACAAAGCGGCTAGTGGAGGTAGCAGATCATTTGCACTGCTCAAATCTAAATCGACCTTTTTCACTTCAGCACCACAAGTAAGAACTTGCTCACTCCAACCGATGCCTAATTCTTGAGCGCTTGATTGGAGCACTTCATGCCCGATGGCGTCTTCCTTTGCTGGCCATCCATTTAAGATGACCTCGCGCTTTGAACAAGCGCACATTAACAACGCAAAGGCTGCCATTGAAGCATCACCTGGGACCTTGAAGGAGTCCGGTGGGCTGAGGACCTGAGGTGAAAGTTCGATGTGTCCCTCCATGTGTTTTGCAGACCCACCGAACATCTCGAGGAGGGAAAGGCTCAGAGCGGAATGACGCGATGAAACTGCATCGCCGATGAGGTTGATCTTGGTTGGGCATGGGAGGCTGGGTGAGGCAAGAATCCAAGAGGAGAGGGGTTGGCTTGACCGGCTTATGTCCAAGTCAATTCCCTTGCTCAGAAACTCTTCCCGCATCGGTCCATCAAGCAGAGCAGGAAGGCGTTCTTGGCCCATGCCGACCGATAGAGTGACACCCGATTGTTCGATTGAAGACCACAGTTCATCTGAGGAACGGCGCCTCAATGAAAGGTCGCCGTCGAGCATAATAGGCCCTCCAATAAGGCCTGCGTGCGTCCCTAACAATCGAAGCGTTGTCCCAGAATTGGCCGCGTTGAGGACACTTGCGGGCCGTGAAAAGCCCCCACTGCCGACACCGTGAACCCGCCATTTTGTCGATTGTGGATGATGCTCGAAATTAACGGGGTTGGTTTGAGATATCTGTTGACCATCTTGATCAAAATCTTCGATTAAAACGCCTAACTGTTGGAGGCACCTTCGCATTGCTCGTGCATCTTCACCAGCATTCTTGACCTGTTCTAAGTCAATAGCCGATGGCGACTGTCCTGCTAAGAGAAGCGCCCGTATGAGATGGCTTTTTGATGGAGGTAGAATCCATTCAAGAGGATCTTTTGTGCGGGAAGGAAGGACTCTAAGTGCGTGGATTTTGTTCCTTCTGTGATCTTTCCCACTTGTAGTCCAGCGCTTTGCCCAACGCTTCCCCATGGCCCACCCAGCGTTCCTTCAGCCATCAACCCTTGCAAGACAGCATAAAAACCGAGAACTCACAGGATGATTCATGCCACTGTCTGATTCGCTGGGCCGCCCCTTGAGGGACCTGCGCATCTCAGTGACAGATCGGTGTAATTTCCGATGCCGTTATTGCATGCCAAGAGAGCATTTTGGAAGCGAACACCAATTTCTAGCCAAAGAAGAAATTCTTTCCTATGAAGAAATTTCGAAGCTCGCCAAATCGATGATACCGCTTGGATTGAAGAAGTTAAGAATCACTGGAGGTGAGCCGTTGATGCGAAGAGACATTGCCCATTTGGTCGAGATGTTACGCCGTTTAGGTGATGATTTAGATTTGGCCATGACGACGAACGGGGTTTTGCTCAAGAACCATGCTGAGGCCTTGAAGCAGGCAGGATTGAACCGAGTGACTGTTAGCCTTGATGCTCTTGACCAAGACCTCTTCCAAAAGATGGGCGACACGAAACATGAACCCTCAGAGGTCATTGAAGGTATTGAGGAAGCCCTTCGAGTTGGCCTAGAAGTCAAAGTCAACATGGTGGTGCAGCGTTCGTTGAACGAAACGCAAATTGTCCCTATTGCTGATATGTGCTTCCAACGGACCATCACTCCAAGGTTCATCGAATTCATGGATGTAGGAGTAACAAACCAGTGGAACCTCGAAGCGGTCGTTTCTGGCCAGGAAATTAGGGAAATCCTCTCGAAGGAATTCGGAGACCTCGAAGCGGTCATACCCGACCATCCATCGGATGTTGCGCGCCGTTGGACCACCCCTCAAGGGTACGAATTCGGTTTAATTCAATCCGTCACTGAACCATTTTGTGGTGATTGTTCAAGAGCAAGAATCTCTGCTAATGGTTCCCTGTACACATGTTTGTTTGCAAGCGAAGGCCATGATTTACGAGCATTGCTGAGGTTTGATGCAAACCATGATCAGTTAGAACATGCGATTCAATCCATTTGGATGGACAGGAAGGATCGTTATTCTGAACAACGAACCAAACAGGTGGAAGTTCCATCAAAGGTCGAGATGTCCTTTATCGGCGGATAACTAAACATCCAGCGGTGGAAGCATCACGTTGACAAGAACACTTTGTGAATTCGTGTCGACCAACTTGAAGCGCCATGTGCCAGTATCTGAGCCAATGGTTGTGGAATCGATCACGAAGTAATCACCCTGACTTACGGAATATCCCGCATCCCGGTCATGGAAGGACACATTGGCACCAATGAGACCGTACACATCGGCATCAGCAACCTTTCCGCCCAGAGGGTTTCCATCATCAAGAGAGTCCGGTGCAAGGTTCCATTGCAGTTTTGCTGGGTCAATCGTTTGATCCAAACTGGTCAAGCGAACTACGTGGAATCCGTTCGAGAGACCCCTCACGCTCACGGTTGCTTGTGGTGCGCTTTTCTCTGTGGTCGTCAAGGCTCCTTGCATGAGAACGAAGACCATGCTTGAGAGCATAACGGTGATGGCGAGCAACAAAACGGTTGCAATAACGGGGCTCACGGCCTCGTCATTCTTCACCCGCCTCATGCTGCGCATGGTATGGCTGTGTGAACGATGGGACTTGAACCAACCGATTCGTTCCCGTCTCAGGAGCGCTGTTTGTTTGGCGTTCAAAACAGCCAGACTGGTTTATCGCATTCCATTGCGCGCTTAATACCACCAATTGGGCCAAGAATTCGAAGGATTCCTTCGGTGATTAAATCACCTTTGAAGAAAGTATAGCCCATGTTCTTGGTCCGTAATGAATTCTTCAATGCCCGGCCCATGGATGCGCGCAATCGGACCTCATAAGCATCGAGTGGAGCGCCATGGTCCAGATGGTCAAGGATTGCTTCTGCAGCAAAGCAACCAGAGATAATGGCTTGAGAGATTCCACCACCGTTGCTTGGCATGACTAAACCTGCTGCATCTCCAATCGCTAACGTCGTGCCGTCGACCATGGTTTTCACAGGGCCGCCCATAGGGATCCAACCTCCGCCCCATGAGAGAACTTCAAAACCGAGTTCATCGCAGAATTCTTGCAGATGTTCCTTGAGATTCCCTTTCAGATAACCTGCTCGAACACCGAGCCCAACATTGGCCGTATCGGGACCTTTTGGGATGATCCAGGCATACCCTGAAGGGGCCACTGAACCAAGGAATACATCGAAAGTTTCTGGCACCTCCCCTTGTACTTGAGCGTACATTGTAGGAACTTGGTCTTCTGGTCTATAGCGAACATCGTCGCCGTGCCTCAACCGTCCAACATGCGCGAGTGACCCACTGGCGTCAATGAGGTAATCGAAGGTGTAGCGACCATTGGTGGTCACGAGGATATCTCGATCAAGTTTCGATTGATGCTGAATCCGTGTCAATGCCTCGTCCATTTGCACATCTGCGCCAGCATGAAGGGCCTTATCACAAAGGTATCCATCAAAGTGAAGGCGGTGTCCTGCGAAGGCATCGAGTTCGAAATGGAAGGCTTTTCCGGAGGGGAGAAACACACGCATGTTATCGAGGTTGTGCAGCTTCAATCGCTCTGGGAATTGGAAGTAATCGTACAGCCATTGGTGGTCCTCAAGATTCGCAAAGGTTCCGACCACCTCGCCCCAGTTTGGAATGCATTCCCCACATTGGGCGGGGTTTCCAATGATTGACCGACGCTCGATCATCAACACGTCAACACCATCTTCTGCTAACCTCTGAGCGCATGCAGCACCTGCTGGACCCGCCCCGATGACAATGACTTGCCGATGTTTGATTTCTTTTCTTGCCATGGAATCCCTCACACGTGCCGTTCCATGACATATCCGGTGATATGCAACATCAGGTCTTTCGCCCTGCTTGGGGGAAAAGCATCGAGTTCCAATACGGCACGTTCGAGATGAGTTCGTACCAATAATTCAGCGTACTTGAGGCTCTCAGAACGATTCAATAACACCATGAGTTGGTCAAACTGGTCATCGGTAAAATGCTCAATGATGTGCGCAAGTTTTTGTCGCTCTTCACCATGTGACAAGGTCAAGGCATGAATGAGTGGGAGTGTCATTTTACCCTCGATGACGTCAGCACCTCTCGGTTTACCCATGCGATCATCACCACGAAGATCAAGCAGGTCGTCCACAAGTTGGAATGCCACGCCTAATTCCATACCAAACCGCCCGAGCCCTGAGGCTTGTTCTTCATCAAGGCCTGCGACGAGGCCGGCAGCGTGGCATCCGGCAGAAAAGGGGCCTGCCGTTTTCCCTCTTACGATGGAAAGGTAATCTTCAGGTGAAGTTGCAAGATTGAGGACATGGTCGAGTTGGTGGAATTCGGCAACAGCAATATCTGCACAGCACTTTGCCATCAATCGAACAATGTTTTCTTCATACCTGCCACCCAAGCCAAAGCCCTGCACGAAAAGCCAATCGCCTGCAATCACCGCTTTGGCGAGGCCAGCCCTGGTGTGAATGGTCTGCACTCCTCGGCGAAGTGCTGCCTCATCATTGATGTCGTCATGCACCAAAGTTGCCGTGTGGATTAACTCGAAGGCGAGTGCCAACGGCATCACCTCATCGATGTCTTCACCACCTGCAATCTCGTGAGCCAATAGGATCAGCAATGGCCTCAAGCGTTTGCCGCCCGCTAAGAGCATCGAGGCGCAAAGGTCGGCGACTTGGCCAGCACCTTGTTCCCGTTCATCTTCGACAAGTGCCTCTAGGGCTGCGTCAACGTGAAGGCGCATCACCTCAAGTTGGTCACTTGCCTCTAATCCAATGCTCGCCACGAGTCGCCCTACAACGGTGCCCTTCTTAACCGGTAGTCTACGCCCTTGTAATGTGAGGAGCAATCCTCGCCGAGGTGAGATGATGACAGAAAAGGTACGCCTTGAGGTCCTCACTACGCCGTCAAATGGGGACGGAGTCAGGCGACAAATCGAAAAAACGATTGAATCCAACCGAAAGAATTTCGACTTCGTGATGAAGCAAATTCCGCACATGGAATCGGCTGTTGAAACGCTGCAGAACGGTCATGGTGACCTCTTAGCGATGAGCGCACATCAGTGGAAGGACTTGCCGACTCAAGGGCTAAGCATTGTTGGCGTACTCCCCCGTCGAGAGCCAACTTGGGTCTTGGTTTCTGAGGACAAACCAGAATATCTTCTCTCAAAAGCAATCGTAGTTTGTGACAATGTTCTGCTTCGCCGCCAAATGCGACGGTTGCGTGCTGATCTAAACCTCATGACCTCAGAGGCTTTTGCCAAACACATCTCCAACACGCACAGGTTCGAATCTTTGGAGCCCGAGGACCGCATCCATTGGCTTGAAGAAATGCGACAAGATGAGGTGCTCGACGGTTACATTGTCTCTCGTGGAGAACATGCAGAGTTGAAGTTCAAGTCGAGACGTCATACCTTGGGCTTGCAAAGAGAGAACCCTGAACGAACGCACTTTGTCCCTCCGCCGTTGCACGGCTTCACCCTGCTCGTGGCTCGAAACGGATTCCCAAGCGCTTCAGTTCAAATCATGTGCGACAACGGAGCATTCATCGCTCATCGAATGGAAGTGGCTTTCCTCGCTTCGATTGAGGAAGAACTTCACCCCATTACCGGTATTTTTGTGGAGCAGCGAAAAATCTCAGCCATCCTTCGAGAAGCCAATCGATCAAACGATGAACAAACGCTGGAGGGCGTCTTGGACATCGAGAAGAACATCAAGACGCCTGGACCAAGGCTTGAGATGCGCATCGAAACTCTGAACCATTACGGTACCGTCACCGCCGGTGCGGAGCGAGTCTGCCCCGTTGAAGAAAGCCACATGGGCATGGTGAACGTGCTCAAAGAATTCCAAAATCTGCTCGATATGATGCAGATGGGGCATGATGAAATCCCCCGCCAACACACTGGTTTGAGCGAAGAGTTCAGCATGGCTCGGCCTGGTTTGCTGGACTTGAGCACCGTTCACTCGGTTTCGTCCGAAGAAGAGTGAGCCTCGCCAAGAAGAACGGTGTAGCCTTGGCGTTCGATGTATGCTTCAAGTTCAACCATTTCTGCTGGTTGATTGTCTTGGCACAGTTCCATAATTGAATCATCAAGTTCACGTCCATGACGCTCCCATGTCCCCGCTGAACGTTGGATATCGGAAGCGAATCGCTCCACAACCTCTACTGCTGAAAGAGTGGGGTTGAGCACTTTGCTGAGTGATTTGACAATTTCATCATTGGTTTTTCTCAATTTCTCTAGACTTTGCGACAATGAAATGAGCGTGCGTTTCAACTCCTCGACATCGTTGGTCTTAGAAAATTTACGTTGGGCACGATCGAGGTCCTTGCGCATGACGCCAACACCGGCAATGATTGCCACCTTTGCCTTGGCAGAAATCAGAATGACATCCTCCGCTTCATTAAGCCGAGTCGAAAGGGCCTCCTCAAAGCCTGAACGCTGATTTTTGAGATCTGAACGGATCATTTCCTTGAGGGACTCGACCATCTCATGGGCGTCTTTCAAACCGGCTTTGGTCGCCTTGACTGACTTGCTCATGCACCGTCTTTGTGCCGACGGGTTTTGAAGGCATTGCCGATAGTGGTTTCAAAATCAAACATGTGTCGATGACGCGACATTGCGCAAGGAAACGACTGTTTGTGCTTCACATCACTGCGAAGGCACATATACTCCTTTGAGCCGAAACGCAAAGGAAGGTGCTGTGATGGTGGACAAGGGGGAACTCCTATCCGAACTTTATCAAGCCCGATTTGATGGCTTGAAAGAAGTCGCTGTAGCGTACAACCTTCCAAAAACTGGCTCGGTTGAAACACTCAGAGCTCGCTTGATTCAAAACTTGATTTTGGATGAGTGGGACCTCAGTCCTGACGGCATTCGAAACCTCATGAACAATGAACTCGGCGAACTTTTGGGGGTCTTTGGCATCAAAAAGTCCGGTTCCTTAAGAGCAAGAAGGCAGAGACTCTATCTCCACCTCAACCATGATGCAAAGCGCCTCTTACCTGAATCGCTCGATTCAATGACCAGAGACGAACTCCATGCGCTTTGTAAGATCCTTGAATTGCCGCTCTCGGGAGCGAAGCAGGCCCTTTTGGTCAGGGTCGCAGGTGTTCTCGCCTCGCAAGATGGAGGTTGGGGCAAGGTCAAGAAGAGCCTTCGTCGACCTCGCGCCTCTTCCAAGAAACTCCCTTCCCCAGTCAAGGTGTTACCAACACCAGACCAGCCGGCGGATTCAACTGATTCCGGAGAGCATGAGGCTGTGATTGAAGCCGCTGAGAATTTTGTCTCCGAACACCCCGAAGGATGGACCTTCGAAGAGGAAACTGAATTCCGAACAGGCCTGGCACAAGAGGGCATTCCTGTCTCAAAGGCACCAATAGCGTCGACCCTCGATGAAGCGCTACGAAGCAGCAGCGCAGTCCAACAAGAAGAAGCTACTCCATCGATGGTTCAAGTCGCCTCTGAACCAAGCGAGGAACATTCGCTTGAGGTCGAAGCGGCTTTGCTGGAACTGAAAGCTAGAATGGCAGAAATAGAATCTGCAGGACGAGATTTCTTAGCCGTAAGCACCACGAGTGAAACAGAAGACTTGGATGCCTTCATTCACAGCCTCAAGAGCCATGGATTTGCCACAGAAATTACCGCAGTACAAGATTCGATTCGCACCACACTGATGGAATTAGAATTCCGTTCTCAAAACGAAAAAAGCGCCATGTACACCATGCCAAATTCCTGGCGAGAGCGAGAAGCGCTACGGGTGTTCGAAAACGCGCGAGAGGGCTTACGGGGTATGCTTGATGAAACCCTTGCCTCTCATCCAGGCGATCTTGTGAAGGCTAGAATGGCGTTCGAAGAGGTCGGCCGGACGATGGACCTTGACTTGTCAATTCCAAGCGTTTCTGGAAGGTTGCACGCACTGTTTGATCTGCACGTCGACATCAACCAAGCCCAGGCACTCCAAGATCCAGCCATCGCCCGGCGCAACAGAATCCTCAGAATTCTTCAACACGGAGCAGTCCACCTATCGACAAGTGAACGAAACACCGTGGATCGATTGGAACGAAACATAAGCGCATTCGAAGAATTGGTCGAAACCATCCTTGAAAGCAGTGAAGGAACGTTCACAGAGCCGCAACAAGTCCTTGTCATTCGCTTCCTAGAATCACGGGGTTACGAAGTGAACACCGTTGATTTGCGACCGCGTATTTTGGCATGCGCAGGAATCATCGGCTCGGAGTTAGGTTTCATCTCACCAGCAGAAATCCCCCGAATTGCACCGGGCATCATGATTTCAGACACACAAGTCGATGCGATTGTGACCGAACTCAAAGCGTTGGCTGAAGCCTTCAAACCTGCAGAAGAGACGGCAGAAGAAGAACCAGAAATGGAAGTGGCAACATCTGTGGCTGATGCTTCGGACAGACTCAATTCTGCACGGTCAAAGATTGACCATATCGATGACTTACTCGCACGGCTGCGAGGATAATCAACGGCTTGCGTAGAAACTCTGAATGAGTTTGGTGACCGTTTGAATATCGCTGATGTCCCGTGAAATCATATCTCGAAGAATTGCTTCTCGTTGAGACACGTGCTTCTCAAACACATCGGGGGAGATACCTGCTGCTTTGCAAATGGTCTCGCGGAGTTTTGAAGGAATGCCAGTTTCTTCGATTTGATCCGTAGCAGCATTGTATTTCCAAATGATGTTCAGACGGGGCTTGTCGCCTTCCATTCCAGCAACCTCGGCCACTTCTGTGATCTTACGGGCCGTTTTTCCATTGACGTGGAGGCGGGCTTGGATGATGATTAAATCAAGACCGCTGAGCATGATTGGTGGAACGCTCATTGGAGGGTTAATCATTCGAGTCACCGTTTCTTGCGCTGTATTGGCGTGCAGAGAACCGAAGGAACCATCGTGACCGGTGTTCATTGCTGTCAACAAAGTCGCAGCCTCTGGACCGCGGACTTCACCAACAATGATGCGATCTGGTCGCATTCTTAGACTTGATTTGAGGCAATCGTTCATATCTATTTCAGAGGTTCCATCGGGACGCTCGCGACGTGTTTCCATGCGCAGCCAGTGGTCGTGGTAGACTTGCAATTCTGCAGTATCCTCAACCGTCAGAAGGCGGCGGTGCCAAGGAATATACATCCCTAGGCAGTTGAGGGTCGTTGTTTTACCAGAACCCGTACCACCAGCGATGACAAAGTTGGCGGGTCGACTGTCCAGACCTTCAATCCAAACCCACATCATTGCTGCAAGGCGTGTATTCACCGTTCCGAATTTAATCAAATCAATCATTGTCAAAGGATCTTCCTTGAACTTACGAATCGTCAGTGTAGGCCCGTCTGGTGAAACAGGTGGGATTGTCCCGTTCACACGGGAACCGTCATGCAAGCGCCCATCAAAAATTGGCACCATCCCAGGCCCGTCGCCCAATGGAACATTGGTGTAAGAGGCGATGTTCTTTGCAATTTGTAATCCTGCGTCATTTTCGATGATGAGGTTGGTTCTGCACATGCCGTATTTTCTGTGAGCTACTTTGACTTCCTGTTGTCCACCGTTGTACATGACTTCTTCCAGATTATCGTCATCAAGAAGGAGTTGAAGGTCACCGTGAGGGTTGGGTTGTGCTTGCCCGTCAACGTGATAGATCGGCGAGGGATGGTTTCCTTCAGTGTAAATTGTTACCAAGCCGTATTGTTCTAGAATTGTTTGACTCATTGTTTAACCTCCAATCATGACCACTGCGCCAAGATAGAGGCCCATGGATAAAGCGATCCACAATGGCATCCACCAAAGTGCGTCCTTGAAGCGCCCGAGCATTCGTCCTGAAACGCCTAGGGCGATGGCTGATGCTGCTCCAAAGAAAAGAGAGAATGTTTGGTTGAAACTATCGATTTGGAACCCACTGGAAGAAGGGGCAAAGAGCCCGACAATGAAAGCGATCAAAACGGGTAGGCCAACCGACACGAAGAGGACAATCAGCAACCCTCGGCCGAGAAGTTCTTCCTCTCGCTGATTCATCAGGTCATTTAGTCGCTCATAATCCATAGCCAGGTCTGCAAGAATTTGTTGCAAAGGTGCGTCTTGCTCAATTGCAGTTTCGATCAGAACCATGACCCTCTGCACTTGGGAGGATCGGGTTTTGGCTGCAAACGCAGAAAGAGCTGCCTCGAATGAAGAAGAGTGGCTTTCCTCTAGAGTTTCACTCAGCAAGGTGCCCAAGTGACCCTGTACGTTGCGTGACTGTTCCATCATCGCTTCCTGAATGCCTCTTCCTGCACCAACAGTATCGGATAATGACTCGAGCAATCCCGGCAATGCATTCTCTATAGAACGGCGCCTCTTACGCTCCATCATTGGTGGAATCCCACCTGCTGCACATGCGATTCCAATCACTGAAATGTACAACAACAATGGGCTGTTGTTGAAAGTTTCAAGCAATCCAAACAACATCAAATCACAACCCTGGATCCTTCGTATGTGCCTTCAGACCAATCATCATCATCCCAATCAGGGTAATCACCAAGCCACCTTGGACAACGGAGTTGATCATGCCTTGGTCGATTGCGCCAACAATTGCTTCAGCGCCATCCCCAAGTATTTGCGGAACCAAACCTACGATGGCGAGAATGATTGGTCCAATCATCCCGATTGAAAGAAGGGTTTCTGGGACTGCACCAAGTTCCTCGATGTACTTTTTCACAGCTTCAGTTCGCTCATTTTCCATCCGCACGCCTTGCTTGCGGAGGGTTTCTACGATGTCGGTGTTTTGAGTCACGTTAGAATACATGGTGTTGAGCAGTCTGCGGTAACCTTCGGATTCTGCTTTCTTGATCATGGCCTTCAATTCCGGAGCAAGTCCTCTTGAGTTTCCTTTACGCAATCGCTTCATCATGCCAGAGAAGTCCTCAGAAATGATTCCGTAGCCTCCACTCCCAACGGTGTGGATTGCTGCTTCAAGACCAACACCGGATGACAACAAGACATCGAGTGTACGGATGACATAGAGAATTTCTCTCTGTTCATCCAACTTTCTCATTTCGTCACCTCAGACAATGTCTTCAATCAATTCGAACATGAAGGATTCGTTACCACCCTCGTATTCCATCACTGAAAATAGGACTTTGACATCACGCTCTTCAAAGGGGTCGTGAATGTAAGGTTGTCCGCTTCTGAACATGCCCAGGATGCGCTTGTACTCTTCCAAACTGATTTCGCCACGGATGGTGTAAACTGTCGATTCGGAGCCCTCATCATGGAGGTTGTCACCCTCGCCACCTCGAATGATCGTTCGTGTCAAACGACGAGTGAGGCGAACATGAATATCACAATTCGGTATCCTCACCCAATCTGAACTCGTTGTGCCCGTCGCGGGACGAATAAAGAAATCTGTTCCAGCCATGCAGTTGACCCCTGTTCTCCGCACGCATTGAGAAGGACTTCAATGTTGGGGGAGAAATTGAATCATGCCACAATTCTGAACCAGCCAAAACGAGGCTCATGCAGCGTCCCTTCGTTGGATAATTCGTCCAACTTCGACTCTGCGAGTTGCCGATCAATTCCACGGGCACCTGCATTGGTCAGAACCGTTTCAAAGTCAACGCCGTCGCCCTGGTCCAATTGCCCAATAATGGCCACCAATGTTTCCTTGACATCGTCCTCATCGGATTCTGCCGATGAGTCATCCCCATCAAGTCTAGTTTGAGGAGGGGGAGCAGGCTGACTCGCAGCCTCCATTCGCCCTTCTGCAATGTCCAATGCTTGCATCACATTGAGGGTGTAACTTTCGGTATCGAATTCACCGTAGTGATTTCTGGAAAGCAGCAAACCTTCGACCATGTGCTCCGGCACGCCTGAGGCTTTGAGCCCCTCAGCTGTCGGTTCTGCGCTGAGTGAATCATTGTGAATTTTCATTCGCTGAAGCGTTCCTTCTGATGCGCGTGTAAGCCACAAAGCGTAGGTTTTAGCATCAATTTCACATGCTTCTTCTGGACGCAGTGAAGTGTAGACTGCCCCCTCATCGGTTTGATACCAACGTGCTTTGGCAGTCATCAAGAGGAGAACTGGTTCACCAGTCTCCGTTTTCTCAACCAGAGAGAGGGTTAATTCCCGCATCGATTCTGAGGCATAGTCACCAACTGAGAAGTAATGCAATCCTGATGGATCACGCATCTGACCTTGGTACAACGTTGAGCCGTTGGATGTTTCTCGAACCTCAAGACGTTCCAGTAAACCTGCAACGATGACTCGATTCACTTTTGCGCCAAGCTTTGTAATCACGAAGGATGGGTCATATTCCCCCGATCCTTTCTCGTTCAATGTGGCTTCACTGAACTCAGAGGCGAGCATGTGCCAGGCTGGCTGGCGGCGAGCACGAGGTGCAGATTGCATCATGCCACCCCCCAATGCGCTCGCAATTCAGTGGCCCGCATCCCTGCGTCTTCTTCGATAATCTCGGCACCATCTGCCAGCATCATTGCGCCTTGCTCATCGACAATTGTACGGCCTGTGGCTCGTACCATTCGCCCGAGCAACAAGCCCCTCAAATGTTGGACAAAGGCCATCTGACCATCCGCATCCACGGCGGACTTCATCTGTTCTTCATCCATCCCCAACAGGCCAAGTGTAGCGGCTTTGTTGGTCAGCAGAGAAACGCTGGATTTTCCATCATCCACAACAAGGCGCAACCGCACATCGCTGTTGCCATCGTTTGGACCGTGTTCTGCACAAGCCCCTTCACGCAAGACGCGGCGGCATTCTGTGCATCGTTGAATGAAGCCTGAGTCTTCACGAACGCTCACCACAACAGCAGAGGTTGAGACGCCAACTCGACTTGCACCCGTGGCAAGTTCGTGAAGGTCAACTTCGGCGGTGTGGTTTGTCAAATCAAGATCTGAATCCCAAGGGGTTGCATCAAGCAGTTCCACTTGGTCCATGGTGTCAATCGTGATGTCAGGAATCCCCTGCCATGCACGAACGCGAACGCCCTTCAAGCGCACCGTAAGAGGCAGTTGTGACTCCGTGATTGGCAATTCACTCCATGCGCTCATTCGGCAGCGGCCGGTTGGATCAGCAATTTGGCCAGACCAGAGGAAACGCTCTTCGCCGTCACGGGTGAAGGAACGCTTTGTCCATTCAGTGATCTGAACAACAGCGTCCACATCCCTTGCGCCGTCTCGCAATTGAGAGATGGTCAGTACGGTTTGTTGGGAGAGTGCATCAGCATCTGCGAAGTTCTTGTCATGATAGATTTCGACCTTTGTGGTGCGACCGAAATTCAGCTCAGGTGTATCTCTGAAGGTGCGCACTTGTGCACCCTCAATTTTGAGAAGGCTTCCAACTTCATGTTCGAAAGGTTCCCAAGAAAGGAAACCAATGGTACCGCTTTCGTCGGCAATCCGGCCTCGGACGATGTCCAAAGAACCAGAGCCATCCTTCTTGTGAATTTGATCTGGCCTTGAAGCAAGCACGCGTCCTACAACACAAACATAGCCATCAGATGGAAGCGTGTTGATGTCTTGAGGCTCACCAGGGGCAACAACAGGACGTGTTCCTTCACGGACAACGGCAATCCGAGTCGATTGGTTGATGTTGAGCGACATCCGGCCTTGATATTCATTGACGGAAGCGCCTTCAATGCGCACAATTGAACCAGGAGCTAAGTTTGCACTTGGACCCCAGTCCTTGTATTCCCATCGCGTTTTCTCACCTTTTTCTTCCCAAGGATTATCTTCAAGGAGACCAAATGCAATTTGTTTTTGCTCACCACGGATGGTCTGCTCTCTCATGTTATGGGAGATGATTTCAACTTCGATTTCGACATCTTTGTCGTTCCCGTTAAGCTCGCTCAATTTGCTTACTTTCTTGGTGTTTCGTGGCGCTGATGCGCCACCCTGCGAGGGGCTTCGATTCGTCGGAACGGATTGTTCACCCTTAAATCGCCGAAGAATGGAACGCATTGCATCTTGAGGTGGAATGTAGAATTCTGTCTCATATTTTGCGAAGGCTTCCGCCACCTCTTTCGGATCTGCATCGGGGCATTCAGCGAGAATAGCATTGACATGCGATTCGTACTTTTCAGACATGTTCATGTCCTCCGTCAGACGTTTTCGTTTGATGCCTGTACGGAGAACAGGCTGCGGGCTTTCGTGCGGATTGGTTGAGTCTATACACTCCCTTGACCTCCATGGTAACAAAGAGAGATGACGACGGAACTTAAACAATACCGTGTGAATTCTTTGCATCCCATCATCGATGGACAATCTGAAGACTATGCTGGGTTGATCCTAAGTCCTTGCATCATCAACACGTCGGGTAAATGCATGCTCCCTGAGGAGTAGGAGCCTTGAATTCGGACATCATCGCCAAGATGCACGTCATCAAGAAGGGCACCCGCTAGGTTGCCTGAAAGTCCAGCCTGTTTAACTGGACCTAGAATTTCTCCGTTCTCCACCCGTAAGATGGTGCTTGTTGTGACCGAAAAATCACCGCTTGTTGGGTTTGCAGTGTGAGCGCCCATAACGCTGTGAACGATGTAGCCGTCATTCATTCGCTCGAGAAGTGCATCCTGTGAATGGCCGCCTTTCTTCGATGTCATTGTGAAGTCCTTACAACCGGTACCGGGAGGGGCTTGATGCCCACCACGCACAGCAGAACCTGTGGTGTGCGCAGCCTCGATTCTGCCTTCAGCAACCTGTTGAGCAGCATCCCGTGTCGACCATAATGAACCAACTAAACGGCCCGAATCTACGAGCACCTGGCGCCGTGTAGGGACACCTTCACCGTCCCGTGAACTTGCTGACTTACCGCCAATCATTCGACCATCATCCACTAATGACAAATCTTCAGCGAGCACTTTTGTGTCTTGCTTACCCGACCAAAAAGATTCATCCCGCACGAGACGATCACCTCGCAATGCAGTTGGGACCACCATTGAGAACAATGGAGAGAAGCCTTCGCTGGTCATTAGCACGGGTGCATCTTGAGGAGTGGTGTCTACCTGAATCGGTCCGCGAGTCACTTGGGCCCAATGCACAGCACTGGCCACACTTGAAGGCACATCTGGAAGCAATTGCCTGCTTGAATCTCCTTCGTAGGAACTGGTCAGTTCATCGTTGGCGTCAATCGAAACTTGAACACCAATTCCGTGTGATGTTGTGATGCCTGAGGATTCGATGCCTTCGCTGGAAAGAATGGCCGAGGCAGTCGCACCGACACCAAGGCCACCGCCTGTGACCACAGCTCGTGCATCAAGCGAAGCAACCTCACTGAGAATTGCATCAGCTTGCTCAAGCAAATCTTCTGGACCTAGATCTAAGATGCGTTGATCAAAAAGACCGTCAACTTGGGGAGCGTCTTCCGCAGACGGAAGGACAAACCCAGCCACCGATGGCGAAGCACGTGCAATATCCATGGCTTGTTTCAATGCTGATTCTGCAGATTCTACGTCCACGAGATAAGCGTAGCCAAAACGGCCATCCTCAACGACACGGATTCCGTACCCACCTTCGCCACCACCTGCAGCCAAGGAAATCTTACCGGCTTCGATGTCCAGTTGGTGCCCGTAAGATTGGTATGCGACAATTTCCCATTGCTCAATGCCTTGGTTTTTGCACATAGTGCCAATGGTTTGGCACCCAGCATTAATGCGATCAACGGCGTCATCTGGAAGCATGGTCAGCCCACCAATGCTTGGGAGATTCTCATGATTGGGCCACCGTCGCCAACTGGGACAGTTTGACCCTTTCCACAAAAGCCAGGGGCGGCAAGACGAGCGTCTTTGGTCAGTCCATCAACGTCTTTTAAGATCTGGAGGGTTAATCCGCTCACACTCACATCTTTGAGTGGTTTAGTGAGTTCTCCATTTTCAATCAACCAGGCTTCCTGTGCCGCGAATTGGAAGGAACCACGTCCCGTGTCCACTTGCCCACCTCGTGAACCACATGCGTAGACTCCGTAACTGATGTCCTCGATGAGTTCATCCAAATCGTTGTGAGTTCCACCTTGAATCAACGTGTTTGACATTCGCACCAGCGGGTGGTGCAGTCCGTCTTGTGCCCGGGCGCCAGCATTGGGGGCAATTCCGAAGTGATGTGCTGTCTCTCGATGGTTGAGGTATTCAGTCAGCACTCCATTCTTGATCAAGCACTTTTCGCGGGTATCCAAGCCCTCATCGTCGATTGGATGAGCGCCATAGCCGCCACGGATGGTTGGGTCGTCAACCACAGTTACAATGTCGTTTCCAATCGTTTGTCCCAGTTTTCCATCAAGGCAAGAATCGCCTGCAGCAACTAAGTCCGCTTCGCACGGATGGCCAAGCGCTTCGTGGATGTAGACGCCAGTGAGGTCACGGTCTGCAACAAGTGGGATTTTTCCTGAAGGTGCACGCTCTGCTTTCAACAACCGCAGGGTTGCTGTCTGGGCGCTGCGGCCCAAAGCACCAAGGTCGCATGATTCGATGACTTCAAGGCCACCTTCTCCACCATGCCTCGTTCTATAGGAAACGACATCGCCACCATCTCTCCCAGTCACGGTGGCATTGATCAAGGAACGTTGGAAGGACCATGTGCGGTTCATTCCTTCCGAGGTGATCAGTTCTGTGTGGAGGTGTTCATCGTGCCAACCACAGGTCACTGAAACAATGCGGTCGTCTTCTGAAGCGCTGTCATACAGTGTGTTCAAGTGGTGTAATTTTGTATCGAGGTCGGTGTTACGCACGTCCTTTTTCGGTTTCCAATGTTCCTCGCTTTCAATGATCGGAACTTCTGCAAGTGCCACAGGTCGATCCTTTGATGCACGACGTGCTGCTACAGCTTTTGCCAAACGCACTGTGGATTCAACTTGTCCGGGCAATGAGGTGACATCTGTGGTGGAGTGAACACCCCATGCACCGTCGGCAAGGATTCGCATGGTGACGCCGATCTCTTGACCGGGAATGGCGCGTTCCAGTTTACCATCTCGAAGGGCAACAGTTGAATCTGTGATGGCCATCAATCGGACCTCTGCATACGATGCGCCAAGGTCTTGTGCATGGCCTAAAGCCGCTTGAATCTTTGATTGTTGGAGGTACCTTCCAGTTCCGGGAAAGTGGCCGTCGGTTGGGCTAGCGCTCATCACCATGAAAGGCGGTGGGGCCAATAGTGCTTGAACCCTGCTCTATTTCGTGCTCAAGAATGGAACTCAGCAGAAAGCACATGGCCCACCAAAGCATCGCATGTTGGCGCACCTGTATCAGCGGAAAGCAAGCCCAAGCGTTCAGCACCCTCCGTGGTGCATTCAAGGCCTTTATTCGTCAGTTCAACACCGAGTGAAGCAGCGAGGTCAGCAGCTTGTGACTCAATCATTGCCACCTGTTCTGCGTCAGGCTGAGGTAAGGTTTCGATTGATCCTTCACCCACTGGCAATCGTAAAAAGCACCCAAACAGGTCATCATTTCGCACACCTGCACGCTTGAACGCCTCGGAAACATGGTGTGTTCCCGCCAGGTATCTCAAAAATTCAGCATCGAATGAACGAGCCAATGATGTGCCTCGTTGTTGCCGGCGTGCAGCACTGTGCCACGCTGTCCAGAGTTGGGCATGACACTGTGCAACTCCTTCGCCAACCAAGACCCAATGCTCATCAGGCCTGTGTTTTAGGAAGGCTTGAGTGAATTCTGGGCCTTCAAGTGGACTTCCAGCATGCCACGCAAAGAAAGGAAAGATGACCTCAGTCATACCTCGCCGAGGAGGAAGGGAATTTTCAATCATCCGATGAACCCTCACCTGCTAGAGGGACATCATCCTCATGCACCACAGAGGGCGTTGATGAAACTGATGCTTGCTTTTTGATTACTTTTTCCACTTCAGTGAGGATCTTTTCAAGCAGCATTGGCCCCCATCCACGTAAGGCGAGCAATTCATTGCGTTGCTTTCGGGAAAGATGCAGAACATCTTGGGGAGTACGAAGGGACAATTTTGCCAGTTCTCTCGCTCTTGCACGGCCCACGTGACGGATATTGACAAGTTGGAGGAGGTCTGGTTTGCATCCATGGCGGGTGCGTTGTCTAAGGACATCAATAATGCTAGCCAGTTGATCAATCTCCGCCAAGTGTTCCTCTGAAAAGACGTCATCTGTAAGCAGAACTTGCCGCGCAGCAGAGAGCAACCAACCCATCAAATCCACTCGGTGATGCACGTCACCAGGGCTTACATCAAGGTCGCTTTCAATCTCCCTCATCGTTTCTTCTTCCATCCACTTTTCCAGCATCCAAGCCGATTTCACATAACCCAGCAGCCGTTCTTCAAGCGTCACATCTGTGAGCAGTTCATCCTCGATTGAATTGGTCTTTAGCCAGAGAAGCGAGTTGACTTCCATATCGCTATTTTTGGCCCAAAGGGAACTAAAATCTGGTGTTGTGGTCGCAAGTTGCAGAAGGCCAAATTCTGTGACGGGTGCATTTTGCCTCACAAGTCGACGTACTGCACGGCGTAATCCCGTACGAAGCATCGACGCAGAGAGTGGATCAAGGTACATCTGAGTCACCCTTTCACCCATCATTGTCGCCTCATACTGCATGCCATCGTGGTCCACACCAGCAGCTTGACCCCACCCCCCAACTTGAGCAAGGTCTGTTGCTTGAGTGAACCCAAGTGAGGCTTTTGTGAATGCAGATTCTGTCCGGATCATTCCTGTAACCGGAGGCTGAGGTTCAGTTTGGAGATCAACGCCGCCTGTCTTTTGCGCAATTGAGGCCCAGATTGGCATCTCGTCGTCCCAATCTTCGCCCCCAGCCTCAACGCTTCTGTCCGCTCGCCGAGCAGCATAGTCTTCATCGACACCAACACGGCGAATGAACCGTTCAGCAACCAACCAGTCAATCATTCGGTCGAGTTGTTCTTTCAAATAAGTTGGAGAGACTGAAGCTCCAAGGAATGTGGCTTGGAAAAAGTCCCCCAATTCACCCCGATGGCGTAAGCCACCGGTCGCAATGGCTGCCAGTAGGTGAGTGCGCAACGCTGGCTCGCTCGAAAGTTTGGATGAAATGGATTCGACCGGGCCAAAGAAATAGCGTTGACTCACATCATCAGCAATCGCCCATCCATCCGTTCCTTTGCACAACACCCAAGCCTCGCCAAAGGCATCGTACTTCGGCCGCCCTGCTCTTCCGAGCATCTGTCGAACTTCCATGACCGGCAAGGGGCGGCTCATGCCATCATCCCATCGTTTGAGGTCGCGAACAAGCACACGGCGCGCTGGGAGATTCACGCCGGCCGCGAGCGTGGGCGTTGCCGTCAAACCAACGAGCAGGCCTTCTTTGAATGCCCCTTCAATCGCCTTTCTTTGGCCGTGAGTGAGCCCTGCATGATGGAAGGCAACACCTCCGCGAATTGCAGTTGCCAAACGTTCAGCCATCGCAGTTTGTTGGCGCCCTTCCAAACCGTTGGCGAAGTCATCAAGTCTTTTGAGGCGGTCTGGGTCCTCTTTTGTCAAGCGCTTCTGGACACGCTTTGCTAATTTTAGCGCCTCTGATTGAGCGCTGCGTCGAGTGCCAACAAAAACCAAAACTTGTCCATCTTGGTCCAATGTGTCGTTGACGACGACCCAAGTAGGATGGGATTTTGGACCTTCAATGTCACGGGGAGGTTGCAAGGATTCACCATCTGAACTCATCGCAGAAGATTGAACGAGCCTTGGTTCAAGATGAAGATCGTGGAAGGTGCTGTACTCAAGAGCCACTGGCCGCCAATCGGACAACACCAACGTGGCATTGAGCCATGTGGCAAGATCCTGGCAATTGCCGACGGTGGCAGAAAGAGCGATGATTTGTGCTTTTGGACGAAGATGGCGCAATCTCGTTAGGTTGATTTCAAGCGTCGGGCCTCGAGTTGAATCGTTCATAAGATGGAACTCATCAGCGATAACAATCGACACATTCGCCATCATTTCAGAGCGATTCCTCATCAGAGAATCTAACTTTTCCGAGGTGCAAACCAAGACATCGCATTCCTCAATTTTTTTTGCTTCAGCAGATGCATCGCCAATTCCAAGTCCGACGGTCAAATTCACTGACCTGCACAACTCGCTCAGATCATCATACTTCTCGCTGGCAAGGGCCTTCAAGGGCACAATGTAAACCGCCTTTGAACCCGGTTCATCGACAAGAAGGCGTTTCATAATCCCGATGTAAGCAACAAGCGACTTACCGCTTGCAGTTGGAATTGCGAGCAAAGTATTGGATCCTGAGAGAACACTTGGCATGGCCTCGTGTTGAGGCGGATGGAGGTTGGAGATGCCCCATGATTGTTCTAGGAATTCACTCACTTCGAAAGGCAAATCAAGTGCCCTAACCGCACGGTTCGCCTCCTCCATGGAATGCCACCAGCGCCAACAGTCCAAAAGGACAACGCCTCAACTCGTTCAACCCGACATCCCTAAGACCTGCCTCATTCTGTCGAGGCACATGAGCGATGATGTCGAAAGCATGGTTGAAGAACGGCTCTCCGTATTTGATGACGAACCTGATTTGAACGACTGGGTGGAAGTCATGTGTGGTGCTGCTATGGCAGTGCTCGGAATATTCCACCTCATCCAGCCGGGTGAACTCATCAATCCTGATGTCATGCGTTGGTTTTCTGCCGCAGTCGTAGCCGCAGGTGCCGTGTGGGCAGGCCATGGATTGAAAGACATGGCCGTCAAGGAAATCCGCCGCTCCATCGCCATTCTAGAAATGTCAGACAGCGACGATGGTCCAGATCATGGTTTAATCCGTGATGTGCTGCTCAATCCTCAGGCTTACAGCGAATTCCTGCTCGAATCCTATGCAGCAGCATGGGAAGATGGAATCATCACCGAGGAAGAACTCGCCGAATTACGCTCCTTCCAAGAAGTCCTTGGCATCACGGACGAAGACGCTGCAAAGATGAACCTCGAAGCTGCGGTCAAGTCAGCATCCAAGGACGGAAAAATCACCAAAGACGAGGAAGCAGCCATCAAGAAGGCCGCTGCTGAAGCAAAGGAAGACGGTGACTCAATGGTCCTCGATGCCAAGGAAAAGGCCAAGAAAGAAAAGTGATCAAACCCAACGGTTGGCCGTTTGAAACACTTGCTCAGCGAGTTGCCTTGCCTTGTGCCTGCGGGTGTATTCAATGCGGGATGATACACCTAACATCACCATGCCAAGTATCGCCAACGGAGTTGATGCTGGAACAAGCCCAGAAGCATTACGAAGCGCAAACCCTTGAGGCACATCAGTTGAATCAAAACCATCGGATGGAATAAACCGGACGTCCAAGAGATCGAGGTCGCAATCACACAAGGTCACTGAAATTTGGTCAGGGAACAACGAAGATTGCAACAACACCCAGTCGTTCTCTGATATCGAAGCTGGACGTGTGCCCCATGCAGGCACGCTTACCGACCCTGTAGCCGGTGCGTCCACCATGTCAAACTCAAGATGGAAGATGGGCGATGTAGGCTTTTCATCAACCACCAAAAGGCCCTCGAGCATCAGTAAATCAAGCAACAAAGAACGGCCTGCGAGAAGAATGAACCTTACCGTCTGTTCTTCGAGTAAACCTTCGTCAGTGGTCTGAACTCCTCCTCGGGCAACCTGGCCGAAAATAGCGTTATCGAGCCGAAGCGACTCAAGTTCTGGCACAACAAGTTGCCATCGACCATCGTCCATAGGCCTCGCTTCTTCAACCACGAGTCGAACGTTCAGTTGTTCACCTCCGAGCATGCCCCACGTTGCACCTGTCTGACTGATGAGGACCTGCTCAGGAACACCCGGATAGGAAACATCCCACAATTGTTGAAGTCGCATATCAACCAATTCATCCAATGTAAATTCATTTTCAAGTTGGACTTCATCTGCACCAGCCCAAAGGGGATGAAATACGCCACCAAGCAGTAAAAGAAGAACTCCAGGCGTAAACACGCCCCATCTCAAGTTGGCTGAGGTTGAATGACGAAGGGAATCGACGCCAAACACGAGCAACACAGCGACCGAGAACAGCAAGAACCCATAGCCTTGGGACTCGAGGGTGACTGCCCCGCTTTCTTCACCAAGGGCGGCTGCACCCACAGGGTAATACGACGCACCACTGAACCCACTTGGATCAAGTGGACCAAGGCCCTCATACGCCAATTGTCCGGTCCACGTGTAGGGTTGGAATTTCTCGGCAATACCCCCAAGGCACAGAGTGTATTCACCCAAGGGCAAAGCGCGCCAACGGTAGGTCATTCGGGTGAAATCATCATCTTCGGAAACAATCACTTCAGGGCCTGGGGCTTCACGCCCATTCGGTTGGAACAAATCTGGAACTGGGTGCACCTGCTCAACCTCGATTGGGACCGCTTCCCAGCGAACAAGCACGGAGAGAACCTCG
>VMHT01205272.1_pt1 | contig 56087 bp, 79 predicted proteins | sample 4693611 | NCBI WGS metagenome assembly VMHT01 (sample SAMN12280063, study PRJNA550983) | marine metagenome | isolation source: seawater sampled from same location over 5 years 0.02-0.2 micron viral filtrate | place: USA: collected off the coast of southern California halfway between the port... ... | reverse complement strand
GGTTCTGGCGGTACGAATGTCAAGGTTGGCAATACCTCTACCTATGTGTCTGATGGCGGCAATGTCACGCAGAACACTGTACAGGGTATAGCGAAGGCTTGGGGTAATTATGACGGTTCTGGCACCACATTTCAGGATTCATTTAATTACAGTTCAGCCACAGACGTAAATGCTGGTGATTACGATATGAATTTTACGAATAATATGGCCAACGCCAATTATGCTCCTACCTCAACTATTTGTGCGGGTGGAGATAGAAACGCTGGCGGTGGCGGTATTGGTCTAGAAACAGATGAATTTAGAATTATTGTTTACAACAGCGGTGGCGGCAATGAAGACAGCACGGATGTTGTAAGTTCAGTCCACGGAGACCTCGCATAATGGCAAGCCAACTCAAAGTCGATACAATCACAGGCGTAACCACGGCTGGCTCTATTGCGGTGACGGGCGAGGGCAACTCGACCACAACGAATTTGCAGCAGGGGTTGTGTAAATCATGGATAAATGTAGATGGCGATGCCTCTCCGCCATCCATAAGAGACAGCTTAAATGCTGCCTCACTAACCGATACTGCAACAGGACGCTATCAACTTAACTATACAAATAATTTTTCTACAGAAAAACAGCAAGCAGGGGCTGGTATAGCCCGTAGAAGCGGAAGTTCGCGGGGATGTATTGTTGGGTTAGACTCACAAGGAAACGAACTACGCACTAGCGATACGGGTTTCAGCGTCGCAAACGATGCAGGTACTCTTGTAGACCAAGACATTGCCACCCTTCTTCTCATGGGAGACCTCGCATAATGGCTAGTGAACTGAGAGTAAACACCCTGAAGGATGCCAGCGGGAACAACAGCATTGCCACCAGCTTTGTTGCACAGGGCAGTGCAAAAGTATGGCTGCTTACCAATGCAGGTGCAGCGGCTCCTGACTCATTGAATGTTGCCAGCATGACAGACAACGGCACAGGTGATTACACAGCCGCCTACACGAGTTCTATGGCAAGCACCAATTATTCAATATCTGGTATTAGCGCAATCTCAGGTTCAAGCATGAACCAGCATTGGGTTGGTAGTTCTTCGTATATTGCAACAGGTAGTTACAGGATGAACACGCTGTATGTAAATAACACTTCAGGCGGCGGTCAGGTTGTAGATGCAACCTACGTATCTCTTCAGAACATGGGAGACCTCGCATGAGTAAGGCAGCAGAACTCGCCGCCCTGATTGGTTCGCAGACGGCGTTGTCGAACAGGAACCTGATTATCAACGGTGCGATGCAGGTGGCCCAGAGGGCTACAAGTAAAACTAACGTAGGACCAAACGGAACTGGTGAAGGTTACACTGTATTGGATAGATTTCAAATTTCTCTAAGCGGCGACCAAGTATCTACATTTTCACAAAGTACAGATGCCCCATCTGGGTTTTCTAATAGCGCAAAGATTGAAGTAACAACTGCCGACACCTCTCTGGCTGCCACACAGTTTTGGCATCTCAGATACGGTTTTGAAGGACAAGATTTACAGTCTCTTGCTAAAGGCACATCGGATGCCAAAGCATTTACTATTTCTTTTTATGTAAAGTCCAACAAGACAGGCGTATACACAGTAGGACTTTTTGACACAGATAATGATAGACAAAACGCTTTGTCATACACCATCAACAGTGCAAATACTTGGGAACGGAAATCGCTTACTTTCAATCCAGATACCACTGGGGCATTTACTAATGATAATAACTTATCTCTGCGTTTAAACTTTGCTCTTCTTGGTGGTGCAGACCTTAAAAGCGGTACGTTTTTTAATGGAACTTGGGGTGGCGATGTTGATGCTAATGCCGTACACCCCAATCAAGTAAATCTTGCTGATACTGTTGGTAACGAATGGTACATCACCGGAGTCCAGATGGAAGTCGGCGAACAGGCCACGCCGTTTGAGCATCGGTCATTTGGCGATGAGTTGCGTAGATGTCAGAGATATTATTATCAGACTAATGATAGTGAAAACTCAGTTCATTTGCAAAGAAGTTACAACAACCTTAACTATTACTATGGTCAGCTTGACTATCCAGTAACAATGAGGTCGCAGCCAACTTTAACTTTTCAAAACGCTTCTGCTAGTGTTTTGTTGCCCTCTATACATACTACTAGCTGTTCTTGGGGGGCATTAAGTCGGACGAATCATAGCGTAATAATTGAAGCGCAGCCCGGCTCTGATGCTGGAGCCTATACATATACTGCTATATGTACGTCAAACAGTGTTAGATTAGATGCGGAGTTATAGTAATGAACATTACATCAGCCAGATATGCGCAAAACAGAATCTTAAATGATAGCGATGAGTTAGTTCTTGATGGGGTAAATAAAGCAATTATAGCCACGATTGACAATGTGGAAATGGACGTACCTCTCGCACCCGGCAACCGCCACTACGCAGAAATCATGCGTCAGGTCGCAGCCGGTACACTGACCATAGCAGATGCGGATTGATGAATGCCACTAAGCAAACTGCAATTCAAACCGGGCATCAACAGAGAGGGCACAAACTACTCTAATGAAGGTGGCTGGTTTGATGGGAACAAAATCAGGTTTCGTAACGGCTATGTCGAGCGCATAGGCGGTTGGGTTCGTGTATCAAACAACAAGTTTACCGGCATAGCTCGTAAGATATACGATTTCGTTACCTTGGCTTCGGCCAATCTGTTGTTTATAGGCACAGAGCAAAAGGTCTTTCTTGAAGACTCCGGCGTCTTTAACGACATCACTCCGATTCGATCTACCGTTAGCCTTGGATCAAATCCTGTAAACACAACAGGCGGAGCGGGTAGCGGCGTAGTTACCGTAACCACGCAATCTGCACATGGCGCAATCACAGGCGACTTTGTTACACTTGCGGGTCTTGCAACCACTGATGGCGTTACGGCGGCGCAGTTAAATATTGAGCACAAAATTACAAGTGTACCAACCACCACCACATTTACTATTAGCACCGCAGGATCTGCTTCTTCTGGCAGTACAGCAGGTGGCGGATCGTCTGGTACTGCCGCTTTTCAGATCAACATCGGCATAACAACCACGATCCTTGGCACAGGTTGGGGTGCAGGCACATGGGGCCGCTTTGAGTGGGGGTCTAGTTCTGGTGCTCTTGCTGGTCAGACATTACGCCTGTGGGCCGCAGACAACTTTGGTGAAGACCTGATCTTTAACGTTATGAACGGAGAAATTTTTTATTGGGACGCTACGAACGGAACAAGTACAAGAGCCGTATCATTAACAAGTCTTACAGGAGCAAGTGATGTTCCTACAGTAGCTCGTAAGATTTTAGTATCTGACGTTGATCGTCATTGTATTGCTTTCGGTACTAATGAAATAGGTTCAGCTGTTCAAGACCCACTTCTTATCCGGTTTTCTAGTCAAGAATCTGTAGTCGATTGGACACCTAAAGCAACTAATACCGCTGGAGATTTACGCTTATCTAAAGGTAGTGAAATTATTACAGCGATTCAAACAAGCCGTCAGATACTGGTTTGGACAGACCAAGCTCTGTATTCCATGCAGTTTCTAGGGCCACCGTTTACTTTCGGCGTTTCAATGCTAGGCGATAATATTCGTATTGCAGGACCAAATACAGTCGTAGGTGTAAACGATGTTGTATTTTGGATGGGCCAAGAAAATTTTTATGTTTATGACGGTCGGATACAAGCTATACCGTGTAGCGTTCGTGATTATGTTTTTAACGACATGAATAACCAACAGTCGTTTAAATTTCATGGCGGTTCGATTGCTAGTCAGACAGAAATTTGGTGGCATTATTGTTCTTCGGGGTCAACTGAAATTGATAGATACGTTGTTTATAATTACGGACAGCAAGTCTGGTATTATGGCACTTTAGTACGGACTACTTGGAATGATCGCGCCACAGGTTTGCGTAGTTTTCCTCAAGGCACAGGTACAGACTTTTATTTATATGACCATGAAAATGGGTTAGACGATTATAGTAGCGGTAGTGCTGTAGCAATAAATGCTTTTGTTGAATCTTCTGATTTTGATATCGGAGACGGTCATCAATTTATGCTGGTTAATAGGATTCTTCCTGATTTAAGTTTTAGTGGATCGTCTGCCGCTAATCCTGCTGCTTTATTTACAATTCGTAGTAGGGATTTCGGAGGTGATAATTTTACTGAGTCACCTTCAGATTCTGCGATAAGAACAGCTACGTCTCCTGTAGAACAATACACAGATAAAATTGATCTTAGAGCACGTGGTCGGCAAATGTCGATTAGAGTCGAAAATACAGGAACAGGAGTAAAATGGCGGTTAGGCGCACCTCGGATGGATGTTCGTCCGGATGGTAGACGATGACTAAAAAAGTTGTACGACCTATACTACCGATCGCTCCTGATCAATATGATCCTGTTTACGTTAATCAATTAGCTCGGGCTTTAGATCGGTTAATAGATGAGGTTCGAGATGCAAAAGTTAATTTCCAAGGTATTCCTAGTTCAGGCGCAGCAAATACTTTGGAAAATGGAGATTTTTATATCGGAGAAGCAGGGTTTTTAAGGGTGGTTGCGACTACGGATATATTTTCTGGTAGTGTTAGCGCAACGACTTCTGTCGGTACAGTGACCGTGACTGTTTCTTAACAACAGTTGCGTCATAATGAAGAAAGAGGTATCTTTCTAAAAAGGTGATGAATATGCAGCAAACGGCTCAATATGAAAATATAGCTAAAGGTTTAGCTTCTCTTGGTCGCTATGAGGACAATTATATTGTTCATGCGGCGGAAGGTGAGACGGTAGTTCCTGCTGAAGTTTTAGAAGCAAACCCCAAATTAAAAAATAGTTTATTTAAACAAATGAAAGCTGTCGGGATTACAAATCCTGAGCGTTATATTGTTGGTAACGAACTTAATTCAATTAACCCCGATACAGGACAACCTGAATTTTTCTTTAAATCTTTAGGAAAAACCCTTAAAAAAGCCGCACCTATGATTGGTTCTATTGTAGGTTTTGCAGTAGGTGGTCCTGCAGGAGCCGCTATTGGCGGTGGTATCGGAGGGTTAGCCGCTGGTCAATCACCCGAACAGGCTCTTCTTACAGCGGGTATGAGCTTTGCAGGGGCAAAGTTTCTTGGTCCAGGATTAGATAGCGGTATAGCCGCCGCTGGGGGCGGTTCGCCTACTTTAGGTAGCTTAACAGGTAACGCCGCCGCAGGAGCCTTACCACAGGCCGCAGGAACTGGGATTATGGGACAACTAGCCGCTGTACCCGCAGGAACAGCGGCGGCGTTAGCTCTATCTCCTGCTATTGGTGGGGTGTTTACAGACGCTATGAAACCAGATGAAGTAGCCTCTCCAAATAAACGTAGTATCGTAGATGAATATTATGCTGCTTTAGCTAGAGGTGAAAACCCCCGTTTACCGGATGAATTAACGCCTCCACCACAAAATTCTCTATTTGGTTTAGAACAAACAATAGCATCTTCTAATCCTGCTGATTATGTAACTGATTACCAACCGTTCCAACGTGATCCGCTTGGACGCCCTATGTTTAGGCAAGCCGCTTACGGTGGTTATATTACAGGTCCAGGAGGACCAAGGGACGATAAAATTCCAACGTTACTTTCTAATACAGAATTTGTTCAAACGGGCAAAGCGGTAGCTGGGGCGGATCCGACTGGACAAAACAACCCCGACCGTGGTGCAAAAACTATGATGGGAATTATGAGAGCGTTCGAGCGTAAAGCAGATGCTAACGCAAAAGCGTAGGAGCGATTTATGGCTGAAACACAAACAGTAGAAAATATTACCCGCCTTGCTCCTTTTATGGAGGATTATACTCGTAAGCTCCTTGAATCGGGTTATAAGCGAGTTCAGACCCCTCAAAACGTTCCTAATATACAAGTTGCAGGGCTAACCCCAGAACAAATTCAAGCTGGTCAATTAGCTAACCAAGGTGTTGGTGCATATAGTCCTTTTATGCAATCTGCGACAAACTTGACTACGCAGGGTGCCGGAATACTTGCAGACCCGACTGCTTATCGTCAATTTATGAGTCCGTATACGCAAGATGTTATTGACCAAGTTGGTCAAGATATCGAACGTAATCGTCAAATTCAAGCGCAAGGTATTGCGGGAAACGCTGTTTCCCGAGGGGCTTTTGGTGGGTCTCGCGAACGTCTTGCACAAACTGAATTAGCTGGAGCCGCTGGTCGTCAATTTGCGGACACAGCGGCTAAATTACGTGAAGCTGGTTATCAGTCTGCACTTGGTCAACAACAACGAGTCGCTCAAGGGTTAGGTCAGTTCGGTGGACAAATGGCTGGGTTAGGAGCACAGCAACAACAACTTGGTCAGCAAGATATTTCTAATCTTTTGGGTATTGGTTCGCTTTATCAGCAACAAGCACAAGGTGTTGTAGATGCTCAACGAGCTACTGCTCTTCAACAATCTTATGAACCGTATCAACGGTTAGGCTTCTTTAGTGATTTACTTCGTGGCGTACCAACTACTCAGTCTTCGCTTTCTGTAGGGACAACACCTAGCCAAAGCCCATTAAGCCAAATCGCAGGTATTGCTGCAACGGGTCTAGGATTAGCTGGTCAATTAGGTTATCGCCCACAAATGTTTGGCGGGACTGGGTTAAATCTTGGTGGAGGAACTCCGTAATGGCTCTTGATCCTCGGACTTTGACTCCTGCAGCTGCAAAATCTTTGTTTTTGCAACAAACTGCACCGCGTGTAGGTTTTCCGCAAAATACTTCAGGAATGAGTATGCCTCAAATTGATGCGGGAAGAGGCATGAGTTTGGGTATGTTTCCTGAAACTACACAGAACCAGTTGCTTAGTGATGAAGCTGCAAAAGATGTAGGCCAACAAATATTTGGCCCAAGGTTAGATAACGCTGATCCCGACAAACTTATGACTATGGCGACAGACGATAATAATAAAGTCGACCCTAGTGTACAAGATATTCATAACGAAAACCCTGAAATAGCAAAAATTTTAGGGGCTGTTGTAAAACTTCAAAACGATACCTCGTCTACTCAACTTTTAAAAAGTTTAGTCGGTGAAAAAGCAACACCCGAAGCAGCAAAAGCTGAAGTTCAAAAGTTTTTTGATCTAAAGAAAGACGATGAAGTTCCTGTGTGGGCAGACGTTGCTTTAACTATTGGTTTAGATTTACTTGATCCTAAAACAAGTACTGGGTCGTTTTTAGGTGATATAGGTGGAGCAGGTAAAAAAGGTTTAGCTGTCGGTAAAGCGCGAGGAAAAGAAGCACGTGCGCGGTCTGACATGATGGATAAATTAGCTTTCGGTATTTTCCGAGAGGATGAAAAATCACGTAAAACATTAGGTGTTCAGCTCGCAGGTCAACTTGCTAAACAAAAAACTGACTCACTTAGTTTAGCAATGGATCTTGCTAAATTTTTTCAAGCAGAAGAAAAAATTTCTGACGCAGAAGCTAAAGCTAGGTCAACAGCGATTACATCTTCGATTAATACTTTGACTTCTGATCAAAAAGAAAAAGCGTTACCAATTATCGCTCGTTTTCCTAATGCGTTTAAAGGCGTTTCTGTTGATCAAGTACCTTCGACTTTTTATGCCTTGTTAAAAAACAACGGTCTAAGACTAGATAATATTTCTGATGCGTCGAATATTGTAGAATCTACTTTTACTATTTCTGATGAAGCTACTTATAATCGTTATAAGACCGCCTTTCCAACCGCTTTCCCAGAGGCTTTTGTAGTTGGTAAAGAATATAAAGTACAAGGGTTTAGTGATAAATCTAAACCAGCTACCGAACTAGCAATGACGAATGTTTTAAGCGTAGATAAATCTATAGGTGGTCAAGACGAGCTTAGTCGGCAATTCACAGCTAGAGCTGAACTAATTACAGCAAGAAACGCAATTACTAACACAGATAGTGATGAATATAAACGAATAGTTAATGAATTAAATGAAGTTGAAGGGCGGATTGATATACTATCAGAACGCAAATCTCCTCAAAGCTATGTTTTCGTAGAAGGACGCATGGTGGCTGCAGGTGAAGGTGCGGCAGGAGCATTTACTGCTGCTGATGCAGCTAGTAAAGCTGTAACACTTTCTAAACAAGGAGATAGTCTCGCAGCCGCTTTTGGTCTTGGTGACAATATTTTAAGATCTTTATCTAATACTCCCGCCCCTGCGGATTCGGTAGGTGTTGTTGCGCAATTTGGTAAATTTATCGGTGGGGCTAAAGGACAGCTAGATGCTGTAACTGGAGCCTTTGGCGAACGGGCTTCCGATAACGCTGGTAATTATGCTAGTGGCGTTATTACGCCGTCTATGTTAGGTAGTACAGAAAGAATTGGTAACACCACAGTCGGCAAAGTCTTTACTAATTTGCAAAGTCTTGCTCAAGGAAATGCTGAAGTACAAAGTCAATTAATGAGTTTTGCTTACGCTTTAGCGGGTAGCCGTGAAACAGGTAAGCTAACGGATAAAGACGTGGCAGCGGCTCTTGTTACTTTTGGTGGCGGTGATATAGCAGAAGGTAAATGGTTTGCTAATGCAGATATGTTGATTACGGGTATTAACCAAGCTCTTGATACAGCAACTAATGCTTATGCGATTAGTTTTGATAGTGTTCATCAGTCTCCCGCGAATATAAAATATTTAAGAGATGTTGAAAAGTTAAGTGACGATGAGATTGCTAATAAAACTAAATTTAATTTGCCTAGCTTTTTAAAAAATAATGAGGGAATTCGAACTGGTCTTGCTGATCGGGTTGGGTTAGTTAATGGTCGAATTAAATTCCAATCAGTAGACGCTTATCGTGGGGATGGCGCAGGTAACGTTGATGGGCAACCAACATATTCAGCAAGAGAGCTTAGTTTTATTGACGTTCTTAACGATGCAGCGAGACGTTCACAACTCGATCCGTCAGACCCTTCGTATATTACGCCTGATCAATTAGACGTTATTATAAACACAGTTCCTGCTGATATTTTAGATAAATTTAAACAACAGGCGACACCCTAATGGCAGAAGATGATGTAGTTAATCTTGATCCTTTGATTTTACAAAGGCTTTCGCAGTCGTCGGCTAATGCAGCTTCGACCTCTGCTATTCCTACAGCTACGCCTCCCGTTCAAACTAGGCCACCTTCTTTTAATGCACTACCTGATATTGGTTCAAGTGTTGCTGATTATTTATCTAAATCTTTTCTTGGCGATTATGAAGATGATGCTCAGGTTACAAGAAGCACTGCTCAACAAGTAGCTCAAGAAGGAATACTTAACGAAGGATTACCTACGCTGTTGCGTGCACAATTAAGTACGACAACTCTTTTTGATCCAGAGCTTCAAAAGAAAAATGTAGAGCATAACTTAAAACGTTATTTTATGGGTGAGGGTCTTGTTAACGATGACTATGATTTTGGTCTTCGTGTTGGTCCTGTTAGTAATAAACTAGAATTTAAAGATCCAAGGTTCGAGGGGAAGTATAACCTTATCGACCCTTATGCGACTCTTGATAACGTTTTAGACCTTCCTGGGGATTTAGCTGATATATCCGCAGATACTTTATTGCCTATTGCAACTGAAGTAACCGCTGGCGTTTTAGCTGCAGGTATTCCAGGAGTTGGTCAAACAGGTGTGCCTTCTATTATTGCATCGTCATTAGCGGCGGGAGCAACTTCATTAACTCGTTTAAAATTTGCTCAAAATATGGGGTACTTACCCGAAGACGTAAACGACGAACAAATTTTACGTCAGGCTTTTGAAGAAGCAAAATGGTCGGGAGCTTTTGGTGTTGGAGGTGCATTAGCCTTTAAAATGTTTGCCCCTGTTCTTAGGGGTATAGGGTTAGCTAATCCAAAATTTAATTTCGATATTGATGAAGCTACGTTTTTGCGAGCTTACGAAAAATATGTAACATCTCCGGCTGGTAAAGCAGCGGATAAAAAAGGAATAATACCTTCTTCAGCGCAAGTATTAGAAGCAGGAGCTAAAGACGCTACTAATATAGGTGATGCAGCAGCGATGCAAGCATCAGCAACAGAACTTGCTGAACGTGAAGCGGGTGTAATTACTTCGCCCTCTCGAGAAACGGCAGAAGGGATATTAACCCCGAGTCGAACAGCGGCGTTAACTGCTGAGAGAGCTTTAAAAGAAGCGGCAACTGAACCCCCTATGCCTGTAGGTGTAGAAGGCACAGCTGCAAAAGCAGGTGAAGTAGAACGTTTACGTTTAGGCGAAAGTATTCAAACTGAAGCGGCGATCCGGTTAGAAACGCAAACTAGGCAAACTCAAACAATTATTGATGATTCGCTTTCTAACGTACAAACAGCAATCGACGATGCAGTTAATCTACCATCTAGCGTAGCAGACGCCTCGTCTATAGGTGCTGCTGCTAGGGACGCTATTGGAGATTCTTACGCAACTGCTAGTGCAGCTATCGGAAAACAATACGAAGATTTATTTAGTCGTTGGTCTGCAGCAACTGGGGTTGATATCAACTCTGTTGTTATTGGTAAGGGCGGTATAAAGCCCACTGAAGCTGTGAACTTTGCTCTTGATATAAGAAAAACACTACCTGATCGACCTTTTGCAAGTCCACAAGATACTCAAGTCATAAATAGAGTTCTTGATTCTTTTTTAGAAAGTCAATCTGGCGCGGCTATTAAAGTAAAACCTGTTTCTCTTCGTACACTTAACGAAAATATTCGTGACCTAAGACGACTAGAACGTAAGGCGTTTAACGCCGCTCAAAGAGGCGAAGACGCACCTAGCCCTGAAACTATCTCAGGAATGGTTGATGCATTAGAAACGGCACGAACTCGAATTCTTTCTCGTAAAGACGCTCCCGCAGGAATGGCTGATGAACTACGTGCACTAGACGATAGTTTTGCTGATTTTTCTGCTCGGTTTAGAAATGCAACAAAATCTGCCGTTGCTAAATTGCGTAATGCTAAAAACCCAGAAGCGGCGTGGAATTTATTATTTCAACCTGACCGTACAGGAAAAACCGCTGTTTTAGATATTGCTTCTGAACTTAATATTCCTGCTAACGCCGATTTATTTGCGGATGTCGGCGCAACTATTCGTAAAAAATGGTTAGATACAGTAGTAAAAACAGATAGCCGTGGTCAAATACAAAAAATAGATGTTGTCGCCCATAATCGTTTTATAGAAACTTACGGTACGGCAATGGACACTTATTTAACTCAAGCTGAAAGGAATGCGTTAGGTTCAGCTACAGAATTTTCTGAACAAGTGCTTCAAATTCAAGCTCGACAAAAAGCTACTCTAGCTAAAATCAATGATAAATTTGATCTTGGGGGTGGTAAAGCTCTTGAGCCAGAAACTATATTTGAAAATACATGGAAGGCTGATCGGTTTGCTAAATTCGATCAAGTTTATTCGTTACTACGAGAATCTCCTGATCTTTTAGATACATTTAAAGCGTTCGTTTATAAAGACATGTGGGATCCTGCGGCGGGTAGGGTAAAGACTGTTAACGGTCGAGAAGTCGTAGATCCTGCTGCAATGCGCGAATATATAGATGGTAATAGAGATAAGATGACGACACTTTTTGGCGCGGATTATGTAAATAATCTTCGCACTGTTGTTGACGCTACAGAAGTAGCTCTTACAGAAGTTCCAAAACGAGGAGCACGTCAAGAAGGAAATATGTTAACAGGTCTTATTCGGGGCTATGTTGGTATGTTTACGCGTCCTGGTCGTTTTTTGACAGCATTTAACAAAATTCGAGGAAACGTAAAACAAGATGCTTTAACAATCGCTCTTTCTGATCCAAGGGCTATGGCGGAATTAGCTAAGTTATCTAAAAAATCAATATTCGCGGCTGAAGTAGAAAAAACATTGGGTCGAGTTTTATTAGGTCGTTACGACTATCCTGATGATAGAGGTTTACCTGTCGATAAACCGAATGCTGCAAGAGCTATTTTACAAGAACTAGAAGCAGGGAACAGATGATATATGGATCCAGTAAGTGCAATGGCCACTGCTTCAGCGGCCTTCGGAGTATTAAAAAAAGGGTTTGCAGTTGGTCGTGATATAGAATCAATGGCATCCGACCTTTCGCGTTGGATGGGTGCGCTTTCTGATCTAGATCAGATGGAGAAAGAGGCCAAGAATCCCCCAATATTTAAAAAGTTATTTGGTGGTCAAAGCGTTGAGCAAGAGGCCATAATGACTTTTGCCAACAAACAGAAAGCCCAACAACAGAGATACGAACTTCAGCAGTGGATCGGCCTGACTATGGGTAGGTCAAAATGGGACGAGCTAGTTCGTATGGAAGGCCAGATCCGGAAACGCAGACAAGAAACGCTATATAAACAACGCGAACGTCGTCAGAAGTTTGTCGAGATAGTAGCTTGGATAGTGATGATCGGCTTCGGTGCAGCGGCTCTTACATTCTTTGTGATGTTTTTACAGGGTAAGGCAGCAAGTGCGGCTGATCAAATGACCACCTGCCGCAAGGTAAAGTGCGAGAAGATGGAGAACAAACAGGTCATTTGTGTTTTCCGAGGCCAGAACAATACGATTGAATCTCAAATATTTGAATACATGGAGTTTATTCCATCAGAGTATCAATGCAAGTACGACCCTAACGCTAAGAAAGAGATGACCGTACAGGAGACTCTTAAAGCCGTACGAGAGAGTCAAAAATGAGCAAGAAGTTTCAAAAAGATACCGCATACGCTAAGTATGACCTTGACGGGGACGGTGAAATTACTGATGAAGAACTAGAACACGCCAAAGAGATCCGAGAAACAGAGCGTGATTTACGAAAGAGTCTTGCTCAACTTAGAATGGCAAGATTCACTCTGATTGGGATGGGCGTGTTTACTGCGGCGATGTTTACCCCGTGGGTTTCTGTTGAACGTATTTCTGCGTTAAGTGAAATTAGTAGTTTATTCTATATTAGTGGCGCGGGTATTGTTGGTGCGTATATGGGGACAACTGCTTGGATGGCAAGAAAATGAAATGGTTGATGTATTTTTACTTCTTGTATACTTAGGAACAGGCGACTTTCGAAAACTAGAGTCAGGAAATATGTATTTTTATTCTGTAACAGAATGTAATTATTTTGCTTCACAAGTGTCAAAAAGATACGGTAATTACCAGTACTCACAATATCTTGATGCAAAAGATAGAGTAACGGCATATTGTGTACCAAGGAAAGTTGATTCAGAACAAGTAAAGGTGTACTGATGCTACAAGCACTAATCGGACCTGTTTCTGGCCTAATCGGGTCGTGGATGGATTCAAAAACAGAAGAACAACGTGGTAAATCTGCAGTTGCTAAAGCAAAAGCTGAAGCTGAAGCCAAGGTAATGGTTTCAGCAGCAACGTCAACAGCTGACTGGGAAAAACTGATGGCGAAAGGTAGTCAGTCGTCTTGGAAAGATGAATGGCTAACTATTTTGTTTTCGATCCCACTTATATTAGCTTTTACTGGAGAATGGGGGAGAATTATTGTTGCAGAAGGTTTTGCTGCTTTAGAAGTAATGCCGGATTGGTATCAATATACGTTGGGCGTGATCGTAGCGGCTAGTTTCGGAGTTCGGTCAGCAACTAAATTTTTCGGGAAAAAATAATGGATATAGAAAAACTAAAGAGAGACCTTGAGGCAGATGAAGGCTGTGTATACGCGGTCTATCTTGATCATCTTGACCTTCCAACCTTTGGCATTGGTCATTTAATTAGAAAGAACGATCCTGAATATGGATTAGATGTTGGTTCTGCTGTGTCGTCTGAACGGGTATTAGAAGCGTTTGAGGAGGATATACAGGTCGTTATAAATGATTGTGAAAACCTGTACCAAGACTTCGGTGACTTACCCGAAGACGTACAGTTGATCGTGGCTAACATGATGTTTAACCTTGGATACCCTCGATTATCTAAATTTAAAGGTATGAAAGCCGGTATCGACGCCCGTGATTGGAACAAGGCGGCAGACGAAATGATAGACTCGCGTTGGTATAAACAGGTAACTAACCGTGCTGAACGTCTTGTTCAACGGATGCGAGCGGTTGGATAGTAACTTCATAACCCATCTTGTTTAACACTTTATTGAAATTAGACAAGGTGGGTTGTCGTTGTTTAGCTTCCCACGTGTACACTGTAATCAAACTTACGCCTGTGTCTTCCGATACGTCTTTTTGAGACAGCCCCGATTGTTTTCGTAGTTCTTTGAATTCTTGAATTAAATCAGCCATTTTTTCCAATCTTCTTCTAATACCTGTGTTGCGATGTTAATCTTCTTCCGAAGTGCACCGACTATTTTTTCGTCTACCGTTTTTTGCGCGATTAAGTCGATGTATGTAACCGCATTAGATTGACCGATTCTGTGCGCACGATCTTCTGATTGTAACCTTACTTCAAGATCATAGCTGTTACTATAATATATTACTGTTGATGCAGCGGTTAAAGTCAAACCGTACCCACCTGTGCGAGGTTGTCCAACAAAAAAGCGTAGTTCTTCGTCCTCTTGGAAACGATCTACAATATTTTGTCTTTCTTCGCCATCAGTGTCGCCAAAATAAGTAGCAACAGATCTTGGTCCATAAACTTTCGATATTTCGTTTTTGATAGCCAGGATATCGTGTCGATAGTTAGCCCAAATAATAGCTTTCCCGTTTAGTTCTTCTAAGATCGCAAGTAATTCGGACATGCGATTGTTTTTAATTTCAACCACATTACCGTCATCCGTATTAATAAAACCACAACTAATTTGATGTAAACGCAATAGTTGAGTAATAACTGCATTAGCTGTAACCATTTCCATGTCGTCTAACAAAGTTACAGCGGTCTTTTTCATTTGGTCGTACAGGTTCTTTTGTTCTGAAGTTAGCTCTATCGTTCGCATTGTATAAGTTTTTTCAGGTAGGTCGAGACACTCTTCTTTCGTAACGCGGTACGAGTGCGGCTTTATTGATTCAGTAAGTTCGTCAAGATTTCTAAAACCAAGTATCTGATTATATTGATGACCACCTCCAGACGCACTACGTTTTATCATGTCTGCGTAACGAGCGCAAAAAGCATAATACGACTTAAAGCCTAATAATTCTTCTCCTAAAAATTGAAACTGCGAAAACAAATCAAGTGGTGTTTTTGTAATGGGAGACCCTGTAAGGATTCGTTTATATTTACACCGCTTAGACAACCTCATTGCCGCCTTGCTTCTTCGAGCTTTGTGGTTCTTTATAACTGTGGATTCATCAATAGCAATAAGAGTCGAACCGCCGTGTGCCGCAATAAATTTAGTCGCGACTTCTTCTGCTTTGCCTGTGGATAAGGCTTCAATATTCATTACAAAAATATGCAAGTATTTATTTGGTCGCCAAATATCGCGGATAGCGTCTTTATGTTTATTGGTTAACGGCGAAGCCCAATACGCAACTTTATGTTCAATGCTGTCTGGCAAGTGTGCTGGTATTTCTTTACCGACCCAGTTTTTATAAACACCCTTTGGAGCAAGGATTAAAACAGAATTAATTTCATCAGTTGCGTCAAGATACGCGATCGTATCAATAAGAACTTTTGATTTACCCGTTCCCATATCCATAAGAAGCGCAAACGATTTCTTCAGGTAAGAAATCTCTAATGCTTTTAGCTGGTGCTTATATGGTTTGGTCTTAAATTTAAAATTCATAAAAAACCCCTATACGTTGACGCGGTTATAATATAGTATAGCTTTCGAGTAAACCCACAGAAAGGATAGAGTTATGGGCCAATACTCTCTTTCCGAGAAAATATATAATACGCGAATGGCAGGACGCATACGGCGTTTGCACATTCGTCCTGTGAACGGAGAAGAGCAAAATGTAGCCGCCCACACTTGGGGGCTGTCTATGATCCTCTTAGACTTATTTCCAGATATATCAAAGGACGGTTTAGTGTTTGCGCTTCGCCATGATATTCCTGAAGTTGTTACAGGTGATATACCTGCTAATGTAAAGTGGGCTAATCCGGATCTAGAAAAAGCTCTTGAGGAGCGTGAAAAAAGTTTTTTGAAAGATATGGGTTGGAAATCTGAACACGGGGGAGTCCCCTCTTGGGGGCGTGAAAATCTTTATATAAAAATAGCAGATCGTATCGAGCTTTTGTTTTATTGCTTAGAACAAATGTACATGGGCAACTGGCTCTTGGCTGACGTTTACATAAACATACGGGATAAAATCGCTGTGGATATTGAAGTTTTGGAAAAGAAGGTACGGGCTAATGTTATCCGCTATATCGACGCCTATAATGAATATCTAGCAGATAATTTTTCTCAAAAGGCGATTTCACCCCGCGACGGCTTATCGTTCTCATAATGTCATATGTTATATCATAGGATAGTTTAGCAATTATAACATACAGTTAACTACTAAATTATGAGATTATGAGATTATGATGGACTTAGACATTAAAACGTAGTTTAAAACCTACCCAGATAGATATAGGGTAAAAAACGGAGGAAAAATGTCCAGTAGCGTTTATCTGGTGCAAGAGACGGGCAAGCACAATTTTGCCCCTGCCAGAAAATTTGGAGAAATAGAAGTTCTATTACCCCCAAACTACCAGATCAGTTTTAACGCTAAGTGGGCGATTGAACAGATTCATCAGGGGCTAAAGAATATAAAGCAAGGCGATTACGTTTTGCTTTCTGGAGATCCGACCCTTATAGGTTTGACTGTTGCGATAGCATCAGACTACTTGGAAGGGGAGGTAAACTTGCTGAAATGGGATAGGCAAGAAAAACTATATATCCCTATAAGCTGTAGTCTTTACGGAGAATAAAATTGGATAAAGACATACTCGACGATATCCTCGGGGGCGAGGCAATAAATACCCTAGCAGTCGAGGCAACCGATGGTGAAATACATCGCATTGCTGAGTTGGCAAATAAACAACTCGAACTGGAGCGCGGGGTTACTGCGCTTGAGTTAGAACTGAAAGCGAAAAAAGAAGAATTGCGTTCTGTACAAGAGCACGACCTTCCTGACGCTTTGGCTGAAGCTGGCGTATCAGAGATACGTCTTGCGGATGGCTCTAGGGTAAAAGCTGAACCGTTCGTTACCGCACACATTACAAAAGCTAAAGCTGACGAGGCCCACACGTGGCTCGTTAAGCACGGTTTTGGTGACATAATTAAACGTGAGGTAACAGCTAAATTTGGTAAAAATGACGATAAATGGAAGCTCGCAGTAGAAGCACTGCAAGCTAAAGGTATCGAAATCGACACCAAAGAAGCAGTACATCATTCGACCCTGAGGGCATTTGCCAAAGAACAAATGGAAAAGGGCACAGATATACCTGTGGACTTATTCGGTTTGTATTCAGGCTTCAAATCTAAAATCGCTAAATAGGAGGATTACCATGGCGAAAATTACTGAAGTTGCTGTAAAAGCAGAAGGCGGCGCAGTCGCAATTATGGACGATGAACTGTTAGCTTATGGAACTGGTTTAGAAGAAGTAACACCAGATGATGTATCTATTCCGTTCATACAAATTCTACAGGCTCTTAGCCCACAGTTGAATAAGAACGACGGTAAATATATCAAAGGCGCGGAGCAGGGTAATATTCATAACTCCGTCCTTAATACAGTTGTTGATGGTGATGAAGGTATTATCGTTGTGCCTTGTTACTACAACAAAAAATATCTTGAATGGACACCGCGTGAAGCAGGGGGCGGTAAAGTAGCTGAACACGATTCTCGTGATATTCTTTCGCAGTGCACAAAAAACGATCGTGGTCAGATGGTGTTATCAAATGGTAACTACATTGCGGAGACCGCCCAGTTTTTTGTTATGGTTTGTAACGAGAACGAAACTGAGTGGTCACAAGCAGTCATAGCTATGACTTCTACTCAGTTGGGTAAAGCTCGTAAGTGGCTCGCTCAAATGTTACAACAGCGTGTTGTTAATAGTGCTGGTGTAACACAAGACGCACCCATGTTCATGTTTAAATACCGTTTGAAAACGGTCCAAGAACAGAACGACCGTGGTTCATGGATGGGCTGGTCTATTGGTTTAGAAGGCCCGACGACTAACGGCTCTATGGCTAAAGAAGGTGCTAAATTCCTCAGTAAGATTAAGGCCGGAGACGTACAGGTTAAATCTCCTGACGAAGAGGCTACTGAGCAGAGTAAGCAAGATTTGAACGACGAAGTTCCTTTCTAAATAAAAATAAGGGGGGAACGGCGTACATTCCCCCCTTAATGTACACCGTTAGAAAGGATAAAGTATGAGTACCCTTGCCCAAAATTTTGCTCAGTTATTTGCTGGTTTAAGACTAGCTTATGGTTGTTATCGCCCAAATGAAGATAACGGTCCAGGAAAACAAAAAGGTCAATATCGAGTTATATCGGAAGATATAAGCGATGAAAAATTAATAGAATTATGGACTAATCATTTAGAGGGAAAAGAGTCGGTTGGCATTGTTCCTATTCGTGAGGATAATTCTTGCGTATGGGGGGCAATAGATATTGATGTTTACCCCTTAAAACTTGATGAACTTGTTGAACGGTTAGTTCGACGAAATGAGTTACCTTTTGTTGTTGCTCGCTCTAAATCGGGCGGAGCACATGTTTATTGTTTTGTAAAAGAGCCAGTACCCGCTTCTGTTATGCAGGGTAAGTTAAAAGAAATAGCATCAGCTCTTGGTTATGGAACAGCTGAGATATTTCCAAAGCAAACGAAGCTCCTCTTAGAAAAAGGGGATCGCGGTAATATTTTAAATATGCCGTACTTCGGTGGTAATACATCGACAAGGTATTGTCATAACGACCAAGGCGAAGGCATCTTAGATTTAGAAGAATTTATAGCTCACGTTAAGAGTAAAATGATTACTCGACGAGAGTTAGAAAATTTAACAGCTAAAGCTGTTAACGACGCTGAGACTGATCCAGATCTTGAAGGTGCACCACCTTGTTTAAAAGCTCTTTGTACAATGGGCTTTCCAGAAGGTACTCGTAATAATGGGCTGTTTGATCTAGGGGTTTTTGTTCGTAAAAAGTTCCAGGATACATGGGAACGTAAGGTTGAAGAATTTAACTTCAAGTTTATGAAACCCCCGTTAGGTGCGCAAGAAGTCTTAACAGTTATCCGCGCTCTAAATAATAAGGATTATCACTACAAATGTAATGATCAGCCTATAGCCGCGTTTTGTAACTCTGCTGTTTGTCGAACATGTGAGTATGGTGTAGGTAGTTCAGGCGGTATGCCTCAGTTTGGTAATCTTCAAAAACAGGATTCTCAACCTCCGATCTGGTTTCTTGATGTTGAGGGTCATCGTTTAGAATTAACTACAGAGGAATTACAAAATCAAACCAAGTTCCAACGGCGTTGTATGGATGCGCTTAATTTTATGCCACCAACGCAAAGGCAGAATAATTGGAGAAATATAATACAGCAGTTATTGGACGCTGTTTCTGTAATTGAGGTTCCAAAAGACGTTTCAGTAGAAGGCCAGTTTATGGAACTACTAGAAGCGTTTTGCACTGAACGAGCGCAAGCTCAAAGCCGCGATGAATTATTATTGGGTAAACCTTGGACAGAAGAGGGTAAAACTCATTTCCGTTTGAAAGATTTATTAGATTATTTTAGTCGCCAGCAGTTTCGTGATTACGGTCGTAATAATATAGCGGCACGGATTCGTGAGCTAGGCGGGGGCCACCATTTCTTTCACGTAAAAGGCAAGGGCGTTACTGTTTGGTATATACCAGAGTTTTCTGCACAAGAAGGAAGTTTTGATTTACCGGATATGAAAGAGGAGCCTTTTTGATGAGAGACTCAAGCACGTGGTCTATTATCCTTGGCCCTCCTGGAACAGGCAAAACGACAACAATTCTGAATTTAATTGAACTAGAAATGGAGCGAGGTACACACCCTGACCGCATAGGTTATTTCGCATTTACTAAAAAAGCATCAGAAGAAGGGCGCGAAAGGACTATGGAGCGTTTTGGTCTAACTCAAAAAGAGTTGCCTAATTTCCGAACGCTTCATTCTTTATGCCACCGTATGTTAGGTTTGTCCAGAAGCTCTGTCTTAAATGGACAAACACTTCATGAGTTTAACGATCTGATGGGTTTACGGCTTACAGGTTCTAATAAACTTGAGGAAGGTGCAATATCTCTTTTATCGAAAGACGACCGCCTGAGTTTTATTGAAGGTTTATCCCGATTACGCTGTGTGCCTTTACGACAACAGTGGCACGATCATTATGATGAAGATATCGACTGGTTTGCGTTAGAACGATTTCAAAAAGGGTTAAAGCAGTTTAAAGATTCAAGGGGCTTACATGATTTTACAGATATGTTAGATCTGTGTGTTCAAAAACAGTTGTCCCCTAAATTAGATGTTATGTTTGTAGATGAGGCGCAAGATCTCAGCCCTCTACAATGGCGTCTAGTAGAATTGTTGGCAGAGAACTCTCAACGTGTCTATATTGCCGGAGATGACGATCAAGCTATTTTTAGATGGGCAGGGGCAGATGTAGATCATCTGGTAGGGATAAGCAAAGGTAACGCTCGTGTCTTGGATCAAAGTTACCGCATCCCTCGCAGTGTTCATCGGGTAGCTGACAGCATTATACGCCGTGTTAAGACACGAACAGATAAAACTTGGAACCCTCGGCATGAGGAAGGACAGGTTATCAGCGAAGCAAGTTTCGAGCATGTGGACCTATCTACGGGTGAATGGTTAATCTTATCGCGGTCTAATTATTTATTAAATGAGATTGATGCCCATTGTAGAAATCTTGGGGTATATTTCGAGCGTAAAGGCGACCCTTCTATCTCTGATAAAAAGGTTGCCTCTGTTCAAGCTTGGGAGCGATTAAGACGTGGCGATCTTGCATACCCAGAAGACGCATTATCAGCTGTTGCGTATATTAAGAGCGCGAAGAAGAAGGTTTTTGACACTTTCGAGCCAACGCAGAGGTTCACGCTTTCGCAAGTCTTAGAAATAGCAGAGTTAAGCGAACCAAAGATATGGCACGATATGTTCGATGCTATATCAGTTCAAGAGCGCAGTTATATTCTTTCTATTTTACGTCGCGGCGAAAAAATCACTAAGAAGCCTCGTATAAATCTCTCTACAATACATTCAGCCAAGGGTGGGGAGGCAGACAACGTTTTACTCCTTACTGATATTCCTCACCGTACATGGAAAAGTTTTGAAAAAAATCCTGACGACGACACCCGCGTCTTTTATGTTGGCCTTACTAGAGCAAAGAAAAACTTGCATATCGTACAGCCGATGAGCAATAAATATTTCCCGATATAGATTATTTTGAGCTTTATCTGCCACTATATCTAGTCTAAACTCTTTAGAAAGTAGGACTGGAGGTTGAAATGGGCGGCTGGATTCAAACATCGTCAGACGGATGGATGTGGTCTCCTGATCATGACTTTGGTGAGCAAAAAACGTGGCCTCGTAATAAATGGCCTTCTGAATATCACAAAGGAAAGAAGATAATGGAACCTGAAGTTATCGCGGAAGTAAAAAAAGCTGAAGCGGGTCGTAGCCTTACGGGTCGTTTAAAAGTCGGCGCGAAGATCGAGTTTGTTAAGTATCCAGATAAAGGTCCAAAACAGATGCTTCATATTTTAGAGGAGCTAGAAGTGTTTGAAGGCGGGATTACTATCGGTATGTTTTGGGAAAAGCTTGAAGGAAAGCTCGTGTCTAAACAGTCTGTAGATCGCGTTTATAAACACTATCATCGTGAGATGGTCGACAAAGGATACATTCGTATTCTTAGCTAGTCTCACCGATGCGGGGGAAGTTGGCTTGTGCCGTATGGGAAAAGCGTTCCTTGCCAGTTTGGTTAATACATCAAGTACCTGAGCCTTAGTGTTAGCTTCCCCCACCCAGTTTTATTAGGAGAAATAAATGGCATCTATTCGTCGTAAACTCGCGGTAAACGCGAATAATTCTAAGAACACCCGTATGGACATTGCTTCAGCGGGTACGCTGGCTAACTGGCGACCTGATGAGCTGGCGCACATCAGTCGTTTTTGTAAAATGGGTCAGCTGATTATGGAACGTGCTAAAAAACTTGATCGACCTGTAGATATACTTGAAATAGGTTGCGGGGAAGTTTGGACATTGCGCTATCTCTATAAAGCCTTTGTCTCTCGTAAGGCTGAGATTGTTAATAGCTATACGGGTATGGATATTGATCCTGCTTGTTTAGAAGATTGGTGGGTGGACGACGATTTACCCGTTACAGAACATAAATGGTTTCAAACTATGTCAGGTAATAAAGGTCGTATCGTTTTACAGGACTTAACTATTGATCCTGAGCCCCCCATAGAAGACGAGTCGATAGATGTTTTTATGACAACTGAAGTTATTGAACACATGGGGAGAGAGTTTATTGAGCCATGGATCGAAGCCGCCGCACGTAAAATCCGTTCAAACGGCATTGCGTATGTCTCGACGCCGAACCACGATGGGTCTAACGACATTCTGCCAAAAGACCACATCTACGAATGGGGGTATGAAGAACTCAAAGAACTCCTCGAAAAGTATTTCGTTATCGAAAAACATTACGGAACGTTTACCCAAATGAATAACTTTAAGGGTAATCACCGCGCTAATTTACGTTGGCCTCAACACGTTATTGATGATATCGAGGGACGGTTTGATAAACATTGGCAACGTGTAATCCTCGCAACTGCGTATCCAGAAACAGCTAATAATGTAAACTGGATTATGAGGAAGAAGTAATGGAACCAATAGAAAGGTTCTTTTGGTGGATGGAGGAGAGGCATCGTATTTTTCTAAAGAAGAATATGGGCCTCTCCCGCCAGCAGTGGACAGATGATGAGATTTTAAAGACCTATCGCTTTACTAATCCCTTTAGAGAGAACGACAAGACCACCGTTTGGTTTAGGGAAAATATGCGCGACCCTTTGAAAGATAACGATGCTGTTCTTATGGCAACTGTTATTTTTCGTTGGTTTAATCTTATCCAAACAGGTGAAACTCTTCTCGCTAATAATTTACATATAGATTGGAACCCAGAGGTTGCTCGGGAAGAAATCAAAAAGCAATCTAAATATGTAACGGGTGGGTACATAATTAAAACTCCTGACGGGATGGATAAAGTCGATGGGGTGATTTGGTGCGTAAACCGTATCTGGCCCCAACGCGAACAACTCGCCAATGATATCCGTTCGAACAACCTCCGTGGTTCTTGGAACTTGTTTATGCAATTTCCGTACCTAGGAGCGTTTATGTCATATGAATTAATTACTGATTTACGTCATACACATTTATTGCATTCAGCCGATGATATTTATACTTGGGCTAATGCTGGTCCTGGAGCCATGCGAGGCTTGAACCGTATACACGGTAGACCCCTGAACTTTAAAAGTCGTAAACATAATTTTAATTCAGAAATGAGAGACTTATTAAGTATGTCTCCCTTGCATTTAACAAAAGATTTTTTGCCTAAATTAGAAATGCGGGATATCGAACATAGTCTTTGCGAGTTTGATAAATACGAACGAGTGCGTAACGGAGAAGGCGCACCACGAGGGAGATATCCATGAAAGTAATACGCGGTGTAAATGTCAACGAGGTATTTCAAGTAGCTGTTATGAACTTGCGAGAAGACCAAGCTCTTTTAGAGACAGACTCCCGCAATGGTCCTGTGTTGTCGTTTCCGACACCACTTACGACTATTTACGAAAGACCGAATGAGCGTGTTCTGTTTAGTGCGGAACGTAACTGTAACCCCTTCTTTCATTTTATCGAAGGGCTGTGGATGATCGCGGGTCGGCAAGATCTAAAAACGCTAACGATGTTCGCTAAGAAGATGGCGGACTTTTCGGATGATGGTGTTTTAGTAAACGGTGCGTATGGCTACCGCTGGACTGAATGGTTTGGGCGCGACCAATTATCTACCGTTATCGACTTATTGCGTAAGAACCCATTAGACCGTCGCGCCGTACTTCAGATGTGGGATTGTACCCAAGACCTTGGTTCTTCATCTAAGGACGTTCCGTGCAATACACAAGTTTTCTTACGCGGTCGTCCGGTTGCCCATTGGGGTGAGTATTTCGGAGATAAAACCCGTCCTCCTCAGGAACGTCAGAATAAATATTATTTAGACATGACTGTAACGAATAGATCCAATGATCTAATCTGGGGTATGTACGGTGCGAACGCTGTGCACTTTAGTATGGTTCATGAATATCTAGCCAGCTGTATGGGAATGGGGCTTGGACGTTATTATCAAGTCAGCAATAACCCTCATGTATATTTAGATGTATGGAGGCCACTCGATGAAAAACTTCCCCAAGGGATTCATCCAGACCCTTATGAAGCGTATGGGCTTCAACCCGTCCCGCTCGTCGATAAATGGGAAGAGTTCGACGTTGAAGTCTGTCTCTTCTTCGATTGGCTCCACAAGGGTGAGTCCTTTTTGGGATACCAAAACCAAATCTTTCCGAAGACTGCAATACCTATGGTCGAAGCGTGGTGGCTCTGGAAAGAACAAATGATTAACGAGGCTATTGATAAAGCTCGTGAAATAGAAGCGTCAGATTGGAGAAAGGCTTGTGTAGAATGGCTAGAAAGAAAGAAATAGAACAAGAACGCCATGAGGAGTTTATGAAGCGTAAACTGTTAGAGGGTGCGAACTACGCTACCGATGAGCCTCGGAGCGCGATTATTAATCGGGTTATGTGTCTTGGTATAGAGGATGCCGACGAGCTTCATAAAGCTGAGCAGTCTTATGGCGATAGTTGGAAACAGCGCGGCGGTGTGGGTGCCTTTATGATGGCGGCTCGTAAATGGGATCGTATCGAAAAACAGGTTCTAGGGCATAGCTACGATATTTTCTCAGCTATGGACGAGGACAGACGCCCTGAAGGTATCCTGGACGATATCCGAGACTTGCGTCGTTACTTGTTTCTTATTGACGCTGAGATGTGCGGTAGGGGTAGTCAAGATGACTAATAACATAGTAAGCTCTAATCAGATAAAACCTGATAAGAAGCCAGCTATGCCAAAAAACCCGATTCAACAACCTCTTTTTACCCCTGATAGTGATTGGACACCACCAGAAGTTCTTCCCGACTTAACCAAAGCTAAAGAAATATGTATTGACTTAGAAACTCGAGACCCTTCCCTAAAGGAGAAGGGTGCAGGTTGGGCGCGAGGTGAAGGCCACGTTGTAGGGTACGCGGTAGCTACGGAATCTTGGTCAGGTTATTTACCTGTTAAACATGAAGCCGGAGGCAACTTAAATGAAAAGCTCGTTAAAAATTGGTTACAAGCACAAATCGACGGTGGTGCTGATATCGTTTGCCATAACGCTTCCTATGATATTGGGTGGATGCGCAGAGAGGGTATTACCTTGTCCGGCAACAAACTCATTGACACAATGGTGTCTGCCCCTTTGATTGATGAAAACAGGTTTAGTTATGCTCTTAATGCGCTTGGTAAAAGCTATCTTCAAGAAAGAAAAGATGAGTCCCTTTTGCGCGATGCCGCTGAAGCTTGGAATGTCGATGCGAAAGGGGGGTTACATCAATTACCCCCCATGTATGTAGGTCCATACGCAGAACAAGACGCTTTGCTTACCCTTAAACTTTGGGAATGGCAAAAGGGAGAAATGACTCGGCAAGACTTATGGAGTATCTTTGATCTTGAATCTTCTATTACGCCTCTACTTATTGAGATGCGTTGGCGCGGGGTACGAGTAGACTTAGATAAAGCTGATGAACTCTCTAAATGGTTTCGAGCTAAAGAAGAAGCCTCTCTTCAACAAATAAAAAAACTTTGTGGCAAAAACGTTGAAGTATGGGCTAATAAATCTATCCAGGAAGCATTTGATGGGTTGAATATAGAATACCCCCGAACCGATCTTGGCTCTCCTTCTTTTCAACAAAGTTGGCTAGAATCTCATAAACACGATATGCCTAAGTTGATTGTAGAAGCGCGGAAGATGAATAAAGCGCGGACTACATTCATTGACGGAATGATAATGTCTAACCAAGTGGATGGTCGTATTCACGCTGAATTACATCCTTTGCGCTCAGATGACGGTGGTACGGTAACAGGACGCTTTAGTTATTCTAATCCGAATCTTCAGCAAGTACCCGCCCGTGATCCGGAGATAGGAACAAAAATTCGTTCGTTATTTATTCCTGAAGAAGGGTGCCAATGGGGGGCTTTCGACTACTCGCAACAGGAACCACGGATCGTGGTACACTACGCCCATATGATGGGTCTTAGGGGCGCACAGGACGCCGTAGACGCCTTTCAACAGGACGATGCCGACTTCCACCAGATCGTAGCGGACATGGCCGGTATACCGCGTAAACAAGCTAAGAATATCAACCTCGGGTTATTTTATTCTATGGGGGTTACGAAGTTATCCGACAGTCTCGGGCTGACACTAGATGAAGGTAAACAGTTATTTTCTCAATACCACGACCGTGTTCCTTTTGTAAAAGCTCTATCCGAACGGGCAGTACAGAGGGCTTCAAAACAAGGAAGTATTCGTACGCTCTTAGGACGGCGGTGTCGATTTGATAAATGGGAACCAGCTCAATTTGGCACACGAAAAATTATGGACCATAAGACGGCATACGCAGAATACGGCAACGCAATCAAAAGAGCATTTACTCATAAGGCCATGAATAGGCTGATTCAAGGTAGTGCGGCTGATATGACTAAAAAAGCAATGCAGTCGTTATACGCTGAGGGTATCGTTCCTCATATTCAAGTTCACGACGAACTTGATTTTTCAATCGAGTCACCTGAACAAATCAAAAAGATCAAAGATATTATGGAGGAGTGCGTTGAACTTAGTGTACCGATCAAAGTGGATGTTGATTTAGGACCGAACTGGGGTGACGCAAAAGAAATGGAAAAGGTGATAAAACATGCCGAAAGCACAAGAGGGTGGACGAGGGGTGACGAGTCAGCTTACTCAACCCAACCCGTGTAAAACGCATACGTTTGAGATGACTACTGTTGTTGATAGTAGAAAAGACGGGGAAATTCTAAGACGTCGACGTAAATGTAAACGATGCGGGTTATTAATCCATACAGAAGAAAAAATTATTTCTTACGGAGCAAAGAAACAAACACACCGTAACGGGTATACAGCGGGAACATTAACTGCCGCTCCGAAACCTAAAAAGAAACGTAAACCAATGCCTCTTCACCGTGTCGAACCGGACTTCGACAGCATGACTGACGATGAAGTTGAAGCGTGGATAACGAGCGGTAAAGAATATTACAACGAGTAGTTTCAGCTTTTTGTAGTTTATTGACTAAATTTTGCCCCCTATAATAAATTACTAAAGTAAATTATAGGAGCAGTCATGAGTTCATCTATTAAAGTATCGCAGTCGCTTTCCATTTGTTTATGGCGAGCATTGCGAGAGGAGGATCGACCTGAGGCTGATCTTCTAGCTTCTGCTATTATCGGTAGTGGTTTCGAGCCGCACTTCGAGGATAACGCTGAGGGTCTAGACTTTTATCGTGAGTACCTTATCGCCCACGGTTTAGTAGAGGATGTCGAGTCGTCCCACTAACCTCTTGCACTAAGAAAGGATACTATTATGAGTGCTAAATATGAGTTTGATTCTACTCTTAAAAACTACGCCCACATGATGAAAAATTACTACGCTAATATTCAATACGCTAAAGATCAAGTTGAGTATTGTATTAAAAGACGTCGTAGCGGCATTACAGATCATTTTTATCATTGGCATTTTAACCACGTAGCAGTGTTTCGTGGTAATGCTGTAAGTTATTTAAGCCTTGCTGAGGTTTATCGTAAGCGTTTAGTCGAGATGCATGAAAACGCTTATTATGATAGTGCAAGTCAGCACGTTGCCGCTTGATGGTTAAGTGGGTTTTACTTTTGATAATTGCCGAGGGGTTTAGTGAGTTTGAAACTAAGTCCCTTGGTTATTTTGATACGATAGCTCAGTGCTATGTGTCTTCTACTCAAATTTTTTGGGAGGATATGCCTCTTAACCAAGAAGCAGTTTGCATAAGAGTAGAGGTTTTCTATGACGAAGGATATTGATTTCGATGACGACGAAGCTATTCGCGTAGCTCGTCGTCAATGGATGGACCCAGATAGAAAGGAAAAAGTTATGGGTAAATTAAAACAAATGCTTCTTGATCCCAAGACAATGCCGCAAGAGCGTATTATTGATTCAGTGTGCCGATACCCGTTAATTGGGTTCGGTGAAGCTGCATTTTCTGATATTGAAACTTATATCGGACCTCCTGATATACATCCTGACCATTTTCCTAATGGATTAGGGATCGCTAGTAACCAAGGATCTTGGGATTTGCGTTGTGCTTGGGGCGTTTATTGGGATGATGGTCATGGTGTAGTGATACACGATCGAAATAGCTCGGTTAAAAATCTTGAGGATTTAAAATATTGGCACATCACTGGATCGCATGATGCGTGGTCGAGATTAATAGACGGCTATCTTTTTGATCCGCTTTCTGTCAGACTTGAAAAAGCAAGATGACTTCTTGTATTCCTCCCTTAACTTGAGACGGCTTTCGAGCCGTCTCTTTTTTTACTCATAAAATAGTTTATTTTGAGACTAAACTTCTTAGTTTTGTTAGTTTACTATAGTAGCAGTTAATGAAGCGTTCATTAACTTGAATCTTGTCATATAGGGAGAAAGCTAAATGACAAATATCGAAAGTCATAAGTCGGTAGCTGTTGAGTTGCCTACGTTTCGTGTATTGAAAGCTGTTGCTGATAAAGAGTTCCGCACACCTTCAAAACAGATCGCCTTCTTAATTGCTTCTATGTACCCAGAAATTTGGGAAGAGCATGTCGAGATGGAAGTAAATACAACTGCACCCACGTTAGGTAGCTCAGTTGTACCATTCAACCACGATAAAGTTCTTGACGATACACGGTCTCAATACCGTACATGGCAGGTGCTTGTTTGCCTTTATAAGAATAGGTCTTTGGGCCCACTTCGGACGCCACAGTTAGCTGCAGCGATAGGTTATACTCACGATAATTCCTTATCCTCTGTTCTTAGCCGTCCACGTGATGTTGGGTTGATTACTTCAAGTGCTATCGGTGTTACCGCACGGGAGCTTGAGTGGTCTCTTACTGATTTTGGTCGGTTCGTTGCTAAAGATCTTGACGATAATATCCCCATCCGCTTGACACAGACTATATTAGATCAGTACCAGCGTCAGTTTATGAGGGCTGCGTCATGAATAAAGCTCACGGTTCACCATATGACCGTGGGGGGGCTGACCGTTACAGCGGTCGGTCCTACAATCCTCACCGCGTCGACTTTATCAACAGTCGGGGGTATACGGTCAAAACAGAAGATTTGTCTCAAATAGAGATTTCTGAATATAATGTTGGTTGGAACATGGAACTGGGCCGCAAAGATTACGGCGAAGGTTTATTTGCCCCAGAGCAACAAGATGTATAATTTTGCGAGCGTGGCGGAATTGGTAGACGCAACGGACTTAAAATCCGTCGACAGACACGGGTCGTGTGGGTTCGAGTCCCACCGTTCGCACCAACGAGCTTAGAGGGGGCAAACAAAAAACTCCTTTCTGGGCGGGGTGCCAAGGTTTGTCCTCGTCCTAGCAAAAGTGGATATCACCATAGTTTGGGTCTATGGTAAAAGTTAGAGACTGTTGTTGTAGATTGCCTTTTAGAAACTTGTTAACGCAATCGTTCTGTGATGAAGGTAAGCGGTATCTGTAAAGACCCGTGGAAGCAGTTGATAACCGAAGGAAACGAGTAGTGAAATACAAGGCCGTAGCTGTCCACCTGCTTTCGCCCTCGAAGGTTTGGTTTACGGAAGTGGTGAAGATTAAAAGTCGGGTTTGCCTTAAATCATACAACGACAAAGCTACGGAACACCTTACATTATTTTGAGATATTATTCGCCTTTGCTCTCTACTATACTAATATAGTAAGAGCAACCAGAAAGAAGAAAGGTATCAGCTGATGTTTTATTGGCATAAAGAATCTGATCCGCTTGATGGGATCGTTCCGCTGTCCGGTGATATTGTCACTGTCTACGCGATGGATAAAACTATCTCGGCTATCCAAAAGAAGATCATCCGTCATATGGAAGTTTGGCCTAATAAGTATGCCGCTGACGACAAGTTCGTTGTAAAGAAAAAGCGTGGCATGAAATTCTATCTTCATGGTGTTTATCAGTTAGTCGACGGTAAGTTAAGGAGAGTGTAATGAAAGAGACGAAAGAAAAACTTTATCAGCAGGTTGCTGATATTATCGGCGACATGTCGTTTGTCGATATCGATTTGATGGTCGACGCTTTATTTGCCAAAAGTGAGACTTTACCCTACACTTTTAACAGGGCTATCCATTGTAACTTAAAAAAGCGAGAGGAGATTGCAAGAAATGAAATGCTCAATATGTCACGGTGATATCGACGTGCAGTGCCTCCCTAACGGTGAGCCGTACTGGGATAAAGGACATAATGCATGGCCTGTAAATGAAGGCCAATGTTGTTCTGATTGTAATACGTTAGAAGTAATACCCGCCCGTCTCGAAGAAATGGGTAGGCAATTAAAAGGAGATATGAATGGCAGTAGAAAATAAACCGCGAATGCGTTCGTTGCTCTATCTTCATATGGATGATACAACTAACGGGAATCGCGCACCTTTGGCTAAACCGACTGTTCGGTATAGTCGAGGCTTGACTGTAGTTTTAGGACTGCTCGTGTTATATATTGTAGGGTCGTTCATCCTTACAAGTTTGGGTATTTGATGAAAACCTTCGGAGATCCTGGACGAATACAGGGGGCATTGGATAATAACCGATGCCCTCGTTGTCTTGTAAAACTACCGCCGTTAAATCAAAAAGGCGAACTCAAATGCACTGTTTGCCGTCTGGTTATCGGTGGTAATTATGATAATAAAAACCAGCGTTTTGACGTTTTATTGACGCGTTTTGTATATTATATTAATAAAGTAAGAAGTAAGTTTAGCCATCATAGATAAAGGAGAAAGATATGGCACATGAAGTTGAAACTATGGCATACGCCGGAGCAGTTCCTTGGCACGGTCTCGGTGTTCCTGTCGAAGATGACCTTACGCCTGTGCAGATGATGCAAGCCGCTGGTCTCGATTGGACAGTTTCTAAGCGTCCAGCTTATACTATCAATGAAGCTGAGTATCGTGAGGGTATGGACGAGTCTAATATTATGTATGTCGAGGACCACCACTTCCTTACCCGCGATAGCGATAACAAAGTGCTATCGCATTGTGGGGCTGATTATACTCCTATCCAAAACGAGCAGATCTTCGACTTCTTTAAGAAGTTTACAGACGCTGGTCATATGAAGATGGAAACAGCTGGTTCACTTAAAAGCGGTTCTGAGATCTGGGGTCTTGCTAAGATCTCTGCGGACTTCCAGTTAGCAGGTGGCGACGAGGTCAAAGGCTACCTGCTCATAAACCAGCCACATATTTCTGGTAAGGCTATGGTCGTTAAGTTCACGCCTATTCGAGTTGTGTGTAATAATACACTTACCGTGGCTCTTAAAGATGGCGGTGCAGCGTTCCGTATGCCTCATATCCGCGAGTTCGATATGGATGTACGGCAAGCCGCTGAGGAGGCTCTTGGTCTTTCCGAGGGTCGCCAGAAGGAGTTTAAAGAGCAAGCTGAGTTCCTCTCTTCAAAGAAGTTTACAGGCGAGACCGTCATGAACTACGTTGCAGAGTTGTACCAGCCTAACTTGCTCATCGAAAAAGCCAAGGTACGGTCAGACGAGGACTTCATCCTTCAAGAAAAGTTCTCACGCACAGCCGAGATGGTTATGGGTGCAGTCGACCAGTCTCCAGGAGCGACACTTAAATCAGCCAAAGGTACTTGGTGGGGTGCTCTTAATGGTGTGACCTTTGTCGAGGACCACCAGCGTAAAGGTCAAGCTGAGGGTAACGCCCTTCACAGCGCATGGTTTGGCGCAGGGGCTAACCGCAAAGCCAAGGCTCTTGCCAAAGCTATCGAGTATGCAGAGGCCGCATAATGTATGCGCTCTTCGCTGAAAACACTAACACCCATGAGCGTAAGTTCATGGGTGGCCTTTGGATTAGTTTTACTGAAATGAAAAACTATATCCACACACTCGTTGCCCTTAATACTTGGCCCCATGGTACTCTTGCAGTTGCTGTTGATCTTACTGACGATATGAATACGTTCTCGTATTTCTACGATCACGGCGATTGGGAACATTGCGGTCGTATGGTACACGAAATTAATTAATCTTTGCTTGGGGGCTTCGGCCCCCAATGCTCTCCCCGTAGGTTTGTGTGAGTGACTCACGTAAACCTCCATCATAATCTCATAATGTCATAATATCTTTGTAAGTGGTTCTTTTACCTTGATTCTTGGTTATGACAATGGTGTTTTAGGTTATCATAACAGAGTAGAACGATAAGCCGTCGCGGAGCAATCTGTCTAATAATATTCTAAAACTCACTGGAGATACACATTGTTTGGGTGTTGCGGTGGGTAAGATTTGCTAGTATGTTTACTTTGTTAAGCAAGGAGACTGCTGTGGCAAACATGAATCCAACACGTCCTCAAAACCCTCCGACCACGTTAGACTCTCTGGAATACACTCCGCTGGAGCCTTCAGAGTGTGGACTATATTGGGTGACTCCCGACGGTAAGAGACATCGCCCTCTGACGCCGTCTCATAAAAAGTTCTGTTCTTTGTATGTGCAGGGCATGTCGGGGGCTGAAGCAGCTCGCCGCGCAGGGTTCACAAAACATAAGTTTGGAGCGAAAGCTCAAGGGTCTGCCTTGCTTCGCAGGAATCCTCTCATCGCTAATCATATCATAGAACTGTTACAAAAAGAGCGCGAGCGTCAGAATGTCTCGGTGGAATCGCATCTTACTGAACTTTCCAGACTACGCGACGAAGCAGTGGATACTGGTCAGATTTCCTCGGCTATCTCTGCTGAGGTCTCGAGGGGCAAGGTCGCGGGTCTGTATATCGAGAAGAAGGAAGTAACAGTCAACAAGGTCGAGACGATGTCGGATGAAGAGCTACAGTCAAAGTTACTTGATCTTTTGAACGGCAGCAACATGCAAGTGGTGGAAGATGTATCGTACAGAGAAGAAGTTATACCAAGCGTTGAAGAACAATTTGCCCAAGGTTCATTGGCAGAGGATCGAGACGGGAGCACTACAGCAGGGGGTTCCTGATGTTAATGGTTGTTGGGGCGGCCATGAGTTTTGGGTCGAACTCAAGTGTACTACAACTGACACTGTTTCACTGACTCCTTTTCAATGTTCATGGCATATGCGCCGAGCAGCAGCGGGAGGCCGTTCATGGATCATGGTAGCCCATTCAAAACACAATGCCTTGACGCTCCATCGCGGGGTTGATGCACTTCGACTATTGGACCATGGTGTTTCATCATCTACTGCATTCCGAACGATTGCCCCCGTTGATTGGCCCATGGTTTTGAATCAGCTTTGTTTGACTGACTCACTCGATACGCGAGCTGTTTGTTGATTGACCGACTGACTGATTGATTGACTCGCCCTGTTCTTGGGGCTGATAATTTTGATCTATTTTGTACTTTACTTCGATGCTTTACTATACTATATTAAGAGCATGGTTAGGGCGAGGTGCTCGGCCAGCGCAACAGTCTAATACAGGAGAAATGATATGACTGCAGCAACACAGAAGAAGGCCACTTCCACAAAGGCTAAGAAGACCGTCACCAAGAAGACCGATCCTATCTCTCTGCTCGCACCTAGCATGGGTGCTCGTGGTGCTGCGAAAGCAGCATTGAAGGTTGTCGATCCAGCTGGTAACTCTGGTATTCCTGCTCCAGCTCCCAAGGGTTTCGACGGTCGTAAGGTCAAGCTTCTGACCAAGACTATCGAAAACCGCAAGCTGCCAAAACAGGCGGGGATCATTCTCGACACGCTCGAGGCTTTGGGCGGCACTGCCACTCAGCAGCAGATCGTTGACGGTCTGATCGAGAACGGTCTCGCGACTGTTCAAACTCCGAAGCGGATCTACACATTCTATCGCAAAGATTTGATGGAAGATGGATTCATCACCTACGCCTAATTTGACAGGGCGGTCGGTTCTCTGACCGCCCTTCATTTTGTTGCGCGGATTGATTGAGTGACTGACTGAGTACCCTTCATCATCATCTGAAAGCTGCCTATGTCGCAGCGCATTTGATATAAGTGCGAATGCGCTGAGGGTAATGATTGATTGATTCACTGTTTGTTTGACTGACTGACGCTGTTAACCTGATTGTGGTTTACCGAGCAGCATGTAAAAAAGATCATAAAATAGTAAATTAATGCTTTACTATAGTAAGAACATCTCATATGATCATTCTTGTCGAGAGGGGTTGGCTCTCTCATTTAGAAAGGACGAAAGTTATGACTAAAATTTCCAAGCCTACTTCGAATGGTGCGACTGTAACACCTACTGTTAACCCAAAGTCAGTTGCGCGTTGCGGTATCCCTGCACCGTCTGCTAAAGGACGCAATAACGTAAAGCTGCGTCTTGCTGAAAATGCGGCTGAGTTGCTGGCTGCTAATCCTATGCCCGCGCAAGCACAGGCGATTTTGTTCGAGCTGGATAAACTTGGTGGTGCGGCGACTACTCGCGAGCTGCTGGATGCGTTGGCCTCGAAAGAAAGCTCGCTGTCGACTACTCAGACACCCGAGCGTATCTTGACCTTTTACCGCAAGAAGCTGATTGACGCTGACATGCTGATTGCTGGCTAATCTTGACGGGGACTTCGGTCCCCGTCCTTTTTGGAGGATTTGAAATGATTAAACTTGCTTTTGGAATTGTAATGTCGGCTGGCTCTGTCCTTGCTTTCTTGGCTTTTCAGCTTATGGCTGATCTGCACACGGTGTTTGTATGCAGCTTGTTCACTATCGGTTGTATGTCCGCTGTATGGGGCGTTGCTGGTCTATCTAGGACTGACTGACACTGCTTTGAGTCCCAGCTGGGTGCTGATCTGGCTGGGACGCCCACGACCCCCACCACCCCTAAATCGGCGCGGGACTCCTATATAAGCAACATCGTGTTATAACAGCCTCGAGACACGGCAAAAAATTTTACAAAAAATTTCCAATAAACTATTCATACTTTACTAAATGGTCCAAGATCCCTTGTCAGAGGTACAAATTTGGTGTATCTTTTTGCGCATATATTTTCGTGGAGAAAAATATGCCTAGAGGTTTTGCTGGTGAGAATGAGGCAGGTAGGGCTAACGATCCTTCGGGGGTTAGTAGCGGTGGCGGGGGTCGCTCAAATAATAATGATCGTCCCAGTGATAACCGTATGTCTCCAGGACGGTCACAGGCTCAATTTGGGTCGTATGAATTTGCGGGTAAAACTCCACAGCAAGCGCAAAACGAATTAAATCGGGGCGGTGGTTCGGATCGGGCTCAAGCTGTTCAACGAGCAATAGCCGCCCAACAAGCCCAACAAGCCCAACAAGCGGCGGCTCGTCAAGCAGCGGCGGCGGAGCAAGCTCGTCAGCAGGCAGCAGCAGCAGCAGCGGAGCAAGCTCGTCAAGATCAATTAGCTTTTGCTAGAGAACAATCGCTTCGCGGTCAATATGCTAATGTTAGTAATTTAAATAATTTAACTGATGTTGCTCCGACTATTCAAACAGTAGAGGATGCAACAACAGCTCCGACTTCGTTTGGTGATTTTCTTTCTGATAGAGTACGAGCTGGGGATACGGGGTTAAATTTTACCCCGCAATTCGATGAGCGGGGAAATTATATAGGAAATCTTGCGGTAGACGATGAGGTATCGGTAAGTGATCCGGCGGCAGTTTCAAATGCGCCGTTAACGCAATCGGAATATGAAAAACTTGTAGGAATTACGGATATAGATCCGTATGGTTCGAGTAGTAATTCTACGGCGTTTGGTCGGGGGATACAGACTGTCGCAGATCAGTTAGGGTTAACTGTTGATAAGCGTGGTAATTTAGCACAGCCTCAAATAGATTTTTTACGTCAAAATGCGTACGATAAATATATGGATCCTTTTGGCGAAGGAAAAACATTAACGTATATGGGTAATTATAATCTTAGCCCTGAGGAAAAATTAGAATACGAACGGCAACAAAGGATTCAGGGTGTAGACCAACCGTTTAAGATTGAAACCGAAAGTGAACGTGCAGCGCGGTTAGGCGAGGATTATAACCGTGGGCCTAATACAATACGTTCTGGGTTGGGTGAGGGTGATATAACTCAATTTGGAACCGTTGGTTCTAGGCCAAGGGATATTGGTACTGGGGAAATGCTTGCGCGAGGAGCGTTAACAGCAACTCCGTTAGGATTACCTTTAGGTATTCTTAGTGCGGCAACAGATCTGGATAAAGAGTTAGGGATCGAGGGTCAAGTAGGACCAGACGGTCAGGTATTTAGAGCTGAAGAAGGTCCAGGAATTTTAGGTCAGGCTTTAAATATCGGGACGGCGGGTATAGGAACACGGGCCTTGGATAAGGTTTCTCAAACCGCGTCCAATATAATTAATCAGGGTATTTTAAGTTCTGGTAATCCTGCAGTTGATGCGCTTAATAAACGATACGGTGAGCAGGGGCAACTTCAAGAAGATATGTCTCGGCCTTCGATTTTTGAACAAATATTTAGTGGGGGTGGTAGTTCGCCGTCTTCTAATTTAAATAATCAGTCGGGTGATAGCGATCCTATTTTAGCTCCTGTTATACAACCTAATGATGAAGTAATTGATGATTCTACTGGCGATCAGGTTTCTACGGTTAATCCTTTTGGTCAGGAACAATTCGCAGGGTTAAGTGGTGATTTTACTTTTGATCCTACTAAATTTTTAGGAAGTCAGTATATACCGCCAAATTACGGTATTGGTGGAGTACCGACAAATCAAAACCAGCCTAATCGCGGGTTTCAATTTTCTATAGATCCAAAGAATAAAAGTATGAAAGGGATTTATACGATTCCTTTTAATGATAAAGCCTTTGGGTTAGGAAAATTTTTCGGTCGTGGCTGATTTAACTCCGACGCAGAGAACGCAGGGTCTTGCTACATTAATGGAAAGTGGCGGGAAAACGGCAGATATATTTTCTGACCTTGATTCAAAGCCTGTTGATCCTAATGCTCAAATAAGGGCATACCGTGGTGAAAATTTAATTAAATCATTAGGACAAACGTTAGGGACGGATGAGGCCGCTGGTCGGTGGTACGGTTATACACCGGATAAAGCGGCTCGTTATCCTTTTGATCGAGCACCGTCAATTATGGGCGGGGCTGTTACTAGAACGATGGATGTAACGCCGTTAGAAATTGTTGATGCGTTCCGGAACGCTCAATATGATCACGGTAAAACAATGTTAAACCTTAATTTAGAAAAAGGAGTACCAAGAGCTGAAGCGGAAGATGTATATTATCGTTTTTTAAATAGGGTAGATGATTTTGTGACAGAAGCGAGAGATCAAGTTGTTTCTGGGAAAATGCCCTCTGATAGATTTGATTTTATGTTAAAGACTACGATGGCAGAAGGAGTTTTTGATAAAAAGGGTTCTATAGATATTGGTGAAACGTTTAAGCGTGGAAACGTTGGTATAGCTGGTGCGCTGGCGGCTAAAGAAGGCGCAGCTAAAATATTGCCTTCTATTGCTAGAGGTTTTGGTCTTGCAGCTTTACCCTTGGATCTTATTGCAGGAGCGAACCAAACGGGTCTTGATCCTCAAGAAGAAATTGGTAAGGCTTACGGTATAGATCCTAGCGTTTTTTATCAAATGGATCCAGAAGAATTTCAAAAATATAAAGACGCATATGAACTCGAAGTTGCTCGACAGCAACAAGCGGCGATAGAACGTCGTAGTGGTCGCAATAGAGCTAGAGTTGGTAAAGATTTCGTAGATGCTAACTGATCTAGATTTTTCTCACCTTCCTCGCGAAAAGGCTGAACAAGCATTTATAATTGCGGAGGAATTAAAACAACGCGAGATACGAAAACAATCGCGAGATGATTTTTTAACTTTTGTTAAATCCATGTGGCCCTCGTTTATTGAAGGCTACCATCACCGTAAAATGTCACAGACGTTTAATCGCGTGGCTAGGGGTGAATTAAAACGTGTAATTATTAATATGGGTCCACGACATTCAAAATCAGAGATGTCGTCCTATATGCTTCCATCTTGGCTCTTGGGTCTTAAACCTGATTTAAAAATTATCCAGGCAACGCATACAGGCGAACTAGCTGTGCGGTTTGGTCGTAAAATTCGTGACCTTGTAGATACCGAAGATTATAAGAAAGTATTTCCAGATGTATCACTTAGAGCAGATTCCAAAGCCGCAGGAAGATGGGAGACCGCTAAAGGCGGAGAATACTTTGCAGCGGGTGTTGGTGGAGCTATTACTGGTCGCGGTGCTGATGTTCTTATTATTGACGACCCCCACTCGGAACAAGATGCGATGAGTGAAACGGCGATGGAATCGGCGTATGAATGGTACACGTCTGGTCCTCGTCAGCGTCTCCAGCCTGGAGGGACGATCATTCTTGTTATGACAAGATGGTCTAAAAAGGATCTAACAGGACAGTTAATTAAAGCACAAGCCCTTGATCCAAAGGCCGATCAATGGGAAGTTATAGAATTTCCTGCAATTATGCCTTCTGGCAACCCTTGTTGGCCTGAATTTTGGAAAATTGAGGAATTAGAGGGGGTAAGAGCATCTTTACCGCACGCAAAATGGGCTGCACAGTGGATGCAAGAGCCCACTGGCGGTGAAGGAGCGATTATAAAACGTGAGTGGATTCGGTTTTGGGAGCAAACCACGCCTCCTGTTCCCGAATATATCATACAAAGTTACGATACAGCGTTCTCGAAGTCAGAAAAAGCAGATTTTAGCGCGATAACGACATGGGGTGTTTTTAGAAACGAGTCAGAAAGCGGAAATTATCAAATAATTTTGCTTGATTCTGTAAAAGACCGCCTTGATTTTCCCGAACTAAAGAAAGTGGCTTACGAAAGTTATATACATTGGGAGCCAGATTCAGTTATTATCGAAGCGAAGGCTTCTGGAATGCCTTTGACGCAAGAATTGCGGGCAATGGGCATCCCTGTGCAAAACTACACGCCTACAAGAGGGAATGATAAAATTGCTCGGACTAACGCTGTGGCACCCATTTTCGAGTCTGGACTGGTTTGGATACCCGAAACGCGGTTCGGGGAAGAACTTGTCGAAGAATTGTGCGAATTCCCTAACGGAGACAACGACGACTTGGTCGACTCAACGACCCAAGCGTTACTCAGGTTCAGGCAAGGTGGTTTCATACGTCAACCGTCCGATTATGAGGACGATGAGCTAGAGTATAAGTTGAAGAGCTTTGTTTATTACTAGGGAAAATAATTATGGCTGTTGAAAAATCTATCGTTCCGATATTTGACGCCCCGATGGGGGATCTTGAAGTTGAAATCGAGGAAGAAGAACAGCCTTCTCTTTTTTCTGAAGAAGATACAGTAATGCTCGAAGATGGCAGTGCTATTGTCGGGTATGTTGAGGAGGAAGAAAATGAAGAAGGGGATTTCTACGCTAACCTCGCTGAGGAAATGGATGAAAGAGACCTTCAATCGCTTTCTTCGGAACTTGTTGCATCGTATAAAGATGATTTGGAGTCGCGTCAAGACTGGTTGGACACCTATACAAGCGGTTTGGACCTCTTGGGCGTTAAAACTGAAGAAAGAGATGAGCCGTTTCGAGGTTCTTCTGGCGTTACCCACCCGTTATTGGCGGAAGCTGCAACTCAATTTCAAGCGCAAGCCTACAAAGAACTGATTCCTCCTGGAGGGCCAGTTCAAACTCGTATTATTGGTGAACATACCCGAGAGGTTGAAGAACAAGCGGAGCGTGTTCGTAATTATATGAACTTTATGGTCTTGGACGTTATGGAAGAATACGATCCAGAGCTAGACCAGATGTTGTTTTATTTACCTCTTTCTGGTTCTACTTTTAAAAAGACATATTTTGATCCTACACTAAACCGCCCTGTTAGTAAGTTTGTAATGCCAGACGATTTGGTAGTTTCTTATACTGAATCGAACTTAGATACTTGTCCACGTATCACCCATTCGGTAACTATGAATTCGAATGACGTTCTTAAACTTCAATTTGATGGGTTTTATAGAGAAACAGACCTACAAGACGATAGTTCGTCCCTTAGTGAAAACGAAGCTAAAGAAAAAGTTGCTGAATTAACAGGGTTTCGTAGAACAGTTCAAAACGACGACTCCGTTACTCTTTTAGAAATGCATGTTGACATAGATCTTGAGGGATACCAACATTTAGACGAGGATGGCGAAGAAACGGGAATTGCTTGTCCGTATATTGTTACTATTCATGAAGATAGTAACGAAATCCTTTCTATACGCCGTAATTATAAAAAAGACGACGCTAAAAAGAGAAAAATCCGTTATTTTACCCATTATAAATTTATGCCTGGGTTGGGTTTTTATGGGTTTGGGCTGATCCATATGATAGGGGGGTTGACTAAGTCAGCTACTTCAATCCTTCGTCAGTTGATTGATGCAGGAACATTAGCTAACTTACCGGCTGGTTTTAAGGCAAGGGGTCTTAGAGTTCGAGACGAAGATTTGCCTTTACAGCCTGGAGAATTCCGTGACGTTGATGCCCCTGGATCATCGATACGTGAGGCAATAATGCCTTTACCGTATAAAGAACCGTCGGCAACTCTTTTGCAGATGCTAGGCGTTCTTATCGAAAGCGGACGGCGGTTTGCGTCCGTCACGGATCTTAATGTAGGTGAAGGAAGTCAAGCTAACCCTGTAGGGACGACCGTTGCTTTATTGGAACAGGGTACAAAGATACTTTCGGCTATTCATAAACGTCTTCATTATGCGCAACGCCAAGAGTTACGGATTTTAGCAGAAGTTATAAAAAACTACCTGCCTTCTGAGTACCCATATCAAGTTCCTAATGTTAATTCTCAAGTAAAAGTAGACGATTTTGATGATCGTGTGGATGTAGTACCTGTTAGCGACCCAGCGATGTTTAGTATGAGTCAACGGGTGACTATGGCGCAGACACAGCTACAAATGGCGCAATCAGCACCTCAAATACACGATCTACACGAGGCTTATAGGCGTATGTATTCTGCTTTGGGTATTCAAAATATTGATGATATTTTGCCACCCAAAGACGAAGCTATTCCGAAAGACCCTGTAAGCGAGAATATTGATTCTCTAGTGGGCAAGCCATTAAAAGCGTTTCAAAGTCAAAATCACGACGCTCATGTAGCCACACATTCAGCGTTTTTACAGGATCCAAATATTCAAAAGAATCAAGTCGCAAGTCAAGTTCTTATGGCGCATATGCAAGAACATCTTGGCATGAAATATAAGCAGCAAGTCGAACAGCTAATCGGTCAGCCGATACCTGCTGAAGGTATGGTTATGGACCCACAGCAAGAGGCCGCTTTAGCAGAAGCCACGGCTATGGCGACTCAGCAAATTAGTCAACTTGCTCAACAGGCGGCAGGTACTGGACAATCTGATCCGATTGTTATGCTTAAACAACAGGAACTGCAGATACAGCAACAAGAAGTACAGCGTAAGGCTATGGCTGATCAGCAAAAAGCACAGCTTGAAGCTGCTAAACTACAACAACAAGCCGAGCTTGCTCAAGCCGAAATATCCTCCGATGAAGATATTGCAGCACTCCGTGCTAACGTGACTCTAGCTACAAGGAAAAATTAAATGGCTGAAAATACCCGAGTAACAGATCTCATGGAAATGTTAGCTAACGAAACAGATCCAGATAAAATCGAAATTATTCAATTTGATCTAGCCGAAGCTATGGGCCGAAAAGATTCTAATAAACAAGTTAGAAAACGCTCAGCAGGGGGTTCAGAGATGACAGATAAACAAAAGAAATTTGCGGCTTTAGCTGAACCTTTTGACGAAATTACCTATGCAGATAAGATTACAGGTGCTAAAGGTAAAGTAAGAAGGGCTGCTGGCGGTGGTCGTGGTCAAGGAAATTATGATGGCGATGAAGTTTTAGCTGCAGGTTCTTGTAAAGGTGGCGGAGCCGCAATCAGGGGAACAGGATTTACTGGCCTTAAATAATGGACATAGTCACCTACCTTCTTAATAAAGTTGAAAAACGACAAGCAGAAATTAGTGAGCTACTAATGTCGAATGGTATTTCTACTATAGAGGAATACCAGCACTTTATGGGTCGAGTTTCTGCTCTCGGCGATATGGAACAACTCTTAAAAGAAACTAGAAATAGATTGGAGACTGACGAAGATGACTAAAAGGTTATTCGTTCCTGACCACATCCTTGAAAAGGAAAAGGAACGCCGAACTGCAACTGTTACAGAGGCAGTATCGCCAAACCGCTTTGATGCGGCACAATTTTTGCCAAATCAAGAAAATGAAAACGCAACCTCGGCTTTGGATAAACTTCCAAAACCCACAGGTTGGAGGATTTTAATCCTTCCGTATACACCATCAAAAGAAACTAAAGGTGGTATTCTTCTTGCGGACGAAACGGTTGAGCGTAATCGGCTTGCTACAAACGTAGGTTATGTGGTTAGTTTAGGTCCAGACGCATACGCTGATGAAGATAAGTTTCCAGACGGTCCTTGGTGCAAAGAGGGCGATTGGGTACTTATTGGCAGATATGCTGGCTCTCGTTTTAAAATAGATGGGGCAGAACCTCGCATCCTTAACGATGACGAGATTATTGCTACTATTTCTGATCCCCGCGACATTATGTCCGTATAGGAGATTTAAATGGCTGAAGAAAAAGAACAAAAAGATCTTTTTGTTGAAGAAGAAATTGATATTCAAGTTGAAGAAGAAACTGATGAAGCTTCCGAGGTTGTGGCTTCCGACGATACCTCTGAAGAGCATGAGCAATATTCTGAGGGGGTAAAAAAACGTATTGACCGCTTAACGTATAAAATGCGTGAGGCTGAGAGACGTGAACAAGCAGCTATCGAATTTGCTAAAAAATTAAAAGAAGATAACGATAAACTGCAAACAAACTTCTCTAAAGCAAACACTACCCTTGTCAATGAGGCTGGGGGCAGAATTAAAAGTCAATTAGCTGAGGCTAAACGGGCATTGAAAACGGCTTATGAAGAGGGTGACTCTGAAGCTATGGCAGATGCTCAAGAAATTGTTGCTAAACTTAGCGTAGAAAACGACAGGGTGGCTAGAGAACAGGCTCGCCTTGAATCTGCGCCTGAAGTTGAGGTTGAAAGCCCAGCAACGGCTCCAGCCCCCAGTTCAGCTCCGGCTCCCGCGACACCTGATCCAAGAGCTCAAAAATGGGCTGAAGAAAACGAATGGTTTGGAAAAGATGAAGCAATGACCTTTACAGCTTTCTCAATTCATCGTAAACTGATTGAAGAAGAGGGTTTTGACCCTGCATCAGAAGACTACTATGACGAAATCAATAGTAGACTTCGCAATGAATTTCCTCATAAGTTTGGGGAACAAAAATCAGGAGGCACTCGGAGACCCGCCCAAACCGTTGCTCCTGCTTCTCGAAATGTAAAAACTGGGCGCAAGACTGTTCGTTTGACTCAAAGTCAAGTGGCCATTGCTAAAAAACTCGGCGTTCCTCTAGAGGAATATGCGAGACACGTGAAGGAGGCTTAAATGTCTGAAATTTCAAAAAGAACTCCTCGCGCTGCTGAAACACGCTCAACGCAAGAGCGCAGAAAACCTTGGCGTCCATCGTCATCGCTTGAAGCACCAACGCCTCCTGAAGGCTATAAATTCAGATGGATTCGTACAGAAACTCGCGGTTATGAAGACCGTAAAAATGTTTCTGGTCGAATTCGAGAAGGATATGAACCTGTTCGCGCAGAGGACTATCCAGACTTCGATGCACCAACTATTGAAGACGGTAAGCATGCGGGAGTTATTGGTGTCGGGGGTTTGATGTTGGCAAAGGTGCCAGAGGAAATTGCTGAAAGTCGTCAAGAGTATTTTGAAAGCCAAACGGCGGATCAAATGACGGCTGTCGATAATGACCTTATGAAGGAGCAGCATCCTTCAATGCCGATTAGTAAAGATCGGCAATCTCGTGTAACCTTTGGTGGCCCTAACACAAAATAGGTCACTTGTTTCTAATTATGGAAGGTATGAAAAATGGCTAATAAAGATGCCGCTTTTGGACTAAAACCTGTCCGTATGCTTAGTGGAGTTTCTAACTTTACTACTAACGAATACGTCATTGCGTCAGGAGCAACTGGCCCTATCTTTCAGGGTATGCTTGTGATCATGGATGCAGGTGGTGGGGGAGATATTCTTCCTGGAACCAATACTGCAGACGACAGCATTGGTGTGTTCCAAGGTTGTAGCTACACTGATCCTACTTCGGGTAAGCCTACGTTTAAAAACTTTTATCCAGGAAGCATTACTGCTTCGGATATTGTTGCTCAGATCTACGACGATCCGGATATCGTTTATGAAGTTCAGTGCGATGGTACGCTGGCTCAGGCTAGTGTCGGTGCAAACGCTGACACCACATCTATGACAGCGGGTAGTACAACAACTGGTAAGTCGTCTGGAGAAATTTCAGCAACTACGGCTTCTGGTACAGCACAGCTTCGTATTATCGGTATCTCTAAAGATCCTGATAATAGCGATCAAGCGTCTAATAATACGAATGCATACGTTATTATTAACGAGCATGCGTATAAGTCAACAACTGGCACTAAGTAGGAGGGTTGATTAATGCCTATTTCAAGAGCACAACTCGCCAAAGAACTTGAGCCAGGACTCAATGCCCTCTTTGGCATGGAATATGATCGTTACGAAAACGAGCATGCAGAAATTTTTGATACTGAGTCTTCAGACCGCGCGTTTGAAGAGGAAGTAATGCTTGCTGGTTTTGGTAGCGCACCAACCAAAAATGAAGGTGGAGCGGTAAATTTTGATGACGCGCAAGAGTCATTCACTTCTCGCTTTACTCACGAAACCATTGCACTAGCGTTCTCTATTACTGAGGAAGCTATTGAGGATAACTTGTACGACCGTTTGGCGTCTCGTTACACTCGCGCTCTGGCTCGTTCAATGGCACATACAAAGCAAGTTAAGGCCGCTAACGTCCTTAACAATGCCTTCTCCTCTGGTACTACTGGTGGTGATGGTGTTGAGCTTTGTTCGCTTGTTCACCCTCTTTCAGGCGGTGGTACGTTTGCTAACGAACCATCAACTGATGCGGATTTGAACGAAACCTCTCTGGAAGATGCTCTTATTAGTATCTCTGGCTTTACCGATGAGCGTGGGCTAAAAATCGCACTTCGTGGTATGAAACTAATTATCCCACCTGCACTTCAGTTTGTTGCAGAAAGGCTAATGGCTTCTACCTTGAGAAGCGGTACAGCTGACAACGATGTCAATGCTATTCGTAGCAAGGGTATGTTGTCGGACGGTTATGTCGTTAACCATTTCCTTACGGATACAGATGCGTTCTTCATTAAGACTGACGCACCTAATGGTCTGAAGCATTTTGAACGTGCTCCAATTAAGACTCAGATGGAAGGTGACTTCGATACAGGCAACATGCGGTTCAAGGCTCGTGAGCGTTACAGCTTCGGTTTTTCAGACCCACGTTGTGTGTTTGGTTCAAAAGGCGCGTAGCCTTACACTAATGACGAAAAGGGCGACTTGCGAGTCGCCCTTTTTTCATTTATAGTAATTTTATCCTGACAGCGCATTTCGCAGCTGACACTAGCCACGACAGGAGATTGAAATGGCTACTACTACTTTTAATGGAGCAGTGCGCTCTGAAAACGGTTTTAAAGTTATCAATAAAAACTCGACCACGGGTGCGATAACAGAAACCTCATCTGTTGCTTCTACTGGTGTTTTTACCAATAAATACATTAAGCATGTTGGTTACGCTACTGGTGTAACAGTAAACACCACAGCAGGTGACAGCCCAACTATTGGTGAGTTTACGCAGCCAGCGAACACAATCATCACCGACATTAAAATCTTTTGTGACGTTGCCCCAGTTATTGGAACGGGTGATATTGGTTACGAAGTTGGTACTTCTTCTTCTGGCGCGCAGATTGTTGCGGCTCAGACCGATGAAATCCTTGATGGCGGCACAACCGTTGTTGCTCACAACGTAACTGTGACCAGTTTGGTTCTTCAGACGCAAGATGGCACAACAGCTCCAGCTTCTGTGCAGTACACAGACACCGCAAGAACAATTTTCTGTAACATCACCAATACGGTTGATGCCACAACAGCAGGTTCGTTTACGTTCATTATTGAGTACGTTCAGATTGCGTAATTGATTTAGGAGGGGGAGACCCCTCCTTCTGTTACAGGAGATTGATATGGCTGATGCAGTAACTTCACAAACCTTAGTTGATGGCCAAAAAACTGCTATATTTAAATTCACCAATATTTCTGATGGATCAGGAGAAAGTGCTGTTAAAAAGGTAGATGTTTCTGCTTTGTCTAGTAATCAATCAGGTCAAGCATGCACAGGAGCTACCATAGAAAAAATGTGGTGGCAGTGTAATGGCATGAAAGTCAAAATTTTATTTGACGCCAGCACAGATGATTTTTGTATTGAATTAGGTGAGAATCAAAGTGGGCATCATGATTACACAACTTTTGGGGGGTTAGTTAATCCTGCAAGCTCAGGATCTACGGGTGATATAATGTTTACAACAGTTGGACACACCTCTGCAGATACATATACAGTAATTATGCAGGTCAGAAAAAGTTACTAATAATGGCTCGTAAAAAAGCTAATATGCCTAAACGGAATAAAAAGAACTTTCGCTCCACTAAGTCTGGAGCAGGAATGACTAAAGCTGGCGTAGCGGCTTATCGTCGTGCTAATCCTGGAAGTAAGCTAAAAACGGCTGTTACGGGAAAAGTTAAAAAAGGTAGTGCGGCGGCTAAAAGACGTAAATCATTTTGCGCTAGGTCTGCTGGGCAGATGAAAAAATTTCCGAAGGCGGCAAAAAACCCTAATAGCCGTTTGCGGCAAGCTCGTAAAAGGTGGAAATGTTAATAATGGCCACAGTTAAAAAACCTGTTAGAAAGAAAACAGCAACAACCGCGTCAACAGTTTTTTCTAAATTAGAAAAGCATGAAGCAGAGTGTGCAATACGTTACCAACATATTGAATCGCGACTTGTTGAACAAAACGATAAACTTAAAGACTTAGATAAAAAAATCTATGGTATAGGTATCTTGATTGTTGTAGTGGCGGGGTTAGAAAAACTTTTCTAAGAGGCTTTTATGACAATATCTCGTTCTAGTATGCCTCAACAAATTTCCAAGGGGGCTAAAAAAATGCCAAAAGACGCGTGTTATCGAAAAGTTAAAGCAAGGTATAAAGTTTTTCCATCTGCATATGCTTCTGGAGCTATTGCTAAATGCAGAAAAGTGGGTGCAGCTAATTACGCGACAGGTGGGAAAAAGAAAAAAGTTGCTAAAGCCTCTAACGGGGGGTACGGCAAATCTATTGCGAATCAAGTAGCAAAACGTCCTAGCAGTAATCCTAATGTTGCTAGAGGTTGTGGTTTAGTTATGAACGATAGACGTAAAGTAACGAAGATTTTGTGAGTCAATTATGGCTGTTCGTAAAACAAAAGCAGGGTTAGCTTTAAAAAGATGGTTTAAAGAAGATTGGAAAGATGTACGCACTGGCAAAAAATGTGGCAGAAAAAAGGGTGAAAAACGCGGAACTCCTTACTGTCGCCCTTCCAAGCGTATTTCTTCTAAAACTCCTAAAACAACTGGTGAATTGTCAGCTAGTGAAAAAAGAAGTAGGGTTAGGCAGAAAGTCAAGTTAGGGCAACCTTCTAAGGGTAAGCCTCGTAATGTACAACCTCTAAGAAGGAAGAAGAGGAAAAAATCATGATGAAGAAAAAAGGAATGGCCAAAGGCGGCTACAGAGGCGGCGTTAAAAAGATGAAAAAAGGCGGTGCTGTGGGAGGTGTCGCAGAAGAATTGAATCCTGGAAAAACTGTTGATGTAACCGAAATGGCTAATGGCGGTTTTATGGACGATAAAATGGTCAACAGGATGATGGGCGGCGGTAGGCCAAAAGGCATGGCAAAAGGCGGCGCAATGGGCGGTCTTAATGCAGCTATAAAAAGAGTTAAGGCTAACAAGTAAGTTGCCTTATTTACAAAGCAATATTACGCACTTTAAATGCTGGGTGCGTAGAGAATACACGCATAACCATGCAAAATACCATGGTGAATTTTTACACGCTATGGCTATTGCAGTAACAACAATGCCTAGTCGTTGTTTAAGTTTTCAGATGTTGTTTACTGGTTTTGAGGTTGACAATACAGAGGACGCTAATATTCATGGGGGTGCAATGTGGGCGAGGATGCCAATAACGGCACTTGTTGGCGACACACCCTTTGATGCGTGGCCTGAACCTATGCCCGTTCATTTCGCGCAACCTTGGGATTGTATGTCGCATATGCACAGTGTGTATCGCTTAGATCGTGCGCACCCCTGTCCATGGCTTGCTAAAATAGATGGTCAGTTTTTTCCAGCAAAATACTATTTTACCGTAGATTACACTGAAAGCGAAATAGCAGACGACCCTGCTCAGCACAAGCAGAGCCATGTTCTTGAGCTTCTTGATGCGGGAAAGTGGACAGGAAATATTGTAGCTTTGCCAAACAATCGTGTTCGTGTTACGCACCCTGCGTGGTTTGAAACAGGAAAAGGTGCACCTGATTTTAGACCGTCACAACACACGCACTATTCAAAATCAGATTTAGACTATACAATGGATGTAAATCAGATATTTGATAATCTTTACGCGAAAGATGAATAATGGCTGTTTCAGACTCCCGAAATTTTAATATCGACGTTGTTGAGGCTATAGAAGAAGCCTACGAACGTTGTGGGGGTGAAGGAAAAACAGGATATTCTTTAAGAAGTGCTCGACGCTCTCTAAATATTATGTTAGCAGAATGGGCTAATCGTGGTATTAATTTGTTTACTGTTGAACAAGTTACTACAACTCTAACCGCTGGGACAGCCAATTATACACTCGGAATAGATACTATTGATATTCTAGAGATGGTTATACGCCGGAGTGGTTCAGACACATCCGTTGATAGAATATCACGAAGTGCTTATTTAAATCTGCCCAACAAAACAAGCACTGGTAAACCTTCTCAATTTTTTGTTGATCGACAAGTTAATCCTGTTTTATATTTATGGCAAACTCCTGAAAACTCCACTGATCAAATTATTTATTATCGGTTAGTTCGAATTGATGACGCAGATACTTACACAAATGATTTCGATGTACCTTTTAGGTTTTACCCCTGTTTAGTTGCAGGATTGGCTTATTATTTATCTATAAAGGTGGCTCCTGATCGAGTAAGCGTTTTAAAATCTATATATGACGAAGAGTTCGCGAGGGCGGCATCAGAAGATAGAGACCGTACTAGCCTTCAATTAGTTCCCAGGATATTGACTTAAATGGCGTTTGCTAGGGGAAAACACGCATTTTTTATTTCCGATAGAAGCGGAATGCGCTTTCCGTATTCTGAAAGGATACGAGAATGGACTGGTCATATCGTACATGTGTCTGAGTTTGAGGATAAGCACCCTCAATTAACACCAAGCACAAACGTATCAGATGCGGTTGCTCTAAAAGAGCCTCGCCCAGACACAGCTAGAATTGAAAGTGAAACAATTTCCCTACCTATTTTTGATTTAGAAAATATACGTTATGTAGAAAACCCTATTGCTAGGACTTCGGTTGGAACGGTTACGGTAAGTACATCATGAGTTATACTTATACGAATTTAAAAAAATCTATAAAAGATTACACCGAAAATCAAGAAACAGCGTTCGTTTCTCATTTAGTAGATTTTATTACATCTGCTGAAGAAAGGATTTTAAAAGCTGTTGATCTTGATTACTTCCGAAAAAATGTGTCCGGTACGACGACTTTAAATAATCAATTTTTAGCGGTTCCTACTGATTATCTGGCGTCTTTTAGTTTATCTGTAACTAATTCAAGCTCTAAAGAATTTTTATTGCATAGAGATGTAAACTTTATTCAAGAATATAATCCTAATGCAGCTACGACAGGGACACCTAAATATTATGCTCTTTATGATTTTCAAAATTTTATCTTAGCCCCTACGCCAGATGCAGCTTATAGCGCAGAGCTTCATTATTTTCACAGACCCAATAGTCTTACTGTTAGTTCCTTTGTTCTAACTTTGAGTAGTGTAAGCGGGACTTTCGTTGATAGCGAGACTATTACAGGCGGTACTAGCGGAGCAACCACAACAATTAGTGAAGCTCTTACGTCAACCACGTCTAGGGTAATTATACCAAGCACAGATTTTACAGTCGGTGAAACAGTTACAGGTAGCACTAGCGGTGCTACAGGTACAGTTGTATCTACTTCAGCCGATACAACAACGACATGGCTAAGTGTAAATGCTCCAAATGCAATGCTTTATGGTAGCCTGATAGAAGCCTATACGTTTATGAAGGGTGAGCCGGATGTTCTTGCGCTTTATCAAAGTAGATTTGTCGAATCACTTTCTAGACTTAAAAATTATGGCGAGGCTATAGAGAACACCGATACATATAGAGACGGTATGGTGAGAGCAGCTAGAACATGACGAAAAAATCTAAAGTTACTAGAAATCTTTTAAAAGGAAAATCAATAGCTCTTGTAGGGTTAGGAGCTACATATGCTGATTTTGTTAATGCTAAAATAAACTCTCACGAGTTTGACGAAGTTTGGGGTATTAATAGTATCGGTGCTATATTTCACGTAGACCGAACATTTATGATGGACCCCGCTTCTCGATTTTTAGATAGTGAGCTGGCAGGAACACAAACAGGCGTTGGTCGAGAGTTTTTAAATAAAAATAAAGCTCCAATTTATTCGTGTCAAAAAGATAAAAGAGTTCCTCAGATTGAACTTTATCCTTTAGAGGATGTAGTAAAAAAACTAGGGTTTTGTTATTTTAATAACACAGTTGCTTATGCTGTTGCGTTCGGAATTTATAGCGAAGTAGCTAGTATTAGCTTTTACGGGATAGATTTTACTTATAAATCAAACGTGGCTTACGCAGAGGCTGGTCGAGCTTGTGTAGAGTTTTGGTGTGCTGTAGGTGTAACTAGGGGCATAAAAATGCAGGTGTCTCAAAATTCTTCTTTGTTAGATTCTAATGTTCCAGAAAACGAAAAATTATACGGATACCATAGATTAGAAGATCCATTAGTACAGCGGTTTTCAGACGAGGGGCTGATGATAGTTCCACAGACATCATTAGAGTCTCCTGAGCCAGAAGAATTTACAAAATCGCAACAAGTTGAATCTGTTTTAATTGGAAGGCATGATATAGAGGGCGTGACATATCGCGCAAATGGACGTGCTTGATTTAGGTAATTCAGAAGTTGGAACTGTAAATGTTATGACGTCAGACCATGGCGGTTTGTCTAACGAACAGGTGGTTGATTTAGTTTTAGATAAAATTTTACTTGTTTCTAATAACGCACCCCCCGCTATAAAAGAACAGGCTCTCCTTTTTAAGCATCAAATACGAGAAGTATTGTTTTCTTATGTTGAATTTACAAAAAGACAAGAAAGAGCTACGATAACACAGACTTTAGCTAAAGCAGGTCATGAAGACTTGGCTGAAATTATAAGGAGATTATAATGGCGATTGCACAAGCAATGTGTACTGCTTTTAAACAAGAGCTGATGCTTGGTACACATAATTTTGCTACAAACGGTAATGCTTTTAAATTAGCTTTGTATGCAGAGGGAGGTGGTGGCAAGTCAGGCACCACAGCCACTCTTGGCGCAGCTACAACGACTTACACCACAACTGGTGAGGTCGCAAATAGCGGATCATATACCGCTGGTGGCGGTGCTCTTACGAAAGTAGCACCAAGCACTTCTGGTACCACGGCATTTACTGATTTTGCTGATATCAGCTTTACTACGGCTACAATTACAGCAATGGGGGCTTTAATCTATAATGATACTAACAGCGATAAAGCTGTCTGTGTTTTAGATTTTACGTCTAACAAAACGTCCACTTCTGGTACTTTTACCGTTCAGTTTCCAACAGCCGATGCGAGTAATGCCATTATCCGCATAGCGTAATGGAGTAGCATCGTGGCGAATATTACGGGTTGGGGCCGAGGTACTTGGGGCCAGCTTACTTGGAACCAAGCAATACCTGTTGTTGTTACTGGTGTTACGGGTACTACCGCTCTCGGATCTGAGACTGTTACCGCCGGAGCATTGATTGCTGTAACTGGTGTCGCTGGAACCACCTCTTTAGGTTCTGAGACTGTTACCGCTTCTGCCTTAGTCGCTTCAACTGGTTCATCTGCAACGGGTGCTGTTGGTTCTGAGACTATTACTGGCACCGCTCTTGTATCCCCCACAAATGTTGTTGGCACTACCGCAGTTGGTGATGAGCAGACTAATTGTGCGGCTAATGTAGCGGGTGTAGGCGTTACGGCCACCGTCAGCTTTGGTGATGAATCTGTTACCGCTGGAGCGTTGGTTGCTGTTACGGGCAATGTGGGCACGAGTGCGCTAGGTTCAGAAACTGTAACGGCATCTTCATTGTTGTCTACTACAGGTGTTGTTGGCACTGGCCTAGCTACAACCGTACCAGTTATAGAATCTAAGTATTTAATTAGTGGGGTTACAGCGACAGGAAATGTTGGTATAGTTCTCATTTATACAGAAATTATTGCATCTCAAACCCCGAATTGGGCAACAGTAACAACAAATACAACAACTTGGGCAGAGGATACGCCTTCTCAGTCTCCGAATTGGATAGAAAAAGCAGCGTAGGAGTAACGTATGGCTAGTTCGTTTAGTACAAATCTTGGCATAGAAAAGCCAGCTACAGGCGAACTATCTGGTAGTTGGGGTGACGTTACCAACTTTAATTTTGATATTTTTGACCGAGTAACAGGTGCGGCGGATCTGACAGCGTCCGATCTCACTACTGATCTTACAATACGAGCAGCCTCTCCTACTTCTGGGCAAAGCAATGTTCAGACAGGCATGTTTGCTGTTATTAACCTTAAAGATAGCGGATCTGATCTAGGTGGCACTAACGTAGTAACGATTGCGCCAAACACCGCTTCTAAATTTTTTATTATCAAAAATTCCCTTACTGGTAGTCGCAGTGCACAGATCCAACAGGGTTCAGGAACCACAGTAACCATTGCGAACGGCAACACGGAGATCTTGTTTGCTGATGGGGCTGGGTCCGGCGGAGGTGTAGTCAGTGTTGGCGACAGTCTTCAGTTAACAAACAATGCAGACGTTGCGGGTTCGGCAACGGCTTTAGCCATAGCTTTGGGATAGGAGTAAATCATGGCAAACGCAGCGAGTATTTCAATTTCGGCAACTATGTTGCCAGATGAGATAGCGACAACGCTATCAGGGAGTATGACCGTTACTCCTGATGATGTAAACGACAAGTGGTATTACAAGAAGACGATTGTTACGACCACTTCGGCTGATTTGATTGCTGGGTCATTTCTTGATTATACGGCAGTTGACCAGGATACGGCTCCGACAGCGGTTGCAACGGGCGACAAGGTAAAGTTCTTGTTTGTCCAGAATCAGTCTACGGCAGACGGTATCATGCTTTCGATTGATGCGGGTACAGCGGCTCATAATCTTGCGGATGGTATCTTTATCGGTCCATCACAGACATGGTTTGGTCGGTTGCCGAATGTGACTGTTGCAGACCTTCACGCTATTTCAGCCGATATTGATGGCACTGGTGATGCGTCAGCCAACGCCATTGTTATCGCTTTACTTGACGATGTAGGTTAAGGGGTAGGGTCATGGCTAATACGTTTAAGAACAAGGTGTTCAACGGGTCGAATGTAGTCGCGGCTAATGACATGACCGTCTACACCGTTCCTAGTAGCACGACTACGGTTGTTATTGGCCTGACTCTAGCGAATACCTCAACAAGTCAGATTACCGTGGACATTAAGCTCAACGCTGGACAGGTGGTACATCTTGCTAAAGATATACCTATCCCCGCCTCGTCTAGCTTTGAGTATATGGCAGGTAACAAAGTGGTTATGGAAACGGGGCATAGCCTCATCTTAAACTCTGACACGGCCAACAGCCTTGACACAGTAGCGAGTATTATGGAGATCACCTGATGCCGTATTATGGTAATAATCCTGCTACGAACTTTGAGAGCATTCCGTCTGTTCAAGAGTTTAGCGGCGATGGTAGTACAACCACGTTTACCCTTACGACTTCTGTAAGCTCCGCGCAAAGCATACTGGTTTCCGTAGACGGCGTTATCCAAGAAGCAGGAGACGCTTATACAGTGCCGAATGGCACTACGCTTACGTTTAGTGCAGCGCCTTCTAGCAGTTCTGGAAATAACATCTTTGTTAATTACCTCGGTAAAACATTAGGTACGGTAACACCCGCTGCTGAGAACAAGGGCAACTTCAAGGGTGGTGGCCTGTTCCGTACCAACGCACAGTCGTTGACTGCCAACACAACCATCCTTGCAACTGAGAACGCAAACGTGACTGGCCCGTTTACTGTAGCCAGTGGCGTGACACTGACCGTTGAAAGCGGTGGAACATTGGTGACGCTATGAGTGTATTGAAGGCAGATACCATACAGAGTACAGGCGGCGGTGCGGCTACGCTGACGAAGCAGGAAGCCATAAAGTTTCTTGTAAACTATGACGCTGTTAATCAAACAACAGATAGCAGTCTAAACCAAAGCACTTTAACTGATAATGGTACTGGCGACTTTACATCAGCCTTTACGAGTTCTTTTAGTGGTGCGGCAGATAAAGTATTTTTTGGTACTGTTTGGAATACAAACAACGACGGTACAGGTACCGTAAGTGACACTAGATTTATGGGTGTTATTCAAACCGGCAATCACGCAAATTCTACGAGCAGTGTTGATTTTGGTTCTCGTACTGGAGCAAATACAGGCGGCAACGCTGATGCTGTTGATTTCTCCGGCACTTACGCCGGTATTTTTGGAGACCTCGCATGAGTGAAGTAAAGACAAACAAAATCACCAGCCTTGCGAGTAACAACGACATTACTCTCGACCCTGATGGCACGGGCGATGTTGTAGTTGCGTCGGGTCATAAATTAGGCATTGGGACAAGTTCCCCTGATACGTCGCTTCACATTAGTGCAGCTTCAAGCGCACGTCTGCGTCTTGAGGACACAACAAATAACGTAAAAGCTGACATTCTTGTAGGAGACACAAGTTCCGTTATTGGTAATGCGTCCAATCACGATTTAGCGTTTATGACAAACGACGTAAACCGCATGACCATTGACAGCGGCGGCGACATTGAGTTTGGCAGTTTTAGTTCTACAGGTGGTTCCGGCGGTGCATTTATTGAAAAGGGTACCACGGAGTATGCAATCAGAACATCTACAACCCTGACGAGCAGCAGAATACATTACGATTTTTATAATACGAATGGCAGGGTCGGCAGTATTGCAACATCTAGTTCATCGACTGCATATAACACCTCGTCCGATTACCGCCTCAAAGAAAACGTAGCTGACATGACCGGCGCAATCGCAAGGGTCAAGCAGCTTGCGCCGAAACGCTTCAACTTCATTGCTGACCCTGACGATACAACGGTTGATGGTTTCCTTGCTCACGAGGCTCAGACCGTCGTGCCAGAAGCAATTACCGGCACACACAACGAGGTGGACGCTGACGGCGATGCAGTGATGCAGGGGATTGACCAATCTAAGTTGGTTCCTCTCTTGACCGGAGCATTGCGTGAGGCAATCGCCAAGATTGAAACCCTTGAGATTAAGGTCGCAGCACTAGAGGCAGGTGAGTAATGGCATTCGGTACACTCAAAGCAGATACCCTGACGCACTCGACTGCGGGTTCAGTGGATACAACCTACCCTATTTCTGGTTCAGCCAAAGTCTATCTCAACTTTAATGGCTCAAGCAACGCTATCAGGGATAGTCTGAATGTTGGCAGTGTCACAGATGTATCTACTGGAATTTATCAAA
>VMHT01007346.1_pt1 | contig 56145 bp, 72 predicted proteins | sample 4693611 | NCBI WGS metagenome assembly VMHT01 (sample SAMN12280063, study PRJNA550983) | marine metagenome | isolation source: seawater sampled from same location over 5 years 0.02-0.2 micron viral filtrate | place: USA: collected off the coast of southern California halfway between the port... ... | reverse complement strand
CCTTCAGGACCTTGTGGTCCTGTAGCACCGGTATCTCCCTTATCTCCCTTTCCTCCCTGAGGTCCTTGTGGACCTTCGGGACCGGTCAAACCTATTGGTCCTTGTGGACCTTCGGGACCTTCGGGACCGGTGTCACCCTTATCACCCTTATCACCGGTTTTACCTTGAGGACCTTGTGGTCCTGTAGCACCTGTTAAGCCTGTTGGTCCTATTGGACCGGTGGCTCCGGTATCACCTTTGGGACCCTGAGGTCCGGTATTAGTTGGCATAGTAACTGAGTTACCATCACTAATACTAAGTGTTTGTCCGCTAACTGTTAATGATTGTTTTGGGATAAAAGCACCGGTATCCAAACTCGCTCCATCAACTTTTATGTCGGTAGAAACTGAGATAGGTTCCTTAAACTCAATGTATGATGCCATTTATTAGCCTATTTTTTGAATCATATAATTTAATGCTGATGCTCCCGGATTCTTAGCTACTGAAATATCTACAATGTTTACAGTGCTTCTAGCAATTTTTACTTCCACATTATCATATGGTGTTGTGTTGCTATAAACTTGTACCATAACATTTCTTGTTCCAAAGTTGTGAGTAATTTGCCAACTTGTAGCGTTTCCGATTGTACCTGTTTTTTCTCTTGCAGTTTGACAAGAAACAACTTCAGTACAGAAACTGTTTACTTGTGATGCATCGATTGCAATAGCAACATCTGATGCTCCTGTAACAAGACCTTTATCGTCTACAGTTATTTGTGATACAGAATCTGATGCTCCGTATGTTGCTGCTTTTACTCCTGAAACCGGTATGCTTACTGCTCCTGCAGTAACACTTAATCCACCTGCAGTTGGGAAGTTAGCAATACCTTGAACTGTTGCAGTTGCAACATCAATGTTTTTGTTAATCTCTGTCCAATCTGCTGCACTTGTAGGATTGTCTATATTAGCAATAATTAAATCACCAATTTCTAAAGCAGGACTCCAAAAGTTTGCAGGTACACCTGTACCACCTTTGGTTACTGCATAAGTAAATCCTTTCTTAGTTGAGGCAGTTGTTGGTGCTGCAGTTGTTGCATCATATCCACCTTGGTAGATTAATGAACCTGAACCTGCAAATGTAGTGTCTACATAATTTTTTGTAGATGCATCTTGTGCTGACGTTGGGTCAGCCATATCAACAATCTTCTTATTGTTCATATCCAAGTTACCACCCGGTTTAGCAAAGGCTGAAAGTGGAATGGTGTCAATAACAACTTTACCATTTGCACTACCAAAGCATCCTGCTAAAGTATCTTTAGTTGGGTCTATATCACCTTTCGGTGCATCTAGTTCACATAGGTCTAGATTTACAGTTACTACTCCTGTAGCACTTGCTACCGTATCAATACCTGTACTTCCTGCAATAGTTAATGTGTCACCATCTCCAATTGATTGTGCAGTACCTGTATCACCTGCAGCTTTGAATGAAGACATTGTTCCTGCTCCACCTGTAGCTGCGGCAGTTACTCTACCATACTTATCAATTGTAATGTTTGCTGAAGTATATGCACCTGCAATTGCAGAAGACACTTCTTCTAAATCTGCATTTACTGTTAATGCAGTTGCAGCATCGAATATAATAGTTCCTGCAGCAGAAGCAAATGTTACACCATTTCCTGAAGCTACTGCAAATGAGTTTTTACCATCGCTAATATCAAATCCTGCGAATCCTGAAGGAATAGTTGCCCAAGTTCCATCACCCTTTAAATACTTAACATTGTCTGCTGCTGCCGGTGCAGGTACTGCACCTTTAGTTCCTGCAGCCGAACCGTTTGCACCTGTAAAGTCATTAATACTAATAGCCGGGGAAGTACCTCCACTTGAAACTATTGGAGCAGTTCCTGATACTCCTGTTACTGTACCTGTGTTAGCAGTAAAAGGTAAATCTTGTACTGCAGCAAAATTAACAACATTCTTATTATCTGAATAAATAATGTGTGCCTCTACAGGAACAACAGTACCTACTAAATTGGTTGCTGATAAAATAATGTTAGTTGCCGATGAATAGTCAGGACTAATTGTAATTGCTCCTGTTGTTGCTGAAGCGGAAAGACCTTTACCTGCCGATACACTTGTTACTCCACCTTGACCATCTAGTGCAATCCACCCTTTAGTAGAACCTGCATAATATTTAAAAACTTGCAGAGTGGTATCATAAATAAACTGACCTTCTCCTAAAGCAGTTGTTGGGTTACTTGGTAGATTTTGAGCAAGGACATTAGTCATTTCTAATCCTGTCAAATCTATCGCATCTAAAAATCTAATTGCCATAATTCTTTTTTTTTAATTTGTTTATTTTAATTTAAAAAGGCTTGTCCTGAAAAAGCCGCATTAAATGTTAAGTTTATTGTTTGCGTATCTATATAATCTACTGTACATATCACTTCTTGACCCGATGAATCTACTACTGATACTGATGGGTACTTGTCTAATGGATGATTTATTACCCAATTCATAGACGGTACACCTTGTGTAAATACAAAGGTTTTATCCCCACCACTTGCACTAGGATTATATGTCAACAAAGATATGAAATAATCTTTAGTATTTTGAAAGCTTCCGTTTGTAGCAATAGGTGTAAGACCTATATCCCAAAATCCGGGATTGTTTGTTCTAGCTACTGCACTATCCCAAGTGTATATTGCATACTGACTTATGTCGTCTGTATTTGAAATAAGTACTATGGAATTCACAAGTGCACCTGTATAAAAATCAGAAATATCTGCAGGTGGTGCTTGACTAGCATACTTTAATGAATATGAACTAAGGACAAAACCTGATATTGAATCAAATAAAACAGTATCTCCTTCATTTGGGTCAAAAGATATACTACCTAATTTTCTGCTTTTTGCTCCGTAATTATATGCTACCGCCTGAAATCTATACCTTAATGTTTGAGAATCAACTGATGCAGTGGTATTAATCCAATCTGCAACTGCTGACAAGGTAAAGTTCTTTGTAGCGTTCTTATTTGTGGCATCTGTTCCTATCCACTTATCTGCTCCAACTAATTCTGTATCTATCGGATATGTAGATATTCTAGCCATTTATATAAGTTTTTTTTATGTTACAAAGTTAATGAAAAAAAAGAAAGGATTATTTTTTTGTCTCTGAATAAGACTTCATCATTTTCTCTCCCGTTCTACCTATAACATAACCACCTATACCAATTTGTAATAAGTTCCAAAATTCATTTTCTAACTCAGGGATTTTCAAATCAAATAAAGGTGCAACAAACTTTACATAGATTACTATAAAACCAAAAGCTAACATTAATATTGGTCTCCAACTTCTTTGTAACCAATTACCTTTTGCTTCTGCAACTATGATTTCTGTTTGCATTTTTTGCAACTCTAATTCTTTCTGAATTAAAATTTGCTTAATAGCATTCTCTGCTAATATTTTCTCTTCTTTAGATGTAAAGAGTTTGTCAAGACCTCCCATTATGTCTTTGACTACACTACCTCCGAACCATTCAACAATTTTTTTCATATTCCATTTCGCTTATGTACCTATACTCTTCGGTAGCATCAAAACTTGGACAAGCTTTATTAGCAAAATCTCTATGACCGTGCACGACACTATCAGTATGTATGGCTTTTAAAGTTAGTAATAAAGACTCAAGACTGTCCACTTGCTCTTGAGTTCTAGTATCTTTTGGTGTTTTGCCGTCAGACTCAACCCCCCCAATATAACAAATTCCCAAACTGCTTCTATTGTACTGTTTACAATGAGCACCGGGAACATTATCTTCTCTACCTTTTTTAATTGTACCGTCTAGGTAAATGACGTAATGGTATCCTACATCTCTCCAACCTCTTCCGTTAACGTGCCAATCTTTTATTGTATCTATTGTAATGTGTTGACCTTCACGAGTTGCAGAGCAATGTACTATGAGTTTATCAATCTTCATTTTTCTTTTTAGATTCTTTGTTTAGCAGGTACCACCTTTGTGCCGTATACCCTACTGACAATATTAACAAAGTAATCTTTAATATCATATCTATATGCGACATCGAAATCGCAAGGGTACTTATATTCAATAAGTACATTTTAATGTCACCCATCCAATTATTTATCATTACTAATGTAGTTATACATTATCGTTACGTCATCTGCCATTGTAGATGATTGTGTCCAAAATGTTTTCATATTCTTATCGATATAGCTATTCCTAATGTCTGCATATTACCAAAGTGCTACAATGTTTTTTGCATCTGTATTAGTTGACCATACTTGTTTTACTTGAATAGGTACAAATCCTACAGGCATATTTTTAAAGGTAACCTTAGTCCCTGTAATTAACGTAACAGTTAAATCTCCTGCATCCCCTACATATAATACACAACCATTATTAGCATCGTGTACTCCACTATACATAACACTAGCAGGATAAATAATATAACTATTACCTACGTTTAGCATAATGTTTGCATTTAAAGTAAGTTGGTCAGGGGTGTCAACAGATACAACTGTAGCGGCAGTTCCTAAAGTCATATTATATACTATGTCTCCGGGTTTCACACCTTTTCTTATAAAATCTGCAAGTCCATTTTTGTCAATTAATTTATCAACTTCTACTAGAGTAGTTGAACCTTCGATTTCATTTTCTTTTAATACGGGGTATGGGACATTAGCAACGTCTGAAGGTAATACACCTAATGCTTTATATCCTTGTAATTTTTGATAACTCATATCTATTATTTTTTATAAGGAAATTTGTCGTTCAACATTCTTTTCCTTTTTCCACACCCACAGTCTTTATTTAATGCTTTTGCTCCTGCATCAACAATTTTTTTGATTCCGGTTGCAGTTGTTATTTTCTCTATTGTATCTCCTAAACCTTTTGATTTCATTTTGATTCTTTTTTACACATACATTGTGCGACAGGACATTCGTTTACGTCAATGATTAATTTTGAAATTAACCAATTCCATTTACAACAAAGTTTACACCAAACCTTTTGCATCCACATTCCTAACCTTACCAATAACTTACCCATCTTAAAAGTTATGTTTTACAACTTTAAGATTGTTGTTATGGTAACATCCTTGTGCAGAAGACTTGTTTCCTGAGTATGCTCTTTTACCTGAAGCTTTCTCCATCCCTTTAGATTCATCTCTACGAGATTTTAGTGATTGAGACTTCTTTCCGTTTCTTGCTCCTAAAGACTCATTGAGTCTTGAATTATATCCTTGTTTCATTTTTAAATATTTTTATTCTACAAATATACTAATATTTTCCTTGTCTATTTTTTGGTGAAGATTTTGTAGAACCACCCTTACCTGCCCATAGTTTTTTACAACTCCAATACCTAGCGGTTAGTTTAGACTTAGCAGTTCCGCACTTATGTCTAGCCTTAAAAGACTTTCTTGCAGCAGAAGAATAATTGTGACCGTAACCCTTTGCTCCAAAATGAATTAGCTTTTCTTTTCCATTCTCACAAGCCTTAACCATTTTCTTTTTTCCGGGTCTCGTACTCGGTCTTACCGAATTACACTTCATATTTTTTTTACTTACTGCCATCTCTTTTATTTAATGAAGCCATTAGTTTTTTTAATTCTTTATAATTTTTCACCCAATCACTAGGAAGTCGGTTTCTATTATATTGGTCTACAAACCAAGCATTATCTCTTTTATCTTCTTTTTTTACTATGTGCTGCACTTTTAATTAACCTTTCTTCCATTTTAGCAACCTTTATTTTAAGGTTGGTGTTTTCTATAATTAGTTCTTCTATCTTTAATTCTAATGAATCAATCTTATCTTTCAACTCTGTAATTATCTTTAAAGATAATTGGTCAAGCTTATCTCCTTCTCTTTCATTTTGGTCCATCTTCTTTTTTATAATCGACCATATTTCTTTTACACCGAAAGCAGATAATAATGCTATGAGTAATCCGTCTTCCACTATGCGTTTCTAACCTTTGCTTTCTTGGTATTAGATACGAATTGCTTAGAGAACCCTCCTTCTCTTTTTTTCTTTCTAGCAGTAGCTGCTCTTTCAGATTTACTTAATGATTTAGCTTTAGCTAATGGTAAACATCTGTCAGGATTTTTTTTATTTTTACTTGTACCACAAGCACCTAAGATTGAACCATCAGTTCCAATCCTTACCCACTTCTGCTCTCTCCACTTCTTTAACTCACCCATTACTTCTTTTTTCCTTTTGCACCCTTAGCATAGTTGGGGTCTTTACAATATTTACTTGCTGCCATATTAGCATAAGCAGATGGATATTTATCAAAAGTTCTTTTTGCCCAAGCTATACCTTTAGAACAAATCTTATTTCTTTTTTTTAATTTACTCATCTTCCTTGTCCTCTATATTTTTTCTTATACTTGACTTGACCTTTACTAGCATTCTTATTATGAGAATGAGATTTTCTTTTAGTCTTAGTATATGTTGATACGTTAGCTTTTCTAGCCATTACTTTTTATTTCCGCATTTAACATATATACTATTTGCAATTTGTTTGTTAGATGGTAATCCAAATTTTTCAGGTTTACCCTTCATAACTTTGTTTGCTGCCGTAAAGTATGGTTTTAAATTTTTCATTATGCTCTGTAGCTTCTGCCTTTTTTCTTTCTTGCCATACGAGTTCTTGTCTTACCTAAACCTGTTCCTCCAAATGCTAACTTACTACCGCTTGAAGTTCTTCTCTCTCCATTTGGTTTCTTTTCCCATTTAACTACATCGTTCTTTTTAAAAGTACTTAAATCTGTAGTAGCCTTCTTAAGTTTCTCTGCTCTTGCTTTTGCTTTTTCAGCATTAGTCTTTTTATCAGACTCAGCAGCTTTATCTATCTTGGCTTTAGCTTGACAGTCTTTTAGTTTTTTTCCGGTTAATCCTTCACAACTCATATCGAAATATTTATTATTATCTTTGCTACAAAGATATTAAATTTAATTGAATGCCTGATTACTTGAAATATTGGAAGGTTGTTCGATATTACATTAAGTCAAAATACGATTTAACTACCGCAGATTTAGATATGCTTATGTTTCTCAAGTCTGAGAAATACTTTAGCAAAGATGACTTTGATGAGTTCAATGAACTACTTAGTTGGGATAAGAATAGGTTTGAAAGTTTAAGAGAGAGGGGATGGATAGAAGTGTTTAGAAAACGACACGGTAAAAAGAAAGCTATATACCAACTCTCATATAAAGCAGCTAGAGTTATATCATCCGTTTATAAAAAACTAGAGGGTGAGGAAATATCTGAATCTAAATCAAACAATCCTCTCTTCCTAAAAAACATAGGGTATATGGATACCGTGTTTAGGAATTATATAAAAAAGTTAAACAAGGCTATAAGACAACAACGACATCTCTCTCAGAAATAACCGTATAGGTTTCTTCTTTAATTATCAATGTGTAACCTGCTCTTGAATCATAAAATATAATATCATCTGAATCAATAACACTTACATCAGTTCCGGGTGCTATTACTTTACCTTTCTTATATCTAATGTTACTTGTGTCTTCCGCAGAAAGTAATAGACCTGATTCAGTCTTTACTTCTTCTTTGATTTCTTTTATTAAGATGTACTTACCTATTGGCTTCATTATGTGTTCTCTGTTTTTTAGTTAGGTACTTATCTTCTTTTAAGTCCTTAATATAGAATCCTTTATTTTTTAACAACTTGATTGCTTTCTCAATCTTTCGTTGTTCTTGTCTATAGTGTTCAAATATTTGATTATAAATTGGCATTGTATTAGTTTTAAATTAATTTTTATCCTCGTAAGTCCTAGCCATAGTTATAATAGCATTGGTAGAAAGAATTGTTACTGCTACAGACACTGCGTTCTGCAATGCCGACTTAGTTACTTTTAACGGGTCAATAACACCCAACTTATACATATCTCCCCACTTGCCTTCTTTTACATCGAACCCATTGTTGTATCCGATTTTGTTTATTTCAACAGAAGCCTCATATTGACCTTCATATTTTATTCCTGCGTTCTCCCATATTTGTTTTAAAGGAGCACGAAGTGCTCTCGCTAAAATTTGTTTAGCTACAGTATCATCACCTATATTATAGGATTCCTGCATTAAAGCTGAACCACCACCCGGAAGTATACCTTCTTCTAAAGCTGAACGTACTGCACATACTGCATCATCAATCCTATCATAAAGTTCTTTTTGTTCTAGGTCAGTTTGACCTCCAACATAAATAACACCTACACCACCTGTGAGTGTTGCAATCCTTGATAGTATAAACTCTGCATTGTTTTTATCTGATTCTCTTTTGTGTGCTTCTTTTAATTCTTTAATTCTTTTATAGATTTCGCCATCTCCAATAACATCATCTTTAATGATGACGGTTGAGTCACGACCAACTATCACCTTAGCACAGTGACCCAAATCTTCTAACGTCATCAAGCTTAAATCATCACCGGTCTTTTCACTATAGTAAGTGGCACCAACACTTAAAGCAATGTCTTGCATTAGTTCGTGTTGTTTGTATCCAAATGATGGGGGTCCAATAGTACAAAGCTTTAATCCGTTCTTCATTACATTCGCAGCTAGAGTGTTTGTTACATTAGCTGAGGTTGGTGCAATAATTAATAATCTTTTGTTTTCTGAGATTACAGGTTTTAAAACATTCTCTATGTGTAGTAGGTTTTCAATAGGTGCATCACTAACTAGGATATAACAATCTTCTAGTATACACTCATCTTTCTTTTGGTTGTTTACAAACAAAGGTGATTCATAACCTCTTTCAACCTTTAGTCCATTTGTAGATTCATAATATGTTTCTGATGTTTGAGACCTATCAATAGTAACCAATCCGTTTATACCTACCTTTTTATATACGTCTGATATAATAGCACCCAACTCTTTATCGTTGTTTGCTGATATAGTAGCAACGTCTTTTAATTTTTTTTGTGTAACTTTTGTCGATTTCTTTTTTAAGTTATCGCATACAGTTTCTGTTAGAGAAACTAATTCTCTTAATACTGATGTTTTATTTTCAGTTATAAGTTCTGCACCTGCTTTGACTAAAGCTTCTGTAAGAACAATTGCAGTTGTGGTTCCATCACCTGCTGAGGTTGCAGTTCTTTCTGCTGCCTCTTTCATCATCTTCACCGCAAGGTGCTCGGTGGGGTCTATAAGTGCAACTGACTTTGCAACTGTTACTCCGTCTTTAGTAACTGTTATTCCGTGTGTGTGTTGTGGGGATTCTATTAGAACGGTTTGACCGGCAGGTCCTAGTGTAGACTTTACTGCAGAAGATAATGTTTCAATTCCTTTGTATAATTTCTTTCTACCCTCTTCATCGAACAATAAGTTCTTTGGAGTATATCCTATATTAGACATATTGTATTTAATTTAAGTTTGCTCAAAGATACGAATTTATTTTATCTTAGCCTTATTATTCTTTATGTTTAACTTTCGTCTAAATTACAATATTGCAATAATTCTCTTTCTATATAGTAGTAGTAGTAGTATTGAGACTTTAATATACTCTATCTATGATAGACTATTTTTTAACATTTCAACATAAAAAAAGATAAAGTATTAGTAATCAGTAAGTTAGAAAAAATAAAACAACATATGAAATAACATTGCTATGTTGAATATGCACCTATAGCTTAATTGGATAAAGCAACTGCCTTCTAAGCAGTAGAGTCTAGGTTCGAGTCCTAGTAGGTGTACAAAAAAAAAGAGACGGTAATCAGCCGTCTCCTTCCCTATCAATCAATCAAATCAAAATCAACTACATTCTGTAGAAGCCTTTTCTGCCTTCAGCTAATTCAATTCCGTCTGCCATCATATCAACCTTCTTGGCTCTTCTAAATGACTTCTTTAATTGTGCTGCTTGAGCAATCCCTGTGATTCCGTCAGGTCTATCGTTTATAAGTCTACCGTCTTTAACTCGTAGACCCCCCATACTTTGAAATTTCATTTTCATATCTAATGCGTTTTGTACAAAGATACAAAAAATTTTATCAGTTATATAGAACCATCAGGTAATATATAGTGCACGGCTGCGGCACCCCATTTGGAAACCGATATTTTTTTGGCAAACCGATTTCGTTTTTCTCGGTGCGGTCAGATTTTTTTAGCTTTTTGTTTGACTACCTGTCTACCTGTAGCGGCAACAGGGAACGAGTCACTGCTCGTTCTCTGTTATACGTTTACCTTCCCCTAATCTCTAGCTATTTAGCTACGTTCTAAGCTACGTTTGTCTTCAAAGACACTTTTATAAACTAAAAAAGAAAACTTAATCTCTCAGAGAGTTAAGGTTGTGTCTGTGCGAAGATTTTAGTACTTAAACAAAACTTAGTAATTGTACGAGAATTTGACCGCCAACAGAGAGAACAAAAACTTTCTTAAGAATTAGACAATAATTAAACTAAATTTAGTATATTTGTCTCAGAAAGGGGAGTTAAAAACAAGAGAAAACGACCCTAAGTCGCTGAGAGTCAGCGAGTTAAGTAACTAAAAATCAAATAAAATGAGTGAATTACTAAGTATCGAGTCAGCATTTCTGAATAGTTCGGAAATTAAGACTGCTCTTAATCTCACTGAAGTGAGACGAGTGCAAAGGAGCATAAACAATGCACACAAAACTAAATTCAATCACACTACGAAGTTATCGAAGTTGGTTGGGAATGCAGTTCGTTGGTTTGAATCTGAAGAGGGACAAGAGAAAATGCGTGAAGAGGGAATCGAATGGAGCAAAGCCGAATTCGGTCAGAAGACTTTCGGATATCAGAAATCGTTTTTCTACAAGCTAGTGAAAGTAGCTAACCTAGATGAAAGAATTCTAGATGCATTTAACCAAAAATGTGATGAGATTGGAACAGATGCAAATCGTTCAATTGCGGGTCTTCTTGAATTCTCAAGAAACATTGACCTTGATGCTATCGAAGTATCAGAGGATGCTACAGAAGAAGAAATTGCTCAAGCCGAGCAAGATGTTATCGAGTCTACTGAAGTTGAGCAAGAGAGACCAAATTTCTTGTTCGTAATGACTTACAAGAATCCTCAAGGAAATATCCTATCGGTTAGAATTGATGATAGCGGTAATGTTAGAGGAAATAACCTAGAAGAAATTGCAAATGCAATTGAATTCTTACAACAATCAATTAATCAATAATCAGTGTCTTCAAAGACACAAAAAACCACAGATAAAATGATAAACGAAATCACATACACAAATTCAAACGAATCTCAGAGAGGAAGAATGTCTCGTTACCATTCTTCTCCTCAGCCAAGAGAGATGCACAAAGGTGCTAAGAATACTGATATCGCAAATCTAAAGACTACCAAGAAACGTAATCTTTTAGTAGATGAGAATGGAGACCACAAGTCTAAGTTCACTATCGGTATTGAAGTTGAAAAGAACAGATTAAGTTCTAGAGCAGTGACTGAATATCCTTTGTTCAAAGGATTTGAAAGAGATAGTTCTTGCGGTTATGAAGCTATAACTAATATCTTACCATTGCTACCTAGCGGTAAATGGAGAAACAAAGTTTTCAATATGATGTTTGAAGCTAGAAAAATTATTGAAGACCAATACTCTCCAAGTGACTACAGATGTGGTGGTCACGTTACATTAGGTGTTGAGGGAATGAATGGTCAACAGATTATGAAAGCAATCAGAAAGAATTGTGGAATACTACATTCTTTATTCTTTAAAAGACTTAAGAATGGATATTGCAAGAACAATCTAACAATGCTACCATACGATGAAGAAATGATGAATGGTGGTGGTAGATACCAATTCTGTTTAGATAAAGGTAATCTAATCGAGTTTAGAGTTGTATCTCGTTTTCAATCGGTAAAGCAAATGATGAGAAGATACGAGTTGTTCTACGAGTTACTTGACTTTTCAATTAACAATCCAAATGGAAACCACAATACTTTTCTTAAGAAAATTACACCAATCATTAAGTCTATGTACAATGGCGATATGGACAAGGTAAACGAAAAACTTGAGTTGGCTAAGACATTTAGAAAGATGATATTAACCAACAAAGTAAGTAGACCAATCATTGACTATGTTGACCCAATGAGAAGACTTGATGCACAGAAGTGGTACGACAGAGAGTTACTCAGAAATGGGTACAGAGCAATCTAATCTAAAAGGGGTAGTGTCTTCAAAGACACTACTCCTCTGTCTGAGGATGAGTGTCCTCACTGATGAGTTCAAAAGAACGAAACAGAAACATTAATTAATTTAAATTCAATCAAGATGAAAAATCAAATCAGAAATTATGCAGAAACAATTGTTTATGTATCAGTAACCTTAGGAGTCTTCTCAATGGTAGGTAGACTATTAGTCCACATTCTTTTTAACGATGCTAGAATGCTATTACAAAGCGTGAGTGGAGCAGTATCAATGCTAGTTGTATGTGCGTTCTTATTGTTCTGTATGTATGCGACAAGTCTACTTATTATAGCTGACATAAAAGAGAGACACAATGCATAGTGAGAGACAACACTACTACAAAGTTAGATATGCAGGTAAGCTAATTAAAGTCTTACCTGCACATTCTAAATGGGAAGCAATCGACAGAATTTACAATGAAAACATTGGAAGATACAAGTGGATTGTAAGAGAAAAATTTACCGCAGTTAAATCTAAAAATTAAAATTATGTATAAAGTAACATTACAATTCGATACACATAAGATAACTTATGGAACGAACAGAGGGCAGTGGGTCTTAACTAAAGAGTTCAATGACCTGAAACACTGCAACAATTTTATAGACTATATATGCCGAACCAAAGGTTATAGCTTAGATGAATTATGGTACGAATCAGGATACCCTTTTAAAGAGGGAGATGATTATTGGACAATCGAAAGCGGAACGAAGTTGGTGCGGTCTTGTTGGGATGACCAATCAGAAGAATTGTTTGACCCGAACAAAATATATTTCACTAGCGAAAAAAGAGCAGAGGAATATAAAGAGAGTATGAAAGATGTAACAATCATAAATCTAAGACAATGAAAAAATTAATATTTATATCAGCATTATCTGTGGTTGGATATGTGGGTAGTGATGTGTCTTCAAAGACACTAACTATCCAAGCAGAAGAAGTTCAAAAGACAGACTCTGTTCTAGTGGTAAGGGAGGAAGTAGTTCCTCCCAAGCCATTGGCGATAGACACATTGCTAGTTGCAATGATGTATGTAGAATCTAGACTAGACTCAACGGCATATGCAAAGAATGAAAATGCCGTAGGAGTTTTGCAGATAAGACCAATAATGGTTAGAGAAGTAAACAGAGTTCTAAAAAAGATGGACAAGGAAGAAAGATATACATTAAAAGACAGATGGAGTTTAGTGAAGTCAGTCGAGATGTTTAATATAATCCGAGACTATCATCACAAAGACTCAAGCTATGAAACCATAGCAAGATGTTGGAATGGTGGAAGGAGAGGTGATAGAAAAAAATCTACACTTGTGTATTGGGAACGAGTTCAAATACAAATAAATAATATCAATCAAATTTTAAATAAATAGTTATGACAAACAAAGAACAAATAATCAAAGAGTTAAAAAGAAGAATGCAGATAGCTAGAGACACTCAAGCTATTGGCAGAGAGAAATACCTAGCAACATTAATACAAGGTGTGCAGAATGAATTCAAACCTGCGTATGACGATGAGGGAAAAAAGTTTAGCACCTGCTTTGACAGTATGGAAGTAAGCGGAAACTTTTCAATGCAGTTGAGTTGGTGGAATAATTTTGCAGACTATGTGCAAGAACATAGAAACACTTGCTACAACAATGCTTGTGAATACGCAGATGAAAAAGAAATATAAGATTAGACTTGCGTATGTCTAAATTTAGTCTTATATTTGTCCAATCAATTATTAATCAGAGGTCTGTGTCTTCAAAGACACTCCTCACAAATCAAATCAAATATGTGCGTAATTATTATTAAGCAGAAAAACAATGTGATGACTGAAGAAATAGCCAAGACATCATCACGAATCAATCCTCACGGATTGGGAATTATTTGGCTAGACACTTTTGAAGTAGAGTATTACAAATCAAAAGACTATCGTAAACTACTAACCAAGCGACCATTCATTGCACACTTTCGTTATGCAACAAAAGGTAAAGTCAACAAAGCCAACACGCATCCATTCATATGTGGTAACAACAAAGATGAATACCTAATGCACAATGGTACTATCAAAGGTATGGGTACAGATGAATGTTGTGATAGTAAAGAGTTAGCTTGTCACTTAGGTAGTCTTAATCGTAGAGATTGGAAAAAAGAATTGGAGCAATATGACTCACGATTTGTTTCAGTCAATGTTCGTACTCGTTCATTTCAAATCTACAACAGAAACCTATATACTTATAGGGATGGAATCTGGTATTCAAAAGCCAATGTATTACAAGACAATCTTATCGCAGTGTATGGTACACTAAAGAAAGGTTTCGGTAACTACTATTCATACCTAACTAATGCAAAGCATTTAGGTAGAGGTAAGACTCAAGACAAGTATCCTTTGTTGGTTGAGGGGTTACCTTATATGGTAGACAAAAAAGGTGTGGGTCACAATGTGGTGGTTGATGTGTTCAAGGTTAGCGATATGCAACTAAAGAATATTGACCAACTTGAAGGACACCCACGTTGGTACAAGCGAAAGCAAATACCAATCAAGTTAAAGAATCGTACTCTTAATTGTTGGTTGTACTTTAATCCAAAGGATGTAACAAACAAAGAGTATCACGAATCTTTTGAAAGAACTATTCAGCCAAGAAAATTATTTACGTTTGAAGATGTTCAGCCAAGTTATGATACCACTGAGTATCACGAGGCAATTGATATAGGTTGGGATGACAATGACTTTCCAACAGACCAAACACCTACCTGCGTAGATTGTTTCAATGACTTGGAACACGATGCATTCCACAACTATTACTGCTCATCTTGTGGTGGTTGGTTTAAAGAAGATGAGGTTTTAAAATTTAATCAAGAATAATAATCAATAAAAATAAAATCAAATGAAAGTAAAAGTTCAAAACAGAAGTGTTTATCACAAATTCGCAGAAGTAGAAGTAGAAGTTCCTAATGATGTAGAGGACATTCAAGAATGGCTCATTGAAAATGAGCAGACATATATATATGAAATGGATGCTAGTATTAATGAGAGTAAGTATGAATTTGGAAGTGGGGTAGATGATTATAAAGGAATGAATGAGTCTGAATCAAGCTCTGAATGGAGATATGAATGCGAAGAAAAAAAGATAGGTGGACACCTATAATATTAATCAATTAAAATAAAATAAAATGGCAGACTTAAAAGAAATATCAAGCGAAGACTTGAGACAAGAACTACAATTAAGAGGTTATCAAACAGATAACCTTTGGCACACAGAAGATGTAATGCAGAACTATGACTGCGAGTCAGAAGTAGCAATGGAAATATTGGAGTTAGCAATGAACAATCAGTGGGTAATTGAAAACATATTTACAATCGTTGACCAATATGCTGAAGACGATTTTAATTTAAAAAATAAAAACCAATGATATATATAACTAAGAAAGACCACTTTGTGTGGTTAGATGTGACTAGAAAATGTAAGTCGTTTAATTCTGTATTAGAACTAAACCAAGCACACGAACTTTATGCGGTTAGTGATGATGATGTAGACTCTTTAATTGAAGATGTAGATATGGTGCCTAGACTTGTAAAGAGAGGATACAGAATCTGTATTGAAGTTGGACACCTACCAAAAAAATACCATCCTAGAAAAACTTGGGATGGTACTAGCAAGAAGTTAATTGATGGGTATTGGTATGTCAAATTAGCAGATATAAAATTAGGTAATGTCTAAATATTTTATTACTTTAGTACAAATAAAAATCAAATCAAAATGGCAAGACTAATTAAATCAAGCGGGGAGGTTCTACCGAATGTAGATATCTCCTCTCTCAAAAAAATGCAGGACTTAGTGCAAGGATATATAGAGTTTGTATATCTCAAAGACAATAAAGTTTTAATTGTAAACGAAGAAGGACTGTTAAATAATCTCCCACAAAATAAACAAGCAAGTAATATCTATGGTCATCGAGTAGTGGGCGATGCAGTAGTATGTGATATTACGGAACTTAAATAATAACTTATGAAGAATATGATTCACTTACAACGTGAGCATCTCATCAGTCTAAAGCTAGACGGAGGGAGCAAAGAACACATTCAAAAAGTACAACAAGCTATGGACAATGGCTCGTATGGACACAAGGAATTCAAGCTAACTAGAAAGAAGATGAAGCCATCAGAATTTTTAAATATGTTTGGTAATCCTCCAAAGATTGAAGATAGTTGTGTTGAAGTTTATTTATATATAGGTCTAAACTTTATTCAAAAACTACAACCGAATAAAGAAAAGAAAGAATATAAATATTTATGGCACAACGAGGAAAAATCTAAACTCACCAAGAAACTTGACACCACAGAAAAAGGTATGTGTGAAGTTATCTTTGATAAAAAATATTAATATTATGACAATCAATTTTAAATCATTTCAGGACTCAGGTCAGATTCAGGACATAAAAGGTGTGGAGCATATAGAAAGACTGCATCGTTTAACAACGGATGTAATCTTATATGTATCCAATCATTATGTAGAGATGCTGAGTGATGGTAATTTTTTATACCGCCCATCAGGTAAAGGTCAAGGCAAGAGGTCTAAGGTTCTTGCTAATGTAGAGAGATACATATATTTTAATTTAATTTATGGCAAAGACAGAAGAACTAATTAAAGAAGTAGGCAGAGAAGTAGTAATGCTATTGCTTGAAAAGAACAAAGCATATGGCGACACTGCAAACAAGCCACCTAAAATCTTCAGTAAACTTTCAGCGAAGGAAGGAATACTTGCAAGGATAGATGATAAGTTAAGCAGGATAAAAACTGTGGGTATCAATGATAAAACAGAAGACACCCTGCTCGACTTGATTGGATATCTAATTCTATATAGAGTGCAGTGCAAGAAAGAAGAAGTGTCTTTAAAGACACAAGAAAAAGGTTAGACGAAATTTGGAAAAGTAATATACTTTTATTACATTTACAGTCTAATATTAATCAATTAAAATCAAATCAATTATGTCAAAAATGAAAGAAATCTTTCAGGAAGAAAGAGAACTTAGTTCGCACCAAGATGAATTCTTGGATGCTGAGTGGGAACAAGAAGTAGTTTCTACTCACAACAGACAAAGACAAATGTTAAACGAAATCTTTGAAGCTTGGGGAGAAATCTTTGGGGTCAAGGAAATTAAATCAAAATCAAATAATGAAGACGAAAATTTTTAACTTATATGTAGACAGAGTTTGCTTTCTATTTGGAATAGATAAAGAAACTTTGTTTACTAAAACCAAACGTAGAGATGTAGTAGATGCTAGGCATTTGTTATATTATCTTTGTCATCAAAGACCAATGAGGTTAGTATACATTCAAGAGTATATGGCAGAGAACGGGTACGTTATTAATCATTCATCAATTCATCACGGGATAGCACAAGTAAAAAACAAGGTGGAAAATGATGTGGATTATGTAACCGCAATAAATGAAGTAGTAGATGAAGTATAATTTGGATGACATATATAATCAATCTTTAGAAGATACTTATGCTATACAACTAGATGGAGATGGATACGAATCTCGAATGGTGTATGGAACTAAGATTATCAAAGATAAATTAGATGGTAGCATTCAGATATTAAATACTGCTAGAGGTGGTGATTATTATTCTCACCTGAACTCAGAGCAGATGAATAATTTTTTAGAAAAAGGTTGGAGATACGGAGTATTTGTCTTATCTTTGTCTAACTATCGTTCAAAGCTAGATATCATTGAGCAACGAATCAAACAGTTTATTAATGATAAGAAGTCTGAGAAGCAGATACTACAATTAAAATCAAGCAGGGACAGAATCCTTGCAAAATATAGTGTAATCAATTTTAAATTAAATCAATTAAATTATGGCAACAAAGTCAACAACAACGAAGAAGAAGCAGACAACATTTGAGAAGCTATCTTCAATCAACGTAAACAAATACGTTGAGAAAAAAGCGGGACTAACTTATTTATCTTGGGCATATGCTTGGGCAGAAACTAAGAAGCATTGTCCTGATGCTAGATATGAAATTCTAGAAACAACTTATGATGACTCAATAGGTTTTATGTGTAACACACAAGTAACTATCGAAGGAGAAACTTTAGCTATGTGGTTACCCGTAATGGATAGTAAGAATCAGTCTATGAAAAAGCATAAGTATTCTTATACAACTAGGTACGGAGAGAAAGAAGTTTCCGCAGCAACTACATTTGATATTAATAAAACAATGATGAGATGCTTAGTTAAGAATCTTGCAATGTTTGGATTAGGAATTTATATCTATGCAGGAGAAGATATGCCTATTGAAGAAGAAAAGGTTGTGTCTTCAAAGACACCTACTGCTAGTGGTAAACCTAATCTAGAAGTAGGAGATGCAAAGTGGGAGGCAATGGCTAACTTTTGTGTAGCTAATAAGTCACTAGGTTATAAGAAGTTATGTGATAAGATTGGTACTAAGTACACATTGAGTGCAGGAGTTAAGAACGAAATCAAAAACCTAATCAAATGAAAGAGGTAATTGAGAAACTAAAAGATGACACCCAATACTATGGGGAGTTTGGTAAGCAGTTCTTATCTAATTCAGACATCGGCACACTACTAAAGAATCCTAAAGAGTTTGGGTTACCACAAGATGATAACGTAAACTTTCACAAAGGAAGATACTTTCATCAACTAATACTAGAACCTGAGAAGGCAGAAGAAACTAAGTTTGTTGATGTGTCATCGAGAAACACGAAGGCATACAAAGAACAAGCGACTAATGGTATTATAATGTTGGAGAAGGAAGGTCAGGAGATTCGTGATTGTGTTCAAGCAATGATGGAAAACCTACCATTCTTTGAAGGCATTCGTCAGGCAGGTAATGAGTATGAGGTACCTGCTATCGCAGACATTAAGGGAATGAAGTGGAAAGGAAAGGCTGATATAGTTTGTACCGATAAGCTGATTGACCTGAAAACTACGGGTTCAATCTCAGATTTTAAATGGTCAGCACGAAAGTATAATTACGACAGTCAATGTTATATATACCAACAACTATTTGGTAAGCCGTTAGTGTTCTATGTTGTGGACAAGACAAGTAAACAACTAGGTATCTTTAGACCATCAAAAGAATTTGTAGAACGTGGCGAACAAAAAGTTATACAAGCTATTGAAGTTCACAGAAAGTTTTTTGGAGAGAATCCAACGTATGATATAAATGAATATTATGTTGAAGAGACTCTTTAATAAAGTAAGTAAAAGGCAAGTGTTATGGTTTCAAGTTCCAATGAACTGTAAGACTCGCAGAGAAAAGGATTACCTTATCTCAGATTTATTAAATCAATTGGAACAAAAAATTAAAATCAATAAATAATGGCAGAAGAAAAAATTTTTGCAGATGGTTTCTCATTTAAGAGAAACGAAAACGCACCCGAGTTTGTGGTGGGTAAGCAATCCATCAAGGTGGATGAAGCAATTGCATTCTTAAAGAAGTATGCAAAGAATGGTTGGGTAAACCTAGATATTAAACAATCAAAAGGAGGCAACTACTATTGTGAGTTAGATACTTGGGAAGCTAAACCTAAAGCCGCAGCACCTGCAGCAGCAGTCGCAGCAGACACCGCAAGTGGCGAAGACTTACCATTCTAGTGTCTTTAAAGACACAGATTGTTTGTGTGTGTGAAGGAGGGAGATTAAGTTCTCCCTCTTTTTTATACCAACAATGTTATTATGAAAGCTTTTATACTTTCTATCTACTTTATTTTTATATATAATATTTTTTTATTTTCTTTACATTATAAGAAAAAAAACAACATATCAACATTTAGTACTGATAATCAACGAGTTACAAAAATCAAATCAACATTAAATCAACAGACAGATGACAGAAAAGGTTACAATATTCAAAAACATTAAAGAAACAGAGACTCCATTTCATAAAGAAGTGGGTGTTGTACTAGATAGAATCAAGGATGGTGCAACAAAGAACTTAGTTAAATCAATACGGATGACTAAGGATAAATCAGAACGCAATGAACTAAAGAAAAGATTACCTGCGATTTGTTTTAGTGGAACATTCACAAAAAGAAAAGACAATGCTATACAAGAACACTCAGGTATTATTTGTTTGGACTTTGACGGCTACGAAAAAAAGAAATTACTTTTAGAACATAAAGAAAGATTAACTAAAGACCCATACACTTTTTCAGTTTTTATTTCACCATCAGGTAATGGACTTAAGGTGTTGGTAAAGATACCTGCCAATACAGAAAACCATATCAACTATTTTAATTCACTCCAAAAATATTATGACTCCCCTTACTTTGATAAGATGTGTAAGAATGTATCAAGAGTTTGTTATGAATCATATGACCCATTACTTTACACGAACAAAGTATCACAACTGTGGGATACAGTAGCTGAACCTGAATACACTGAGGTAGATAAATACAACGACCCTCCAACAATACCAATCTCAGATGAGAATAAAATTGTAGAGATACTTGTCAAGTGGTGGGAGAAAAAATACCCAATGATTGAAGGTCAACGTAATCAGAACTGTTATGTATTGGCTATGGCATTCAATGATTATGGAATAAACAAATCGTTGGCAGGTTATATACTTAATAGATATGTCACTAAAGATTTTAATCAAAATGAAATCAACAGAACAATAGACTCTGCATATATAAATACTCAAAACTTTGGCACTAAGTATTACGAAGATGAAGAAAGACTTCAATCAATTAAGGATAAGTTTAGAAAGGGTATATCAAAAAAAGAAATACGCAGCCAACTAAGTGATGCAGGTATGGATGCAGAAGCGATAGATGGTGTAGTAAATAAAATAGAAAAGGAACAAGCAAAGAAAACCTTTTGGGAAAAGAATGAAAAGGGAACCATAAAGATTGTACACTTCTCTTTTAAAAAGTTTTTAGAAGACAATGGTTTCTATAAGTATTGCCCTGAAGGTGGTAAGAACTATGTATTTGTTAAGGTTACTAATAACCTAATAGACCACACATCAGAAAAAGAAATCAAGGACTATGTATTAAATTATTTACAAGACATTGATGACTTAAGTGTATACAATTACTTCGCAGACCAAGTTAGATTTTTTAGAGAAGAATTTCTAACCCTATTAAATACCATAGATATTTATTTCATTGAAGACACAAAAGATTCTGCTTACTTATACTATCAGAACTGTGCAGTTAAGATAACTAAAGATTTAATTGAACCTATAGACTATTTAGATTTAGGAGGTTATGTTTGGTCTGACCATATCATATCTAGAAAATTTAAAATATGTGATGAGTACAAGTGTGACTATTCTATATTTATTGGAAACATTTGTGGTAATGATAATGACAGGGTAAAGACTATGGAAAGCACCATAGGATTTATGATGCACGGGTATAAAAATTTATCTTATTGTCCGGCTATCATTCTTAATGATGAGATTATATCAGACAATCCTGAGGGTGGCACGGGTAAAGGTTTGTTTATGAATGCACTTAGTCAAATGAAAAAGTTAGTAGTCATAGATGGTAAAGCTTTTGCTTTTGAGAAATCATTTCCATATCAATTAGTATCAGCAGATACACAGATACTTTGTTTTGATGATGTGAAGAAGCACTTTGATTTTGAAAGATTGTTTAGTGTAGTAACTGAAGGATTAACATTAGAGAAGAAGAACAAGGATGCAATCAAGATACCATTTAGTAAGTCTCCTAAAATTGCTATCACAACTAACTATGCTATCAAGGGTTCAGGTAATTCTTTTGAACGTAGAAAGTGGGAGGTAGAACTTCATCAACACTATACCAAAAACTTTACACCACTTGATGAATTTGATAAGCACTTTTTTGCTGATTGGAATGAAGATGATTGGTGTTTGTTTGACAACTATATGACTTCTTGTTTACAAAATTATTTAACAACAGGTCTTGTTAAGAGTAAGTTTGTTAACCTTAAGATTAGACAACTGTCTGCTTCAACTTCACACGATTTTATAGAATGGTGTGGACTAATTGAAGGTCATCAAAAGAATAACAAACTCGTACTTGATTCTAGATTATCAATGCAAGATTTATACTTTGACTTTATTGGAGAGTATCCTGACTATGGACCAAAAGCTAAGATGACTATTAGTAGAACAAGATTTTATAAATGGTTAATTCAATATGGTTCATACATAACCAACAAGCAACCATTGGAAGGGAGAGATATGAATGGAAGATGGTTTGAGATGCAGACACCTAAGTCAAGTCAAAGCACTATGAACCTATGACAGAAAAGCATCTGCACATAGCAATGATTAATTCTTTTAGTGTAATAGTATTAGATTACGATTGGGAAGAAATCATTGATGGGAAGACTCCTTACTTTGCACACAATGTTGCAAGAAGAATTCCTAGTAAAAGAGAATTAGAAAATATATTAAAATACTTTATTGAAATAGAAGACTACAAAAGATGTGCATCGTTACAAAGATATATGAAGGAAGACCTGAAGAAGTAACTGAAAGAGTTTCAGGTTATTCAGATGAAATGATGTATCGTCAATGTAAATTGTTACACGATATTATTTTTAAAACCAAACTTGTAAAACAAGGAAGGGGTAAGAAAGCAGTGATGGTAGAAAGAAGGATGTATGAAATAGATGCTATCGTGGAGCACAAAGCAAAGGTTAGTCTTGAATATTATAAAAACAGAATGGCGATACCAAGTAAAATTAAATTTAGAGAATACCAAAAGAAAATTATTGTACAAGGAGCAGAACATCTAATTAAAAACGGATTTGTTTATTTAGCTATGGAAGTTAGAACGGGCAAGACCTTAACAAGTTTAGGAATGTGTCGTCTTTTAAAAGACACAAAGGTTTTGTTTGTTACAAAGAAGAAAGCTATTAGCAGCATAGAATCTGATTATGATTTATTAAATGCAGAGTTTAGTATAACAATAATAAATTATGAATCACTCCATAAAATAACAGACAGAGATTTTGATACCATTATATTAGATGAAGCACACAGTATGGGTGCCTTTCCTAAACCAAGCAAGAGAGCCAAGCAGGTAAAGGAAATGCTTGTAGCACATAATCCAAAAGTTATATTGCTATCAGGTACACCAACACCTGAATCATATAGTCAGATGTTTCATCAGGTATATGGAATTAAGAATAATCCTTTTAGAGACTATGTAAACTTTTATAAATTTTCTAAACGATATGTAAACGTAAAGCAGAGAAAGATAAATGGTTTGTATATAAATGATTATCACGATGGACTACAATCTATACTTGATGAAATGAAACCACATACTATTGCTTACTCACAAAAGGAGGCAGGGTTTAAAGTAGACACAAGGGAGCACACACTAGAGGTGGAACTTGAACCAATAAGCTATAAGCTTACGGCTCAATTGAAAAAAACTTTAGTAGTAGAAGGAAAAGATGAAGTCATACTTGGTGATACACCGGTGAAATTAATGATGAAGCTGCATCAGTTATACTCCGGAACAATAAAGTTTGAATCAGGTAACTCAACTGTATTGGATTTTAGTAAAGCAAAATTTATTAAAGAAAAATTCAAGGGTAAGAAGATTGGAATCTTTTATAAATTCAAAGAAGAATTAAATGCTTTAAAAAAAATCTTTGGAGATAATTTAACAACAGAACTTAGTGTCTTTGAAGACACAAATAAATCTATAGCTTTACAAATTGTATCAGGTCGTGAGGGTATCTCCTTACGAAAAGCAGATGCTCTTGTATATTATAATATAGATTTTTCTGCTACATCATATTGGCAAAGCAGAGACAGAATGACAACTAAAGATAGACTAGAGTCAGACGTTTATTGGGTTTTCTCTAAAGGAGGAATTGAAAAAGATATTTACAAAGCAGTCTCCAAGAAGAAGGACTATACTGTGAATCATTTTAAAAAGGATTTGTTATCTTTGTGATATGAGGTTTGTAAGGTTCACACTAATATGGATTAGTCAAAACCTAGCTATACCTTTTTGGGTGGTTGGTCATATTCACTTGTCGGTTCATACCTTTCACGACTTGACAGAAATCATATCATCAGTGGGTATGAATGTGATAGTGGCTATAGGATTTTATTTAGATTATAAACGTGACCGAACAACAGATACAAGCGAAAAGAATTAAGCAGTTAGAAGCTGAGGGTTATTATGTTTTAAAATTAGTTAAGACTAATAAGAATGGAATCCCTGACATCCTAGCAATACCTCCTGATAGTAAGGTTTTGTTTAGTGAAGTTAAAACACCAAAAGGAAAAGTATCTAAACTACAAGAATATAGATTAAAAGAACTAGAAGGATATGGTTTTAGCACTGAAGTATACCGAGGATAAGTTACCTTACGAAATAGATGATTGGTTCTTCCAACAACTAAGTGACTATTCTTTATCAGATGCATCCTTAATAGTAGCACAGGCTCTTGCGGTATTAAAAGAACTCCCTACAAAAAATGGATGGAGTCAAGAAGTAGCAGGTGTTATTACTGACAAAGGAACAGAGCCTATATTTTTTGTGATAGAATATTTGAAACAAGAAGATGACAGACCAATACTAATAGATATAAATGAAATTGAAGTAGATGAATACTTAGACTTTATAATAGAAAACAAATCAATCAAATCATACATAGATGAATCAAGAGTTAGAGACCTTATACTTAAAGGTGGAACAGTTCAGCCACTTAAAAGAAATAATAAAAACAATTCTTAACGTAGACGTTAAGAAAGATAGGAATAGAATGCAGCATACAGTCAATTGTAAAATGATATATGCTAATGTACTTAGAGAATGTGGTTATGGGTGCAGTGTTATTTCTAAATCAATCTTAATGAACCACGCAACTATCCTCCATTACTTTAAAACATTTCCTTTCTACATAAAAACAGATGTAGTTCTTCGTAATAATTATGAAAGAATTAAATCAGAGTTTAATAAAGAGTATGACCCTGTTTATTATTTGTCAGAAAATGAACTAAAAAACGAAGTTTTTTCTTTGAAAATTAAAAATAAAGATTTATCTTCGGATTTGGAGACGTGCCAATCTAGACTCACCGAACTGATAAACAAAGAGGGTAGGCTTGAAGACATCTTTAAGATGATAGATGAGAGGACAAGACCCGGTACAGAGGACCACGTTCTAAAAAAATTAAATCACTTTTTCAATGGTGTATACACAAAATGAAATAGACAAAATACTAGCCTATAAAACTTGGTCAGATAAAAAAAAGCAAGACCAACTTTTAAGAATGGATTGTTCTATGTATTGTCATCTTGGAATAGATTCCAATAAAAAGGAAAGAGAAGAGGTAACGAAAGTTTCTCGTAAAATTTATACTGCAATTAAATCTATTAATCATAATATGGGAACATTGTTTTTACAAACAATGGATAAGAATGTAACCAAAGAACCTTTATAGGAAATGCAAGAGCCGTCAGCGTATGACAAAGAACGTATAACACACATCAATCATTTGATGGAAGCAATACACGGCTCTACTAATGAGATTTATGAAGCACTAATTGACAGAGACTTTGTTATCTTAAAGAAGGAAATAAAAGAACTTCAAGACATCCTTAAGGACATATCTATTTCTATAGAGGATGACATATGATTACAAGCAGTTTGCTAATGAGCAGCAGTTATTTGATTTTATAAAAGACAATTTTATAAACGACCTGAACCCTAGTGAATATTCCACATCAAGATATGATTGTTTTTCTGAGCGATATCAAATGGATATTGAACTTAAGTGTAGAAGAAAACATTATGAAGGTTTAATTATAGAGAAAGGAAAGTATGATGCTCTGATGCATCGTTGTAAAACATACGGGACAATACCGGTATATATTAACTCCACACCTGAAGGTGTTTGGGGATTTTATTTGCAACAGTTTGATTTAGTATGGGAACACAGAGACTTACCTAAACAAACAGATTTTTCTAGACGAGAAAAAATATCTAAAGAAATAAGTTATCTACCTGTATTAGAAGGAATAGATTTACTTTCTCTTCTTGACAAGCCTTCTCCTAGCCTTTAAAGGTTTTACTCTTTCAGGTAAGTACTTACTCTTACCATAAGAATCCCACTCTTTAGCCATATCAGGATTGTTTGCATACATCCATCTTCTTTGTGCTTTACTTTTAAACGGCATATATTTTATTTAGTTTCCAAATTTTTGACTACCAAAGGTATCCTTACCTTTCTTCTTTCTTTTCTTTTTACCAAAGCCATCACCACTACCAAAGCTTCCTGAACCAAATGAAGAGCCTGATGTGTAATTCATTTCTTTATCTTTCAGTAATCTATTTAATTCAGCTTCTCTTCTTTTCTGTTCTTTCTTTTGTTGTTCAGATTCATAGTCAGGAGAGTTAGGACCAAAGGTGTCATACCATAATCTATAGTTATATCTTTTCATTTCGCTTCTTGAACTATAGTTGCCAAGCTTTTCTTTTTCTATAGCAGCAGCCTTTCTTTCCTGTGCTTGTTTCTTATTCATCTCACCATATAAACTTCTCAACACCAAACGTCTTACATCTTTATACATTGGTATGAATCCTGAGTTACCTAATAATTCAAGAGGTAGTCTATACATTAACTCATCTTCTTGTCTTTCCTGTGCTTCAACAGTTTTCTTTGGAGCAGACGTAGCTTTCTTAACAATAAAGTCTGCGGTCTTAACTGCAGGTCCTAAAGAAGCTGCCATATTAGTTAGTATATCTCCAAGAGATGAACCTCTTCCATCTTTATTTTTAGGTACAACTTGATAAGATAAACCATCTTTATACACATCGTATTCTCCGTCTCTTAAGAAGTCTAAGAATTCTTTATTGAACTCTTCAATACCCATATTGAGTATGGCTTTAGTTGCATTACCAAAGTCTCTACCTACAATTAACCCTAACATTGATGAAGCAACTGCTTGTCCAAGTTTCTTCTCTAAATCTTTTGGCTCTTCTTCTTCTCCTGCAATACTTGCAAGTGCCTCACCTAATACTTGTGCCATCATAGTATACATAATCATACGAGTAGTTGAACCTGCAAGTAGTGCGGCTCCTTTACGTTTACTTAAATGACCTCGACCAATTGCATTAACAATACCTGTTCTTGCAGTTACAAATTCATATATTAAGAATGTAGTCATAAAGGTATTGAATGCATTGAATGCAGTTTTGAAACCACTATCCCCCGGCTTTCTCGTTCCTTTTAATATTCCTAAAAATGGATTAGCAGTAGAACCTGTCATTACAGAAGTTTCGTCAGCAACCTCTGTTGCTTTAGCTAAAGCTTCTGCATTGTCTGCCATATACTTAGAATCATTTGCTGCAATCTTATCCATATCAGGTTCTATACCTGTTATCTTTTTAAACTCACTTGCAAAAGAACCAAACCACATAGGTCTCATTACAATCTTATCAGGTGTTGATATTAATCCATCGGCTAATGTAGCCACACCACTCTGATATTTTTTACCTGACCTATTCCAAATTTGTACAAGTTTATTTTTAAATCTACCCATTGCTCTACCGCCCTTGATACCTTCTGACTCCTTCATTATATTGGTATCAATCATTCTACCTGACATATCTTCATTAGGATATATACGGTTAGTCTGTTTACTTTTAAGATTCTCCATAGCTTTTGGAGCGGCATCACTATTTAAAAACTTAACACCAAACTTAGAACCTTTAACAAAAGCAACAGGATTAGTTATCATTGCAAAAGCTGCGTTAGAAGTAAGTTCCGCAATCCACCTAGTACTACTTGCAAGTATAGCACGATACCCGTTTTTCTTTAACCAATTCATTGCTTCTTCTGCAATAGTGGTTTGTTGGTATGCAGTGGTTAGCATATTTTCTACAACCTCTTCATAAGCATCTCTAATAGCATTGAACTTTTCTCTATCTTTAGAATCCATTCTAGCCTTATCACCTTTCAATCTTTGTTCCGCTACATTTAAAGTTCTTCTTGCGGTTCTAATTGGTTCAGTCATATGGAAATCTAACAACACTCCTTTTGCTCCTCTAGTAGCTGATGCATACACATCAAAGTTTAAAGCCGACACAACACCTTCTCTCTTGATTAAAGACTTTGCTTTAGTAGAACCTCTCAAACCATTCATATATTGTTGTATAAATGATTCATTACTGTTAGGGTCTAGACCTCTATCTGTTACAACATTTAAGTGTACATAATTATTTCTTGGTTTAATTCCTGTACCTCTAATAATAGATGCAGTCTGAACTGCCATTGGACCTAGTTCTGAATTTACTTCTTGTATAACCTTAATAGAATTTTTCTCTGCTTCATTAAAACTATTATAAAGTTTCTCTAGATTTATTTCTCCCGTTTCTTTATCAGTAAACTTTTCTAAAATCTCTGCTAACATTTCAGAGTCTTGTTGACTGAAGGTGGTTTTATCTGTATCAATAGCTTCAATAGTCTTTTTAATATATGCTGCAGCTTGATGTCTTGTCTCAGGGTTACCCAAGTTAGAATCGTGCTCAAGTTGAATCATATAAACCATCTGCTTAAACTTAGACATCAAAGTCTTGTTTGGATTTTGTTTAAATGATTTAGCAACCGCAGCCTCGGCAGCATCTATCTTACCTCTAAGTCTTTTAAACTGTGACGTAAATAATTCTTTTGCTTTTGCTGATGGATTAAATAAAGTATTAAATATAGGTTTTGATTTAAAGTTACCGAACACTTGGTCAACATAGAACAATGGGTTTCTTCTAATGGCTTCTAGAACAGAACCTTTTCTAGTGAATATACTTTTAAACTTAGCATACATTTTAGTTACAGGAAGTAGCTTAGAACCGCTTATTCCACCGGCAAGTTCTTTACCCTTTAACTGTGCATCCATCTTCTCATTCATTACCTGAACAAGATGTGGTGTGTAGCCATTGTTTATATTATTGTATAGTTTATCTATTTGTTTTAAATCCTCAAGTGAAAGATTCTCTATAGCTTCAATGTTATTGATTAAACTTTCAAACATCGCAGCAACCTTTCTTTCAAACTTACTAGGAAGTTCAGAGATTTTTAAAGCAGGTAGTTTCTTTATGTTAGCTATAACCTCTTGTCTTTCAGCTTCTATTTCTGCTTCTGTCTTTTCAACCTTTTGTTTCTTAGGAAGTATTTCATTCTTATACTTTTGCATTACCTCTAAGTCTATCTCATCAATGATACCATCATTAAGCATAGCCTTAATTGTTTTAGCGTAATCAACCTTACCGTCTTTATCAACAACTTTATTTTCAAATGCAGAATATTTTTCCTGTAGTTCAGGAACTTTAGAGTACTCTACATCAACCGCTTCTAATATTCTTTCTGTAATTTTTTCAACCTCAGCTACTGCAGATGGATTTAGAATTGCTTTCCTTTCTCCAAACTCTGTAACTAAATCTATATACTCTTGGAATACAGACTCAGGAATCAATGAAGCTTTCATAGAAAAGATTCTATTTAACTGTGTATTAATAGCATCAGCAATACCTATTTTAGTTCTTACGTTTTTTAATGCTTGTTTACGTTGCTTGTTTGCTACTGCAACTTCTTGTGCGTAATTAGCATTCTTAAACACTCTACGCATATATTCAACAAAACTGTCAATAGATGCCTCACTTAACATATTAACCTTAGTAAACCTTTTTATAATAGCCGATGCTTGTTTAGAAGTTATCTTGCCCTGTTGAGCCATCTCTCCTATTTGTTGTGCTAGTTGTCTACTCGCTTCAACAAATGCTTGTATAGCATTTTTTGCTCCACGATTTAAAGATTTAATCTGTTCTGCTAAAGCTTGTTTCTCTGTAAGAGTAATTGTTTTAGGATTTATTTTACCAAACAATAATCGTTTTGCAGACGGAGCCTTCTTTTCTTTTTGCCCAAATCTTTTTCTTAACTCACGAATCATCTTCTCTCTTTGAACGTCAGTTGAGTCTTTATAAAGTCTTGTACCTTTTAAATATTCTAAAGCTGCATTAAATATTTTAGTTGGTCTTGTACTTTCTTTTGTATTTCTAGCCTTAACCTTTTCTACAATACCATCTATTTCTCCCATCACCCTATCAAAACCTTTAGCAAACTTCTCGCTTACTTTTGATTTTTGATTTGCTTTAGGTCCTGCTTTTTCAAAAGCTACTACTATATCTTCTTGTGCTACACCTCTTCTATTAAGAACAGTTCTAATTGCAACCTCTGATATTCCTTGTCCTCTTGCATCTTTTATAAATGCAGCAACATCATCACCCAAAGAAAATCTCGGCATCATACCTTGAGATTCTTTAGCTGCATCAAACTTTATTTTTGATTTTGCATCAACTGCTTTACCTGCAAATAAATCAGCAAGACCTGTATTAATAAAGTCTTCTAAAGACATTGACTCTATTTCTTTTGTCTTAAGACCTTCAAGCGTAGTAAATTTTTCTTTAATATATTTAAAGGTGGCATTCATCCACTCTTTAAACCTAGACTTCTTTGCAGCATTAACAATAGTCTCTCCTTTATTAGCCATCATTTCTACCAATGCTTCTTCTCTAGCTAATTTGTTGTCGCCATATTTTTCTATAGCTGCTTTTAATTCAGGAGTTCCCTCAATTAATTTTAATCCTCTTTCTAAAAGTTTAGTCCCCTTTCTTCCACTAGCCTTTGACCTTAAGAAGTCAATCCATATATGTCCGAACTCGTGAATAGGTGTACCTAAAGAAGCTTGGTCAGGATTTATAAATACTTTACCATCCTTAGTCATACCAAGAATAGTCTTTCCTTTTGAAACCTTGGTTCTAACACCCGGTTCTTTTAGCATAGCATCAAACTCCTGTTGTGTAGCCACTACTGTAACACCCGGAAATGCAAATCTAAACTTAGCAGCCAACTGTTGCATATCAGTTATACCTTCAGTTTGAACTGATGCACCCTGAAAAGCATTGTCACTAGGAGCGGTTCCCATAGTTTGAGAAGCAACATTTCTTTGTGAAGGTAATCTCCCTTTCTTATCTTTTTTAAATACTCTATTTGATTTTACTTTCCACTCAGGGAATACATCCATTCCACTTGTTGGATTTTTAATAAGCTTAATCAATCTTCCTTTAGGACCTGAACCGTAGTTAGGATGGTCTATATCTATAACACCACCATCTAATACATCAATACCAACAATTGAAACCACGTCTCCTTTATTGGTTTTCATCATAGAGGGTTCGCCTATTGCTTGGTAAATATTTTTAGCTAAAAAGTTTTCTGCTCCCTTACCATCTGTACCGTTATACAATGCGTTTAACATTCGGTTTGATATACTACCATCTTTACTTTTTTGTACAGACTTAGTTGTCTCAGGAGAAGTAATAAAGCCAAACAATTCTGCTCTCTCATCAAGAGTTAATGTGTTCTTGACATCTCCTTTTGCTCTAGCATTTGCATCTGCTACAACCTCATCCATCAACTGACCTAGTGTGTTAATGTTTTTATCTTCAATAAACTGTATTAGCCTAGAGGTTTTACCAAACTTACCTGCCTTATTATTTAAATCTGAAACAAGTTCTAGTAAAGCTGCTCTTTGATTTTCTTGAGATTGAGCATTAATTTCAGGTGATAGGTATCTGTAAACAAGTTCGTTTGAATTTACTGCATCATTACCCATACGAACAATAGCCATTGGTATATGTCCTTTAGGTAATCTTCCTTCATCCCACAACCTATCAAATAAATCTTTATTCTTTTGATATAATTTTACTGCATTATCATACTGACCTTGTGATTTATCTTTAGCAACACCTGCCCAAGCCGCTTTAACTTTAGCTAACGCATTAAACATTAGACCACCTTTAGCATTCATATCGTTGCCTCTTGAGTCTTTTATAGTTCCACCTGCAGCTATATCTGATACACCTGTAATCATAGGTATACCATTAAACTCTTCGATAGTTCCAACCATATCATCTTGGCTTTCAAAACCAAGGTCATTTATTTCGTCTTCGTTTAGATTAGTAGAAGAATTACTATCCTCAAAAGGATTAACTGTTGTTGTAGTTTCACCTGTAGGATTTGTGAAGTTTACTTCAGCTTCATCCATTTGATTCATTTCTTCTGTGATTGCTTCTGAATTTGAGGGGTCAGCAACAAAAGCAGACTCTCCTTCTTCTGCAACACTAAATCTAGTTTCACCTTCTAGGTTACCCTCTAAATTATCTATATCTTGCTGAAGTATTTGAGATGCTCTTTCATCAACCATTTCATTGGTCAATTCGTATTCTTTAATACCTTGTTCAGCCATCTCATTTTCCATTTGCTCAATGGCTCTGTCTTGTAATTCTAATTTTTCATCAGGAGATAAAGCATTATATTCTTCTATACTTGATTTAACTGATTCAGCTACATCAGATACAACTTGTTCTGTTTCAGCAGCCGCTTCATCAGCTAGTTGGTTTTCTTGTAAGTCTACTATTTGTTTTTTTAAATCAGCAATTTTTTTCTTACCCGTTACTGTACCTAATACTCTACCCTCTAGTTCTTGAACCTGTCTTTCTAAATCTACAATAGCATCCACCGTTGGACCGTTTAGGTCAGGGTTTGCCGCCATAACAGATTCCTTAGTTCTACCTGCTAGAATTTTATCTTGTAATTTTTGTGCTCTACCTTCAAAGTCATTATCTATTTGTATTTTAAAATTAGGAGCGGTTAATTGCTCATAAGTCATACCATCAATAACTTTATCTATTTCTTCTACAGTAGCTTTCTTTCCGTTAATTTTATATTTAGGGTTTTGATATCTAACTGCAATTAAATCCTTTACAGAACCCGGTGCTTCAGCAATACCTTCTAGTAGTATCTCACCGGTATCAAATTCTTGTCCTTGCTCACCGTATATATTAGTAGCTGCAATACCTGCGGTTTCACCAATAGAACCACCTACTGATTCAACTCCCATAGCACGACCAATTGCTTTTCTTTTTAATGCTCTTGATGCAGATTTAGTTCCTGCGGCACCTGCTTTTGTAAGTAATGGTTTTGCTACCTTACCACCTAATCTACCTGTTAATGCATCTATAGTACCGATTGCCATACCTCTTGCGATGGCATCAAATCTTAGTTCATCAACAACCTCTTCATTAGATAGTAATTCTCTTACGTTATCTGCAGTTAATTCTTTTCCTTGAACTTCAAGTCTTTCTTTTAATAACTCTCCATAAGTTAAACCTGTTTCTAAAACTGTACTAGCTGCGGCAAAAGCATAAGGTAAACTAGCTGCGGCACCTGCAACTGCACCCGGTGCTGCTCCAACACCACCTGCTAATGCACCTGTACCTGCACCATAAGCAGTACCTGCTGCAATAACTGCACCTCCTGCTGCTGCTGAATCTTCATTAGCCATAGCCGAAAAAGAACTAGCTAATACTTCAGGAATAACACTAGGGTTTAATACGAGTCCCTTTATTGTTCCCCATACACCCTTACCTTCTTCTTCATAAATTCTTTGATAATCTTGCATTTCATCAGAAGGACCTAATTGAGTAGCCTTTTGACTTTTAGCTATAAATTCTTGTATGTCTTCATAGGTAGCAGAAGTACCACCCATAAGTAAATCGTTACCACTTTCTGCAATCTGACCATTTTGAAAACCGGCATCAATTGAACGAGCCATATCATCAATAAAATCTCCTACACCTACAGGACTAATAGCATCTATACCCCTTAGTATATCGCCAAATGTTCCTTGAAAGTAATCAACCTCCTCAGAAACGGGAGACGGTGAAGTTGTAGCATTTGATGTGCCATCCGAAAAACTTGAAACGAAATCCGGAGAATCTTTTTTTTTTAATGAGCCTTGCTCAACATAAGATTTAAATTCCTCTACACCATAGCGGTTTACTAAATCTCCTTCAGAGTAAACTTTACCATTAGGTGTTTCATAAAAATGACCACCATCTTGAAAATTTAATTCAGGTGTTTCTTCTTCTACAAATTCAGTTAACTGCCCTTCGTTTACAAGTTGGTCAAACCCTTCATCACCATATCTTTCTAGTGCTTCTGATTGACTAATCTTATAACCATTGGGTGTTACATAAAAAATTTCATCCATAGTTCTTTTCTATTAACAATTGACCTGTAGTCCTGTTGCAAGTTCTTCTTTCTTACCATTAACACAAGGACCATACTTACCTTGACCACCTGTAAACTTTTGGTCTCTTGCTAGGGTTTCTATTTGCTTAGTTTGTTTCAACACATAAGTCAACCACTTCTCAAATCTTTGTTCTTCTTCTAGTGCATTAGAATCTATATTAATATCTGAATCTAAATCAAACTCCGCAGGATATTCTGCATTACCTTTCCAACCATCTATAGTTACACGGGTATTATCCGTTGTTCCAATTCCTGTCGCTACCGCTTTAAGACCATACTTACTATATCTATCATTTAAAGCTTTAGCTACTTTTTTATCACTTTGGTCTAAGAATGGTTCCTCAGTACCCATACTGCCCGTAACCTTAGGGAATCCTTTTTTAATGAATGAACTCACCTCTGTGTCAAATCTTCCTTGGTTACCTTGTCTGTTTGCTCCTGATTCTCCGAAGTCTGTGTTAAGAGGCTTACTGTTACCGTCAGCATCTTTAATAAATCCTCCTGCATTTAATGCTTTTGTAGGGTCATCAAGACCTGTAATCTCATTACCTAGTATTGCCCAATCTTCATCACTAATATCCTCAGTGAAATCAATTCTTCTATTTTTAACAGGGTCAGTATATACAAACTCTATAGACAATCCATCAGTTGATGGGTTAACACCAATCAATCCTGCCGCTTTACCTTCCGCAGTACCAATTAAAGATTCAAAAGAAGCAACTCTTTCGTCAGCCGTTTGACCTTTAATAGAGTTCCAAGTTCTTTGAATATTTTCTTTAGCTTTATCCTCTCTTTTATCATCTCTAACATCTTTAGGTGCATATGTAGGAGCATTGTAATCTTTAGGTGCAGCTTTGTATTCTTCTGTTTTATCTAACTGCATACGAAGCTGAACTTTCATTGCCTCTTCTGCTTTAGCTTGTTGCTCATCGGTAAGTTCTGCTTCAAGCTTACCGTTGTTATTTACCATTAATACCTTCAGAGGGTCTGCTGCGGCTTCCTTAGGGTCCATTGTTGGAGTATACCCATCACCTTGCAAGAAATCTACAAGCACTGATGCTGCAGAGTTGTCTCCAATACCTAATTGACTCTTAACAAAACTGTCTTCTGCTTTTTCATACATAGACATAACCTTTACATCTTCAGGTTTGATTCCTGCTTTTTTAGCAATCACTGCAATTTGTGCATCAGTTAGGTCTGCTAATGAACCAAAGCCTTCTCTTTTTGTAATATCTGAAACCTCGGTCACTAAACCATTGGCTCTATATCCACCCATTTTTCGTTGAACTTCTTTATCTACACCTAATGATTTGGCATATTCATCAACTGTACCTATTACATCATACTTGGTGTAAGTTCCTTTAATTCTGTTCTCTAAGTTTTGAACAGTCATTAAGTTATTTTCGTCAGGTATTCTTGGACCATTCGGATTGTTAGGGTCAGGTATCATTTTAGCCATAGACATAATACCTGTTTGTGGATTTATAATAAGTTTACTGTCTTGGAAATTTCCAAAGCCTTCAACTAATCCCATAGACCAATTCTGTATTTCTGAAGCTTGTTCTCCAACAGGAAGGTTGGAGTTATTCATAGCCATTTTTCTTTTGTACTCAGCATTATAATTTTCAAACAAACTAAAAGCTTGGTCAGTTCCATCAACTAAATTTTGTCTAGTAATGGTATATTGTCTTGGGTCTAATTGTCCTGATTTTAAAAGAGTTTCCTGCATCAACATAACCTCTTGCAAATCAGCACCTGCATTTAAAGCGAATTCATTTAACTGTGTATTTTCTCCTTGAGGTATATTGTTTAATACCTTTTGCATTTCACGAGTAGCTGCATCAATTGCACCTTTTTTCTCCTCACGAACTCTGTTTTCTTCTTTAAGAGTATTAGTTAAATTAGAACCTACTTCTGCCCAATTTATATTATCCTCTGCTTTTCTTTCAACGTATTTATATGCTGTTGCCATATTATAATTTTATTCAGGTAGGTAATTAAAGAAATCCAATCCGTTTCTACCACCGGTACCTTGCATATACTGATTATAATTTTGAGAATATTGTTTGTTATTAAACAACATTGCTTCTTGTTGTGGATTTAGTTCTCTTTTAAATTGTCTAAATTGTTTGTTGGACATATTAGCAACTGAACCTAAATCTAAATTAGTAAATCCGGCACCACCGGCTTCACCCATACTTTTAGATACACCACCATTTTTACCCATTACATTTCCAAACTTATCAAATTGTGCTTGGTCCATTTGCATACCACCAACTGCTGCTTTTTGTGCTGATTGGTTTTGCTTATATAAAGGAACCATAGATACTGCTTGACCTATAGTAGAAACCGCACTCTGTATACCTTGGTTTTTTGCTGCTTGTGCTGCTCTTTGAGCATCTGCTGCTTTCTGTTGATTACCCGCAACTTCTTCTAAGTCTAAAGCCACATCTAAATCTCTAAGTCTTGAGTCTTCTTCTACAATTGCAGCTTCAATATTGGTTAATTCATCACCCATTGCGGCACGAGTTTGTGCTTGTCCTGCTTGTTGTGCGGCAAGAACTCTACCTGCAGTAGCTGCTCCACCTCTATCGCTTTCTACACCTGCTTCTAAAGCTTGTGCACCTGCGGCTAGGTTAGCTTCTCTCTCAAGTTCGTAACCTTCTTTTTTAATGGACATTTGTTCTGCAAAGTTAACTTCTAGTTTTCCTCTCGCTGCTTCCATTGCAGCATCAGCTTCTGCTTCTGCTTGAGCCTGAAGCTTTTTTTGCTGACCTGCTTGAGCAAACGACAAACCTGTTGATATTGCTCCAATTGCTAATCCTGCTATTGCTGCTGACATAATTTTTTATTTTTTTTAATTACAGATGTAGGTAACTCATTGAAATCTTCAGTAAACAATTCTTTTTCAGCTTCCTCCACTGTTTTTGCATCTGTTCTATATGTACATACCCATACACAATCTTCGTGCATATAAGCAACTCTCTGTGTTCCTACTTCTGTTTGCACCACCATCGGTGCTTTTATTCTTTTTACCTCTGCCTTATCTGTTAAAATAGACATCTCACCACTTAAAAAAAATGATGGATGATTTACTTTATGTATAAAGCTTAAAACCAACATTCCTTTAGGCATAAAAATTTCCCTAGTATAAATACCATCTTTAATATGGTGTTTAAGCGGCATAGCTTCTTGCATCTCAGGAGTGTGGTGCTTTACAGTTTCTTCAATTGAAAGCAATTGTCCTTTGAATTCATTAATCTTTTCCCACAATACTCCTCTGTTTTGACCAATAGTTTCCAAAACAGATTCAGGATTAGACTGTACTATTTGAACTTCATCCATATTGTAGCAAAGATACTAATTTTAAGGGAATGATTTCATTACTTCAGACTCAACTGAAAATAACTCTATTTTACTTGTATTGTCGTTTGTTAAAGTAAATACACTATAGTGCCCTAAAATACCGTGAGATTCTGCAACAGAATTTTTAATATATAAGATATACTCAGTTGTAGTTGGTGCAGGTACGGCTCCTACTATGGTATTATCCACAACTATTTCGTTTATACCTGCAGGTAAATTTACATTTATAGCAGTTACTTGACCTAAAAGAGAAGGGTTAGGATTTCCAAAGTAAACCATATCTCCAACAGAAATTATATTCCCTAAGTATACACCTGTTATAAAAGAAACAGTAGTTTCGTTTCCTGCAACAACTATATTTTGACTAGAACCAATACCATTTAAAGACCTTAATGCATACTGATTAGGATTTGCAGGAGATGTAAATGATTGTCCTGAGTTTCTAATAAAAGCATAAAAGTCTCCCTCTTTCTTTTCAAAGTAACTTGCTTCTATAAATCCTGTGTCTTGTTGGTCACTTGTTATGATTGCTCCCCAAGCATCATCTCCTTCTAAATTAATAGTTTTAAATAATTTATTATGTAAAGGTTCTTCATTAAAAACTGACTGCAATTTAGATGGGTAATTCACACCATAATATTGGTTCCTAGTTTCGTTAGTGTTATGACGGTAAAGATTACCCCTGTAAAACGTATAGAAGTAACTATTCATTCCCATCATAAAATCAGGAACGTAAGAATAAAACGAAGGGAATCCTCCAACTCCCGGGTCGTATGATATAGTATAAGTACAATTATTTTGAGCAGCCATATATTAATTTTTTAAGGACAAGGTGGACAATGAACAGTGTCGTCACAAGCGTAAGCAACACCGGATTGAATTATTGAATCAAAGGTAGCACTATTTATTAAAGCCTGTACCGTTGCACATTTCTCTCCTCCTGAACCTGTTGCACCTTCTTTAAACTGAACAACATCACCTACACTAAATCCTCCGTATGTAGAATTTGATGCAGTCCATACATCTCCGTCACAACATTCTTGTAATCTATATCCATTAGGAACACAAGTTCCTGTGTTTATTACAACACCATTTTGAATTTGAATCCAAGGATGTGGTTCGCCTACTAAGTTTATAAATCCATCTGAAGCAGGTGTAACACCATTTTCATCAATAAATATCATATCATATAATGCAGGGTTTGTTGCAGTTCCATTTATTGGAACGTGGTAATAACTTTGAGAAGGATTTAAATTACACTGTAAATCCCCTGTTGTAGTGCTTCCTTGAAAGCTAGTAAGTGCAGTAGGACACTGTACTCCTATATTCCATCCCGTTGAACCACAAGGTCCATAAACCTGTACCTGCATAATACTTGGAGAAGGAGTTGGTTTTGGTATTACCATCATACAATTATTCGGAGCATTAGTTGTTAATTGATTACCTGTAGGGGTGATAGTAATAATTTGTTGGTTTCCTGTAGGAACAAATGCACCACCTATGTATTCGTCTTCATTTAAAGTATAAGTACCTTCTATTGCTCCCGGAGTACCACCATTACAATTTGTTTGACTACCAATTCTACCAACAAAAGTTGGAACAGTTAAATCAGGAACACCTGCATTGTTTGCTTGTAATACACCTTCAGTTGCTGAAACTAATTTATTATAGCTTGAACTATCATATGTTACTATGATACCATCAGGAATTGAAGCAGGATTAAATGTGACTATTGCGGCTCCTGTGTCAGTACTTGTTCCACCTAAGTCAATGTCAACAATAAATACACCTTGGTCTCCTGATGCAGCTATAGTTCCATCACAAGGTTGAGCACAAGTCCCACAAGTTTGTGCAGGAAGTAAAACACAATTTAATAATTGTCTGCTTACAACACCATCTGAATAAAATCCATCTGCCGCACAAGTAGTTAAGTCAGCATCATCAAATACAGATGTTGAGTTTGTTAGTGTTGTTCCGTCTAAATAGTATGTAGCCATAATTTAATTTTATATTTTAACAAGACCCATTAGTCCCTATTGAATTTAATCCCGGATTAACTGTTCCTGTTTGTGCACATATTGTTTCTTGGTCATATCCTCCTACACCACCTATTGCTCCACCTGCTGAAGTTCCATCACACGCAGTGTATGAAAAACTTTGTGCTTGTGGTGAAGATGTAGATAATGTATATGATGTACAACTAACTCCACTTGGGTCAGGGATATTACAATGAGTTGTGTCACCACAAACATATGATACACCTGTTCCATAAAGTGTTCCGGTAGGAGTTAAAACAGATGGTGCTAAAATTTCACCACATCTAATTGTTCCACCTACAGTGCTTTGATATTGAACCACATCCCCAACACTGTAAAGACTATTAGTGTCTTCAATAATTACAAGGTTACCGGTATCACAATCAGAAAGTCCCCAAATAGTAGCCGAAGGACCTGACCCTTCACAAGAACAACAAGCTTCTGTTGGAGATGCTCCATAACACAAATCTAATGGTGTACTTGTTCTAAAGTCCCAAATTAAATATAAATATTGTCCTTGGTTTGGCATTGTAAAGTCCGCATAATATGCAGTATTACCATTTGCCGGTGGGTTTATTGGTGTAGCCTGTGAAGATGCCGCTAACAATGCGAGAATGTCTGCAGGATTATTACCATATAATGTATCTGTTCTTAAATACTTAAAGTCATCTTGAACAGGATTAAATACATAGTCATCTGCTCCAAGAAGATTAGAGTACATAGAAACAGTAGAGCCATTAGTTGGTATAACACCACCTCCTTGTGGTCCTGTTATATCTTCATATAAAGAAACAATAGGATAAGTACCACCTATCATTGTAACTTCTTCAGATTGAAGAGGAGATATAAAAGGTCCATCAACCCAACGATATTCATCGTGTATACTTAAACCTGTATCAGCATCACTATTTAAGTGTACCAATTTAATTGTAATTATCTCAGCTTGAGGACAATTAACAGTTAATGTAATAGAAGCATAACCCGATGTTTGTATTGTTATCTGTGCTTCTTGATTTAAGATTAAGTTTTTATTAAAACTTAAAGTGCCTCCTGTAGAAACATTTCCTGTAGTAACATTCTGTAAACCATATTCAGCATCAATTTTAAAAGTTCCTACTAAAGAAGAAGAATCTACCGTATAGTCAATATCAACTGTCCCTATAGTTTCACCTACATCAACGCAATATGTAAACACTTCTTTTTGAGTTTGTAAAAGAACTTGTTGTGTTATACCACATTGAGTACAATCAATCTCTAAAGGAATTTCTGTACAATTAGATGCTAATACAAACTCATTCATATAAGTATCGTACCCTCCTAATTTTTGAGTAAACAAACTATCATTAAATAAATCTCTAAACCAAGGTCTCATACCTTCTGCAGATATGGCTTTTAATCTTTCGTTTTGTGCTGAGGTTCCTGTAAGTTGCAAAACAACTCCTCGTTTACCATCAGTAAAATATTTGTCAGGTCCATATTGAGCAAAGCTTTCAGGGTTATGGCTTATACCATACTCTTCTATCCTAGCTATTTGTGTTCCTAAAACTTCAGGTACAGAGGTTAATGCACTTCCACCTGCAGCATCTGAAAGCAAATTCTTTCCTGATAATACATAAGATATTTTATCTTCTTGTAATGTAAGTATATCTGTCTCTCTTGCAAATAATTTTTGAACAGGTCCAAATGATTGTTCTAAAGCTTTAAAGTTTAGTAACCCTGCATTAAACTCGTTTAGTTTGTTTACGTTAGATTCTGCATTATATACACCACTATAAGTTATATCGGCAAACCTATGCTCTTCTTTGTAGGTTTGAGCGGTAGTTGTAAATGCTCTGTTACCCAATACCATTTCTTTACCAATAATAGAATCTTGAATTCTATAACTTTCAACTCCATTTCCAAATGAAAAACAATTAAAGAATGCAGTTTTTATAATAGCAGGAGAGTTTGTTGCAATATCTTGGTCTTGCTTATTTCCAGAATGTTCACCGGTAGCAGTGTTGATTGCATAAGATTGAGATGACTCATACCACAAATCAGGAGAAGCATCTTTTGGTAATGTTTCAAATACAGTTAATCCACTTGCTCTAATTACCTCAATATCAACTCTACATCTAGATTCCTTTTTACTACCACCATATCCCTTCGATGCTTTAAAAACAAAATATGTTCTTCCTCCGGATTGATAAAAGTTTGAGTAAACATTACCAACGCTACAAGGTCTATTACCTGCAGACTGATAGTTATTACTATAATTAGGACCGTCAACTCCTGTACCGTCATCATTTGCTAAACCTGATAAAGCACCGGCAATATTATCTCCTTCAAACCAATTTTTAAAATTACTATATTCCTGAGAAGCGGTAAAAGTTGTATCAACTTGCCATAGTTTTTTAGGAACATTTCCAAATAAAGAATCTATGTTACCCCTTCTGTAACTTCTAAGTTTTATATTAACTTTAGTACCTGCAGGTAAACTGTAATCTATATAACTACCGGGGTTGTTTGGGTCTTCTGTATCTACAGGGTAGTTAATAGACCTACAACCACTTCCGTTATTATTTTTTTCTCCATAAGCAACAACCGGTAAATCTCCTACCTCAGTAGAAAAATTATTCGCTCTTAGTTTCATATAAGTACCGGCAGGTACAGGGATATCGTTTCCATTAACATCAATCGGAGCAGGGTCCAAAAAGTCTTTTGTTTTGGCATCTTTTTCAAGAACCGTTGTATATGTACAACTATCTCTTGGACCTTGAGTGTCTACTTTTACAATTAATTCATCACCAAGTTCTATTTTTTGTGAGTTCTGACCTTCTAATAAAAAGTAATCTGCTCCACTAGCAGGGTCTCTGAAAAAGAACTGTGAATATATTGTATTGTATTGCTCCTTATCAGGCTTTATACAAAACTTATATCTAGTTGCCCAAGATGGTGCAAGTTGTGATGTTGGTATATTTACACTAATTGTATTTTTAAATTCTGATGAAGAACAAGGAATATGCACATTATTATTTAAACTAACTTGTGCTGAAGATGCTCTATTAAATTCATCCATATAAACAATACCAACCTCATATCCTCTGTTACTATGTAGACTTGATGGGTCTCCTAATTCTTGGTATACCGCATCTACTAAGTTTATTTTATAGTACTCCCATACTGTTTGTGTTATAGCCACACCTGTAGGGTCGTCTACAAAAGACATAGCTAAAAGCTGAAGCTTTATGCTAGTTGAACCCGGAGAAGCAATAATTTCTATAGGTTGACCTGTAGCACTTATACCACTTTCGTATTTAAATAATCCTGATAATTCATTTGAGATAACACAATTAAACAAGTCAGTTAATGTTGTACCATTACAAGAATTGGCAACTGTTTGAATGTTAGTTGTAACACCAACCTTCTCAGCAAAATCTACCGAAGTAGCTAAATCATATACTGAATTGAAGTCTGTTGGTAGTATATATGTAAATTCTATATCTTGCTCTTGTGTTGTATCAGCAGGGAATGGTGCTTGTCCTGTCCAACTGTTGTGTTCAAACCTTATCAATATATTTAACGTAGCACCCTGTATTAAGTCTAATCCATCTAAATTTACTTCAACAACACTATTCTGTATTGCTTGAGCACCATTAATACTATAGTTTCCCTGTACAGTTAAACCTTCTAAGTCAGTTCTACCTATTGATTCTTGATTTGTACCTACAGTATATTCAAACTTAGTTGGTACCGACTCTCTCGATAAATCATATTGCTCATAATAATTACCATACATTAATCTGTTACCCATCATTGTTTGAGCCTGTGCTAAATGCGGTACATTATCATATAGTCTCAAAATTTCTGACGAAGGCAGAATAGTAAATATCTTACTGTTGTTAAAATTAAAATTGTATTCTGTATTATCAGCTAATCCTACATCTTCCTTGTTTAATGATTCAATAACTTTAATTATTGAACTATTCATATCTTTAAAAAGTATATCTACTTCCTTTACTAAAGGACCACCTGAATTATATCTTATTGTAGCAGCATTAGTACTATTTAACATACCTGAATTTAATGCCGTACTGATATCATATTTAAATGTATTAGGTATAAAGCTAGGTTCTGAAAATTGTGACGTTGCTGAATACTCACCATCAGCATATTTATATCTGTATGCAAAACAAATAAACCTATCTTCTAAAAAGTTATCTTGACTTGAAGTTGCTACAGGGGTTACCAAAGGTACTTCTGAAGGTGGTTTTTTAATAACCATAATCTCTTCAGCAGAAAATGTATCTAGTGATGCGACAGGATTTGGGTAATTTTTAGTTACATTTATTTGTCTTGGTGGATTATAATTATCTGTCCAATACAATAAATTTTCAATTTTATTTACTCCTGTAATTAAGTAATCAGAATTAAAGTTTAATGTGGTTTTAGTTTGTGTTGTATCTAGTGGGTCGCCAATACTAATAACGTGGTATCTTAATAGTAAAGTCTGTGCATTGTATGAAACAATTAAATCAACTACACCTGTTAATGTTCCGGGTCCACCAAAATTAGGGTCGTGAACAAACCAATACATAGTTTCAAAAGCACCATCTTCAAAAGCACCAATACATTTAGCTTGATTGCTTAAATTATCATTTAAATACTTTAGAGAGGTTAATTGTTCGTTACCCTTAGAGTTCTCTATTACACCTATTTCAGAGCCTTCAGTAGAACCCATACGAACATTAAGTGCATCAACGTACTGCCCTTGAGGGACAAGACGTTCATCCACCATTTTATTCATTTTCCCTTGAGTAAAATTTCTTGTCGTAGTAGCCATATTATTTAATCCACTTATCTCTACCCCTCATATTCATTAAAAGTCTTCCGGGGTGTATATTACTTATTCTGATTTTTGCGTTTCTAAGCAATGCTGATTTACGCTTTCTCAGTCTATTTACGATGTACTCTTGTACACCAACTTTAGAACCAAGTATTGCAAACTCAATTGCGGCATAGATATAATCTTCAAATAATTTATTTACAGTAACTAAACTATCGTTACCATTTTCCATACCATCTGATACATATTCTAACACACAGAGTTCTCCTGACATTCCTGAACTAAAGTTAATAACACCACCCTTTGGATTAATCTTAAAGGTAGGATTAGCGTTGGCAGTCTCCGTATTTAATCCGTAGTGAGCACCAATACCATACTCAAAAAACCATTCACCGTCACAAAAATATCCTTCTTTACCATTGTAAGGGGAATTTGCATTTAGATAAATAGACCTTTTACCACCATAAATTCTATCATAATCTAAATCTGAATGTTGAGGTTTTAATGCGTTGCCATCTATATCAAAAAGAATTCTACAATCACTATCTTGTAAATATGCAGAAGACCAATTGGTTTGTATGTTCTCACTTAATGGATATAACAATCCATCTTTATACATAGAAATCCTCACCCAATTAACGTAGTCATTAGGTAAGACATATCTTAGTGTATCACATACGCTTAATTCTAAAATTTTAATTTCTTTAAAAGCATCATAGTTTAATTCCTGTATCGCTCTTTTTGCGTGGAATAATACTTTGTACCTTTCTTCGTTGTTTACAATACTATGGTTTCCTGTATACATCAACATAAAATTGTTGACAATATCTTCTAATGAAACATATTGATATGAACCCCAATTAGCATCTTCAGGATTTGCACCGCCATTTTCATAATATTGATAATCGTTTATATATGCCATAATTATTTTTCTTGTTGTTCGCTTTGTGCTTCTTCACTTCCTGCAAATTGAACTGCTTGAATCTCTCTAATACTCATTCCGGCATATTGAAGTATCTTCATAACTAAATTTACTTCGTCATCATTTGGTAGTTCAAAGTCTTGATAATCAACTGCAGTCTCATCAAATGCAGGTTCTCCGTTAGTTAAAGTAACATATGTCCATTTAGGTGTAAAAGGAAATCTTATATATTGAGAAACCAATTGCCCAACATTACTTACTGTATCAGGATATATTTCAACAGTCAATCCGTTTTGAGTATATGCAGGATATGTTAAATTAGGCTTAGTCAATATTGAATTATTAAGCATTGTTATCTTAGTATGTGTAACTTTTTCAGCTTCCTTTATATCTCCTTTTTTATAAATAGAATATAAAAGCGGTTGTACGTTAATGTTGTTACCACTTGTTTGAATAGTAGTGTCATTTAGTATATTCAGAACAGTATAATTATAAGTTACTCCGGCTATAGTTATTCCAACAATATCTCCTATAGAAATACCATCTGTTGTAAATGTAGCCGAACCGTCAACAATAGCATTTTGACCACCCACAACTCCATCAGTTGTTCCTGATACTATTAGATTATTATGTACTAAGTTTTTATTAATTAAATAATAATCATTATTTGTCGTTGTTAAAGATGGTAAAAAATAATTGTTCCCACCCGCATTTAACAAAGGTAACGTAACAGAAAAAGTATCAATAACTTCTTCCAATCCCTTTGTTATATCTGCATATCCTGTTCCTGACTGTCTTGCATTTTCTTTCTGCAACTGATAGTTGTATGAATAAAAATATGTTTCAAATAAATCTAACTGTGCTTGTTTTGCAAACAAGTTAAAATCTGACGGAGAAATATATCCGTAATTATTTTTATTCAGGATGGACATCACTGTTTGTCTTACTGAATTTATCATCTGTAATCTTTTGTACAAAGATAACTAAAAAAAAAAGACCCCTTCAAAATGAAGAGGTCTCGCTTTTAGTTAGGTAGATTTAAGTTTAAGGATTGACTTCAATACAAGTAATACACTGAAAATCTAAACTCTTAAGGCTTACGTCTGAATAATCTCCTTCAAACACAACCTTTGAAATCGGTTTCATCCAATTTGTTGTGGCAGCTATAAAAAGAGCCTCATTAACAACTTCTTGAAAACCACTTGTCAAATCACTTCCTTTAACTTCGATTCTATAATTTGAACCTTTTAACTGAATGTACGCTAGTTGACTTGTTGCTACTTGGACATTTAAAATAGCATCACAAGCTACAAGTTCTTTTCCGGTTTCAGTTTCAAATTCTAAATACTTTAACATAATAAATAATTTAAGGTTAGTAAAAAAACCTACACCTTCGTGGTGTAAGCACTAAACCACAAAGATACAATATTATATTATAGTGTTTCGAGGTGTTTAAGTACGTCAATACCTTCGTCTGATTGTAAATAAGAAACAACTAAATCTAAACCATCAGCACCGAATGGTACATTAAGCATTTTAGTTTTATTAGTTGGGGTGTTATACCATACTTCCTTTTTACTTTTTCTATAAGCTAAATGCCCTTTATCAAAGAATGATTGTACCATACCCATAATCTTTAATTCAGGGTCGCTACAAATATCTAGAAAATCTTGAGGATTGTTCTTAGCAAAAACTAAAACATCTCTTTTCATTTCTGCAGTAGTTAGTTTATCTACATTCGTATTAAACAAAACTCTACATACATTCTCTAATTGCTCAAGAGATAGTTTCTTAGCTTCGACTAAAGCATCTGCTTCAATCATAAGTTGGTCTACTACTTGTGCAGCATCTTTAGATTTATCTACCTCAACAAACTTAGTTCCGTTTAAAGGATGATAATGTAGAAATTGTTGAAGTACTTGGTTTTCTTTTCTAACAAACAAAAATCCATCTTCAAATATTACAGGCTCTAGCAAAGCATTACCATCTTGCTTATCAACAAAAGGTGACTTTTGATTTCTAGCATATCTAAGTTCACGGTTTGTACCTGTGCTCTCATCAAAATGTAATAAAGGAAATCTTCTTGAATGTTTTATTGGTAGCATAAAGGAAAGAGGTGCTACATCTCTTGTTAGTTTATACTGCTTATCAACGTAAACAGTTGTCGTCTTTTTTTTCATTGTATTAAATTTAAATTAAAGTTTAAAAAAAGGGAGTGTCTTTGAAGACACTCCCCTATTAAATATCTGCTTACTCTTGGAATAAGAAGAAGTTGTTTGCACCTAAAGTACATACTGCTCTTTCAGATAGGAAGTGAACCTCCATAGCATCTAAGCTAGAAGTTTCTGCTCCACCTGCAGAACCTGTAATCCAAGTCTTGTAACGTCTGTCTTCAGTTTCTGAAGCTCTATATCTAACGTGCAAGAATGGTCTCTTAGCATTTTTACCAAGGATTTGGTCATATACTGAAGTAGAACCTGCAGGAACTAAAAGTCCATTAACTCTACCTGACCCTGCACCTGTAGGTAATCCACCTCTCATTGTTGGGTCATTCAAATATTTCCAATCAGACTTATAGAAGTCATAACCTCTTCTAAATCCTGTGAATCCTAAGTTAAGTGCCATTTCTTTCTCATTGTCAAAAAGACCATAAGATACACCACCTGCTGCATTAGATGACTGCTGAGAAAGCATATCGTCAATGTCGAAAGAGAAATCTCTATCTACAAATATAACATTCTCTTCAATAGCACCTTGCTTATCAAGTCTAGAAATGATAGAATCCCAATCAGCTAAAATAGTTGGGTTTCCTCCACCCCAAATGTTTCCTCTTTGCTCTACTGCGTAGAAGATACCATCTGAACCTTTGTTACCTACCATCTCAGCACCTGCTACTGCTTGAGTAGCTGCACCTGAAGTATTACCTGCAGGAACTGCTTCAATCATTGCAGTCTCTAGATAGTCGTCAAATCTCAATCTAGTTTCGTGCTCAGACTTCATATACCATAGGTATCCATTTGCTCCATTTTCAGTTGTTACTTCAACCCATCCAATCTGTGCCATATCAGAACCTGATACTGCATATTTATCTTTAATGATAATTGGAGAGTTTTCAAAGATGAAGTCATCAGCTTCTAGAGAATCTTCCATTCCTACTGTTCCTTTTCTGAATTCAGAACCGTAGATGAACATTGTAAACTCAAGACCTGCTCCTGCTACCGGTATTCCATTGTTGTCATAGAATGCAACACTTACTACTTTAGTAGCATAATCAACTTTAGTTACTACTGCTTTAGCTGAACCACCACCTGCATTATCAGAGATATATACAGTTTGTCCTTTTCTAATAGCGATACTATTACTAGCACCGAAAGCAGGGACACCTGCATCTCCAATAGTGAAGTCAGCTTCGTCAGCATTAATTAATGCCGCAGTTGTACACTTTACATATTTAGTATGCAATCTTCCTTGTTCTGCCCATTTGATAAGGTCAGAGTTAGATGGCATTTCTGCACCTACCATTCTTAGGAAGGATGCGATTGTTCTATTACCATATCTTTCAAATTCTTTTTCATAAGTATCAGGTAGATACTGATTCAAGAAATCAAAATTGGTAATGTAGTTAGACTTCAACGGCACTCTTTGTGCACTTGGTTGTAAGTCAAAACCGGGTACGTTTAATACACTCATTTTTTAATTTTTTAGTTTAACAATTTTACTTTTTATTACTCCTAATCTTTAAACCCCTACCGTGGTCGGTGTTTATAGATTTTATTTGCATACCTGATTTTGTGCTTCCAACTTCCGGAGCGGTACGAGTAGTCATATTTACATTTTTCAACTTTCTCATTTGCTCATCTGCTGCTGCAGATTTGCCCTGCTCATAAAAGAATTTAGCAAACTTCTCAGGATGCATTGCCATTGCTAGTGACCTGTGGTAACCTTCTGCGTTTTTAAGAGAACCATCTGACTCCTGATACTTTTCAATAAAAGTACTAGGATTAGAATGAACTTTTAACAACTCATCTGCATCACCGGGTGAAAAGTAAACTTTGTTATCGTCTAGCGTAAACTCAAAACCTTTGAACTCACTGAATACATTGTTTGTTTTTTCTAGATAAACTTCCCTCGCTCTTGAGTTCCGTTCACCGATTGTCTTCGCTTCAGCTATATATTGCTTATATGCCTTGTATTCGTCTGTTTCAGATTCAGGAATAGAATCCCTTTTCGACTCGAGAGGGACCTTATATAACTCCTGTTGCTTGACAAAAAAATCTTTGGCTTTAGCAATAGTTTTTTTCTTTGCTAATTTAATTTTTCTAATTTGCTTTTCATCATCAACATCTTCATCGTATTGATAATCTTCCATAAGTTCTGTGATGTCTTCAGCATCAAGACCTTTTTCAGTTGCAGTTAGATATTCTCTTAGCAATCTATCGGGTTCCATTTCATCATAGTTCTTTTGCATTTTTGCAAAGTCCTCGAATCCACGACCCGTTTCTTTTTTGTATTTAAGATACTTAGCTACATCTTCAGGAAGAGGTTTCTCCTCTCTCTGTTGATTTAACTCGTCAAGAGATTTATACTCTTTACCGTATCTATTTCCAATATATTTAAGAACGTCATCCTCACTTAACTCTGAGGATTGAGTTTTAATTTCTTCTTGTGGAACTTGCTTCTTCTCAGCTTCAGGTTCCGGTTTTTTTTCTTCTGTTGTAGTTTCTACTTTAGTAGACTCAACAACCTTATCTTCTGCTACAGGAGGTTGTCCTGTTGTTGACTCCTGATGTTTGTCTAACAATTCTTGTTCAACTTGTTGTACAGACTTTTCTTCAGTCGCTCCGACTTCTTTTACTTTTATTTCCATATTTTATTAAATTTAATTTTATACAAAGTTACACAAAAAATAATATACTTTTAGACAACTTATCTCGGGTTGAACTCAGCTAAATCAAAGCCATCCAAACTATCTTCATTAGATTCAAAATTCATTGGTGGAAGATTGTTCTTACGTTGATTGATTAATTTAGATTGTTCAGAATTAGCTTGAGATATACGTTCAGACTTTGCTTTTTCTCTTTGGTCTTCTCTAGACTGTAAGCCTTGAGCATCCATCTGTCTTAATTGCATATTTATTGCAAACTCTTCTTGCATTAATTGTGACTTCAACATTGCTTCTTGTTTCATTTTTTCTATTTCAAAAGCAATATCTCCTTGTCTAAATTGTAATTTAGCTTGAGTTTCCATTTGCAACTTTTGCTGATTAGCTTGTATAGTCATTTCTTGTTGCTTAATCATTTGTTGAGATTTCATAGCTTGTTGTTGCATAGCCATCTTCTCTTCTCTTTCTTGCTTAGAAATACGCTTCATTTTCAAAAGCTGATTAGCAAGTTTCATATTTTTTATTTCACGAATATCAATTGCATCTTCAAGATTAATATCTCCTTTAGATAAAGCCATTTGAATATTTTGTTCTAATTGTGCTTTTTGTTCTTCATCAGGTGATAGTTCAATAAATATTCCAAAATCATAAATATATAAGTCAGAGATATCTCCAAGTATAGATACGTTGTATTTACCTATTTGATTTATAAACTCTTCTTTAAAGTCAGCATACTGTAAAATATCTGCTACTCTATAAGTTATAGCTTCAGATAAACTTTTATAAATATATAAACCTGCTTGTAGTATATGTCTTGTAGCTACATTAGAATTTAATGCCGCCATTTTTTGTAATCCAACTAAAGAGTTTGAATCAGGCATACTCGCATCTCTTGCCTCATTAAGACCTGTTACAGTTCTAATTTGGTTTAAATAATGATTATAATTAGTTATAAGCATTTGTGTTTTAGATGCTCCTGAATTTGAAGTCAATTCTTTAATAGGAACTTTACCTTGGTTATAATCACCATCTTGAGTATAACTTCTACCTATTACACTACCTGTTTGAAAATATAATCTTAAAGCATCTTCAGGATTATATGCGTTTCCATTTCCTAAATCAACTTCACCCAATCCATCGGCATCAATAAATACACCATCAGGCACAACTCTAGATATAACTTGTTGTAGTTTTAAATGTGTGATTTGAATCAAGTCTGCAAAGGGAACCATACGTCTAACTAAAGACTCAATTACTCCTTTGTACATTCTTGGTGCATTAGCTACATAATTAGGTATAGCGTGTTGTGTTGCAGATTGTGGTCTAACCATATTCTCCATTAGCTTCCACTGTAAAAGAATATTAGTTCCCATAACCATAACACCTTCATACCATACATCAATAGTTTTTGACTCTTTTGTAAAGTTACCTTCATCCATCATTTCATCAGGTGGATTGAAATTATCATCTTTTTCAATCATACTTACATTACCATTATCTTTTACTTTTCTTTTATAAACAACTTTTTTTGTTGTTTTATAATTAAAGTACATAACGGTTGCAGTATCTTTATAAAAGATATCGTTTTGATATGCTTGTGCATTATTATAATAATCATACCAACTCTGAGAATATTGAGATATCTCATCTAAATCTTCATTAGTTAAAGTTGGGTCAATCTTTTTTAATTCTATAATAGGAAGAGTTTTAATCTCACCCCAATAAAAACAATCTCTAAAGTAAGGGTCTTCAGTATAACTATATACTATATTAGCAGGGTCTACATAACTAATCTTTACTCCATCTCCGGGTAAAAACTCGTGCTTCGCAACTGCTAAACCTAGAACAGTCATATCATAATCTAACCTCTTTCTTGTGTCATCATATTTATTAGCTTCAAACAAAGTACTAATTGCTTCTTCTTCAGCTATTTCTATTGCAGGTTTATAATTTAATTGCATATACAACTTCAACTCTTCATCAGAATTCGGAAGTTCTTCAGGCTCTACTGTAAAAGGATTTGCTCCGGTTTTCTTTTGTATAGTTTCAAGCATAGGTTTTGCGACCATTTGTCCCTCAACCATCTGTTGGTACTTGCTTCTTTTAGATTGTGATAATGCATCTTGAGCAAAAGCTTTAGGTACAAATTCTCTGCTCTGCATTCCGTTTACTACAATATCAACAAACTTAGGCAATACAGGTACAGGTGTCCAATCTAAATTTAGATAAGACAAATCACCATCTATTGCTAATTCATTTTTGTATTTAGCTACTGACTGTTCTCCTCTTGCGTATAATCTGAGTCTATGGAAGTCTCTCCATTGATTATAATACCTACAACTATTTCCGTCTCTTTTAAACCATTCGTACTGAATAGCTTGTCCGATTTGTAAACCAAATTCGTCAGTAGCTTTTTCTGAATCTGAAACAAATTGACTAGGAAATCCTGTAGATGATATGTTAATGTCTACTTTCTTCATCTAATAATTTCGCTTATTGTACCTTTATTACTATACCTTGCAAAGTTAACCTTTATTTTTGAAACTTTTTGCTGAGGTATATATAGGTGTTTCTGACAAGCCATAATCGCTAACCCCGAGGAAATACTAGCATCAAACTTAGTTCTATTACTTATGTCAAATTTTGCCCAATCTTCTAAAGTTCTTGTAAAAATGCAATCACCCATTTCATTATTTTCTTTCATTCCTATGTTTGCATCTATGTAAGATTCTATTGCAGAAGCGTGTGCTTGTTTTACTGCTTCACTTGAATTAGGAATACCACCTAATTCTTTTTCAGTCTTTGATAATTTATTATAGTGTTTGTCAGGTCTATTTAAACAAAAATTTCTATATCCTCTATTTTTAAAATGATATAGTAATCTAGGTTTATTATTCTCTATAAGTATTGGCATACCATAAAACACACAAGCTTTTAATACATCTTCAAAAAATATTTCTGCCGTTTGAGGTCTAGCAACATATTCTAAAAAAAACTCATTACTTGGAGCATCATCCATATTAAACATAGTTAAACCGTGCAAGGCTCCATTAGAACCTCCACCACCTACAGTTCCTGATATATCATAACTATCACATCCGAATGCACCTATATGTTTATTGCCCGGTGTTTTTTTACCATTAATACTTTCTACTCTGTTTTGTAGATTTTTTGATGGAGTCCAAGATACATAAAACCTACCTCTTTGATTTGGAGTAAACTCAACCTTAGAATCTTTTATTCCATTTTTCCAAACTAAATCTCCTCTTGTTAAATGATGGTCTATTATTAAAGAATCATTGTAATCTATTTGCTGATATATTTTGGTAAGATTAAATATAGATTGCTTACTCTCATCTCTAAATGCGTGTGATTCACTTCTAGGAAATTGTCTATAAAATTCATTTAATGCATCAGGGTCTTTCTTTAATGAATCCACTTCATTATCCCAATAGTCTACTGCTCCTTGATATATTGTTTCTCCATCAATTCCTTCAACACCTTGTTCGGGATTTTTAAAAACAGGCATTCCATACCTATCTATAAACCCCTCCATATTCCATTCCATAGGGATGAAAAGTGAATACATACCGCTTTTGGTTTGACCATTGGCATTTCTGTTTAATACATTAGAATTATTGTATAAATTTTTAAAGTTGTCACCACCCTTATCTAAAGCATTTGATGTAGAACCCATCATACATTTACCAATAATTTTACTACCAAGACGTAGACAGGTTTTAGTTACTCTCCAATTATTTAAAATATTATTAGGCTTTATCCATTTACCACTTTCATCGTGAACTAATAGTAAAAGTTTTTCACCATCGTAAGAGTTGTCATCTGTGTTCTTCCAATCTATTGTAGTATCTAATCCATACAACTCATCATTGGTTGTATCGTACATATTTTTTTTAGTTATCTTTGCAGCCGGAATTCTAAAAGCTAGTTCTGTTTTAGGTTTATCCATACCATCCATAATAGGTTTAAAGAAAAATGGTAGTCTACTATTTATTGGAACAACCTTATCTGTAAACATTTTTTTTGCATCAGAACCTGTCTTAGACAGTATACCAACTCTAGAATCTTTAGCTAGAGTTCCGGTATTTACACATTCAGAAGATGACATAAAAGAAAATCCTGAACGTCTTATCTTTAAATAAATCATTCCGAAACTTCTTGTGTCAGCTTTACAAGCTTCCCAAAAAATAAACAATAATCTATTAGCTTCTCTAAAATCAGGATAACCAACATCAATAGATGTCCACTGTAAATACATATAATGTGCTCCTGTTATATAGGTAGGAATACCGTTTGACATATACCATAAACCTTGTTCTCTTCTATCAAACTCTTCCTCTATATAATCAACCCACCTATCTTTAAACTCTGAGGACATTTCATTCCACTGAAATATTGATTGAATCTTTGATAAAGCTTTAGGCAGTTCTTGTCTTTCCCAATACTGTTCTTCTTTTTTTGAGTGTCTTTGAAGACACTTTTTTGGTTCTAATGGAAGTGCTATACTTAGTCCTTGAATAGAAATTATGTTTCCTATTTGTCCGCTTTTAGAAATGACAATAAAATCATATTTAGAATTGTATCCATATTCCCACGTTTTAGCCTTGTTCTTAGACGTTAAAACATTTTTAGGTACAATACCTTCAAGTACTTTATATAATTTATTTAGACCTTCTTTCTGCAAATCCTTGTTTTGTATCTGTTTTTTTGGCTCCCCTTTCTAATGACTCAATAGCTTCCTTCTCCGATTCTATTCTATTTAATATTTCAAAAGCATCAAAGATTGCTAACTTTTTTGTAGCTGCTGCATTTTTTAATCTATCAGCAGATAAGTCATCTTCAGGGTCGTGTTTAATAATTGCTTCCTTCGCCACCTTTATCAGTTGTTCCACTGCCCTGTGACCTGCTTCTATTATTTTTAATTTTATTTCTTTTGATTTCATTTTTAAATCTTTTCTTTTTTCTTATTGGAATAGGTGAGCCATCGTGCTCATTCCATTCGTCTTCCCAAAAAATATAACTCATATGTAATAAAGATATAGTTCTCAAAGTATCATTGTTATTTGATGGTCAAACATTCTGTATAGTTTTTCTCCATCAATATTAAACTCATATTCACTTTCAGGTTTGTAACACACTTTAACTCCTTTTGTAACCCCTTTAGATTTTAAATATTCATTAGGATATTTTACAATTCCAATTAAAGGTTCTTCGCTTAATGGTTTATAAATATAAGAATCTTCTACCGGTGCAGGTTTAATAAAACAATATCTATCTATTGCATTCCACTCTACACCATTATGATATGCATAGTATTGTTCTTCATCTATAAAAAATAAATCATCTTTAAAATAACTTTTGCCACTTTGAACTTTTCCCTGCATATCATTATAATATTTAAAAACATTATGATGTACAAGTAATTTATCTCCTTTCTCTATAGGTCCATTATAATCAAGAGGAAGTTCTATAACCTCAGCTTGTCTATTAGAAAACCTATGGTCCTCCTGTGACGTACTGATTATAAAATCAATATTCCCGTAAGTCTTTGTGTTATCGTATCTTTTACCCTTTAAAGGCTTTACAATAAAAGAAGTTGGTGAATTCATAATTTAATTTATGAGCCACAACCAAAACAATCTATGTGTGAATCAGTTGGCTTGACTCCATTTAATTTCATTTTAATATTATGGATTTTATCTGCAAGTTCCATTTCTTGCTCGAATGTTAGATTGGGTTGCTTCTTTTGTTCTGTATAAATTTCAAGTTCCTCTTGTAATTGTTGATTAGCTAAATCTGACATTCTATAT
>VMHT01065087.1_pt1 | contig 56366 bp, 49 predicted proteins | sample 4693611 | NCBI WGS metagenome assembly VMHT01 (sample SAMN12280063, study PRJNA550983) | marine metagenome | isolation source: seawater sampled from same location over 5 years 0.02-0.2 micron viral filtrate | place: USA: collected off the coast of southern California halfway between the port... ... | reverse complement strand
GAACTAATTGAAAGATTTTCTCCAACTGCCTCTACGATTTCTCTAATTCTTGTGTCGAAAACATCTTTTGTCCACATATAACTAAGTACAGTTTCTGAAAGTTGATTTGCATAATCTTCTAATTCTGTATTACTTAATGATTCTACTTTAACTTTAGGAAGACCTAATGCTTCTGTATCTTTTTCACTTGAAAGTAATACTGACCTTTGTATTGCAGCATAAACCCATCTAATTCTAAACCAGCCACTTCCTGCATGAGGATATTCAGGACATAAAATACTCCAATACTTTCCACAAGCTTCAAAAACATCAGTTTCAGTTTTTAACTGCTTTGCCTCTTTAATACTCTTTGCACCGAAATAATCTACAGGCCATGATAATTTATTTCTATTTACCCATGGCTTATGATTTACAAGAGAAGCCAACATATGTTTTCTTTCTTTAATTTGAGAAGTATATGTTGTTGAAATATTCCAATTCTCTAGGACATAAGGAGTAAGGTCTATATTATAAATATTTTTACTACCAATAATATCTCTAACAAGTTGTTTATTACCCCAATCGAATGCCGGTATAATGGCGTCATATTTTGCATCTACCATGTCTTGTATAACCTGTCTTGCAACATCTTTATTAAAGTGTTGATTATCAACTCCACCATAAAAGTGTCTCCCGTCACTCCATTTCTTTGCTATAGTCTTTTCGTAAGTTTCATCATCTAACATTGATTTAAATGATTTCATAGTACCGTCAATTTTCCAATCTTCATGAAAAACTAAAACATTATCACATTCATTAATTGCATATAATGCGTTAAAGATTTCACCTGAATAATTGTTAGAACCAAATTGACCAAGGCCTACAATAGCAAGTCCATATTCTGAAAGATCATCTCCCCATTTAACTTTCTTTCTGTCTACTGTGTAACCTTGTTTTCTTAATGAATTACAGATAATACTACTATCATCTATTCTTTTAACTCTAGCTCTTTTCCAAGCTTCATCGTCTGTTTGTTTGGCCGTACAGCCTGTAAATAATATTTTCATTCTTTTTCGTTTAAGTAATTGTCTAATGCTCCAATATATGCGACTGCATCTAGGAGGTTATCTCTTTTATGATTGTAACTTTCTCTTGAAAATTTAAGTGCGATTAAGGCAATGTACATTTCTCTGCCTGTAACTTCTAAGCCAGTCATGCCATTGAAAATAGATGCTGCTCTATCCATACCCTCACTGAAAGGGCCATATTGTCTTTCTTTTTCTTCGCTTCTATGATTGATAATTTGATCTGCTTCTTCTAGTATACTTTTCATATAGTTATTTTAAAACTTATATACTAAAAAAGGAGATTGTTTCATACAATCTCCTTTAAATTACTAATTAGTTATTAACTTTTTAATGATACCTTCCTAATATTAAACTACAAAAGGTGTTGTTTTAATGTCAAACTTTTTAATGTCATTAACGCTTATCATAATTGATAAATGAGTAGGGGTACTGTAACCATCGTATTGACAAACTACCTTTGCTCCATTTAATGTACCTGTAACATAGTCTGCTCCTGAATCTAATTCATGGTCTTTCTTGTTTTTAATCTTAGCGATTAAATCATTATAAATGTCTGTTAATTCTTTTCCAGCAGGATGATTAGCCCAATGGTCTCCTCCAACTATTTCAACTATTTGGTCTGTTCCAAGAAAGTCTGTTATAAATTTAAAGTTTGCATCTATATCTTCTTCTTCAAAATCACCGGAGGCCATGTCATAATGGGTTTGTTTAAATTTTTTAGCCATTTTTTTAAGTTCTGCTGGCGTTGTAACCATTATATCATTTTCATTGATAAATTCTTCGAATAATTTTATATTTTTCATAACTTTGTTTTTTTAATTTTTTAAACCTCTGCAACCTTTAAGTCTCTTTCACCATAAGAAGCCATCATCCATTGTTTTGATCTTTCATCCCATAAATAAACGTATTCTGCACCTCCATCATCTTCCACATCTGATAAATAATTTGCAATTGTTGCAACATTACCAGTTGATTGAGAATCTCTATCATCTTTATAAAAGTTAATTTTCTTAGGATTTACTTCAAGACCTGAACCACTTCCTTGTGAAAGTACATAATCTACATTTTTTCCACCTTTATAACCTTTTCTTAAAATAGGTAATACGTTTTCTGGATAACCATCATAATGCATATAAACTGAAGTTATATTTCCTTTTTTATCAATTTTTCCAAATTGAGAACGAGTACCTTCGTTTATTTCTTTTGACTCATTAATAAAGTCGTTAAAATTCTTAATATTGTTCATCTTGTGATTTTATTTTTAATATTATATTATATATCAAATTAAAATACAATTGTTTCTGACTTTGGGTACATTGCACATTTATGATAAATTTTCATAATTCTACTTGCTAAATCACTTGGACATTCTAATGCATTCAATTGAAGTTTCTCATATAAATAACCATCAAATAAACCATATAGTTTGTTTTCAATAGATCTTCTTAATTTTTTATCTATTTGTTCATCGTAGTTTATTAAATCATTAATTAAGTTCATGATTTCTTTTCTAGTTTCTGAATTCATTGATTCATGTCTGTTAAAATTTGTATAGCTCATCTAGTTTAAGTTTTAATTATAATATAAATATAACTATTTCCGGTGACCCGTGAAAATTTTTAGGCAACTTTTTTTCAATAGTTATTAACAATTTTGCAAAAAAAAATCCAGGACTTGCCTGGATTTTTAATATTATAACTTTTTATTCTAACTTTGATCTTTAGCTATGTCATTAGCTTGAGCTCTAAACTGATTCATCATGTTTTTAGATTTCAATCCTAAATCATCTAATGCCTCTTTGCCAAACTTTTTTTCCAGCTCTTTATTACTGCTTTTTAGAACTTGCATAAATTTTTTATATTTAGCAGTTTTCTTTCTGTATTTTGCAAATGCATTATCAACGTCATCTGGGTCAGCCTCGTCCATTGCTGCCATAACCTTATCAAGAGTATCTAAGTTATCAATTGCTTTATCAAATAAACCTTGAACATCGGTGTTTTGAATTTGATCTATCATCTTATCGATTTCTTGTTCTTCTCTTGTTGTTTCTTTTCCATTTAATCTTGAAAAAAATCCTTCAGTTACTTTAGCCAAACCAACATAATCTTTAGCATATTGTTTCAACATTCTTTCGTTATAATATTCTTCTAATTTGTCTAAGAAAGCCTCATGTGAATAGTCCATTCCTGGAGTTAAATATTCTCCCATATATTTTCCATGAGGAGAATTTAAAAAACCAAGTGCTTGTTTTTCTGACATGCCTTTATCTTGTAAAACTTCTATTGCAGCATCATATGCTTTTTGAATGTCTCTGTTATTTAGATCTGACATTTCTTCAAGAAAAGCAACATAGCCTAAACTTTTTCTGGCGTTTTTTGCATTTGCTTCATTTATAAATCCACTAAAAGTAGTATGTACCATTTCTTCTTTTCTATTTTTAAGATATTCTTCTCTTTCTTTCTTCTTTTTCTTTTGCTCTTTCTTAGCATCTCCTTTACCAGCTGGCACATCTCCACTTCCTACTTCTCCACCTTGTGGAAAGGCAGGATTTCCCATACCTCCAATATTTGCTGGTGTAACGTTTTCGTTCATTACCAAGCTAAGTTTCTTTTCTTAAGTTTAGCTAATTTATCTTTAATTCTCTTTGCATATTCCTCAGATTCTTTTTGAGAATATCTAGCTTCCCATTCAAATTCTTTAGAATCTTTACCATATTTAGCTTCAGCCTCTTCAATTGTTGCCATATAACCTGACCATCTTTCATAGTCTGAAATTAAACCATTTATAAAATTACTAATGTCATTTAATTTATAAGCTCTACCGTCTGCTCCTACGCCTGCAATAAGTTCTCCGTACTTATTTTTTTCTTGATTTTTTAAACCATCTTTCATAACCTTAGTTGCATCATCAATTGCATCTTCTACTAATTTATCTATTGGTAATTCACTTGCTCTCTTTTGTAGAATTTCTCTATATCTTGCTATGTTTGCATCTTTAAATTCTTTATCAGATTTAAACGCTAATGCACCTTCTTTAGCTTTTACTCTGTCTTCAATTTTTCCTTTAGCATTTGGAAGAGCGTTAGTATTAATTACAAATGCAGCATCTGCAACATCAATTACTCTTTTTACATTATAAATACCGGATGCGTCCCAGCCTCTATACTCTTTATTAATTCCAATATCATTAGATGATTTTCTAGGATCTAGAGTTAAAGACATTGTCATTTTTCTCTTAATATAATCTCTTTTAATATATGCGACGTCTTTTCCCATGCCTAATGCAAGTATTGTATTTGCTGGAATTTTACCAGCAGAATTATATGTAGATTTTGAAGTATCAGCATAAGGGTTGTCTTTTTCTTGAGTTGTATAATAAACAACTAAGCCATCTGCTTTTTTACCTAATTTAGGATCAATATCTATTATTTGATCATCTGTTATTTTGTCTAATTCTATTTTACTAAAGCCGTAAATTGCTTTTAAAATTTGTTTACTACCTCTTTTCATAGTAAGAAGTCCTCTAAGTTTAGAACTCTTTAATGCTTCATTAAGTTCTACAGATTCATTAACGAATTGTTGAAAGCTTGTGTATATCATTTTTTCTTCTATTTTATTTGATTCGTACTGTTGTACCATCGCATAATGCCCTTTAATAAATTTTAAAAAGTTTTCATATGTATCTGGTTGAGTTTTTGGAGTATTGAATGCTTTAAACTTTTCATGTTTAAACACCATTTTTACAAAGTCCTTAACGTCTTTTGCTCTTCTTGCAATACCTGTTAGTTTTGAAGTAAAGCTTTCGTCTAATTTGTAAGATTCTTCGTTAATTGATTCATTTATAAACTCACTGAAGTTTTCATGTATTTTTGATTCTTTCATCGCTTTTGCTTTTGTTTTTAATTCTTTAAATTCGTCTTTACAGCCCGGTTTAATGTATCTATCAAGACCCCAATTAAAAGATGCCATAAATAATTTTTCAAATGGAAGGTCTGAAAATTTCTTACCATATGTTGAGCCTTTTAACCAGTCTAAAAAGCAGCTTGCCATTTCTTTAGAAAGTTTAATACCTTCAACTGCGTTAGTTTCTCCTTTAGTAGTTGATTTTAATAATTTTTCTGCACTTGCTCTAGCTTCAGTAATTGCTGATTCTAAAATATCAAATATATGAAAACCTCCACCTGACATTTTATCTGACCATTCAACATGTTTAAGTTCTACCTTTGGATGAACCTTCTTAATAGAATCAATTACTTTTTGTGGGCTAATTTTATAACCATACTTAATTTCAAGTCTTTTCTTATTAAGCTTAGTAATTTTTGGCTTAGTTCTACCTGTATAATCTATTGATAATTGATATGCAACGTCTGACTTATTTAAACCTTCATCTATTGAAACTGATTCATTATAAGGCATTAATAACTTAGTTATTTCTGCAACATGATGAGAATATGCATTTCTAGCAAAATCAGCATAACTATCATATGTCATTCCTTCATCATTAAACCAATCATCTAATATTTCTTCGAATTTTTTTAAATCTAAACCTTTAAACATTTTAGGATCAATCATATCATACATATCTTCATAATCACTTTGACCTGCTCTAATAGCTTGAGATATTTCTACATACTCTTTAGTCTTTGATATTTTCTTAAGTTCAGCATTACTCATTTTTTCATTAACAGCTGATTCTAAAATATCAGAAGAATCGAATTCATATTCTTCTAACTTATTTATTAGTTCTTTATCGTTCTTAGCCTCGAAGTCATAATCATGCTGTCCACTAACGACTACATAATATCCTCTACCTTTTTTATAAATCTCAGCGTTAGAACCTTGTCCATCTGATGTAGATCCTATATGATCTTTTGAGTCATATGTTCCTTCATTAACTTCTGATTCTGTAACTAAACTATTTAATATTTTAGTTCCATATTTAGAAAGACTTACGCCATCTTCTTCTATTTTAAAAAATCTTTTATTACCTCTTGTCCATTTTGATGGAGCAGAAGAGTGTTGACTAACTATATTATTAAATTCTTCAACTGTTATTTTGCCATCCTTCAATGCTTCGATAATTGCATTTCTAACTCTAGCTGAATTGCCTACAGTTTGGGCAGGGTGATTTTCAGTATATCTTCTTTTAAGAGTTATATTTCTTTCGTTTAAAAATTCTTTAAATGTTGCCATTATTTTTTTATATTTTTATCTATTTTATTATATATCAAATTTTTACTTTAACTTTAATAGTATTTTGAGTGACTTGTGCTATTTTTAATTCTTTAGTATTATCAGGTAATTTTTCCTTATAATAAATACCTTGTATCTTTTTCTTTTCAGATTTTCCTGTAGTTCTAATAAATACAAACTTTTCATCTATATCTCCAAACCCTTTTGCCACTTCTTCTTCGATTTGCCTATAAGTTTTTACATTCGTATTAACATCTTGACTTAAAATCTTATTAATTTCTAAAATTGTTTTTGCGTCACCAATATTACCTATTACATTCCCTTGAAACTTTACGATTATTTCACCTTTTGTACCTTGTTTAAGTTTAAAATCTCTATCAGCTGCTGCTGGTATTGCATCTAGGTCTTCAAAATATTTAAGTAGTGCTGAATATTCTCCTTTTGCTGCACTTATTGCTGCAGCTTGACCAGCCTTTGTAGTAGGGTCTAATTCAGTAATAGAATCCCTAACTGCTAAATATAAATTTCTAATATCCGCAATAGCCTGTGCTCTAATTGCAGCGTGCCTTGCGCCTGTTCTCCAACCTTTTAAAAAACCATCATTTGTTCTTGTAACCTCTTTTAATTCTGCTATTCCAGCACTTAAAAATTTACCCGACTTTGGATCGAATAAGTTTAAGTCTACATCTGCACTACCTCCTCCTATTACTAAGTTTTCAACAAGATATGCCATTAATATTTCACCTGAGCCAATACCTGTTCTTTTTAAATTAAATAATGTATTTGCTGCATTAATGTCTTCACTCATTAATGTAAAAACTTCTTGCATTGTAGAATCATCTATTTCTGTTAAAGTTAATCTCTTTGAAAAAGGAGATTTTCCTTTAAAATAATCTTTGTTAATAAGGTCAAACATTTGTTGCTTTGCCTTTAAATTATTTAAACTTCCTAGTGATTGATACTTACCTATATTTCCTTCTACTAAAAGATCTTCTCTTTTAATAGCTTTATTTAATAATATTTGAAAATCTGTTCGTATGCTCATCTTATTTGCTTTTAAATTCAGAAAATGCTAAAGCTTGTTCTTTATTTTTATATATCTTATTTTTCATTAACAAATTTAGTAGGAATAGTATTACTTGGTCTACCTTCACAGCTCCAACCACCAGAAGAGAACTGAAATTTTAATTTAGCCATTTTTGAAATACCATCTGTTCTATTTACTTCTAATCCATTTGTTTTTGTATACTTATATTGTTCATTAACAAAAAGCTGTTCTGTTACATTATCATTATAAAGATCTTGGTACATATTTCCTAAATTATAATAATTTTCTAAATTCTTTTTTGTAGCTGCTTCGTTAAAATCATCATCACATTTACCAGAATTTTTAATATTATTTAATGCGCTTTCTACGGATTTTTCTCTTCTCTCTTTTAATTTAGGGTCATCTAAATCAAAATCATATTTTTCTGCAATTTCACTTATAGAATTTTCAGCCTTTGAAGAATCTCCATCATATATTTCTGAGTAAATTTTATTTTTATCTGATAATTCTGATAAATCTCCTTTAAGTTCTTTACCTAATATTTTTTTGCCTTTTTTATTTGTGATGTCTTTAAACTCGCTTTGATCTGTTTTAACACCGGAAGCTGAAGCACCTCCTGCTCCTTTTTTAATTGACCTAGCCTCTACTGCATGGTTAATAAGTTGTAGTTTTTTCTGTATTTCTTCTGGCGAATCTTTTTCCCAATCTATTTTTTCTGGTGAAATTGATATTACATCACCTAGAGGATAGTTTGATTTTGCAGGCATGTAAACCTCATTGCCTTTATTTAATTCACTCATATATGTTGTCATTTCTACTACATTCTTTGTAGCACCATCATAAAATGGGTCCTTAAACATTTCTTCAGTAATTCTATGAAGTTCTTTGTCGTATTCTTTTTGGTCTTTAATATCTTTAAGACCTTTTAAATCATCTATAACCTTTTGTTGAGTCGGCGTCGGTTTTCTACCAGTCTTTTTAAATTGAGCTTCAAACCCTTCTGCAATTTTGTCAGAAGTTGCATCTTTTAGTTTTTTTCTATTTTCTGGAGTATTTGGTGGTGTTCCTGGAACAGGTTCAACGATTTCTAGCCCTCCATCTTTAAATGCATCTTGGGCCTTTTCTATGATTTTGTTTCTTCTAAGCAATGTCTTTTTTGCAAGTTTAGCTTTTTCTTTATCTCCTCCGTAAGCTTTTAAAAGTACTTCATCTGATGGAATTTTTGATTTTTCTATTTTACTTTTTCCAAGTGTCATTCCATCTTTAGTAACTTTAGTTTCTATTTTAGATATTTTATCTTTTTCAAAAAGTTTAGTTATCATCATATCTCCGCTACTAATCTTTCCGCCTTCTGGTTTTATTTTATCAAAACCATATTCTTCCATTGCTTTTTGCATTTCTTTTGGAGACCCTTTTTGTTTTGGGTCTACTAAGGCCTTTCTATCTAAGCCTGTAAGAGATGGATCTAAATACATTTTTTTCTGTTTAGCGGTAGCACTATTCATAAAAATGAGACCTTTACTATTTAGGTCTTCTATTGCTTTTAATTTATTTTCCATGGAAGAATCAGGATTATTAAAGACCTCCATTGCCTGTAGTACTGATTCTGCGTTTTCTTTTTGGACCGGGTCTTTAATATCTTTAATGGCATCTTCTACTCTATTAAGAGTTTTTTCCATTTTTGGACTTGATGTCTTCTTTTCTTTATCAACATCTCCAGCTTGCATTTTCTTACCATCAATTGTAACCTTTGTAGTATCTCTTATTTTGTGGTCGTCTGCATATTCTTTAAATTCCTCTTTGTCATCAAAGTCAAGTTCGTTTAAAACTGCCCTTTTTTCAGATTCTATCTTATTCAATAATATTTGAAAGTTAGTTCGGATGCTCACTTTATTTGCTTTTAAATTCTGAAAATGTTAAAACTTGTTCTTGTAGTTCAACACTTTCTTCCATTGTTTGTTTTAATAATTTATACATTTTGTGCATAGATTTTGGAGTCATGGACTTATATGTCTTTTCGTCTCCATCTAATAAAGCGTTTCTTACCTTTGTTGCACTAATGTTATCGTCTGTCCTTGGAATTTCTTCTAATCTGAAGCTATCTTCAACTCCTAATTCTCCTCTATATTTTGGGTTATTAACTTGATAGCCATATGTTTTCATTCTATCACTACCTGTTCCCCATAATACAGGTTCATACTTAGGTCTCATAGCATTAAACATTTTGTCAATTGCTGCAGTATCTATAACGTACACTGTCTCAATAGGATATTCCTTCATCACGTGTTTTATCATATTTACCTGCATCGTTTCATCAAATGGTCTTTTAAAACTGTCTTCTTTCTTTTTTGTTTTAGCTTTAACTAAAAATATAACAGTTGGAAGTCCATTTTGTTTATGTAAATGTTCAACAACTTTAACATGTCCTAATGTAAATGGCTGAAACCTACCAACAAACATATTAACTTCTTTAGCTCCTCTTTCAGGATGGTTTACTTTTAAACCTTCGTTAATTGGATTTGTTTGTCCTTTAAGTGTATCGTTAATTTTAAAAGTTTTAAAATCCATTACACCGTCTTCCTCTACTTTTTCGTAAATTCTTGCTTCAATCTTTTCTATAATACTATTTAGACTATTAAATGTATCTCCTGCTAAAACTCCATTTTCTTTCTGTCTTTTCTTTCTAAAAGTACCTAATGTAATTTTTAATAATTCTGCAACTTCTCTTGATTCATTAACAAGTCTAATAGTTTCTTGATTTGTTATCATTTTTGGGTTTAAATCAAACTCTTCATTATTTGCAAACTCTGCACTATCAAAATTCATACCAATAAAACTTGCTCCATTGTCTTTTATAAATGAATTAAAACCCGCTGTCATTAATTCTAAATATCTCTCATCAACTTCTTTACTTTCAAGTTGTATTTCACTAAAATCAAATGCATTAAAATATTCAATAAGTTTTACTACTGTAATTTGATATGCATCTGAACTCTTTCTTTCTTCTTGTTCTTTAATTTCTTTTAATGGACTCTGTAGTTTAAAGTTCTTTAATGATTTGCCTTCTACGAAACTTACAACTAAACCATCAATGTCTTTATGAATATCATTATTTAACATTGACTTATGTATAGACTCATTAAATGTTGTAAATGCTCTATAAGAAAAACCAAAGTCTTGTAGTTCTATCTTTGCCTGTTCTCCTTGTAAACTTAATATATTAACTAGTTTTTCTTTTTGATAGTCTGATAATGTGCCTTCAAAAACAACTTCAGGAGATTGAACTTCTAAAAGGTTTGCCCATTTTTCTAAAATTCTAGGATCTCTAATTACTTTTTTAATCTGAGTTCTATCTTCATTTAACACTTGAATATGTGTCAGTATAAGACTATTTTTTGGAAGTGTATCATATTCAATGTCTACTGTTTTTTCGCTAACCATATAATCAAATCCAAATTTCCAATCACTTGGCATTTGTTGAATTGTCTCATCTAATAATGCGTTAAAGTGGCCTATACCTTTTTCATAGTAAGAAACTATTGTTCTATCTATTTTATTAAGTGGCTGCTTATTACCTGATTTATAAAACTGCAAGAGTCTGTCTTCTCTTCTCGCATGTAGGCTACTTGCTTGAATCTTTTCAGTAACTAAACATTTCTGTGCTAAAAGATTATTAAAATCCTCTTTTTCAACTGACTCATAATATGTTCTTAAATCTTGTAATGCCATGTCTTATTTTTTATAAATAGTTTTTCCAATTTTTCTCTGCTTCTAATGCTTCTAATTCAAAAGGGTGGTTTGAATATTCATAACCTGCATCATATAATTTTTTAAATTCTTTTTGATCTTGAATGGTGTGAGTATGTTCATGTAAAAGAGATCTGATTATTTGTTCAGGTGTATTTGTAACATCTGAATAGATATAAATTATATCTGCATCTGGATCATATTGTGCATTTGGATTTCCTTGCTCTTCAATTAAATCTTCAACTGCAACTGCTCCTATTCTATCCCATATATTTTCATAGACTTCAACCTTTTTAGCTTTACCACCTAAATCTTTAACTATTTGTGGATATACTTTTTTAATTATAGATTCTATCTTTCTATGAGATAGTCCTTCATTAATAAAATCTTCAAATAGTTTTATATTTTTCATAATATATTTATCTTCCGTATTTTATGATGCCCATAAGCTGATTAATTGCAGCAAATGTACCTGTAAGTTTCATAATCTTACCTTTATATTTAAAGACTATTCCCTCAGTTGGTACAATACCTTCGATACCTCCAATACTTTCTAATCTTTCTAATTCAGCTTCGATTTTAGCAACTTGCTTTAAGTCACCGTTAAGTTTAACGTCAGCCGCTGCCTTTCTAATTTTAGCATGTAAGTTTTTCTTTTCTAAATCAGGATTTGCAGCAACAAAATTACTTGCATTTAATAATACATCTTTTCCTAACTCTAAAAATAAGTTTTCAAATGGTAAAATATTCTGCTTATACTTTTTACCTTTTATCTTATCAAACTCTTTGATTTTTTTCATTTGTTCAGGAGTAGCAATCTTTTTCATAGCAACCATATTCATAGTTTGCTTGTCATTGTATGCCCATCTTAAAAATAAACCTTCTTTTAAATCACTTGAAATATCTGCAAAATCTTTTTCAATTTCTCTTCTCCACCATGCTTCATGATACATTTTAACTTCGTCACCGTCTGATAAATTAAACTCATCTCTTAAGTCATTTAATTTACTATGATAATAACTTTGTCTTTTTTCAAAATCTATGTTTTTTTGAAGTTTAAGTATTTGTGGAGGAATAATTGTAAATGTCTTTTGTACATCTGCCTCTATGCCTTTAATAATTCTTGCAAGCTTTGCGCCTGTTTGTTGTGACATATTAACTATATTACCTTTACCGTCTGTTTCAGCCATGCCGTGAAATTGTATAACATCTCTGTCATAGTTAATTACATTTGGATTCTTAGAGTAAATTAACTCCATGTTAAGAAAGTTTTGACCATTATTAAATTCATGATGATCGCTTAAACTTAATAATGCTGCTTCTAAATCTGTTGCAGCAAGAATAAATGTATCTTCAACTAGTTTTGATGCATGGCCCGTGAACATTTTAATAACTCCATCTAAGGATACTGGTGCTTGTAGTTGTCCTTTATTTCTTGAGAAAAGAACTTGACCATCTCTTACTGTAACAAAGAAGTTTTGACCATCTGTTTTTTCAGTAGGACCTTCTTCAAAATGTATTTCACCTTGTAGAGCATTTGTAACAATGGTTTTAAAATCTTGGAAAGTTAAATCATTATAGTCAAAGGGATGAGGCATGTGGCCTGCAGCTCCTCCTTCTAAAATCAAATTACCCTCTACTATCTGAGCCTTTTCGACTAGAAATTGTTCGTAAGTTAATAACATGTTTATATTTTATTTTTATCCTAAAGATGATTGTAACATTCCTACAGCAGCTCCATAGTCTCCATCAGCTTTCTTTAACATTCCTTCAGCAGCTTCTTTAGCTTTAGCCTCGTCAAAATCATCACCGAATGCTTTTTTATACATTGTCATAGCCATCTCCATAAAATCTTCATCAGACTTAACTTCAGCTTCTTCAACTTTAGATTCTTCTAGTACATCTGCCTTTACGATTAAGTAATAAGGACCTCTACTAGAACCTACTACTCTACCTTGATCGGAATTAATAACCGTTGAATCAGGTACAGATATAACATTTGATTTATTTTCATCAATCCATTTAGCTCTAGTAGTGGAGCTATTAAAAGATATTAATGGATTACCATCTACTGTTTTTTGTGTATTTACATATTTAGCTCTAGCTTCAGTAACTGTTGATTCTTCTATAACCACTGATTCGAATTTCATTTTATCAAGTGCAATATTCATCGCAGCCATTTCGTATGGTTCAGTATCATTTTCATAGTCTACAAGAGCCATAGCTCCTCCCATTGTAAATTCGATAATTTTAAATCTACCAGGAAACCTTACGTTTTCACCATAAACAGTTTCTCCTTTTTCAATAGCCTTCATAGCCTTTTTAATTTTAGGATGAACTCCTTCGTTTAATTCTCCTTCTTCAACTGATTCTTTTACTTTATAAGTTTCTCCACCTACTGTAAATTCATCTTCACCTTTTTCTTTAGCATCTTTAACAGCTGCTCCAAATGCATTACCTTCAGTTTCTACCTCATCAGTTTCTCCAACTAATTTAGCAAAAAACTCAGTTCTTTGTTCTTCAGCTATTTCAGCAACGGTAGATACTTCATACTCTGCTAATAAGTCAGCAAATCTTTGAGCTTCAGAAGTTCTCTTTGTAGTTGCTTCTTCTTTTAGTTTAGTTTCCATTGCTGCTTTTCTAGTTTCAGAAAATGTAGCAAATGATTGAATTTGTGTTTCCATTTTTATTGTATTTTTTTATTACTATATTATAATTATATATCACCTTAAATATCACTCAAATTGAAATTTCTTTACACTGTACTCGAATTGCTGTTCTTTGTATATTGACTGCCTTGCCTTGGAGTGTTTCATTAAATAATTACTCCATTCTGTAGTGGCCAAATCATCTACAAAGTCTATAATAAGAACACTGCTTTTAGAGTGATGTTGTCTTAATCCTCTACCGATTGACTGTCTAATTATAACCTCAGACTTAAAACTTTCCGTAAAGAAAATATTGTGAATTTTTTTAATTGATATACCTGTAGAGAATGTACCATAACTTGCAACAATTGCAACCTCATCGCCTGCTTCCATCTTTTTCTTATACTCTTCTCTAATATCTTTGTCTGTGCCGCCATCTACATAATAGACTGCTTTATCGCTTTCTTGTCTAAGTTTTTCATAAACCTTTTTTCCATGTTCAATCCTATGAAAAAGTACAAGACTATTTCTTGGTATTTTACCAATAACCTTACATATAAAATTTAATCTTGGTTCTGAATTAATTATGTAGTTTTGTTCTAATTGAAATAAGTCCTTGTTTTCATATCTGTTTTGAGCCATTTCTGTAAAGGCATTCTTAGCACTTTCAGGTGCATAATCCATTTCAATTACTTTAACCTTACAATTTGCTATATACCCCTCTTGTTGTAAGAAACTAGCACTCACCTCACTGATTAGTGGACCTGTATAAGCCATCAATGTTAAACGATCTAATGTGCCGTCTTTAGGAATTGTACCTGAAAGACCATATCTATATTCTGCATTTACACATTTCTGTAAGATTGTTTTAATAGATTGGCTTTTCATTTTGTGACACTCATCAATTATAACAGCATCGAACTGATCAAAATATTCTTGCTTCTTTTTAACGAGAGATTGATATGTACCTATCACTACATTTCTACCATCTCTAATCTTTTTACCACTAAATATTTGTTGAATTTTTATATTAACTCTATTTGCATAATTATAGTCTGAAAAATCTTCAGTTGCTTGAACAACCAATGAAACATTAGGTACTATAAATAAAATCTTTTTTGCCTTCTCTTGTTCTAACAAATAAGCTACCGTAAGGAAACTAATTAATGTCTTGCCTGCTGATGTGGCAAGTTCGCTAAGACACTTTCTAAACTTAAGGATATTATACGCAGCTTCGATTTGATAGTCCCTAGGAGTTATCTCTGAACCTTCAAAGAAGGCCAAAGCCCACTTCTCAAAATAAGATGCTGTAACATTCTTATCAAACAGCTCTTTAACGCCATTGATATTAAGTTCAAATCTATATTCTTTACAAACATTATAAACATATCTCCATAAACCTGCCGGAATCCACTTATTATCTTTAAAATATGAAATGTACCCATCCCATATTCCTTTTTTTACTAGAGGATTAAATCTCCAGCTGTCGATTCTTTTAGTTAGTGATATGTTTAGTTGTTCAAGTTCAAGCTCAGATGCTTCATCAACTCTTAAATATTGTTTATTCTCTGTGAGAGTAAGCTCCATTCATTCAACATAATTTTTAAACGAGATCTTTAATTGCAAGTCTATTACGTACTGCAAATCCCATATTATCGAGAGTCTTTATTGATTCTCTATAAAATTCAACTTGATTTTCTAACTGAGATAAAATCATTTTATCATCTGCTAATTCAGCTTCTAGAAATTGTGCTTTTATTTTATCAGTTAATTTATAATCATAGTTGTAATATCTTATCCAGGCCTCTTTCCATTTAATGTCAACTTGTTTTTTCTGCTCTTTTGTTTTAAGCTGCACATACATTAACTGTTCTACCATTAATTGTCTTGTATGTAAAATATCACCGATAACAATTTCCATTCCACTTAATGTCTTAATACCATGTGCAAGTGCAGTTATCTTTTTAGTCCATCTTTCTCTCTGCAATCCTAACTTTTCATCTAACTTTAATATCTTGCTTGCCTTTGTGTCTTTTTGTTGTTCCATTAAAATAGTCCTTTCTTATTACTTTTTATAAACTTCGACGTAGTCAATTTCTTTTTAAATTTAGGCTGACTCATCTTAATACCTTTACCTTCAAAATCTTCTTTGTTAAATTTAAAATCTAACATTTTCTTTAAATTTTTAAACCTGTTTTTATCTCTATAAAACTTGTCTAATTCCTCATCCATATCTATATCAAACATATCTCATATCAAGTTTATCGTTAGTAAAATAATCGTCTAACTCTGACAGAGATATTTTTATTTTTTCATTATAACAAACCTTTACAAGGTCGTTTAAATCTTTTATAGTATATTTATCCATTTTTTTATCCTTTAGATATTTAGTCCACATAAATACCTTTTTACCTGATTTAAGTTTTTCAATGGATTTTTTAAGGCCGGCTTCATCATTATCTAACATATATCGACTACTATCAATATAGTCTAATTTAGTAGTATCTCTTCCAACTGTACATAATGCGATTGAGTTTCTCATAAACATTGCGTCCAATGGGCCTTCGAATATTGTAACTGGGTTTTGGAAATTTACACGTAATGCACCAAACAAAGTAGATACGTTATTAAATTGGTGACGAGTTTCATCATCCATTTCAAATGGCTTATTTAATAAGGCTTCATGTATTTTACTTAAATCGTAAGTTAAATATCTTGAACCTTTTCCTTGCATTCTTCTACACTGTGCTCCTATTATCTTACCATCTATTGATTTATTTAATATCCAAAGTCTTTTATCTTTAGGATTAAATAAAAAGCTATCTAATTTTTTATGTAGGAGTCTTTCTTTTAATTTAAACCATATCCAATCTCCTATTTGAATTGGTTTTGCTCCAGTTGCTTTTGAAAAGTCTTCTATACTTACTGATAGTTCTAATATTTTTTCATATACAAAAGGCTTAAACTTTTCAGAGGTATCTATGTTTATTTTATTATTTTTGACATAATCTATTAATGCAATGGCATCCATTTTATCTGGTAACCTTACTCCAAAGTCTTTTAAAAAATAATAAACATTAGTGTGATATTCACAGTTAAAGCAATGATATTGCAGCGAGCTCCAAAACACGTTACCTCTTTTTGCAGAGTCGTCTCTGCTTGAATCACCACAATAGGGACATGCCAGATTTAATCTATCTGACATATCCTTTATCATGTGTTTATTGTGATTAGAATGAGATTTTACTACTACTTCTTTTACTAGTACTTTAATCTTTTCCTTTAGTTCTAATGTTATTTTTGTATTAGAGTTCGAGATCATTCAAAAAAGATTCTAAATCATCACCGCCAGCTGGTGTAGCTTCCTTTTCAGCTTTAGGAGTTGAAGTAGGCTTTTCAGCTTTAGGAGTTGAAGTAGGCTTTTCAGCTTTAGGAGCTGGAGTGCTTGCTTCAAACTGATTAGTTACAGCATCCATTGCATCACCAGGATTTAAATACATTTTAATTACGCTATTTACGAAATTTCTTGTTTCTTCATCCCATGGTCTATATTCAAATGCTCCTAATGAAGGTGCTCCTTCTAGTTCAGTTTTAATAGCTGCCATATCTTCTTTAGTTCTTTCAGCCGCTTTACCGTTAATTGTAACAGCAGATGTTGAAGATGAGAATTTAGAAGTATCGTAATTATTATAATCATTTTGTCTTGTAATTACTAACTCAAAGTTTTTACCTTCAAATAAATCAAATACTTGAGTTGGCTCACCAAAATTAGGCTTTAATTCAGCATCAATTTTTTCTTTGATTTTGTAACCGAACTTAAATACTTTATAAGTACCTTCTAATTCAGGTTGTTGAGGGTCTTTGATAATTTTTACAAGAGCAACATAAGATTCTCTTCTTTTTAATTTATCAGACGCTTTTCTATCAACTGCGCTTTCTGATTTTCTTAATCTAAAAAATGCATCAGAAACTGGACAGTGTTCACCAATTGTACTTGGAGAATCAACTAACTTAGACTCACCATTTGGTCCTGTTAGCCAGTTTACATATTTTTTGATTAATGAATTTCTTGGGTTTTCAATATTAGGAACGAATCTAATTAATGCTTTATACGTTCCGTCTTTGCCGTCATCGGCAGAAGGCTTATACATCATGTTTCCAGTTGTATTTACCTCTTGTTCATGTGTGTTGATGTCTTCGACACCAATGCTAAAAATGTTAAAATCTTCCATAACTTTAATTTACTTTTAATCTTTAATTTACTTTAATTTACCGTTTATACTTTAAACTTATAATATTATATAGTCAACTTTAAAATAGTTTCATAATATGAACCTTGTTTGCGCGTCTAACCGACTTAGTTTGTGCTATTGCACCTATGTTTGCTTCAGACAGGGTCCGATAATTAGTGTTCAAATATGAACTTAGTTTATCGTTTTCCATATACAATATTATATATCTCTATTTAGAATAGTTTCAACCAAATAGACTAAAAAACTTTTTTTAATTTTTTTTTATATTTTCTGAAACAAAAGAGAGAACGGGCTATATAACTTAAGTATTTAAGCCTCAGGGAAGATTAGGTTCTAAGGTTCTCATTAAGGAGTTTAAGTAGAAAGCGTCTACAAGATCATCAAAGGGCTTTGGGATAGATTTACCGAATTCAACAGTTTTAGCGAACTTCCAGAAATTTGTCTCCTCGAGAAAATTTTCACCTGTAGAATTATTTATAAAAACTTCCCATAAAGCAAGCTTATTCATATTGCCTTTACCCGCATGTTTCTTAATTGTTGAAGGAGCAATTGTTAAAATATCTTCAGGCTTAAAGTATTTGAGAAGTTTAATCTTAAGAATAGATGCAGCAGCTGCCATATCAATAATATTATTAGTCCCAGCAGAACTACCATAAGATACCCCTTCAAATGCTATCTTAAATGAGTCTTCTTTATCTATATGTTTTGTAATTAGTTCGATAATATCATTTGACATAATATCATAACGTTTAATCTTAGCAAGTTCAATACTAGAATAATCAACATGAGTTTCCCAATCCGGCTGAAAAACAAGAGTGACACCTTCTATTAAGGCAAAGTCTTCTTGCATTTTAATAGCCTTTTTTGTACCTGTTCTTTTTAAATAAGAAATAAAATGATATTGTTCTGTGTTACTATTAAATACACAAATACCTGGAGAGTTTAAAGAAAAATCAATCGTGATAAAATTCATATTAAAAACCTTTACCCATTGAAGCACCGATTGCTGTTCCAACAAGTCTTGAAGTTAATAAATCATATAGAATACCTTTTTGAACACCTAAAACTTTAGCTATCATTTTGCCCATAGACTTTCCTAAAGCAAAACCTGCAAGTCCTCCAACAATAGAGCCAAATAAACCTTCATTAGTCATTTCATTATTAAATCTATTAATGTCTAAATCTCCATTTTCATCTCTATATTCATTTAAAAAAGAATCAACCGCTTGGTCTACCTTTTCTTCTAATTCAGGAGTCCATTCTTGTTGAAGCCCCTCTGTTAAAAGTTCCATTTCTTTTACTGTAACTCTATTTTCTTCTAAATATTCTATAAATGTTTTCATAAGTTATATATCTTTTAATCTACGTCAATTTTAATATGGAATTTATTATAGTAAAAGTTTAAGTCAAATGTATTAAACTCTGCAACGTTTTCTGCCATGTTTAAATTTAATTCACTTATTTGATTTAATATTGGCTTTTCAAGAGTAACGTTTACTAATACTAAATCTTCAGCATCTAATATACCTAATTTTAAATCAGTAATATGTTTCTGTTTAGTAGTAGGCGCATAATAATATAACAAAATATCTGTCATCATCCAATAATTAATATAGCCATCCATTAATTGCATAGTTACAGTAAATTGTCTTTCAATAGTATTTTGAATTGGTACTTTTCCTCTAAAATAACGAATAGTCCCATCGTTATCTGCTTGGCTTACTGGATCATATGAAATTCCTGGTAAATTAATAGACTGAATTCCATAATTAAGAAAATCTATAGGGTCTTCGAATAAGTTACCTGGGATTTTATTCAAATAAGGCTTATACTTATCTACAATTTCCTGCGGTATAAATTTTCTAGGAAACCTAAAATCAAATGAATTATTTCTACTATCTAAAATCATATTGCCGAGTATTCACCTTTAAATACCATAGTTTCAGTGCTACCGTTATCTATTGAAATATAGTATTTTTTATTATTTAAACCTTGTAATTTAGCAGCATTAGCTTTATCTATTTTAAATAATACTTCACCTTTAGATAAATCAACATCTTTAAAACTTGTAATATTGTTAAAGTAAATTCCATCAGCAAAATTAAGTTTAACACATTTTAAGTTAGTAAATGAAACTGATTTTCTTTCTCCTCCATCTATTTTTGAAATACTGAATTTAATATATGTGTCAAATGGAGATATTTCTAAACCATTATCATTGTTAATAGACGTAATTTGGCCATCGTCAATAGTTACATTACCAACATTTACAACAACATTTAATCTTTCAACAAATGCAGGTGCATATTTTACCTGAGCTTTAGGTAAACTAGAATTAACTACCTGTGCAACATTTCTTGTAGCCTGTAAATTTGGAAGAGTATTGTAAACTCTAGTTAAATTAGCACTCGATGCTATATTTACTCTCATTAATCTCTTACCGTATTTAGGGGCGTTGTTACCAATTAAACTTCCTCTTTTTACAATTTGAGTATTATCCGTTTGATTGTAAATTCTCATTGTCACATCAATCATAAAACTTGCAGCATTATTTGCATTTTTTATAATTGGTCTAAATTGAATTGGCTCTTCAAAATCTTGAGTCTGTGTAATTGAAGTCGCATAGGTCTCTATAAAACTTGTACCTATTTGTTCATTTACTATAATATCAAATATAACTGAAATATCATCAGAACTTGTTGCTATTCTATTAATAATATAAGCCTCAAAATCAGCAGCACTATTGTCTTTTTCACCATATATTTCAAAGTAGTCCCCGTCCGTTGCCTCTTCTACAACAACTGTAAAATCTTGGAATTCATCTTCTTTAGCAACTATAAAATTAGTTTCTTCTCCGGTGTAAATATAATCAATACCGGCTGTATCTTCTATGTTGTCAATTAACTTTAAAGAAATATCATAATTTGAAGTAGTATCTAAATCACTAGCGCCTGTTCCATTGTCATAGAATAAATCTTCAAAATCGCTGTATTGACTCTTTAGTGTTGGTAATTTAATCTCTATAAAATTACTATATAAAGTTTCACTTAAAATAAAAGGTCTAGGATTTTTAATTTCAAAACTCGACGTGTTTAAATAAACAGCTTGTGTTAAAAAGTTTTGAACTCCTGAAGTTCTATTAGTTTTTACTTCGAATAAAAAACCTTCATAACCTCTTGCTGCAAAACTAAAGCCGCTTCTTAAATGAAGTCTTACCTTATCATATTTAATAGTATTAACGACATTAGTCGCATTAGTTTGGTTAGCTAATAAATCTGCTGAATCAGAACCTGTCCATTCAACACTATCTATAAATATGTCTGTACTATCTAAAAGAGCGTATTTATTTTCATTAACTTTTACAGCATGGTATCTTTCAATACTGCCAGAGCCTGTTACTATACTATTTCCAGTCTCTTCATCCGGCGTTGCAAATAATGGATTTGCAACATTACCAACAGTTACTTTACCACCTATATAATTAGTTAATTTATATTCGTAATTACCTGTATTTGCAGGTATATAAACAAATGTTGTTCCAACTAAACCTGCGCCATTGTTAGTACCTGTAATTGAAAAATCCGATGGAGTAGAAAGTGCACTTAAATTAAATTTATAAGTTTTACCAGCTTCTAATAATAAAGTTCTTGCGGCAAATCCTTCAACGGCAACATATGCACCATCTTCGGTTACATCAAAGTTTACTACTAAACTGCCAAGTTCATGTATAAGATGTCTTGATTGAGTTGAATCTCCTTGAACAGTATCTAATATTTTTATCTCACTACCATTATCGTCAACTTCTATTTCATAAGAAGAAGGATCAGATTGGTCATGATAGATAACCTCTAAGAGTATATCATTATCAATTTTATAATATCTTGAACTTTCTGCCATAATTTATTTATCTCTTTTAAAATTAAACAATTTCGGTGTATATGTTAAAAACACTCCAACTTGTGGTCCATGATATACTAAATTGCCAGTAGTAAATGTTAAACCATAACCTACACCTAAGCCTAATCTAACTCTACTTTTATTTTCTTCTTTTGCTTTATTTATCTCATCTTCAATAAGACTAATACCTTCAATACTATTAAAAGTTAAACCAGGATATTTTGTAGCGATATTAATTTTTTTAATTCCGTCAATTTCCTCAACACTTGAGTATAGTTTAATTCCTTGTTCATAGCTAAAACTATTTAAAGCACCTGTTAATTTATTATCTTTTTCAAATAAGCTAATTTTACTATTCCACTTTCTCCAGTTACCATCTCCATAATCAGTAGAATCATTAAAATACAAAACTGAATCGCTTTCAATAAATGCATAAACCGTATCAGTTTCTTTAATACTGATTTCAGCACTTAATAACTGATTAACTCTTTTAAGTTTTTTAATATCTCCTAAAGCAGCTTCATATTTTGCATATAAATCATTTGCATCATTTTTTAATTCTTCAGCAGTAAATTCATATGAGCTTATCTCACTAACTAAATAGTCATTTTCATTTTTATAGTACTTAATGCTATCTTGACTTGCGATAACATTAGCCTCAACCCTTTCTACCTTTTTCTCTAAACCACCATTTATAGCTTTTATTTTAGCAGTTCTGTTACATTGATGCATTAACAAAAGAATAAGAACTAAAATAACCGATATAAAGTGAATTGGTTTTATTTCTAAACTTTTAAACATTTTCTTTAATTAATTTAAATTCTACATCAATTTCATTATAGTTTACTCTATCAAAATCTTCATCAGGGTGTCTCATTACAAATTCATTAGGTAATTCATCTGCAATTACACCTTGGAAAAGATGACCTGTAGGATCTATTCCAAGCTCTTCAATTAAATATTCTGGTAAATCATCAATAAAATTAAATTGATATATGTTATAACCGCTTGGAGATTCTCCAACCTTAACTAAATTAGTTTTAAGGCTTCTATCACTAGGGAACAGGAATACAAAAATTTCATTTAAATATTTTCTATTATATGAATTAATATTCCTTGTTTGAAACGAAAATTTAAAAGATAAAGTAAATGTAGTTCCATTACTGCCATATATGTCTTTAGGTGAAACAGGTCTCCAAAAAAGCTTATTATTATCATACCACCCTCTATATATGAATATTCTACTAGTACCTGGATAGATTATACCTTTTAAAATAGGAAAATCTCCTAATGATGAATTATTAGATTCAGTACTTAATGCTATTTCACATTGAACTGGCGCAGCACTACTATTTAAATACGGGAAAACAAATTTATCATTATCATTAAAATATCCATCACTAATATCAGTTGTTAAATCAATATATAAAGAATATCCTAATAAACTTCCGTTTAAGTCTTGTGTCCAAGCAGCGTTAGTGCTAACAGTTCCGGCCTTTATCACCCCATGTCCTTGTACATTATCTCCTATTTTAATGTAAGAACCTTCCTTAAATGAAGTACTACCTAGAGTAATTTGTGTACTTGGAGTTCTGCCAGTAGGCGCAGCAACTAAATTACCTCGAGTACCTGCATTAACTCCAAAGCCATCTGTAGAGGTTGTATCGAATGCTTTAAGTACCCAATGATCAAAATCTATTTTATGAAAATAATCGGATAAAGTTCTTTCTCTTTCAGCTGATCCATAATTACCAGCTTTATAAAAACCAATAAAATCATTAAAACCACTTGGACCCATTGATTCATTTCTAACAAAATTACCACCCTCTATAAATTGAATACCTTCTCCAGAGTCAAGCGTAGTGCTTGCAGTTGTTTGATCTATAACCGTAGCAGCTTGATCAAATAGTGAAGTTTGATGATGTGTAGTTATGGTTTCAGAAACTTCTAATTTATCTTTAGAAGCACTAACACTACCAACCGACATTAATATTGTTCCACTAGTTCCAGCGCTTATATCAACAATACTATTAGTTTGAGTACTGCTAAGTTTTAACTTTGCCCTACCTGTTACTTGAGTAGCAAATGTTTGATCACCCACTCTAACTCCATATACAACAGCTGCTGGATCATAACTTAAATCTGATCTAATTATAACAGCACCAGAAGCTGTACTATCTGACTTTATATTAATATCACCTCCATTTGTAGTAAGTTCAGCATTACCATTAGTCCTAATTCTGAAAAAAGAGTTTGTTCCATTTAAAATAATTTCAGGTGAGGTTAATGTAAAATCGCCATTTGCTGTTAACGTCATACTATCATTTGCGGTAATATCTAACATTTCATCAGATAACAAATCTAATAATCTTTCTGATTCGATAAAAACGTCTAATGTGCTTTGAGTTCCTATTCTTATAAGATCTGATGCATCTAGTGTTATTTTATTAGGCATTTGAATTGACAAGTTAGTCTCTTCATCCATTATACCAGCGAGTGCACTAAATGTAAATGTACTCCCAATACCTGATTCATAAGAAGTAGCCATTTTAAATTCTTTAGGACTTCCAACTGATTCATCATTAATAAATATTAACTGAGCAGTGACATCGTTATTGTCTGCGGGTGGAAGTTCGAGAGTTAATAGAGAAGTTGGTTCAGTAGGCGTAGTATCTAACGTTGGATTATTTGGATCAACATGAGTAGCTTGTCCTAATATTACTCTAGTCCTAAAAGCGTCAGCTCCATCTGCTTCTAAATTATAAGGTCTTAATACGGTAAAATCATTGTTACCAACTGTTAAAGAATCACTATCCCATAAATTAGCACTAGTTCCCTGTTCACCTTTGCTTCCTTCATTACCTTTATTTCCAAGTTCTCCTTTTTGACCTTTTGTACCAGTATTACCTGTTGTGCCTTGCTCTCCTTTAGCACCAATCGGTCCACCGCCGTTTGCAAGAATCTGATCAAAGTTGTAATTTGTTTTGTCAACTTTAATATTATCAGCATCTGCGTTAAATAATTCTTTTATATTAATTGCCATTTTTATGCTTTTATTTTTACTAAAGGTCTGATCTCATAAGAGAAGCCTAATCTTTTATTATATATTAGTCTAAAATTTAGAGGGTTTGTAGGATCTAATTTAAATGAATAATTATTATTAATTTCATATCCATCCGAATTTATCGTTGACAAACTATTAGCAGACTCTACGTTAGTTGTAATTTTTTTAGATTCTTTAACATATAAGTCTATTGAGGAAATTGAATATAAACTTAATATATTTTCTGCAATATAACTTTCAATATCATCTTCTAATGTATCTACTCTTCCAAAACTATCTTCAACGCCTACATATCTTTTTATAGTATTTCTAACTCCTCTATTATCTAAAAATCTAGTTAGTGTTTTATCTAAGTAAAAGTCAATTACGATTGTATCTTCGGTTTCTATAAAATTTATTTCACTTTTTGAAAATCCTATAGATTTAATATCATTTAATTGTTCTATGTTCTTAAATTTTTCAGAAGTAAAATTAAATAGATCATATGCACTTCCAGTTTTAATAACACTAGACGCTATATAACTTTTTTCTTCTATAATGTTTTTGGTACCGGGTAAATTATCAGACTTACCTCCATCTAAACTTCTAATATAATAGTCTTTTTCCCACCTAGATTTGAATACATTTTTATCTTTCTTATCAATAGCTATTTCGTTTATTAATTGATATTTAGGTAGCAAATCATCAGCTTCTGAAAGTTTAATAACACCTTCTGTATTAATTTCATTTACTTTATGAAAGAAATGATTTTTTATAATACCCCAATTTCCATCATGGGTAGGATCTTTAATTTCACCAACATTAAACAAAACACCACAGTTGTTTAATTTTTTATAAAGGGCAGATGTTAAATTATTTAAATCAACGTCACCTATATTATAATTATAAATAGAACTATCATAATATTCAGATGTCCAGTCTGTTTCTATTTTATGCATTGAAAAAGGTTCACTAAAAGTAATAATAGGGCGCATGTCAACGCTGTATCCGCCATTTTGTCTAACTAGAAATGCATAATATTCATTTCTATTTTGTATATCATACCCTATTACCTGATTAGAAAGCTTAAATGATTTAGGCTTATTAGTATCTACCTCAGCATATAAATTAGAAGTTTTTATAATTTCTACACCATCGTCTATATTTATAGAAAATCTATTTACTACCTCTGTACCATCCTCTTCTACAGTAACATAATTCACGCTATCAGTGTTATTAAATAAATTAGCAATATTATTTGCGGATAATAATTCTAATATAGCTTTATGTGCAAATACGCCACCTGCATTGTATTCATAAGTCGCAGATTTATAATCGTTTAAAGAATAATATTGAGAAGGTTGAACTACTGGAGGATTCCCTATATTTAAACCACCACTTACTTTTATTTCATTATCGCTTATAACGTCTGCTACCTTTAGAGAATATGTTAAAGTACCTATCGTTATAGTTAAGTCATTATAATTACCTGTTATTGGATCTTTTAAAATTTGAGTAGTAAACCTAGTTTCAGAACCATCAGTCGCCTGTATTCCATTAACGTTGGTAAAACCGGATCCTAAATTAGCGTTACTTAAATCTAAAGCACCTGACAAGATACTGTTTGCATACTGATTATTATCTATTTTATGATCTAATTCATATAATAGTTTTCTATTTAAAAATTTAAAAGTTGAAGGATTTTCACTTAAATTTAAATCTAAAATAATACTTATAGTTTTAAATTTTTTATTTTCAATAGCATGTACGTTTAAGTCATTTGGAAGACTAGCATCAAAATTTGTAATTAAACAAGTAGAAAACCTATACCCATTAAACTCTTTATTCTTTATAAATTCTTTAGTTAAACTTTGATTTAAATCTTTTCTAATTTTAGGAGTAAACTTTAATCCTTTAAATATAGTAGATGCAAAACTTTGTATGCTACCCCCATCCATTATTGAATATTTTTTAGAAACTTCTTGTTTATTAAATGTAGAGTTTGTAGAAATATCAAACTGACCAGTGTTTAAAAAATAAGCTTTAAAATAGTCAAAATTAACAGATTTTAAATCATTTATATTTACGTTAATATCTCTCGCTAAATTAATATAGCTAAATAAATTATTACTATTTGTAACATCAACGTATCCTGGTATCTTGTCTATATAAAACCATTCATGTGTCATTTTATTAACATCCCTGCCTTCTACTTCTAAATTAGGAGAAAAGTTAGACTCCCCAAAAGCTTCATTAACATTTAAATAATATGGATTTTCTCTAACATTTTTAGAATCTATTAAACACCATTTATTTATTGTTGGTATAACCCTAGAAATAGTGGAAAATTCAGTTGTGTAATTTTCTTTTAATCTATCGTATTCACTATATATTTTTTCTAATATAGATTCACCTGTAGTTTCATTATTTAAAATAGGAACTAGGTTTGAAAAATAATCAGAACTAGCTGAATTTAACGAATCTATATCAGAATATGCTGGCGTAAATCCTTGATTAGTATTTGAGTTAGGGTATGCTATATCATCTTCTAAGTCAAGCTCTTTTAAATTAGAATTAGAAGTATCGTAAAAATCAAAATTAAAATCATAAATGTCATACGCACTAAACATACCCCATTCTAATTTAAAATCTCTATAAACGTTTAAAACTCCACTAATTGCTTTATTTTTATTTTCTAATATTAATAAATTAAATTCAGAATTAATAGTTCTAGAATCTTCAACAATATCTATTATTTTATTAAATGAATTATCTATGTCTAATAAATATTCGCCTACGTTTATTTGATTAACATCGTCTTCTTTAATGTAAATAGACTCATTTAAATTACTTCCCCCTTTTAAAACATACGCGGTATATGATAATAAGTGTGCACTTGAAATATCTAAAGAATTTAAAACATCTTCTCCAGTTTCTATTTCTAAAAATTGACTGTTTCCTGCTTTTAATAAAAAGGCAACTAACTTTCTATTGTAACCTTTTATTGGAGACTTTATATAAATAACATTTTCTTCTAAAACGGTTTTAAATCTAGTTTGAGATTCTATCATGTTAGAAATTGAGTTAGCCACATTATTTAAACTTCCATTTCCTGAAAAATTATTATTAGAAAATTTACCTTTACTAATTGAATTATCACATACAAACGTATTTTCAACAATTTTCATAGGAGTGTACGTTCTTTCTATTTTTAAAATAGTTTCGCCAGGGGTATTTATTGGAATAAAATTATGATCTTCTTCAAAGAAATATTCGTTTTCTTTAACGTTTATTTGATATTTACCACCTATAAATTCTAAGGTAGGAGTATATTTACTAAAGCTCCAATCATCTATTATATTTTCTAATGTTTCTTTTTCATCGGCCCCAACTGATACATCTATTTGAGAACCGTTAGTCGTATCTTCTATTATAACTGAATTAACAAAAACATGTTTTACAACTGAAATTACAAAACTTTGTCTTTTTAAAGAATGTAGTCCAAATTCATCTCCTGCTATAGGATTGTCAATTACCTTTATTTTTAAAAAGTCAGAAACTGCCTCTTTATTTTGAGTTAGTTCAACCGATCTTTCTGTCTTTTTAATTCCTGTAAATAGACTATAATTTTGATTATTTGTGTCTATTTTTAATTCTAAATTAGAATAGTCCCATTTAGATCCATTTTTTACATTGTGATAGTTTGAAAAACTTTTTACCCAACCTAACATAGGGGTTCTACTATATAAATCAGAACTAGGAATAGAATGATAATCAGCACTTCCATTTAAGTCTAAGTCATGTGATATGCTTGAAAACTTAACTAAATCTCTATTAATACTTTCAACAACACCTTCTCCTATTTTATGTTCATCTACATAAATTCCAAAATATCTGTTTATAGAAAACTCTGCACTTTCTTCATCATCGAATAAAAATTCTAAATTAATTAAATTAGCACATGCTAAAGAATTTCTATAAAAGCCATCTGTTATAAATTGATTATACTCAATTAGTGGTTTATCTACATCAATAGTATCTTTATATTGGAATTCACCTTTGTTTGCAAATCCACCTTTTATTAAGTCAATTCCATTATAAGAAGTTTGCTCGTCTTTATTAAAAGAAGCGGTAATTGGAGACTTTGGAAAGTTATCATCACTAACATAATTTCTTAGATATTTTCCAATTTTACTATCTTTTGATAGGTCTATTGTTTTTATTAATGTAGCTTTGGAAAGCATTTCATTAATTCTATTTAAATTATTATTATTGTCAAAATCAACAGAGTTAATAGGATCTTCCACTCTATAAATAATAAATTTAGAAGGAATATTTTTATCTAACCAAATTGGAGCAAACATTCTATAATTATAATCATATAATTTAGAGTAGTTTAATGAGGTACCATAGGAATAAGACTCTTCATATTGCTTATCATAACTGTCAAGTATTGAAAAATCAGAGTAGTCTCTTTTAGTTTTAAATGCTAAATCTAATGGAGTAGAATTTAACCTCCAAAATTTAGCAAGATCATATGAGTATGATCCACTATCTTTAATTAAATATTTTTTATAATTTGAATTAGCTAAAAGACTTGAAGCATTAATACTTTCAAGATACATCTCCTCATCACTAACTATTAATTTAACATTAGTAGAAAGAGATGGATTAGTCCTAAGAATAGGCCTCGACACATGATCTACCTTGCCATTATTCTCAATATCTGTTCTAATACTTCTAGCCATTAATCTATTTATTTTTAAACATATAATTTCTTAAAATTATATATCACCTTTAATACATGGACTATGGTATAGGCTTTTGAAGTCTAACTGTTTTCGTATTATTTAAGTTAAATCCTCTAGGCTTGTATTTTGCAAATACTTCTAAATCAAATGAAAACTGATTATCAAAAGAATCAAATAAATCGATACCTATTTTCTTAGAGTAAGTTAAGTTTGCTATTTTAGTAGTATTCATTCCAGCCAGTCTACCGTCTGATGTATCAACACCTGCTGTAGTAACTCCAAAATAATCAGTCATTCTGTATTGGAATACAACGTCTATTGCTATACTAGGTGCTTTACTACTCGTAGAATTTACTTGCTTACTGTCTAATTTACCAATAGTTCTTTTTCCAAATTTGTTATCTCCATCAACTGATAAATTTCCAATTCTTGTAGGAGATAAAAATAGGTATGAACCACATGACTTACCACCTAGTAAAAATTGATCGTTATCTTCAAAAGACATTTTTACTGTTCTACCAAAATCTCTACCCTTTCTATATGGAGTTTGTAATTGAAAATATGGATTTCCATCTGATCTTAATGTTGCAAACTTAGCCATCGATGTATAATTAGCTATCCAAGTAGGGCTTGTAGGATCACTTGAATTAAATCCGGCTGCAATATTAGGGTGATCTTTATGTACATAAATATTTTGATCGTAATCAGGTGAAACTGTAGTTTCCCCATCGTCAAATTTTTGATTAGAAAGAGTAGTATCTAATACAATTACTTTAGGATCTCCATTTGTTTCATGTTCTCCTGCCCATATAAAATCACTAGTTAGAGAACCTGCAGTTCCTGTGGCCTTTTGTCCATAATATTCAAATGCAGGAGTACCTTCAGCAATTGAATCAGACTTATTAGTAGTTCCAGTTAAAAGATCAAGAGGAGAAGTTGAATACATTGCTTTTTCACCAGCAACATCCATAAATCTACTATAAATAAATTGACCTTTTTGTTGAGCAGATTGAAAAGGAGCATCGTCATTGTGATATTCTGCTAATTCATCGCTCGAAATGTTTTGATATTGTATTGGAACTAAATCATATTTACCTTCAACTGTATAATAAGTATCGTTTTGAATTCTATCAGCTAATACAATACTTCCTGTATTATAGTTATGAGTTCCCATTTCAAAATCAACTTCGTTTCCAACAGTAGATGATTGATGTACAGACTCATCTCTTTTACCTATCATTCTTGCGATTAATTCAAGATCAGTCGCTTTACTATTTTCTAATAATAGTTTAAATGTCTTAGTTACAATATGCCCTTTCTTAATATTTAGATCGGCAACCTCATTTACATAATAACCAGCAAATAGTCTTGTAGTTGAATTTGCATCAATTGCAGTAGTATTTCCTTCTTCATCTACAATAGTTACTTTTAATTCTCCTTCTGCATTTTCTAATTGTTCTCTAAGGCTTTCTATTTCTCTTTGTAAATCTATTAATTTATCAAAAAGACTAATAGGAGCTTGTTCAGAAGATAAAAATCCAGATGCAATTGCAGATGCACCATGTACAAAATATTTTTCATTAGCACTAAAACTATCAGCAATGTGTGTATAAACTCCTTTAGAATCTAATTCCTCAACAAGTTTTACATAAGTAGTTTCTTTACTGTTTTCATCTACAAGATTAATAATGTCAGTAGTATCTAACATTCCTTCTGGAAATTGAACTAAAATAGTTTCACTCCAGTCAGAAGTTATAGGATTAGAAGGATAACCAGCTTCTGAAACTGCTTTCATTCTAATTTCAACATTTTCTCCAAGATTAATTGGTAAATCTAATTGATTAAAATTTACTTCTTGACCATCTTCAACGCTTTCAGTTATCCAAATATATTTACCAGTAATTACATCTCTTTGTCTTTTTCTAGTAGGAGTCTCATATTGATTCCAGTTTGAAAAACTTGCAGTTGTTGTTTTATTATCTTGTGTAAATGGAATTTGTTCAATATTGCTTGTTTTGCCACTTGCAGAAACATATCTATATTGAATAGTAAATTTTATAATTTCTTGTGGAAGTGTATCTGCGTTCGTTTTAGCTTCAGGTATTTTCCAAAAACCTCTAACTCTAAATTTAGGCTTGATGTCTTTTACATTTTGATCTGAACTAATACTTTGGATTTGATTTACAACAGAAGAATATAATTGTGCTTCTCCACTTCTTTTTTCAATAAGTGTATTTAAGTTATTTTTGTCTTTACTTTTTTCAATTTCAGACTTATATTTCTTAGTTGCTATCTCACCCCTCTTACTTACAATAGTGTCATCTAATTTCTTAATACTTTCACTAATTGTAATTTTATCACTGTTTAATTTCTTTATGCTATCAAATGCGTCATTCTCCGTTAAGTGAGTATTAATTTGTACTACTTGAAAATTAGTAGCATCTAACAATACTGGGTCTGGAGTAATACCAACAGTTGCTGGTGGAATAAAATCTTCTTTTAATGATTTAATAAATTGACCAAAATCAGCAACACTGTCTCTGTAAAATGCAGATAATGTTTGAGTTCCTCCTGTTTGACTTTCAATCGTTAAATCATTTGAGTAAAAACCTACACCAGGTGACCAGTTTTCTGCAATAATTTTAGAATCTGGATCAATTGATTTAAAGAATACTACTTGTCTTTCATCAAAACCAACATTAATACCTAGTGCAACTGTATTTTCTAATGCCTTATAAATTCTTAATTGATCAGAACCTATTTTAATACTATCAAAACCTTCAGTTAATCTTAATTCAACTTGACCAGTTCCGTTGTATACGTTTTGAACTCTATATCTTGTGTTATTGTTTCCGCTGTTTACTAATAGCTCATCTCCGATTGAAATAAATTCAGTATCTTTTAATGCTTTTTCTCCATCAGTATAAGTTAATTTATTTAAAGTGTATAATTTTACTGATCTAATTACTGGCTCTCCATCAACTATGAATTCTCTCTCAGCATCTTCAACTGCCAATACATCAAAACCTCCATAAAATTGAGTTGATTTAAATGGCAAGTCTCTAACCTGCTCATCAATTGTTGCATTTGCTCCATTACTTACTAAATCATTAACAAACGTTTGATAGTTTATTTCATCTACGTTTTTATAATTGTCATCGAAATATGCTGCAGCAAATTCATCGTTAGTTTGGAAAATATATCTTTTTACTAAAACTCTCTCAGTATCAGCGGCTATTTGACCACTAACATCAAATTTAACCGTTAATAACGGGTTTAAATAATCTTCAAAGAAGTCATTATCAGTAGTTTCAAACTCTGTAGGAAGAGCAAGGGAAGTTAAATCATTTGCTGGAGTTTTAAGTTTTCTTGAAATAATCTTTTTAAAACTACCATCTGGCATTTGAACAGTTGCATCTGCAGTTCCAACGCCACTTAGTGCTTTAATATTATTTTCTAATCTTTTTATTTCTCTATCAATAAAACCAAATGATGGTATTTGATAAGTTTTAATTGTAGTAACACCATCATCATCCGGTGTACCAAAAAGGTCTACTGAAACTGTAATTGAATCCTTTTCACTAGTAATTGCCTCATTAATACGTTCGAAAGTTTCTAACGCATTGGCATTCATTTGTGTGAATTGCTTAATTATTCCAGAAAATGAGTTTTGTGTGTCCATTTATTATCTTATAATGTCTATTTCAAATTCATACGTTGCCGCATTTGTACAAACTATTTCAAAGTATGGGTTGCTTCCAACCGATGCACTTGAAACACTTCCAATAAGTGTATTAAAACTATTGGAATAGTTTGTGTAAATATTGATGTTGTTGCTATTTAAGTCTAATGCTTCAAAAACAACCTTATAACTTTGACCATCTTGCCATTTTATAAGTTTATCATCTATGTATATATTAATATTATTATCAGCCGCCTGAGTAGTAGTTTTACCTGCAAGTCTCAGTTGGTTAGAAAATTCTTTAAGTCTTGTCCAAACACCAAAGCCAGTTGCATTAGCTGGATCATATTGATTTGAACTTGTAATTTCATTAGAAACGGTTAATGTACTTTCATTCCATAAAAATGGCTTTCCAAATACATAAGCTTTTAAATCATTTTTAATTTTAATTTTGTTAGGAACTGTTTTATCAACGATAATGCCAGGTCCATTGAAAAGAACATCAACATTATATTGTACTTCTGACGGGATAGTACCATCTATGAGTTGATTAATTCTTTGATTTGCATTTGTGATTAATTGTAAAAGACTATTGCTATCTGCTAAATTAACAGATGTATTTTGAAATTCTGTTTCTAATTGAGTTATTCTACTAAGTAATTCAGTACTTGAATCCATTGACATTACTAAGTTTTCTAATTCATCAACTCTACCTTTAATTCTACTATATCTAGCATTTGCATCCGATAATAATTTACCAGCATTCTCTAAGGCACTTGTCGTATCCATGAATAAATCCATTGAGAATGTTGTAAAGTCATTGATATTTACTTCAACACCAACATTATCAAGAGATGAATTAAATTTAATATTTAATTTAAGACCAAATGCATTTCCATTTAAGCCAGTAATTTCATTTGGCTTATATTTAATAAGTTCAGGAATGTAAGAACTGTTTGCTGCTCCAGGATTATCTTGAGGATTATCTAATATTAATATACCATATAGATTAGTTTCTCTATTTGCAGGTACTGATTCACTGTATAAATCATAATAAACGAGAATTGCATTAAACCTAAAGTCTCCACCTTGTTTAGCATAATCTTGTAAAGTATTAAGATCTGAATTAGTTGCAATAGCATGATAGTCACCTGCTGTCCAATCAATTCCAAAATTAGGAGTTGAATTTATATCAATATCATAATAAGGAATTAAGTTTTGTGGATCAGAAGTATCTACTGTATCAACTAAAGTTTCTAAATCCATGTTAACGTCAGGATGTGTCTGTCCGTTTCTGCCACTGATTGTTGCCTCAGGATAAACCTTGTTAGCCGTGGTGTTATATGTTTTAGAATTAAATAAAACTGTTGGCGTGTAGCCAATGGATGACGGTACGTTAATGTATACTTCATGGTAGGCGTTGCCTTTATATTGAATATCGTTACCAACATCAATGCTTCCTAAGTATTTAACTACTCTATCATAGTCTGTACCAGTGCCTGTTGCATTTAATTCTTCAGTAGTTAAACCTGACAGGGTTGCTTCAGTTGAATCGGCGGTTTTAAATCTGATCGCACCCATTTTATGTAACCACTTAAAAAATATTTGTTCAGCATCTGATCCATACAATGTACTGTCAAAGTCATCATCTTGTAATAGCTCTTCTTCTAAGTTAAGAGCATAATTTTGAAATGTAATTGCAAAGTCATGTCCAGCATTTCCAACTGGAGAATAAGCTACATTGCTATAGTCTAACATTTGATCAAAATCAACTGTATTTTTGCCATTTACAGACTCTTCAAAATTTGGAATGTCTAATAAAGCATATTTACTAAATTCAAATTTAATATCTGGATTTTGAAAAGCTCGAGTCAAATCTCTTGTACCACTTGCAAAAGCGTACATTGTTCCTCCCTGTATTTGCGGCGTTCTAACTAATGGTGTAGCCATTTATAATAAGTTTATTTTTAAGCAATAGTTGCACCATAAGAACCAATAATGTACCAACTAGTACCATCAGATCTTAAAGTTAATGTTCCGTTTTGTGCTAAAGTAATTGAAGCTGCACCTGCAACATTTGTTGCTTCAATATCTCCACTCACCTGTGCTATTAATGTTATTTCTTGTCCAGCTATTGTACCCGCTGCCAATGCAATTTGTGCAGTAGCATCAACAAAATAAGTTGAATGAGCTAATGTAGCTGGTAATGTAGTTAAACCAGCAGAGCTTGTTCCACTAATTCCTGATTTAATAACACTAGCACCAAGTGTTACATTAGCACTAATAGTAGTTGCAACTCCAATAGTAGCAGACGAAGCGTTTAAAACGCTTGCACCAACCGTGAGTTGACTTGTTGCTACTGTAACTCCTGAAAGAGTTGCAGCAGTTGGATCCAAATATCCCTTTAAATTCGTTATTTCATCTTCTATTGTTGTGAAATTATCATTTAGAGTAATTCTTGATGAAGAAAGAGAATCTGTTCCTAAAATTTCTGTAACCGCCATAGTTTTATTTTTTTATTTTACAATTATCATATTTCTTTCGACAATATTAGTATTGCCATTAGTATCTTCAACCTCAGCTGAAATTCTGTAAGAACCTGCTTCCTTAAAGATATACGTCAACCACATATTATCATAATATATATCACGTTCTATTTGACTACTATCTTTATATATCTTCCACACAGGTCTTTTAATACCTGCCATTTGAGATTTATCTAAAGCAAATGTAACATGTGTTGATCTTTCTACTTCTGCGCTGCCGTTAATTATCCTAACAGTATCAAAGGTCGGATTATAATTTACATAATGTACTTCTCCTAAAACATTTCCATTTGTGAGTTCAACCGTTTCAAAATTATATGTTCTAGAATAACCTTTACCTACACATAACATAAATAAAAATACATCATTAGTTCCATCGTCATCTGTATCTTCAAATACAGGATTATAGTTAAATTTACTTATAATAGGATTAGTAGATGCATTTAACTCATCTGCTATTCCTTGCCAACCTACAATATCAGTATTTCCAGTAGGAGTATTAGCCACTATCATGTGATTTCCCGTTTCAATTAAATTAGTTGATGTGCTTTTATGAGTAATAGTTAAAACGCTATTTTGTTGAATGTCGTCAATTTTAAAACTTGAAGTTAAATCCATTCCAATCCTTGTAGCGTTCCACCAATTATATTTTCCATCAACCCATCTTACATTTTCCATTTCATCCCAATTATAAGGGCCTGTAGTTTCAGCATAGCCAGTTGGATTAGATAAATCTGTATCAATGTATCTCCTTACTGTACTAAATATCTTTCCTTGAGAATCATCATTAATATAATTAGCCCTATCCATTGTAAGATATAAAGATTGAAAGCTATCTTGTACTTTTTGTAAATTTTCAGAAGCAACATCCCAATAGCCTCCACTTTTACTCCATTGAGTCTTCCAGTCTTTCCATTGAGTATCTTCTTTCCATTGATATATTCCGTATATTTCAAGAGGTTTTACCTTTACATTAAAAAATTCTGATTCTTTTCTAAAGCTCATAAATCCTTGAAGGTCATACATTCTTAGTTCTACATTATAATTTCCTTCAAATGGAACAATCATTGGAAACCTTAAATATCCAGGGTGAAAAGTTCCATCAGCTTCATAGTAACCAATTCTGCCTCTAAAAGATTGCGAATAATTATTAGGCCCAGTAACTACCCATTCCAATTCATACACATGTTGCTTCCACCACTCATTCCAAGTAATTGTAGGATCAATTGCATCAAACCAAGTAAAATTAGCAAATTCCCATTCATGTGGAAGAGATGTACATTCTAAAATTATAGGAGCTCCAACTGGAACTGAATGTTCTCCAGGAGTATCGTTGTTAAAAGTTTCCTTTTTATTTATATAGTAATTATTATAAAATGTTTCAAAGTCAGACAATAACGTTTCATATTCCGTTTCATTTAAGTCTCCAAATCCACTTAAGTCTATTGGCTCAAAATTTACATTGTTTATTATAATACCATTGCTAGATACAAGTGCATAGTCTTCAATATAAAGTTGTTTATTTTCAGGATATACTTTAAATTCAACATCTTTACCTTCATTAAACGAAACAATAGGCTGTTGATTATTCCAAACGTTTAAATTCTTCTGATCAAAATAACTTCCTTCTCCTGTAATATCTACAATTTTAGCTTGAAGTGGAAGATATTCCTTTTGAAGTTTATTTTTAAGACCATATAATTTAATTAAAATTTCTTCTGGTGTAAAGTCAAATACTTCATCAACGTTAGGAATATCCCAATAGTCAAATGTACCGTTAGGCTCGTTTAATTTGTAGACTAAAGAAAAACGACTTGTTTTCTTCATTGTAGTCGAAGGCAAATTAAATTGCTTTCTTTTCTTATAACTAAAGCCGGCATTTTTATCTGGAACTGAAACTGCTTTTAACTTTCCAAAACTATCGCTGTCTTGGTTTATATTTAGCCAATATTCTTTAAGTGTAATATTATTATAACCGAAAAAATCAATTGCATTTAATACAGCTTTATAAGTTCCAACAAAAGGTTTAATATTATGTAATTCTAAAAGTAGCTCCTTTCTCTTTTTATTCATGAGCATCCAATCGATTCCCATCTCATTAATATCGTGCTCTTTAAAAATTATAAAATCACCATCATCAAGAGTAGCACCTAAATTTTGTAGTAGGTCTCTCATTCTTTCGTCTTCTCCTACAGTCTCTCCATAAATTATTATTTCAGCAACTATATGGCCATCGCTATCATCTGTAATTATTAATGTTCTTTCGTGTCTTTTTTCAGACTGAGATGAAAGAGCAATATTTGCTTGAATTGCATTGTTTGTAAAATCATTTACTGTTTTTAAACCAGCAACGACTGAAACAACGTCTGTGTGATCTAAGACTTGAATATTTAAACCATCTAAATTTTGTACTTTTACAACGTTATCTTCTAATTGTGTTCCATAAATAAAAATATCTTCACTTGAATATCTGTCAGCTTTCCAACTAAATTTAAAATTACTACCATTACTATTTTCAGAAACAGGTCTACCATATACAACATAACCTGTAGGATCTACAAGCTCTTCTAATATAAATAAGTTAAAAGTCTCATATAAGCCTACTGATACTTCAGGTAAATATACAACACCGCTCCATCTTTCATTAGTAGTATTATAGTCGAGATTTAATTCATTCTCAACTCCATTAAAAAACCTTAAATATGAATACTTTGACATTATCTTATGTTTTTATCATCTTTATTTGTTGTGTAATTTTTCCAATTTTTCATTACACGAATTTGCTTGATTGTATTGTAAAAATAGTCTGTACAAAATTGCACAAAATCTGACATCGTTTGATTTCTAATAATATGCCTAGAAACTCTATTTGTTATTAAATCATTTTTATAATTGTAACCTAAATGCTTTTTATTATCCTTTACGGTTTTTCTAGCATCGTAGATTTTTACTCTTTTATATCTATATAAATCGTCGTATAGTCCCATTATCTTGCTTTTCTATTTCCTGCTTGAACTCTACTATAAATCGTTCTTGGCACTGGAGGGTTATCAAAGTAAACTGATAATGAAGCCATTTCTCCAATTGCTGGCTCATCTTTTACTAGTTCACCATCTCTATCTTCCCATCCTCCTCTAAATACTGCTACTTCTTGTTTATCTAAAATAATATCCCCATATTTATCAAGTCCTATTTTATTATACCAATCTTTTATAGCCTGTTCGCCAGTTACTGGTACTAATAATTCAGGATTATCCAATATTACTTTCTTAGTTTCTTCAGTTCTCTTAAAAAATACAAGTCTTTTTTGATCTCCATCTGCTCCTTCTAATTCTGGAGTTGATGGTGTTACAGTAACTTGATTATAAGTATAATATCCATCTTTTCTTGCTTGCTCTTCGATGCTCGATACAAATTGTACATTTACTGCATCTACGCCTTCAATACCTTCTATAATTGCAATAATATCACTCTTAGGTAGTTTGTCTCTACGTACAATTTTTATTAAATATTTTGAAATAGCCGCTCTAACATCATTAAAAATATCTTGTTGCTTAAATCCTTCAAACCATCTAATAGAAACATCCATTCTGTATTTAACAGCTTCTGGCTCTACAAAGATTGCTTCACTTGTGACCATTTGCTGACCACTATCTTCAATTACGCCAAGCATTCTATCAGTCTCATCTTTTCCAAAGAAAAACTCACTTTCATCAACTGAAAAATAGTCAGTTCCACTTAATAATCTTTTCTCTAAATTTGGAATTGCAAAAATATAAATTACATTGTCATCATCTAAATATCCATCATCTGTAGTATTATATGCATCTAAATAACTGAATTGTGCATATCTACTTAAAAAATATTCATAAGCATCTGGATTTGCAAGTACAAAACTTTTACTTGCTAATGGCGCCATTAGCTTTGTGAATTCAGGCGTTTCAGGATTTGCACCCATAAAAGGAGCCGTTGAAGTTTCAGTCTCTAATAATTCATTTAAATCATGTGTATCTCCTGTTGAGTCTTTACCTTCACCAATCCATTTAAATGTAAGATCTCCAGCTTGATTTAAGTTACCTTCTGCTCCGTCACATTTAATATATTCAACCTCAATTGCAGCACCATTTGCTGGTACAATTCCAAAATTACCAGTTCCAAAATAAATGTCTAAACCACCACTAATTCCAGTCTTTACTAAATAACCTTTATCACTTGCTAACATCTCATACAATGAATTAAACTTAGTCCATTGTTCACCATTAACACTAACCTTTACTAAATTATGATCTGTAGTACTTTTTGTTTGAATGTTAAAACTTTGCATGCTTTCTCCATTACTTGTAAGAGTTTGCAACTCAAGTGTTCCTTGTATAATATTAGCTCTAACCCAGTCATTACTGCTTTTTGATAATAAAAACTCATCTTTATCTGTTCTTAAAAAATAAGTTAAACCATTATTGTCATAGGCTATTTCTGTATTTGGATCAATAATTAAATTACCACCTGCAACATCGTCACCTGCGCCTGGCTTCCATCTAAAACGGATTTCACCAGTTGCTGCGAAGCCTCTAGTTGCGTCATGCCCAGCAAGTCTTGCAAGTCCATGAATTGATTCAGGCTGTTGAGCTGTATAAATATTCTGTTCAACAGTAGAGTCCTCTATATAGAACAAGAGCATCTCATTCATTTCAGCCATTACCTCAAGGATTTGAGAAAATGGACTTGCCGTTGTAAAATAATTTCCGGCTTTCTTATAAACTCTACTTAAATAAGACCTTGTGTCAGATACAATGTCTCCCGCAGTAGCTCTAGCCTTATCTAAAAATTTAAAATCTGCCATTCTTTAATCTTTTAATTTACATAAACACCAACTAAATATTTAGTGTCTACTTCTATGTTTATTTGAGCAATATCTCTAACTTCTCCTCTTGTAAATTCAACATCGACTTTAGTGCCATATTTATTTGCAAGTGGACAATATATTTCTATTTGATCTTCTATTGCTTTTTTAACTTCAAATTCATTAAAATTAAAACTGTATATCATTTTTTCAAGGTCTGCTCCAAATCCACTCTTTCCTAAAACATCTCCTTTATTTGTAAAAAGAAGAGTCTCAATCTGAATTAAAAGTTGACTTAATTCATTTTCAACATCAACTCCTTTTGCATCAAAGTTTGGATCACCTATTGTTTTTATATACAGTTCCATTAATTATTTATCTGTTTTTTTATGAGTGCATCATCCAATCTACACCTTCATCTCCTTTAATCTCTTCAAGTACTCTTTCCATTTCCTCATCTCCCATGGATTTAATGCCATCATAATCAATCTCTACACCACCTGGTAAAGAGAATTTAAAGACTCCTAATTTAGCACCAACTGCCTGTTTTACTTTAGCTGCAACATATCTAAAAAATATTTCATCATTATATAATGCGCAGTTTTCAATGCTTTCATAACACTCAATAATTACATCACCCTTTGGAGTATCTCCCATAAATTTAAGTTGACCTGTTAATTGTGAGTAGTGAAAACTTAAAGGGTTTTCTAGGATTTGACGAGCCATATCAAAATAACTTTGATTAATTACATAATATTGAAGTTCTTCTGCAGATTCTGCTGCTCCCGTTCCTGCAAATGAATTACTAAAAAACATTTTTTCAATATTAAAATCTGCTCCACCTGCAAATCTTAAATCTAATCCACTTCCACCTGTATTCCAACCAGAAGCAAGGTCATACACTCCATATATTGAAAAGACTTCACCAGCACCTGATGTTGCATTTTCCTTTGGAAAGTTTAAAGTTCTAGTTGTCTTAAAACTTTGACTACTAAAAACTCCATTAGGTACATGAAAATAGTTTTCTCTAAGACTATATTCGTAATTTTTTCTGAACCATTTAACGGCTCTTTTTATAACGTTTATTATTTCAGCCTGTGGCAAATTAAGAGGTATCATACATGCACCTGTTATTTCTGAACCAATTTCATTTAAGAATTCAGTTAAACAGTCTGTGCCATAATCTCTACCTTGACTTAAATCTATATTATCGCCGCTTCTAATATCACTCATTTTTAATTAATTTTTTTACTTGTTATTATTTCAGTACCATCAAATTCCGCCTCTTTACTTATTTGACCATGTCTAAATATACCTCCAACCATTTTACCTTTAAATACAGAATCCCATTGAAACACATAGCTATTTTTAACTTCACATGTTTGGTTAGTGTAACATGATTCTACCTTAGAATCTTCAACACTTGTACCTTGATATAAATTACATCTTTTTAAACTTGCTGTTTTTATTTGACATCTAAAAATATCACAAAAACTTAAAGAACCAGAAAGTTCACAATCTACAAAATCATAATTGCTTAATTCAAAGCAAAATGGTAAACTTCCATTTCTCACTTGCACTCTACTTAAATCACTATCATAATTTATGTCTCCTTTTACTAAACCTCCATGGCTAATTAATCTTAATACCTCCATTAATATTTTAGGCCAATACATGTCTATAATTTTTTCATTATCTTTTAGATCAACATATAGATTAATTTCCGGATAAAAGTCTTTTAATCTTCTCCAATCTTTTAGTATTTCAGTAAACTTGTGATTCCTATTAAGAATTCTTTTTAATTCTATTAAGTTTAAATCAGTATATTTTTCTTGATTTGCAATTGCCCACATTTGTAAAACAAAGCGATCTAATAAATATAAAATATTTGTTGTTTTCTTTTCATAATCTTTTCCGCCAATATATCTAAACTCTAAATAACCTTGTTGCAATTTTTGAAAGTTTACACCATAATATTTTTCAACAGCAAAATGAAACACATGTGGATTTATATTTTGACCTTCATAATAATTATGGTCAATTTTGGGCATAATCCATTTTATAGACTTCGCATAAACACTATCTTTTCTATTACTAAATAACTTATAGACTTCAGTCTCATTAAATCCTAAAATAAATTTAAGAGGATCCATTTTAGAAATAAGATTACTTCTACCTGTTTTTTTAGGATCAAAACTTAAATTTAAGTGAATTGAACTTTTTGAAGTAGTATAGCCGTTTTCTTGAATCCAGCCTAATACTTTTATTATAGTATTTCTTGCAACACTATATGAAATAGGAGCAGTAATAAGTTCTATAAGACCTTTACCTCCACTCATATCAGGTTCTAATTTATATTCATCTTTAGTTGGAACAAAGTCACTATGTGCTTTATTCTCTAATCTGATTTTTTTACCTAATAGAGTAGAAATTTCACTTCTAACATCTTCAATCTCTTTGTCAGAATAGAATTCAAACTCTATTCCGACAAGAGAGTCTTGTAAAATGTCTTCTTTACCTTTATGTTTTGTAATTTGATATGTTAGCATGCAATATTAAATAATTATTTATTTATATATCACATTTATTTATTACCTAACTTATTCCTTAGGCAATTTTAAGAATATTTTTTTAGTATCTTCTTCAATTTTTGTAATTAATACCTTAATACTTTGTTTAGGCTTATATGTTTTTATTTTGTCTTCACCTATTTCACTAACATGTAATAGCCCTACAACACCAGCTTCTAATTCAACAAATAACCCATAATCTTTACAAGTCTTTATAGTAGCATCAACCTCAGAAGGTACTTTATATTTTTTATTAATTTCTAACCATGGATTCATTTCCACATCATCTCTTTGAGTTAATGTAATTTTAGAGTTTGAAATAATATCTTTAACCTTAAATTTAATTTCTTCACCTGGTTGAATTTCTCTTTTCTTGTGTCTAACTAAAGTGTCTCCATCTAAATCATTTACATGAATCATTCCAGTTAAACATCTTGAAAATTCACAAAAAACACCATATTTAGCAGAGCCTGTTACAGTTCCAACTATTTCTTCCATTAAATCTTCTTTAAGATTTTCAATAGCATCTGGAATTAATGTTTTAAGATAGGCTCTATGAGAAACAACCATTGTTCTTCTTTCTTTAGAAAAACTAACAGGCACAACATATATTTCTTCACCAACAACGCTTTCAAAATCATGAAGCTTATTAATACCAGCTAAACTACCTGGCATAAAACAGTCAATACCATTAACGCTAATCATATAACCAGCATCTTCTAACATTCTTTTAACCTTTCCTACCCAAGCAGTACTCTGATCTTCAATAGCTTCTAACATTTCTTGGAAAGTAGCTCTCTTAGTTCCTTCACTAACACTACCCATTATTGGCTTTTTATCATCATTTAACGGAGAAGTAATTATTACACTTACCTCTTCGCCAGGTTGAATGTTTTTGAATTCGCCTTCTTCTTTAGCAAGATTTACATAAACTAACTGTCTATAACCAATGTCTATGCTAGCGGTTTCTTCAGTAATTGCAAACACTCTACCCTTATACGCAGATCCATATTTAATATGAGTAATAATATCATTTTCTTCAATATGGCCTACCATCCTATTATACATGTCTTGAGCATATGGCTCTCTACTGTATACTTTATGTTTATCACTTACTACTTTTATGTGTGGATTTGGGGTTCTTAAAACTTTTGGACATGTTGACTCATATCCATCCCAATCGAAATTGCCATCTTTATCAAAAAAGTCAGCATTTTGTTTTTCTATCATTTTTTATTTTTTTAAAGGTTAAAACTTATGAATTATATATCTAATTAATTATTCTATTTTAACTGCACCTGGTTGAATATCAGTTCCAGATTTAGCAGCAGCCGGCTGAAATGTTATAGTGGTTCCAGTTACTACCTCATCTAATGTTGCTCCAGGATGTACTGTTATTGTAATATCTGCTTTTTTAATCTGTTCATTAATTTCATGGGCTAAATCTGCAACAATATCTTTTTCTAACCAGTCTATTATATTTTTAGAAATTTCTGCTGACATTTGTCTTGAGAACTCTCTCCACATTTCTTTTTTAACCTTATTCATATCTTCCCCAGGTGCAGGTCTATTTGCAAGTACATGATCATCTACGCTTTTTAATGCACTGTATATACCTCCAATTGGAGTTATTAATTGATCAGCCTCATATTCTATTTTAGTATCAGTTGGTGAAAACTCATCTCTTCTAATATTTAATGGATTTCCTCCTTCTAATCTTTCTCTAAGCAGTCCTCTTTTTACAATACTTCCGAATACTGTTTTTAATTTATTTTCTAATACGTCGTCTTCTAATGCCATTTTATTCTGTTTTACTAATTTTACTTAATTCTGTTCCTGATAGAGGTACGGTCGGTGGTGTTGTAGGAAGTCCTAGATTTCCAAGGTGTGTATGTGTATTAAATAACGCTTGAAAAGTATTTCCTTTAATTACTTGTTCAAGTGCTATTTCACCAAGCTCAACCTTTGGACTATTAACATGAACTTTTTTACCTTTAACTTCTACGTCTCCATCTGTAAATACTTCAACCTTACCTTCTTGATCGGTGTGGATATGTATTTCACCGGTTTGTTTTACATTTATAAAAGGCTCTGTTTTAATTCCATCACCCATTGAAACTATTAAACCTTCATTTGGTTCATAATAGATTCTAAATTTATTATCAACATCATATACAATTGATTGTGCTTTAACAGCTTCCTCAGCACCTAATGCTTCTAATATTTCTGTTTTAAATGTATTTCTATCATTGCTGTTAATTGTATAAGTATATTCAGGGTGGTAAATGTCTCCATTATCAAATTTAACAGAAACAATATCTCCTAACTTTGGGGTAGAGTAAGTTCCTATCATATTACTATTAGAAGATGTTGCCCATGGAATAGATTCAGTTGGTATTTTATCAAACTTACCATATACCATTACTCTACATCTACCCTCAAGTAAAGGGTCAGCAGTATCAACAACCTTTCCCAACCAATGAGTGTCCCTTAAATTATCTTTATATAATTCTTCAGCCTTCATATATTATATATTCTGTTAATCTTCTGACCAATTTCTTAGAGTTTCTTCTATTTCTACTCTATAGTTTAAATAAAATTGAATGTCTTCAGGAGACTCCATGACTTCTCCGCACACGATTCTTTTAGCAAAATTTATTATTTTAAGTCTGTGTTCAGGATTCATATCTAACGTACATTTCCTAGGTTAGCATCATTCTCACTACTTCTTTGAGGATATATGTTATCAGAATTAAGTGAAGATTCTTCAGTAGTTTCTGGAAAGACATTATCTGATCTAAGCGGAGATTTTTCTGGAGTATCATTAAATATTTTAGTACTTTTTAATGCAACTTCAGGGTTAGTTGCTGGGAAAAGATTATCATTAATATCTGCACCTACTCCTCCTAATTCTCTTTGATCGTCTCTTCCTAACAGTGGTTTAATAGCATTTATAGAACCTGAATTAAAGACATCTTGTAGGTTTGATAGAGTATTTGCACCATATACGTTACCTAAAAGAAGTCTGCCTTTTAAATTATCTAAAGTTCTTTCAGCTGCTCCAATCGCTGCATTACCTAATTGATTTCCTGCGTCAACTGCTGCTGCAAGACCTTTAGTTGCAAGATCATTTAAAATATCATTGTCAAATGTACTTAATGGATCTGCGTCTTTATAATTAAAGGCGTTTAAATATTCTACTTCAGATATACTTGCACCTTGATAATAAAAACACATTTTATGTTTTACAGGGGTAGATATGTCAACATTGCTTATTTCACTAAACATTTTACTACCATTATCCCAATCAAATTTACAATTATCTAAACGTGTAACAAATCTTGGACCCATACCCTTAGCTTTCCAATCTAAGAGATCTGAGTCTAATCTATCTTGTACGGCTTTATAACCATCAGCTGCTGAAATATTAGTTAATTGATCTAACGCTTCTTTTCTTTCCTTTCCACTCATTCCTTTTAATTTTTTAACCTGATCTACATTTGAATCAGCTCCAATAAATGGTACAAAGTTTCTTATTTCTTGCACATGCACATAAACCCTAAATTTTCTTAAATTACCTGGTAAAACTTCGACATATCTATTAGTGTCTATAACACAGCTTCTATATAAATCAAATATACCTGAAATTGTAAAATCAAGAGTGTCTAAACAATCTATTTCTATTTTAGCATCTGCATAACCATAAGGGTCTTTCATTGCACCGTAAGAGTGTGCGGATTCTAGGCCTGTAATACTTTGCCAAAACCATGGCATTTCTAAATTAATCTTTTTTAAATACTTTACAAACTGTTCTAGTTTTTTAGCTCTAGCCTCATCTCCATAAACGTCTCTTAAAAAGGCAGCAGCTTTACCATTAAACAACGGAGAGCCAGAACCAGTCCAATCGAATATTAAGAAAAAACTTAAAAAAGTTGGCTCATCATAAGGGTGTCCTCCTCTAGCTTTTGTAAATCTGTTTTTATTTCCTTTTAACATTCTATAAATTATTTGCTCTTGTTGGCCATTCTCTTCTTAATAGAGTTAATCTCTGCGTTAGGGCTTGATCACCATCTGAGTATATATATTCTATTCCACCTACGATATAATGCCCAGTAATAAAATCGTCTTGTTTAACTGGAGCTTCTTCAGCTTCTACTTCGTTTTTACTATCAAATGCCTTGTCATCTACCTTTACTCCTTTTTTCTTTAGTTTTTCCTCTTTAGCAGCAATGACTTGAGACTTTCTTTCCTCATAAATATACATCATTACTGGTATTTTTTGACACATATAAATACTTGGGTTAAAGCTATCAAGTTCTACAATAAGTTTCATCTTTTCAAGTTCTTGTAAATTTTGCCAATTATTTAATATAGAGTATTTTCTATTTAAATGTACATTTCCTTCTAATGCATAGTCTTGCATTCTACCTACCCATTTATATTTTGAATGATTATCATATTCACTTTCTCCTCTTCTACCCTTTAATGGCTCTTCAACATCTCTAATGTTTTTACTAGTAAAAGATTCTACATCAAACTCTATAAGTCTTTCAGCATCCCATTGATTTGGATTGCTTTCTTCTAATCCATCCCACATCTGTAATACTCGCCTATAACCATTTAATAATGATATTTTACTTGAATTATTTTTTAATGCAAATTGAGATATTTTAAGATTAGTTTTATCAAATTGTAGATTATTAGTTAAAAATAGTTTTGTTTTTATATCATCTTCATTTTCACTATTAGCATCTTCACTATAGCTTTTAGAAAGAGATGTAAAGTTTTCTTGCATACTTTCAATACTTACATTTTCAGAATTAAAAATACGATTCATCTCTACAAAGTTTAAATTATAATATTGATCTATGTAAAAAGTTTGAAAGCTTTCTTCATTGATGTATGAAGAATTAACAACATCTCCTATATATGTTAAAGAAGTATCATAAGGTTGAATTCTATTTTGACTATCTGTTGTGGCATCGACGTTTGTTGCTAAGCCAAGTTTTAATTTAGATGCTATTTCTTCAAGATGGCCTAAACTTGTATTTTCACTAAAAAATACACAATCCTCGCTAAATAACCCAGGTACTTTACAATTACCTGAAAAACTATATTCTTTTTCACTGCTAGGTAACCCTATTGTCGGCGATATTATTGATGTAATATTAAAATCCATATGGATACTTTTAAAGGTATCCTGATTTTTAGAATTAATATAGGCTGTAATTACATCACCGTCTCTTGGGTATTGATCTATATCAAAGAAACCTTGGCTATCTTTTACTGTAATTGAAATTGTAGGATATTTTTTATTAATCCCAACTGTTAATTTAAATGATAATATGTCTGACTCTTCAAATAAATAACCGTTAATTATAATTCTAGGAACGTTTGCACCAAAGCCTTTAGTTGTTTTATCTCCACCATCTCCTTCATTTCCACCTTCTAACTCAACGTCAGTAGGCCTAATTGTAGGCTCTATTACAGACAATATATTATTATTTAACTCCATATATTATTTATCCTGATTATTTTCCTTCGTATTTAGAAAATGTAACAGTTTGAGTTGTTTCAGAAGAGCCATCTGGTTTTACAATAGTTTTAGTAACTGTTTTAGTTACCTTATCACCTTCAATCTGTTCAGACTGATTTACAGATTGATTTCCTATTTTATTACCATCTTCATCAACTGCCTCTGACATGTTAGTTGAAAAATTAGAAGATGAAACAACATCAGATCCTATTACTGTACCGTCAAACGTAGTTGCTAATTTAACAGTGCCTGAACTGCCTGCAATGTCTGTAACTACCTTTGAACTTATTCCACTGTTTTCTATTTTAGCAATTTCAGCATCTGTTAATTGTTCTGATTTATTACTTTGTAATTTCTTCACAATAGAATCTGCAATTGACTGCTCTTCTACTTTAGATATTTTAGTTTCGCTTTTCTTAGCTGAAAAATTAGATTCAGGAGTTCCAACACCCATGCCCATTTTTGTAGTTGTAGTACCGTCTGGGTTTTTAGTTATTTCAGAATTGCTAAATCCAGATTTTAACATGTTAGGTGGAAGAACCTCTTTAATTTTATATTTCTTTTTAAGGAAGTCAAGCCTTCTTTGATCTTTCTTAGTTAATTTTTTACCACCTACAAAGGATTGTCTAACTATATTATCAATTGCTCCTTCAGGTCTTTCTAATTTTACAATTAAAGAATTTTCAACTGGTATTTTTAAGATGTCTCCTTCATTAATTGAAAATGGATCAGATATACCATTAAATTTTAGAATGTATTCAACGTCAGGTCCATCATCGGAACCGTATTGGTCTAACGCAATGAGATCAATTCTACCAGCATCTTCTGCTCTAACCTCGTACTCTGTAAATGGTACCTCTTCTTTATCTTTAAAAATAAAGGTAGGTTGTGCTAATATTAATTTGCCACCCTCTACTATTTTATCTATAACTGTTTTAAAATTCATTATCCATTTGCATATTTTGCAGCCTTGTTAAAGAAGGCTTTTGCTGAAGCATTTTGTCCATTATCTTTATTACCATAAGCACTTACGTCAAATGATTCAGTAGGATCTATTACTCCTTTTTCTGGTAAATATAATCTACCTTTACCAGCATTAAACATTGATTCAATATCTGATTTATCTCTTGGTCTATTCGGTTGCAATTGAACTGTTACTTTTAGTTTTGTTGGAAAGTCTTCATAACCTAAAGGCCCGTCAAATTGAAAGTCAGTTTTAGTACAACCTAAATTTCCAATAACAGCAATAGGATTTAATGGATTTCCAACTGTTAAATGCCATTGTCCAGTAGATTCACCAGTTAAAAATGCTTGAGCAATTTGTCCACCTTGTGGTCCACCAAATAAATCCATTAAACCACCTCCTAGAACATTATTTAAAGCCTTACTATCTCCCATTTTAGATAAATCATCCATAATATTACCAAAGCCCTTTCCAATGTCTTTCATTATACTACCAAAAAATCCTTTATAATCTCCTTTTTTCAATAGTCCAATATTTCCAAAAGGTTTTCCAATATGTTTACCGCCTCCTGTATATCTTAAACCGCCTCCCCAAAAAGGAGCATTGTTATAAGTTAATAATAATAAATTAGCAAGTACATCTAAGAATGCAACCTTAGGACTTGTATTTGGAATGCCTTTTAAATTATATTCAAAAACTATACTAAAGCTTTGATCAAATGTTAAGCCACTATCTCTAACTTGCATACTTTTAATAACATTAAGCGGGGCAAATGTATGATTAGGATATGTTTGTTTCAAAGGATCCCAATTGTCTCCTTGTGCAAGTCTTCTTTTTGTTTGTGCAGCACTCTCTCCTGCTAAACCCCCTTGAATTTGTTGAGATTTTGGAAGTCCATCTAAAAAACCACCTACAAACCCTTTATCTCTAGGCTTTGAATTTATTTCTTGAAGATTAGCATCTGCTTGTTTCCAATTAAAACCAACACTAAATTTTAATATATCATTTAAATTATTACCAGCGCTTTCACCCATCCATGTTACAGCCTGTGCAAGGGCAGGTTGAATATTTGCTATTTCAGCTTGTTCTTTAGCACTGTAAACCATTGGGTTTATGATATTATCTTCAGCTGGAAAAGGAAACCTTCTTAAAGTTAACATATAATTATTAGGTATTTTACCATACCATCTAGAAAAAACAAAGTCTTTATAGTTATATGTGTAACTAGCAGATTTATTACATTTTTCAATTAAAACATTTGCAGTTGGATTTAAATATTGATTATTAGTTCCTCTACTATCACCTAACACCGCCTTGTTATAGTCAGTACTATTTCCTTCACCTCTATATTTTAATAAAGACCAAGTGTTTTGTTTACTTCTTACTGCGGCTTCGCCGGCTATATTTTCTTTACCATCTTTACCCTTATATCTGGCAGATGTAGTTTTATCAGTGTATAATCCTTTATCGCTCTTAACGTCTATATCACTATTACCTTGTGCTGAAAATAAAGCACCTAAAGCACTTAACTGTGATTCTAAATTAGAATCAGATGGATTGTTTTTAGCACCTGATATTTTACCACTAAAATTTTCATTAAAACCAGTTTCTAAATTCTTGTAAACAAAATCACCAGTATCGGTAACTGCTTCATATGCATAATTGGCTGCGGATTGTCCAGCCTGTAAAGCTGCTAATAAAATTGGCATAAAATACTTTATTTTTATTTATATATCACTTAAAGTTTAGACGTGTTTGTCTAAATCTCTAATATCGGTGGATGCAAGAAAATCATTCCACCATTTATCTGATTGAGGTGATCGTTCACCAAAGAACTTTTTAAGTGCTCTCTTGAACATATCTTTAGTATGATAATAAAATCTACCATATCTGTATTCTTTCCTTCTAGTCATCTCGTATAGCTCTCTCAGATTCTTTTGTATCATAAACGTTTGTATCTTATTAAAGAAGTCAACTTGTTCTTTTCTTGTTCTACAGCAATAAACACTATCAACTACAATTAAGTAGCCTTCCCAATTATCACCATTAAAAACTTTCTGTACAAACTCATCTGTTGTTTTATAACTTGTTCTTGTAAATTTCCATCTGCTATCTTTACCATCAAAGTTTCGGATAGTTCGGCCTTTAAATAAATATCGCTTTAAGAACGCAATATCATCATACATTTTATCTACTTTAATTTGATATTGAGGATTGTACTCATCAAATTTAGTATCATAAATCGTGCCTCTAACTGGAAATAAAATATTTGGATTTGTTGTTGAATGTATTAGAGCATGGATTCTTTCACCTTTTGAAAATATCTTATGTCTTATCATTGTCTACAATTCTAACGTTATCGAATTTACTCAATACTTTAGGATCTAATTTATCTTCTCTATTAATAACTACTAAGTCAAATTCTACTCCATCAGCAATTTCATTAATAAAGTTTTTAAAATTTAGTACATTTTCTTGATTTAAGTTTTTAAGAAGATATGTAACTTTTGCAGTTTGATCTTCTTCAACTTCTTCTTCTACTCTCCTGTTTTTATTAACAAGATTTCGTATTAATTTTTGTATATGCAAAGCAACTAAAGTTTCAGATGGAGTATTTCCATAAGGATCACTCTTAGAAAGTCTATCTCCAATTTCATTATAAGAAATTATTTGGTTTTTAAACTTGTCATATTCTTCTGACTTTTTAGTTTCTCTTGCAAATCTATTAAAATCAGTTTTAGTTTTACACCATATACATTCTACCTTAAGATTCATATTTTTTAAGTTCTTTTTTATACTTCTCTAATAGCCTTTCAGCTCCCATAATACTTGTCTCTAATTCTTTCTTTGTCATTAGTGACATGTCTTTTGGTTTTTTATAGAGATTTATATTGAGTCTTTTTTGGTCATTTATATTTCCAATACTTAACCCAATATCTAAACAAAGATCTTTTAAAAATTTTATTTTATTTTCATAATCTGGATCTTCATCAAAGACATAGAGGGTTTTGGTGACATTTATTTCACCGTTTCCATTGTAGTTATCGTCTTCAATAATTTTAACTACACCATTGTCAGCTATATCTAATACTACCGTTATCATTTATTAACACGCTTAGCTTTTAAAGCTTCTGCTTCTTTAGTTAATCTTTTAGCATCTTTTTTATCTTGTTGATAATTATCTTTATCTTTAACTGCTCTAAGCATCCAAGCCTCTGCTAATTTTTCAATTTCTTTACCTTCCCATCCAGTAACTTCAAGATTCTTCTTATATTCAGCAAGCTTATGTTCCATTTCTTCATGGTATTTTCTTTCATTAGCTTCAACCATTGCTTTATGTTTTTCCTTACCTTCTCTACTAAGTTGTTCTGTAATTTGATTTCTTACTGGATCATTAAATTGCCTAGAGCTCTTGTTTTTAAGAATTCCCATAGACTTATATGCATTTCTTCTTTGTTGCCTATTCATAGTATTGATTTTGAATAAAAGTTTCTACTTCTTTGTTTAATTGTTGTTCTAGATTATTTATCTGTTTTTTTACAAGCTTCACTAGACCCTCTTTTAATTCTTCTTCTTCCATGTCCATTTGCAAAGCTTTAAAAATAGTTTTTCCAGGTATATTAACACCTACACTAATATCAAAATTAGTTTTATTCTTTTTACTTAGCTTTTCTAAAATACCAACTACTATACCATCTTCAGTGTTTGTTTTTGTTTCTACCTCAGGTTTTTTAGTTACCCACTTCATTCCCTTCCACTCTGTTCCTTCTAAATCTTGATTGTCTAATTTATTTGGATCTTCAACACCTGCCTGTGCAACTCCACCGACTGGACTTAATATTTTTGCAATACCTTCAGCTTCTTCCATTGAAGTAGCTTGACTTAAAAATTCACTTGTTAGTTTTGGATTAATTCTACTACCATCTGTAAAGTATAGCCAACCGTCTTTAATTTCTTTTTCAATAACAATTTTACCTATTCTTTCAGACTTTTGCCAAACATAGATATTGGCAGTTTTTTCTTCTGACATATTTTTGGTTTTTATATTATATTCCTTTTTACGGAAAAGTTTATTAAATAATCCCATGGAATATAGTAATTGGAAATTATTGCTTTATAGTTCTTCTCTTATTATAACCTTTATATAGAATTTGATTTACAATGTTTACACTTTCAGAACAGCCTTGTAAACTACCATATTTTCTGTATCTTTTAAAGATTGCGGTTTCTCCTTGCTCTTCTATTAATCTTTTTAATTCTTCTGGTTCTGGTAGTTGTGTTCTAATATATGTCATTTTATCGTTTTTATTCTATTTTTAAAGTTATCTGGAAAGTATTCTAATTTATTTATCAGATTTCCAAAGCATGCATCCAAGATATAAGTCACTGCCCAATCTTCTTTGTTTCTAATACTTCTACCTGCACCTTGTTGGATTGTTATTCCAGTTTTCCAATCATACCAACCTGGTGATTTCTTTATTTTAGCACTTGTTAATGGATCTCCTAATGAAGGATACGGTACTTTAAAAAATATTTGAAACCTACAAGTGTCATCTTTAAAATCTAAACCTTCAAGAATTGATGGACCCATAATAACTCCATTCATTGTATTCTTAAATTTAACTAATGCTTCTTTCTTTTCACTACTCTTATTGTACTCAATGATCCTCTTAATGTGTGAGGTGTGTCCTTTAATATATTGACTAAATTCATAACTTCCTGTGTGAATAAGCCCTCTGTGTCCTTTATGTTTCTCTAAAATTTGATCTAACATTTTGATAGCTTCAGGTAAACTTTTATGCTTATGTTGCATTGACATCTTCCATCGGTCAACAAATACAATTGGAGACTTTTCATATGTAAATCCATTAGATAGTCTAATAAATTTAGCATTGTCTATTCCCATTACTTTCATATAAGTTTTAGGTTCTCCAATAGTCGCTGACATAAATACTTTAAAGCCTGCTCTTTTGTGTAAATGCTTTTTAATTAGATGCGCCTCACTCAAACACATTAATTTAATTTCACCATCATGTAAGTTTTGATTAAAAACCATAGACTCAATGCCCGTAGTTTCTATAATTTCTAAATAGTCTTCAATTTTACAATGAGTATCTTTAAGTCCGTCAAGCTGTGAAAATGCCCGTTGCCATTTCTTTGGAAGACTTGAATTGACATCAATTCCAAACTTTTGTTTTGCTCGCTGATTTAATTCTGCTCTACCTTTTAAAATGCTCCATAAAAATCCTTTTACTTTCGCTAGTTTAATTAGAAGTTTCTCCTTATTTTCTTCTATTAGAATTTCATCCATTAGATCTCCTATAAAACTTTTAGAAACTGCTGGGACTCTAACTCCTTGTTGCATCATGAAGTCAATCAAAGTCCCTGTTTTAAAAAGGGAAAATTTTTTCAAAGAAGGAGAAAAATGTTGTTGAACAATTTCATCTACCTTGTGCGCCTCATCAAAGAAAACAAAGTCCCGTTTCTTAAAAGGAAAAAAATTATCATATGATTCTAAAATTTCATCATATCGTTCCGAGGACACATCATTAATAAGGGTATTATGTCCTTCTTTCTCCATTTGTCTTACAGCCATTCTATAATTAACATAATTTTGCTGTATCAACCAGAAACTATAATTAACAAGGGTAACTGGCGAATCGATCGCCTTTTTACGAGTGTTTAAATAGTCGCACATTCTGGCGCATTGTAACCTTTCGGCTTGGCCATAAGAGTAGCCTCTCATCTTACATTCACCTAGGCTAAACGGCAGGCCGTTCACTTCACAGTTGTAGTTGTCAATGCCTTGGATGGAGGGCCATCCTGTATTATACTGTGAGAAGTCATATTCGTATTGTTCTTGTAGTGTTTTATCCGATGTTACTATGTAGCCTTGATTGCCTAGTTCCTTGAGAATGTATGAGGACCACATTGCAATAATTGATTTACCAGTACCTGTAGGGGCATCTATAACAATTGTAGACTCAGGGTCTTCTATATATTGATTAACGATTGCTGTGATTGTTTCACGTTGGTATTGTCTAAACTTAAAGTCTTTACCAAATTTATTTTCCTGTATGGCTTGTTCTATTATCTTATTTACTTGATCCATTTATTTCTGTTGGTTCTATTCTTATTACTTCTATATTGGCTTGTTCTAATAGTTCTATACCTGACATATCTCTATAAGTTTCTGAATAATATACTCGTGATATACCAGATTGAATAATTATTTTTGAACAACTAAAACAGGGGGCTGTTGTAGTGTAGAGTTCCGCCCCGCCGCTCCCCATCGTAGATTGGGCAACTTTAGTAATAGCATTAGATTCTGCATGTAGGACTTCAGGTTTAGTAGTGTCATTTAATTCACAAGTGTTATCAAATCCTCTTGGCGTTCCATTATAGCCAAAACTTATTACTTGTTCATTTTTAACAAGAATACATCCAACTTGCCTTCTTTCAGCATAGCTTAATTTAGCAAATTGATAAGCAACTTGCATATATGTATATTCTATTGGTGTTTTTGGCATGTCTGTTTAGTTTGTATTAAAAAAGCCATCTTTATTATTATATAGATGGCTT